>JAABUW010001910.1_pt1 | contig 32974 bp, 5 predicted proteins | sample 5560081 | NCBI WGS metagenome assembly JAABUW01 (sample SAMN10711882, study PRJNA513363) | rock metagenome | isolation source: Antarctica rocks | place: Antarctica: Victoria Land, Knobhead sud | reverse complement strand
TCGCAGGTTTGCCGAGGGTGATGGGATTGTGTATAAGATATGAGCGTGCTGTGGCAGGATATGCGTTGCTCGTTATGAGACTGGGAACTTCGGGTGGGTCAGGCACCATGTGAGCACGGGGTGGCGTCGGTGTTCACAGTGAAATTTGTTTGCTTCATGAACAATTTCGAGTCATTGATCACGCTTCAAGCTGTTCGGGCCATCAAATGGATCTTCTGACATACGATTTTGGGATGCTCAAACTCAAAGCCCGGGCCACTGCACGCTTGCTCTTCTGGCCCCGTCCTCATACAGCTCGTCCATGGCGGCTGATGGACTTGGAGCGCCGGCATCTGCGCTGCCCATGCTTGAATCAGCAAGTGAAAAGTCTTGACGGAAAAGAAAGAATGTTAATACGAGCTTGCCTCAGTACTCAGACCTGGCTGCAGAAAAAACCTTGAACCCTAAAGTGAGCCCTAAATACTCGCTTAAGTTAGGGCGACGCTAGGATTGAAGCTAGACAATAGCTTATGCGCGATGATTTAAACTAAATTTTAGTACGTCTAGACACGTTCAAATTCGATATAAAGAATATTTTAGCAAGTTTTTAGATTTTTTTTGTAGCAAATCTAAGAGCAACATAATTTAATTTAAGAAAAAATCAACTTTTTTGTTGATAAATGTATCAAGATTGTCTTTTTACAATTTAAGAATATTGTTAATTAACTTTATCGCGCAATACAATTTTAATTATAATTATTGTAAGTATTATTATTGTTTAATTTGCTACTTTTGTTTATTCTTTATCTAATAATGCTAAAATTAAATATATATTACATTTGGCGCATTCTTATTGTCGTCTTCAAGTCGTAATAATTAAAAAAATCGAAAAATTTAATACTTATTACGCAATTTTTAAGTTCGATTAGATTTTATACTTTATGTTTGAAGCTTTTTACAATTCTATAATCTAAGCAATTGATTAATTGACAATTTTATAGATGCTTGAACTTACTCAATTGTTATTGTTATTGTATATTAAATATTTTATAAATTAATACAAAGACAATAAACGCATCTAGAAGTAACAAAAGTGTCAAAAGAGTGCAAATAAATTAAAAACGTATTAAAACAATTATGCAAAATTGTTTTAACTTCGAAGCAAAATAAAAGCAAAATAATAAATTAACGCAAATAATAATCGATAGCTTAATTGTTATAACAAAGACTAATTTCGAAAAAAGCTTGCTATTTTAGACAATACTATTTATATTTAATATTTCGAAAATTGTGTTAATTATTATGCTATTGTTAATTTTAAAGAATAATTAATGTAAAAAGTTAAATAATATTCTAAAATATAAATTGTTAATATTAAACAATAACAACAACAATTCGAAGATATAAAATAAAATAAAATCGAATATCTTGATATACAATTAGCTATATTATTAACATTAAAACAAAAAAAAATAATTAAATTAATCTTATTCTAGTATTTATTAACTTAAAAATTGCTATTAGTTAATACTTTAACAATAAAATGTTAAGACACAAGTCTTTCTTTTTTAAATTATATATATTAATTATTAACGAACTTTACTTAATTAAAGAGTAACAAAAATTTAAAATTAAATATGCGAATTTTAATATACTTCGAATACAATTGTTGATCGAAATTTCGATATTAAGAGTATTTGCTATTTTGAACAACAAAATCGAAAAAATAATTCAAAATCAATATAAATTTGACAAATAAATTATAGTGCTACAAATATTATTAAATTGCTTTAAGATATTTTTGCAATTTATCAAAATAAAGAAGACGATCAAAAATATATTAGATTTTTAATTTCTTTTACTAAATATCTTAAAAAGCGTATTTGATATATTAAAACAATAATATATATAAATAGTATCAATTTAATACTTTAAATTTGCGAATTCTTTTAACAATAAATAAGAGATTTTAAATATTTAAAAAAAGTTAATCAATAAATGCTTCTCTTAATAGCATTAATAATTAAAAGTAACAAAAAATATATTTAACGTATCTTTAAGAAAAGATTGCATTTATACTTATTTTTTAGAATTTTAATTTATATCGAAATCTATAAAATAAGAATAAACAATTTAAATATTAGACAAATTATTTAATAACTTGTACTCAAAAACATTAATTAAATATATTAGCGTCTTAGACGTGCAAATCGATATATTAAAAAACAAATATATTTTATAATATTATATTTAAAGTAGTGCATAAAGTTTTGAATCTTTAAAGCGTTAATTAATCTTAAAAATGTCAATATTAATTTTGTTGCAATTATCGAAAAAATAAATAATGCTAACAACAAAACATTTAAAGAAGAAAATAATATTAATAATTAAATAGTAAGTTTTAATAAAAATATTTCGCAATTAAAGTAAAATGTTAATAAAAATAACGCAATTGCGTTAATAAATAAATTAGATACTATATATTATTGCAATCTTAAAAAGAGTATATAAAAGCTAATTAACATTTTAAACAATTGTTATTAAAGAATTGAATTGTTGCACTTTAATAACAAAATAACTAGTAATATAAGTTTCGCAAAGTAAAATAAAACTTAATTTAAATTATATTGTTTAAATTGCAATTTAAACAAACAAACATTTATTATTTTTTATAACAAAATTAATATTTAAAACATTTAAATATTAAAGAAGAAAATCTAGTTTAAGAAGCAATTAAAAAGCTAAAAAACGCAAAAAGTTTATATAGTATTTTTTAATTTTAATTTTTAATTTTATTTAAATTTAATTATATCTAACAAAATATTAAAAAATCAATTTGAAGCGAATATATAATTGATAAAGCAACTCTCAAAAAATTTACAAAAAACGTGTAAAATAACGCAAAACAATACAATATTAAGATGTTCGCAATCTTAAAACAAAGTTAACAATTAAATATTAAATCGAATAAAATAATTGCAACAAGATTGCGTAACAAACACAAAATAAATAAAAAATCAATAAACAAAGCAATTGTAATCTTCGAATAGCAAGAAATTTTTTTATTTTATTAAGATTAATTATAAATTTTTAACAAAAAATAATAAGAAGCAAAAGAAAAAAAAATAAGTAAAAAACAAATATAGAATTGTCGAATACAAACTTTGTTAATTAAAAAAAAAAAAAAAAAAATATATATTAAAAATTAGAGATCAACAAATATTAAAAGACAAACAAAATAAAAAAATTTTAAATTTTTTTTTAAAAATACTTAAAATTAGAAGACAAAAATTGCTAAAAAATATTTTAAAAAATATTAATAAAAATTTATTATTGTTAAAAAAAAAGCAAAAGATTAAAAGACAAAGAAAAAAATTAAGTTACTTAAATAACTATAAACTTAATTTAATTATTAAATATATACAACGCAATTTTAACAATTTGACGAATTTTAATAAAAACAAGTACGACAATTGCAATAAACAAAGTTGTACAAATATAAATTTAGAAGATTGCGAAAAAAGTTAAAGTATATATTTTGTATTGTTAAATATTTGCGACAACAACATATTAAAAATAAAAAAAAATCGAATTTTTTGATCTAGATTTAAAGTTCTTTTAAATTGAAATTTATTGTTGTTATTTATATATTTGATTTTTAAAATTTTATTATTGTTTATATTCTTTGTTGTAACAAAGAGTTTTATATAATATTAATAATTATATTTAGCGTTGTTCTCGCTTAATTTAACAATATTTGTTATATATAAATTTACAATAAGATTTTTGAAGTATCGATTGATAAACTTTTTAATTAATAATGTTTTTGCTAAATACAATGCTATACTTTATATATTTTTTAAATTATTCTTTTTTAAATATTTGTTTAATTTGACAATTTTAAATAATTTTTTTACAAATAAATTAAATTTTAACAAATATAAGTTTGTAAATACTTAATTCTTAAATAGTTTATTATTATTTAAAAAAAAAATTAAACGTTCTCTTTAAAATATCTTTAAATTTAAGTTTAATAATTTTAGCAATTAATTTATTTCGAAATTAAAGTCTTTTTAATTTTAAAAATTTATTAAACTATTAATTAATATTGCATTTTGCAATTTCTTTAATATTATTAGTATATCAATTATATAAAATATGCGCAATAATGCTTAAGCATAGTTTAATATATTTGTTATCTTTGTTTAAAAAACAATTGCAATTTTTTTAAAAATATATCTTAAAAGTTTAATATTCGTATATTTAATAATATATTAAAGTGTCATATATAGCTTTATATAATTGCAAAAATTCTAATAATTTCGAAACTTTTAATTAAGAATTAATAAGATTGCAACAATCAATTGCGCAAATAATAATTTGTAAAGCTAATCTTTTATGCGTCGAAGTAGTTTTATTCAAAATTTAATAAACTCTTTAATATAAGATTTAAATTACGCTAAAGTGTTGTTAATAATTTTAAAATTATGCTTCTCTTAATAAGTTAAACGTATTATAACATTAATTACGCGAAATTTATAATTTTTTAAAATTAGTTTTTTAATATTTTAAAAGTTGTTAAGCTAAACAACGCGTTTGCGTTGTTATTTGTTAATTATATATTAAAGACTTAATTTATCTTTAAAATGCGTGTTATCGAAGTAAATATAATAAATTAATTGCATTATATTAAAGTTTAATTATTGTAATTTAATTATTAACATTAGTTAGTTAAAGCTATTAAAGAAGAGTTTAAACATATATTTTCGCAAAACAATTGTTAACTTTATTCTCTTATAAGTCTTTAAATTACTTGCGCAAATTTGTATATTATAATCGAATTATAAGTTGTCGCTCTTAAACTTAATTTGCGTAAAATAAAGTTTGTTAATTATATTAATATTGTTAATTGTTGTACTTTTATTCTTGAAAATCAACTTTATAAGATAATATTTAATTCGATAAAATCTTAGCAATTAAATAAATAATATAAACGTCGATTAGAAAAATTAATTTCTCAACTTTTTGTACTTTAAGTTTATAAAGAGATCTTGTATAACAATCTTAATATGTCGCAATTAAATTTACTTTATTAATCGAACAATACTAATTAAATAAATTATTATTTACGTTTATATTGTTATAATATTAGGTTAGTAGTTCGCCAACTACGTTCGTCGATTGAACAATCTTTTGTTTCAATCTTGCTTAATTTTTTGATCTCAATCTTAGCTAAATCTAGGTCAAACTAGATTAAATTTAAGTTAATTCTTGCTAAATATAAAGTCTACAATCTTATATAGTTAATGTTGTCTTTTTTTTTTGTCTTTTGTTTTGTACATTAAATCTAATATAAATCTAAATTCTATTTAATTATTAATTTAGATATCTTTTTAATAGAGATTCCAAATCTAGTTTCTAATATTACGAAAAATTTACACTTTTTGCAACGCTTTTACGCGTTAAAATCTAATCTCTTTAAGTATATTAATATTTATTTAACTATTAACTCAATAAAGCATTTAAAACTCTTATTAAAGATCAAACTTATTATTAAGAAATTCGTTCGATAAGTTACTTAAAATCTAGTCGAAACTTTATATTAATTTCGAAAGTTTCAAAATTAAATACAATTTAATATTAAAAGTATTTAATATTACTTTTATTTCGTTTGCTTTAAACTCTTTTTTTGCAAGATTAAACTTAATATCTATAATTACAATTGCACAAATTGTTGCTCAAACTATAAACAATTAATTTACTTTTATTATATAACTTCTATTGTTTTCTATAAATATTATTGTTTTTGTTGTCTTTAAATTTGAGAAACTTTTTGATATATTATAATATAAAAAAGACAAAAATTAATTAAATATATAGAAACAAAATCTTATATAACGTATAAATATAAATTATAATTAATATTTTATCAGTTAAGTTAAGATTATCTATGCGAAGTTATAACTTATTATAAATAAGAAAATTTACAATCTTATAAATTAATATCGAATTAATAATCTTTGTATTATTGTTTTCTTTAATAAATAATATTGAAATCTATATTATTGTTGTAACAATTTCTTCGAATCGAAAGATATATATTTGTATTTTCGCAAAACTCTAAAGTAAGACTCTATTAACTTTGTTAAATATTAAAATTTTTTTTATTAAAAAAAAGAACGTTTTTAAATAAAGAATGTTTTATTAATTAATTGTATAAAGCGCAATATTAATTTTTTTACTTAAGTTGTTATTATGTTTTAACAAAATTCTAATAATAAACAATTATTTATTTTTCAACAATAAATTTAAGCTTTTACTAAGATTAATAAAAAGTTTTAACAATTTAAATATTGTTAATCTTTTATTACAACAATTGTCGTTGCTTTAATTAAACAAAAATTTTATTTTATTTTTATTAACAACTTGTTAGAATTTCGCATTATTATTTTTATTTTTGTCGTTCTATTTGTATTAACAATTTTTGTAGCATTTAACAAGTTAATAAATTTAAGCTTTGTTATTGTTATTGTTCAAAACAAATTCTTAATTATTTTAGAAATTAAAGAAATCTACAATAAGTAAAAATTATATTACTATTACAAGTTGCAACATTTGAACAAAATCGCAAAAAATTTTTTTAATAAAAAATCTTTCTCTCTTTGCTTTGTTGATTTAAATAATATTTTTAATATTAATAAAGATATTTTGTTGTTAATAAGAAAAGTTTAGTTTCTAAACAAAGTTGCACTTAAAAATCAATATATATATTTTTTTGTTTTTTAGCTTTTTTGTTTTTATTTTCTTTTTAATTTTATAAAAGATTTTTAATTAAAACAACTTTAAAACTCTTTAAGTTAAATTTTATATTTAAAGATAATCATATAATAGTTTTCTTCATTTTACGTTAAACTTAATCTTGAATCTCTATTATAATTTTAATTAATAATAAAGTCTTAATTTATATTTTTATTAATAAATTTTTTGCACAACAATATAATTTTTCTCTTTATTAATTAATTTACTTTTGTAGATTTTAAGATTTTAATAATTAAGCAATTTTAACAAATAACATTATTCATATTGTCGAAATTATTGTAACTTTTAATAATTATATCAAGAGATTATTCTTTTATATTATTGAACTTAACTAGTATTTTATTGTTATAAATTTATTGTAATTTTGTTGTTACTCTATTAACGTAAACTTTAATTATAATATTTTTATTATATTTTCTTCTTTTTATCTTAAATATTGTTATTAATTGTTTGTTAAAATTTATAATGTTATTTAAGAAAAAGAAGAATTCTTGTCTTCTAAAAAGTCTTAACGCATATAAAAGCTTTAAAATTAAAATGTTTTTGCAATTTCTTTTAATAATCAAATTTTTTCTTTTAGTCTAAGTTTGTTTTGTTAAAAGATATTTAGCAATTTAGTTATTTATAAAAAGCAACTTATTTGTAAAAAGCAATCTAGTTTTGTTTTTTAAAAGCAATTTAATTTTGTTTGCAAAAAGCAACTTATTTGTAAAAAGCAATCTAGTTTTGCTCTTTAAAAGCAATTTAATCTTGTTTATAAAAAACAATCTAGTTATTTTAATTTTAAGTTTTGTTTTGTTTTATTTAGTTTAAAGCAAGAAGTTTCTAGTTGTATTCTTTAAACTATTTAAAAAAAATACTTTTCGAAAATTAAATATTGAAGTTTTTTGTTTTTTAAAATCTTTATTAAATAACGTGCAAAATAAATTAAATAATCTTTTATACAATTTAACGTAATTAAGTTGAAAATTTGTAGATTTAATTGTATTGCTTGCGCAAAAAATGTTAAAATATTTAATATTACTTTATAGAAAATAGATATTTTTTTAAATCTAATTAAGATCTTGCTTAAATTTAAATCAAATTTCGCTCAAATCTTTAATTTATTAAATCTCTTAAAACTTTCGTTATTTTATAAGAATATTAAGATTAATACTTATAATCAAAATTATTATCTAGCACTTTACTAGATAAAAAAGAAACTTTATTTAACAAACTTTATTACTTAGAAGAATCTAAAATATTATTAACAAAGCAAGAATGTCGATTTAATTACAATTTTGTCTTTTAGATATTTCGAATTTCTTAATGTCTTCTTTAAGAAAAAAATAAATATTTTGTTTTTTTATTGTTTCTACGATTATGTTATTTATTTTAAAAAAGATATTTAGTCTTTAATCTTTACTTTATACAATATAAATTATAATAAAGCTTTAGAATTTCGTTATTATTTAAATAAAATTTTTAGCAAAAAATTTATTTGAACGAGTTGTTTTTAAACAACAATTCTTGTTCTTTTTGTTAAAAAACTTAAAGATAGACTTAGATTTTGCGTAAATTACAAAGATTTAAACGCTATTATAGTTAAAAATAGATATTTTTTGTTTTTAATTTTTAAGACGTTAAATTATTTTAATTAAATTAAAATCTTTATTAAGTTAAATATTATTTTAGCGTTTAATTAACTATATATTTAAGAAGAAAATAAAGCTCTTATTATCTTTTGCATTTGTTTTAGACTCTTCGAGTATCTTGTTATATTTTTCGATTTATATAATAAATTTATTTTGTTTTAAGTAAAAATATATTAACAATACTTTTCGAAAATTTCTAAATAAGTTTTGTATTGTTTATCTAAATAATATTTTTATCTACAATAATAATAAACTAAAGTATAAAGTTTATATTAAATTTATTTTTTAAAAGTTGCGCGAAGCAAACTTATAAACAAATATAATTAAATACAATTTCTACGTTATTTAAGTATTGTATCTAGAATTAATAATTATTATTGAAAAAATTAAAATAAATTTAATCAAAATAGATATTATAGTTAATTAATTTATTTTAATTAACGTTAAGAATATTTAAAGCTTTCTAGAATTTGCGAACTTCTATAAAAAATTTATCTACAACTATAATAAAATAGTTATTTTGTTAATTTATTTAATTAAAAAGAATTAATTCTTTGTCTAATTTAAGAAATACTAATTAACATTTATTATTTTAAAGAAAGTCTTTATCTTTAATGTAATATTTTATTACTACTATTCAAATTATAAAATTGTAATAAAAATCGATGCTTTAAATTATATATTTGAAGACATTTTTTTTGATACAATAAAGAGAAAGTTCTTTATTTAGTTGTTTACTTTTTTAAAAAGCACAATGTAGTTAAATGTAATTATAAAATTTATAATAAAAAACTTATAGCTATTGTTTGCGCATTTAAAGAATAATATCTTAAGTTTAAAAATTTAATTTATTTAATTAAGATAATTATAAATTATAAAAATCTAAAATATTTTATGTTAATTAAGCAATTAAGTTGTTATTAAGTTTAATAAAGCAAATTTTTGTTCTAATTTAATTATTGAATTACGTATTGTCTTAGCAAAATTAACAAAAAACTAGACGTTTTTATATATTGCTTAAGAGATCTTTTTAAAAAGAAAAATACTTTCGATTTTTAATATTTGTATTAATATTAAACAATTTTAAAAACTTACGTTCTAGATTTTAAAATCATTAAAAATCTTCAATATTAAGCTATTACTTTAGATTCTATTTAGTTATATCTTTTTTCAATTTTTTAACTTTTTTTGTTAGGTTAGCTTCGATAAAGCTAAACATAAAAGAACTCGACATTAATAACGTCGAATCTTAATTAAATTAAAAAACTCTAAATTTTAACAAAAACTTAAAAGATACTTTTACTTAAACTTTATAAAATTAAGTCGAAATTAACAATTAATTTGTATTTTAAGTACTTAAAGTGCTTTGCAATAAAATATATTATTACAATAAAATCTCTTTAGTTAAATATAAAAAACACTTTAATTCTTTGTACTTTTAAGAAAGAAAATATATTTTTTACTTAAATTGTTTTTGTCTTCGCGTAATTCAACTTGTTTACAATAGTATTGTTAATAATTATTTAAAAAGAACGAAATACTACAAATTAATTAATCGAACTTATTAATAGTCTAACATCTATAAATATATTTAGCACTTTATATAAAACTATTATATGTGTATTTGTTTTAAGTCTTCTAAACAAAAGACGCAAAAATAATTGCGTTCTTTTTTTGTTTTTAAATATTATTAATGTAATATCTTTATAAACTACGTAGATTTTTTATCGTCTAATATCTTTATAGATATTATGTATAGATACATTCTTGTTTTTGTTAATTGTTTTATCAAGATAAGATATTTAGTCTTTATTACTTCTATAAAAATAAAAGAAATTGTCAATTGCTTCTACGTCTACGTTTAAAAAAATTATAAATTATTCGAATTCTTTGTATTTAATTAAGACACACAATTTATCTTTAATGTTTAAAAACATCTTTGTTAAATATTAAAGATTAACATCAAATTATCTATTGCGTATTATCTTAAAATTAATAGCTAAATTAAATAAGTTAATATTGTTATAAAACATTATTTTCGCATTTATGTTAACTATATATAAAATAATTAAATTAAATAACTTTTAAGTATTAAGTTTGTTATTAACAACGCCTCTTTGTTTACAATTTTTATCTTGCTTTTCTTAATTAATTCGAGCTAGAACTTACGTCTAAACTTTAAGTTTTTAAAATTTTTGTCTCTTAATTTTACAACTTAGACTCGAATCTAATTAATTAATATCGAAAGTTTTACTTAAAAAATAAAGAAATTTACTTAATATCTATGCAATAAAATACTTATTATCTAAGTTATTTATAAATTTAATGTTAATTACTTTTGTTATTTTTGTTTTAAATACTTTGTAAATAACAAAGTTTAATTTAATGTTAAAAATCTTAATATTGCTTATCTTGCAATTAAATTAAACAATTGTTATATTAATTTCTTTAAAATAAAGCGTATTTTTAAAAGAAATTCTTTAGTTGTCGAACTTAAGTTTCTTATATTTATAAAAGTTTATCTTGTCTTTTATGCTATTTTTGTTAGTTATATTGTTATCAATTCTTTTTCTAAACAATACTAGGAATCTCGTAAATCTATTGTCGCCAAAAATAACAAAATTTTTTAATATATTAATAGCATTTCAAATTTCAAATATAATAGATATTTTAGTTTTGTTTTGCTTAAATACTATATTAACTAAAAAAATTATTTTTTTATCTAGAAATCTTTTAATTTTTTGAACAACTATTAACAAACTTTTGATAAATATTATTTAGTCAACTTTATTGTTAAGAGATTATATATAATATCTTGTGTTATTTTTAACTATTAATGTTAAGAAAAATAGACAATATCTTTAATCTTGCTCAAATCTCGCTTAGATCTTGTCTAAATAATAAAGATTTTTCTATTTTGTTTTGATAAATATTTTGTTACTTTAAACGCGTCTAGTCTTAATTAAGTTAATTTAGTTTTGTTTAAATCTTGTTTAGATCTTGCCCAAATAATAAAGATTTTTTTATTTTGTTTCAATAGTGTTTTGTTACTTTAAACGCGCTTAATTTTAATTAAAATAATTAAATTTCGCTCAAATCTTATTCGAATCTCGCCTAAATCTTACTTAAATAACAAAAATCTTCTTTCTTTGTTTTAATAGTATTTTGTTACTTTAAACACGTTTAGTCTTAACTAAAATAACTTAATTTTGCTCAAATCTTGCTTAAATAACAAAGATCTTTTTGCTTTATTTTATTTAATTTAATAAATCTAGATATTAAGTTTCGTCTAAATTTTATCTAGATAATAGAGATTTTTCTATTTTGTCTCAATAGTATCTTGTTACTTTAAATACGCTTAATCTTAACTTAATTAGTTTAATTTCGCTTAATTTCGCTTAAATCTTGTTTAGATAACAAATTTTTTTTCTCTTTATTTTGTCTAATTTATTGAATCTAGATATTTTGTTTTGTTTTTGTTGTTTCTTGTTTTAACTTAATTCAATAAACTCGAATATCTTGTCTCGCTTTTACTTTGTTTCGCCTCTATTTAATTTAATAAATCTAATTATCTTGTCGTATTTTATTTTGTTTTTCAAAATCTTTTTGATTCTTAATTCTTCAATTCTTCGACAATTCGTTATATTGTTTTGATCGTTTCGCAAAAGCTTTGTCTTGTAGAAAAAAACTATTGTTATAGTATTAAATTAGCAATTCGTTAATTACGTTTGTCGATTAAACAACTCTTTGTTTTAATTTTGCTTAATTTTCTAATTTTGATCTTGATTAAATTTGAATCAAACTAGATCAAATTTGAGTCAATCTTTGCTAGACTATAACTAATCGTTGGGTCGGATTTCGATTCCAACTTTTAAAATTGACTCAACTTAACGATTTCAATATTAGAAATCGACTTGAAATTCAATTCGATTTCTATTATTTTGAAATCGAATCGACTCAACTCGACTCGATTTTCGATTTTAACATTTAAAATCGAATCGAATTGTTAAAAAATCAAATATAATGTTATTATGTTAAGATTTTCTATTTTTAAATATACGTTATTATAATTTTGAATTTTTCGCTACAATGTTAAGTAATATGCTTCGATCTAAAAGCTACTCTTGTTTGTATTATTTTAAAACAACTTACTTACATTAGTTGCTACTTGCATTACTCTTTTGCATTATTTTTTTATTTTCGAATTTCTTTCTTAAATAGTTAAAGAATATTGTTATATTATATTTGTATTCTTGTTTGCAAAATGTCGAATTCTTCGAAAGCTTTAAGTCAATCGTTGTCTTTAAACGAAAAAAATTCTAGCAAATCTATCTTTCGCAATTCGTTATTTAGTAGTTTATATTTTAATTAATTCGCAAATCAATTTAGTTAAAGTTTTCTTACTTTTGCTATTAATACTAAAAAAAGAAATTTTCGCAAAATATTTAACAAAATATTTATCAATTATTCATTGCTTATTTTGAGAGAGAAAAACAAATATGTTAAATAAAGTGCAAATACTAATACTTAATTTTAAGCATAATAATTACAAACAATTGTTAACAACAATATTTTAAATAAAACTTAATCGAAACTTGTCAATTTATATTAAGCAAAAAAGATTAATGTAAAAGCACAATTTAAACTTTGAAACAAATATGTTTAAATAACTTCGATTGTAAATAATATTTCAAAAATTGTATACAAAAGTTGTTACAAAATTTTGAATTATTCTATTATTTACAATTATTTAAGCACATTAAATATAAAAAAATATTTTCTATTCTTTTTTTGTTTAAAACAAAAACAATTTCGATTGCAAATTACAATTAATCTAGTCTTTAATCGCATAAGTTACAATTAATAATGCATATAAATAATGCATAATTAACAATTTATTAGAAGAAAAATTATATCGATTTGTTATTATTCTTTATTTAAAATAATTAAGAAAATTAACTATACAAAACTTTCGTAGATTTGAATTTATTTTTCGAATTATTGACAATTTTAACTTTCGAAAGTTGTTAAAAATGTTTCGTCTAAATCTGATGCTTTTGAGTCGCATCAAATTATTCAAAATAATTCTCTCAAAATATAATCAAATTTATAAGAAAATTAAGATAAATTTTAAAAGTATTTAATGTGTCTTTATTGCTTTGAATGCATAATTTAGTTCTTAAAGAGTTATTTATCTAAAAATGTTAATATATTAAATAAACGTTACATTTCAATTTCGCGAACATCTTATTAAATTTACTTCTTTTAATATTAAACATATAAATTGTTAATTAATGTTAAAGCTTGTAAAGATTTTGAAATTTTTCAAAATTAAAGATAAATTTCTTGAAATCGTTACTAATAACGCAAGTAATAAGGACACATTTAAAAACAAATTCGAAAAAATCTTGAATTAACAAGAGTTTTAATAAAACAAACAACAAAACTTTGTGTCTTGTTTAACTTATATAATTAATTTTATAACTTAAGATTTTATTTTAACTATAGAATCGAAAGCAACAAATAATAATAATGTTATACAATTAAAAAATAAACAATTTTAAGATGTTGCAAAAAGTATAAACTTATCTAATATAATTAAAAAAATATTTAAATTTGTAATAATGCAAAGAGATAATATATATATTAATTTTATTAAATTTGCGCTTTTACAATTGTTATTAATAATTTAATTTAACGTTTGCCTCAATTTAGAGTTTTTTAAAAAAAAATTAATAAAAAGTTACGAAAACTAATACAAGATATTCGTATTTGTTGAAACTCTATTTATTTTATATTTTGTCAAATATATTAATTACGCGATTATATTAATCTTTAAGTAAAAAAATATTTTTAAAATTTAAAGATTTAACAAGTTAAATTTGACAAAAGCAAGTAAAACTTAGTTTTGATTATTAATAATATGCTAAATTCTTTCTACAAATGCACTTTTATAGTTTTGCAAACAATTAACACAAATATTTATTTAGAATTTCGAGTATTTGATGCGATGTTTAATTATCTTAAATATCTAAAAAAGATAATAAAAATTAATGTTTATTTTTTAAAAAATATTGTACTTAAAGCTTGCAATAAAGTTTCGACAAAGCTTGCGAAATACTATTTAAAAACAAAAGAATTAGACAATATATTATATAATTTTGTTAACATTTTAAATCTTATGCAAAAAGTTAGTCTCTATAAATTATAAAATAAGAAAGAAAACAACAATATTATTAATTACGAAAGTAAAAAATAAATATTTAATCTAGAAATATTAAAAAGATAATACGTTAAACTTTTTAAAGTTAACGCAAATAACTCTAGTAAGATATACTTTTATATCTAGTATTATTAATAGATATTAAACGAACTTTTAGTTTTGTTCGAAAAATATATTGATAAAATCGATCTTAAATAAGTTTGCAAACAATCGAACAAATTATAATAATTAAGTATTCCAATTATACTATAGCTAGCTAACTAGATAATATTAGACTATAAACTTGAGAATGTTTGCTATCAATACTAGCAATCTATTTGCAATATATATGCGATCTCTTTTACTTAGATCTTAGAATCTTAACTACAAAATATACTATTAGACTATATAGTGTAATTTATATATATATCGCGATAAGTCTTTGTTATTATAATTGTCTACTAATTAGAATTTTATTTTTATCTCGTTATATTAAAGCTTAATGCGAGAATTTAGTTATAACAACAAACATTAAAACAACAAATTGTCAACATATTTCTAAAAACAATCTTAGAAATTCAAGAATTTAAAAACTCAAAAATACAAGAAAAAGAATATAGAAGACAAGTTAATTTTAACGAATTATTAGAATTAAAAACTTCAAAAATTAAAAATACGAAATTAATAATTTAAAAATCAAGATATTATTAAATTAAAAAGCAAAAAAAGAAAAGACAAAGTCGAAGTATTAAAAATAGCAATAAGAGTCTTAAATTTAAAGATTAAAACGCTTTATTAAAATTGTAATTAATATCTATTGTTAAAACAATAAATTGTTTGCTAACTATAATAATGTTATTAAGAGAAGCTTTTTAACAATATAATTAATTTATTTGCTTAAAAGTAAGAACGTTATTTAAACTCTTTTTTTAATAGAAATTAAAGCAAATCTTTAATGCGAAGTTATTCGTTAATAGTAAATCGACAACTAATTGAAAAAAACAATAGATTAAGAACGTCTACTTATAAACAATTAAAAAGATAGAGAAACAATAAACAAAAAAACAACGCAAAGTTAAAAAGAAGAAAAAAAATCTCTCTTTAATGTTTTTGCAAAGAAAAGGAAAAAATTTACAAATTAAAAGCATTATTCTTTGAATTAATTATTATTATTAGTCTTTTTAATTTAGTAATTGTTACTTTTACTATTTATTGTTAAGTTATTCTCTTAGAAATAATGTTTTAAAACAATAAAAAGATTGCAAAGTTTTCTCTTAATATATTTACGTTAACAACAAGTTTACTTAATAATTTTATAAAAATTGTAGAGTTCTATTATTACGTAATTTTTATATCTTTTTTAAAAATATTAAAAGCATCGCATTTTAATAAACTTAATATTATTAATTTTTTAAATTAATTCTTGAATTTTTGTAATAAACATAAAGTTATTAAGTTGCTTCGATATTGCGACAAATTTATAAAAAACTTTATTAAGTTTATTGTTGTCTAAATAGATAAAAAGTAGTTTAAAATAATAAATAAATTAAAAAAGAAATATAAAGATAAGAATTTAAATTAAAAAATTAATTTTTGTGCTTTTCTAAAGTTTTTAAAAGACGTATTAAGAGCGAAATCGAATAATATTTATAAATATAATCGACAATTTAAAGTTATTTTCTCGAAGCTTATTAAACTTGATTAAGTTAATAAATATATTAGATTTTTGTAATATTTAAAGAATCTTTTTTGCAATATTTGTACTAAGATAATGCAAAAGCATAAAGTTAATTTAAACAATACAATTATTATAATATTTAAATTGTTATATAAGACAATTATAAAATTGATCGAAAATAAAACAATTATGCGAGAAATAAACATTAATAGCGATTAAATTGCTTAGTAAGTTGCGAATATCAATATAAGTAAATTGATAAATATAATAAGCAAGAAGCAAGATCTAATAAAGAAAGAAATTATATCGAAGATAGTTTTTGCTTCTCTAATATTGTTAACAATCGCAATCGAAAACACAAAAATTAACAAAATATTAAATATTTTAATATAAGCTTTTAAAGATCTTAAAATTAATAGTGTTTGCAAAATAATAAAAAGCAAAATTTATTAAATAATTTAACGAGCAATAACGACGCAACTACACGGAACTTCGTATATTGTATCTTCTTAAATTTAAATAATAATCTAAAGTTTATTTTAAGAAACAATTTATGTTTATTAAGAATTTGCATTTATTTTTAAATACAATTAATTAAAATTAAAATTAAATAAGTGTTTGTTTTGTTACAATTTATATAAATAATAAATTTGTTTAAAGTTAACAATCTTAATAATAAATAAAAAAATTTATATAAATAAAAGCAATAAGATTTGTTATAAATTTAACAATTCTAAAGATAAAAAAATAAAATTGTCTCTTAATAATGCAAAGATTAAAAAAGAGACTATAAAAATTTGTCTTTAATAAAGAACGCAAAATTGTATTCGAAATCTTATAATTATAATAACAACAATAAGATTAAATATTAATTTTTTGTCGAAAAATAAAAAAAATAATAAATTAAATTAAGCGATAATAAAAATTTAAAAAGCTTAATTAGAACAAAATCTTTTTAAGCAATAAATACTTTAAAAGCTTTTAATAAAGTAATTAATCAAAGTAATTAAAGAAAGAATTAAAAAAAAAGTTTCTAAAGATTAAGAATGTTAAATCTAGAAATTATTTAAAAATAACAAAAGTCTTAAACAAAAAAATATATGTAAAAAAAAAGTAATAAAAACAAAAATAAAGAATGTTATAATAAAGAATGTTTTATAGTAATTAACTCTAATTTAAGAGTTATCAAATATTAAAAGAGCAAATCTAAAAAGAAGTAAAAAACTCTTGTAGACTATATATAGCAAATAAAACGTTTAAAAAGAATGCTATAAACTATAAAAAATTAAGTTAATTTTAAGACTTTAACTCAAAGTATTTTTATTTTTATTTTAAAAATAAAATTAATAGATCTTCTAGATTTTTATTCTAATTTAAGTTTTTTTTTTTTTGTTCTTTTTTTAATAAGAAGTTTGATACTATAATAACAAAGAAAAAATCTTAGAAATTTACAAAAAAAAAGAAAGAAATAATTGTTATTATAAAATTAATTAACGCTAAATTTATTAAAATTATTTATTTTAAAAATATTATTGCAAAAGTAAAATTTTTTAGAACTTTATATTTTGTTGCTTGCTCAACTATATAAATACAATTAAAAAATATAAAAATTAAAGCAATGTTTAATAATAGTGCGAAAATCAATTGTATTAACAAAAGCTTTGCGAACAAAACTAATTTAGTTATTTAACAAAGTGTTTCTATCTTATTGATAAAAATTATAAGAGCACGTATTTGTTTCGAAGAAATAATAAAAGATGCAAAGATATTAATTAAAAAAGTAATAATTTATATTTTTATCTTTATTGTTTCTTAATTTAATTATAAAATTCTATTAGATTAATCTTTTTAACAAAGTGTCTAAATAAGTTTTATAAATATAAATAACAATTTTTTAAAATTAACAATTTATTTTAAGAACAAAGCAAAATATATTAATATTTTAAGAATATTTACTAATTACTTTAGCAACAAAAATAAAAATATTATATTCTCAAAAAAATCTTTAAATCTTTAGATAATTGTTTAGTTAATATAATTGCTTAACTTCGCAAATTTAATTGCAAAAGATTTTTAAAAATAAAAATAAAAATTATTAAAATAACAATGTTGCAAAATAAGATTAAAGAAAAAAATCAACAAAATTTTAATTAATTAAAGCAAACAAATAGTATTAGCGTTTATTTGCTTATTAATATAATTAATTAGAATCGAACAAATATTTGAATTAATACTATGTTTCGAATATCTTTAAAATTATTAATAATTCGAACTTTTCAATTATATATTATAAAAGAGATTTTTGCTATTTAATTATCTAAAAAATTCGATATTCTTTGTTAATCTTTTATTGTGTCGCATTTATTTGTTCGAATAAATACAATATATAAGCAAAAAGTTTAAAAAACAAATCTAATAAATATAAGCAATTTAGATAATTTTATTTTAAATAGATATCTAAATTAAAAAGAAATATTAAAGCTATTAATTATAAAAAATTCTTAAAAGAAATTTAACAAAAGATATAATCTTTTTTTAATGCTTAAATTCTTAAACATTAAATGCGACTTTTATTTTATTAAGAAATATATTTAAAAATTAATTATAAAGTTCGAATTCTTTTCGTAAAAATAAGAATTCTTAATTATAATACTTTTTAATTGTAAAATTGTCTTAATATAAAACTTTGCTAAGATAAACAAAATTAAATTAAAGATTATATTTAATTAGAAAATTCGTATTATAGAATACAAAATATAGCAAGTCTTAGAATTTTTAATTTTTTAAATATTAAATTTTATTATAATTAAGATGCTAAAGAAACGTCTTTAAACAAGTTTGCTAAAATATTGTTATAATCTTTATCAAAATTCTTGATTTCTAATAAGTAAAAAGAAGAAAAACAAGTATTGTATAATTAATGCAACTATAAAGATAAACAAAATAACAATTTAAAATACTAATATATCTTTTAATATTAAAGAGTTTGCAAAAGAGTTTGTCGAAATAATAATTATATTATTAATTAATTTTTTTTTAAAATATAATTAAATAAGTTTTGCGTTAAAGAGTTGCAATTTTATTTTTTTTTATTTTTTTTTGAATTATTTAAAATAATTTGTCTATTACAAAGTACAACTAATTCGATTGCTTAATTTGTAAAAATTGTAATACATATTTTTAAAAAATTTCTTAACAAATATTGCTTATTTGTAAACAATATTAATATAAAAGAATTCAAATTAAATTATAATAATAAAAAAATAATTTTAAGAATTAAATTGTTTGTTTTAAAATATATTTAATAATTAAATACAATATTAATAAACGTAAAATTGTTCAAATATATTATATTTAACGAAAAATCTTAATTCTACAAATTAGAAATTAAAATTGTTGATTTTGTATATAATTTCAATAGATAATCTCTTAATAGTATTAAGATTATTAAGATTGTTAAGTAATTATTGTGCAAAAACATTTTTAAAGTTAAAATCTTTATAAAAATATATATTTATTATTGAATTTAAGTGTTAAAGTTTATAATTGTTGCAAAATTAATTTATTGTTTATTTAAAACAAAATATATCTTTGTTTAAAATTTTAAACAACAAAATGTTATAAACAAATTAAAAATTGCTTTGACAAATGTATTATTAATACGCATCTTAAATTACTTTATCTTAATTGACAAAATTATTTTAGCTATAAATTTTAGTTTAAAAGATTAAAAAATTATGTTAATACAAATTAATATAATAACGAAGAGAAATTTTTTTTTACAATATAAGAATAAATTTTAAAGCAAACAAAAATTTTAATACAACGTTAAAAAGCGAAAATATTAAGAGCTTATAAAATTCTTAAAGAAAGTGCGATTCTAATTGTATAAAATTCAATTTATAATTAAGATTGATACAAATATTTTAATAATTTAACTTAATTGTTTTGCAACAAATTTGCTCAACGCTTTAATAACTTATTAATTAATTTAAATTTGTTTCTTTAACTTTAATATATAATATATATTTAATCAAAAACATACAACAACTAATAAATTTTCCAAAAAATTAAAAAAGTTGTTCGACAATGTTGACAAAATTAATAAGAAAAATATTGATAATTTTATTAATAATTAGTTAAACTATATTTGCGTTTGTTTTGTACAAATAACAATATTAAAAGAAAACAAAAATATTCTTAAAAATAAATATTTTAATAAATTTGAACAAATTGTTTAATATTTAATTTCGCTACAAAATTTAAATATAAATTAAAAGAATTTTCGCAAGTTTAAGAATTATACTCTTTATTTCTTAATAAAAGAAAAGCATTTGTTTCGAAAAATAAATAAGAATATATCTCTACATAAAGTAATAAATTAAACAAAAGACAAAAATCGAATTGTAAAAAGCTTATATAACAAGAATAATTATAAAAAAAAGAAAATATTTATCGACGCGTTGCAAATCGATATTAATAACAAAATTTATTTAATTTTTGCAAAAAGTATATTGCAAATTGCAATAAATATTAGCGAAAAACTTTTAATAAACAAAAGAAGACTATATATTTAATTTATATCTTTAATTTGTAAAAAAAGATTGTTGTAAATTGCATTTATATATTAATTGTAGAAATGTCTATTAAAGTAAATCTAATAGTTGCTTAAAATAATTTAACAAAATAGATAAAAATTAAGACAATTCTAGATTTTAAAGCACTTGTTATAGTGAAATTTTTATAAAAGAATATTTTTTGTTAATATAAGTATATTAAGAAGATAATTATAAACAACGAATTTAAAAATAAAATTAATATAATAATTAAATTTCTAAAGAGATATAACGTTAAAAAAATAACAATATTGACTTATTATTTACAAACAAATAAAATAATAAAAAGAGAACACAAGTTTGTTGTTAATGCTTTGTCTAAATTAATTAAGAAAGTCTTTACAAATTAATTACAACATTTATATACAATATTGTAAATTAATAGAACAATAATTTGAAAATTTATTAAAAAGATATTGTTTTGTTTTAAGTTTAAATACGAAGTTATATTGTTAATTAAAATAGAATATTTAATCTAGCATATTATAGATTAAGAAAAAGTTTACTTAACAACAAATTTATTAACGCTACAAACAAAATAGTTAAAAAGAAGAAATAAGAATATTTAAAAAGTAGTTTTGCGTCTTTGTTGTTTTAGAGAAGCAAACAAAAATCTTTTTAATAATAATTATTAATTGTTGACGTATTTATTTTAAATTAAAGATTTAATTTTATTATATAATATTAAGTTCGATAAAAAATACAACGTAAAATTATTCTTTTAATAATTAGATTTCTTTAAAATAAAAAAATAAAACAAAATTAAAGACTTTTATATTTTAAAAAAAATTAATAGCACAAAACTTAAAAATATTTATTTAAAAAATCAATTAAAAAGATACGTAACAAAAAATTAGAATTTTTAGATCTTCGCGAAGTCGAAAGATAAAAATAAAAAAACAAAAATAGTTCTATGTAAAAGATAGAGAATTAGTTTAGTTAAAGCAATAAAAAATTGTTTGTAATTATTATGTTATTGTTATCTTATTACAATTATTTGAATTACACAAAAATATAAGATTTTTTTTTTAAAAAAGAGAAAAGTTGCAATCTTTATATTTGTTTTATTTGCAAAAATTTTAACATAGAGTTTATCGATTTACAAGTATTAGAAAATAATCTAATTATATAAAGTAATTTACAAGATATTATAATTTCGAATACTCGAAAAAAACAAGTAGAAAGACAAAAAAGTTAAAAAGTCGAAATATTAACAATTCTAATTAATTAGAAATAAACAAATAGTATTAGCGTTTATTTGTTTACTTTAATTAATTAAAATTAACAACTAAAAAGCGATCTAAAAGTTTTAATAGCAAACTTTGACTTAAAGTTCTAGAATTTTAAGAATTTTTTCAAATTATAAAGAACAAGTTTTAATTATTTTTTACGTAGCATTTCTAAACAATAAAGATAGCAAAATTACATATTAATTATATCAACTTTATACTTGTTTACAAGTTAATATATAAATAAATATTAATATAGTTTTTTTGCGTAATTAATAGTATAAATATTGCAAATAACAATTAAGTCTATAAATAAAGATTTTTGCATTTAAAGTTTTATATTTATTAGACATTTAAAACAAGTTATTGCTTTATTTATAAAAATATAGCAACTTAATAATTTAATTCTTTGTTTACAAAATTCTCTTTTTCGATCTATTATTTTTGCATAAATCTTTTTTTATTAAGCTTGTATTATAACAAATTTAGAACAATAATTATAAGATACTAGATGTAAACAATCTTTTACAAAAGAAACTTCTTAATCTTTATTAAAAAATTAAAATTAAAAACAAGAATTATTATTTACGTTAATAGAAAAATCTTGTAAAAGACGACAATTTGCATTTGCTAAACAAAAAACAAGTTAAAATTTAATAATATTAATATATTTTTTTTGTAGTTAGAAATTAACTCTTTCGACTAAATTATTTTAAGCACAAAATTAGTAAATACTATTGTAGCAATTACAAATGTTGTAGCGTCAAACTTTTTAAACTTAAATTTAAATTAAATTGCGAAAAACAATTATTTAATTTATAAAAGACAATTTGACTATTAGAAATTGCATCTATATTCGAGTAATTAATATTTTGCTTTAATACAATAAAACTACTAGCAATAAAAGAAGAGAATGTTTAGAAAATCTTCGAAACACAATTCTAGATATCTTGAAAATAATCGAAAATTGAACGCGAAATTTGTAATAAACAATTAATAAAAACGCTTAAATACTAATAAGTAATTTATTATAGCAAGAATTGAAAAACGTAACACAAGAAATTAATTAAAACAAAAGACTATAAATTCAAAATAATTAAGTTTAACTTCGCAAACTATAGTTATTAAAAATTACAAATATGTTGTCTAGAAATATAGATTAATTAATTATTGAAACAATATTATAAATAGCAAAGAAGCGCTAGAATTTGCAAAGAATTTTGAAGAAATTAAATCAAATTGTGTGCGATTAACTTAAATATTGTACTACAAAATCGAAATACGTTGCTAATTATATAATTAACAACTACAACAAAATAAATATTAAAAAGTTCAAAAACATAATAGTGTTTATTAAACAAGAGCTTTTGAAAATTGAAATAAAAAATTATTTTTAAAAGTATAATTTGATAAGAATTCTAGATGCGAAGCTAAAAAAAAATTATTAAATAAGAGTTTAAACAATTTTGTCTTTTTTTGTAGAAAATATAGAGAAAACGCAAATTTAAAGCGACAAATAAAAAGAATTTAAATTGTTAACTTCTTAATTAAAACTAAAGTCGAAGTCTAAAAATAACAAAACTTATAAAAAATAAAACAAGAAAAAAGACTAAAATCTAAATTCTTTTAAAGAAGCTTTTTTTTTGTTATTACAATTGCAAAATTTAATATTAAGATTATCTTTGTTAAATCTTAGACTATTTGAAGTTGCTAATACAACAAAATTACGTGCTTTAATTATTAAAATTGCAAAAAAATTTCTAGAGACAATAGCTATCTTTATTTTAATAAATAAGAAGAACAACGCAAAAAATTGTTTATGTGTAAAAGTAAGCATAAACTTGCAATATCGAATTAACTATTATTTAACAATATTAATTAAAGTCTTTTAACTAATTAAATTAGCTATATTAACAAAGAAGCAAAAAGAAAATCTAATTATAATTATATTAAAATTGGTTATTTGTATAGTTTATTAAAGAAAGCTAGAATTTCTATTAAAAATAAATCGAGTCTCTAATAATTAAATTAAGAGACAAATAATTTAATATTATAAGAAACAAAACGATTTTTTAGTATTTGTGAAATAGAATAGATTAAATTTTAAGCTTAACGTTTGCTTGTTTGTTTTTAAAGATTCTCTAAAACAATACGCTTATAAGAAAAAAGAGCTAATCTTTTTATTTAACAATTTTTAATAGATTGATGTTTAACTTCAAGTAATAAATAGTATTAATCTAGCGAAATAAAATTAACATAAAATAATTGTTTGTTAAAATTGATTTGTTTATTTAATTGTTAACTTAAAGTATTAAATATAATTGCAACTTTAAAACAAATTACAAATAATATTATATCATTAACAAAAAAACAACAATTAACAAAAAGAATAATTTCTTATTTGTTTGTTTTCTATGTTGCAAATAATAATGTAAGTAAATTTAGATTCTTATATAATATATATGCTTTTACGAGACAATTACAAGTATAGATTGTTAACAATATTTTATTTGTTAATCTTTAAAAAATATAAGAATTAAACATCAAAACGTTACTTCGATTTCAACGTAAATTAAAACGTTTATTAAGAGTTTTAACAATTGCAATTAATTGTTTTTTTTGTTGCACAAAATAATTTGTTTTGCGAGAAATATTTGTTAAATAATTTTTATAATTAGATTAACGTATAATTGCAAAAAAGAATAAAAAAAGAATAACAAAACAAGAAAATACTAGAAACTAAATTAACAAAAAAGAATTTGCTAAAATAAAGATTGCATTAAGCAAATGTGTTTTGTTAATTTAAAGATATGCAAATTGCGCAATCTTAACTTTTTTATTGCAAGCTAGAAATTAAAATTAATACGAAAATTGAAATATTTTTTGTCTACGTAACTCTATTAAAAGATAAAGAAACTTTAAAGAATTTTTAAATAAATATAAGAAATAATATTGTTGCAACTTATTAAAATTTAACTTTGTTAAATTCATTTTTAATTAATATATTTTATTGTTTCAAAATTGCTATTGACTTCTTTTTTATATTTAATATTAAAAATGCTATTATAGAATGTACGCTTTAAAACTTGACAAAAGTAATAAAGAAATTAAGAATATTGTTTAAAAATGCAAAGAAATTTAATTGTCTAATAAAGCAAACTTGAGAACGTATAATACGTTACGTAAAATTAATATAAAGAGAGATTTAAAAAATAAAGAGTAAAGTATTTGAATTTTATTTGTAAATGCAATTTATAATGTTTAAGAACTTTAAGATACTTAATGTTTATTAACTTAATATCTAAAACAATTTAAATTCTTATTTAATTAATTATAAAAAGAAAACGAGATTTGAGTTTTCAACTATTTATTTTAACAAAGAAGAAAAGATTTTGTTATTTTAATTCGAAATTAAAAAAAAATGTTATAAATCAAAACTAAGTTAGTAATCTAAATTGAATATTTCGAAACTAAAAATAACTTTTGAAATTACACGTTTATCTTTTGTTTCGAAGAATTTAATCTAGGTATAATAACAACAATCTACTCTATTATTGTTACTTTTCTTTTAGATTAATTTTTTAAATTTACGTTAAAAAAGCTTATTACTATTGTTATTGTTTTCAAAAAGTAAACAAGACTTATAATAATTAACTTTACTAAATACTTAATTTCGATTAAATAATTTTTTCGATTTTGAAGAAAATTTTATGCGAATTAATTTATTACGTTCTTTACGCAATCGATTTGAATAACAAGAGAAACAAGAAATCTAGTCTAACGATCTTAAAAAAATAAGAGCAATTTTCTTATTTTTTTACTACAATTTCTATATAAGCAAGAACAAAAGTTTTTTGATTTAATAGTTAAGAAACGATTACTAAAAGAGAGGAAGTTGTATATAGTCGAGTAATCAAGTAATATTAGACTATAAATTTGAGAATATTTGTTATCAATATTAGCGATCTATTTGCAATATATATACAATCTCTTCTACTTAGATCTTAGAATCTTAGTTACAAAATATATTATTAGATTATATAATGCGATTTATGCATACATCGCGATAAGTCTTTGTTGTTATAGTTGTCTACTAACTAGGATTCTATTTCTATCTCGTTACAATACTATAAATCTAAACGCAAAAAAGATTGTTTTCGAATTGTAAAATATATATTGTAAAGAAAAAAATAACAATCAAGCAATAAATAGAGAAAAAGATCTTTTTACTCTAGATTTTAAGATCGTTTTAGATCAAATTTATTTATAAATAAGTCAACTTTTAAAAAAAAGTTATCTTTAATAACTACAAAAATTATCAAGTACTATTAAAGATAATACAAAGAAATAATGCATTTAATAAATTAAATTGCTAGAAAACATTTATTAATAATAAAATTTCGAAGATTTAAGTCTTAATTAATGCAAAGAACAATTATAATTACTTAAAAAAACATATATTATATTTGTTTAAAAAGAAGAACATAACATTGTTGTAAAATTTTTAGCTCAAAAAATTAAACTATTTTATAAAATTCCGAACAAAAAATAAATTTTTTAGCTAGAGTGTCTAACGCTTCGCGTAAATAATCGCAAGATTCGAATCTATAATGTGCGAAATATTAGTTATAATTTTATTATTATAATAGTAATGCAAAAAGATAATATACTTATTAGAAAAAAGAGTAATTATAAATGTTTTTATTGCTTTTTAAAGTGCTACTAAAGCAAAGCTTTAAATGCGATAGTCGATTTAATTACGCTTGTAATTATTGATCTCAACATAAAGAAACTTACGAAGTAAACGCTAAAATGCAAGTTGAAAAATAAAAAAATTAATTAATTTTTAATATTTTCGAATCTTACAAAAAGCGACAATATTGAGCTTTTACTTTCGTACATGTTATCGCAAAACATCAATATATTAATTAAAAATATATTATTTATTCGCATTACTTTGATTATATTAATATCTTAAATACTCTTTTCTCTAATACTTTTTTCTTTTTAAGATTTTTCTTCGTCTTTGCTTATCTTATTACGTTCAAATTGAAAAACTAGTTTATTACAAAAAGACTTCGAAATCGATTAAAAAACTAACAAATTAAATATATTAATTTTAAACAAAACATTTCGCATTATTTGTATGCATTATCTATCTACTTTACGCGAATTATTAAAGAAAATAATAAATTTGACAATATTAAAAAGAGATTTATATAAACATAAAAAAAAAATATTAAATTCGAAACAAAATTTAAAGAAGTTATAGTAAAATAAACAATAATTTTGATAATTTTAACTAATGCAAACGCGTCGAAAAATCGCGTAAAAAAAGAGACTTAAATCAATAATTAACGATAAAAGTACGTAATATAAACGACAAAGCAATTAACAAACACAAACTTGCGTAATGTATTAACAAAATTAAACATATATTAATATAAAGAAATAATAATCTTGTATTAACAAAAATTTAAAATAAGTATTAGTAAATAAATATTAACTTTAATTTTAATACTTATATTTTTTACTTTATTTCAATAAACTACTTGTCAATATATTATTTATAATTTTATTAATTTTTTCGAATCTTCTACTCTTTGAATTTTATCGTATTCTACTAAATATTGTAAAAAAATTCTAAATTGCTATATAATTGCATTATCTTTATGTATTACTCGTAAAATAAGTTAAGTATATACACAAATAATAAAAGCGCTATTAATTAATTCAAAAAGCATCGCAAGTTGCAATTGCGCACAAAGATAAAATAATAATAAGAAGAAATTGTATCGAAAACAATATAATAATCGCAAAACTATTTTAATTCGATTTAAAAAATTGCGTAAAACAACTATTTAAAAGCAAATCTTTGCATCGAATCGTAAATATATAAAGAAAAATATTAAAAATAAGATTGACAAATATCGAATTAATTAAGATTTTTATAATAATGCATTTAGATAATACAATAAAGCATACAATATTAACAATTTTACAACGAAATACTTTAAGAATAAACTTAGACAAAAAACAAAAAAAAAATTGCAATTAAAAAAGCAAATCAACTTAAAATTATTAAAAAAACACAAAAGCTACTTAAGAATATAAATATAGCAATAAAATTATTTTTTAAAAAGATATAAATTATCTAAATGCATTATCTATGCTCTATATCTAAGCTAAATAATATTATAATTAAACGTTAACAATAAGCTTAATATTAATAAGAGCTTTTCGATCTACATAAAATCAATTGTAAAAATTATTTAACAACAAATTATTTATTATAATAACTTAAATAATTTAAAAAGAATTAATAATAACAATTTTATAAAATTGTTTAATATTTTTGTTGAAAAATTTGCAATCTTAAACAATGCAAAGAAAAAAAAAATTAATTTTATTATTTTTAAAATAGAGAATTTTAATAATATAATTAAAGAGAATAATTATAAGCAAGAAACTTAATACAAGATTTAAAATAATATAAAGAAGCTAAATTATAACTATTATCTAGCAACAAATAATAAAAATAACGAAAAAAATAATAAAAGCGAAAACGATAAAGACAATAGCGATAAAATTAATAAGAATAACAATAACAAAAATAATAACAAAATAAAGAATAACTCGAATCAAACTATTCAAAATAATAGTAAAGCGAACAAGATTATTAAGATTTCGAATTAATAACTTTATATACATAGCTTAAAGAATTTACTATTACAAAAACAATTATAATGCATTACTTTAATGTATTACTATATTGTATACTTTATTTTGTTATTCTTTTGTATTATAAAATTGTAATTAAAATAGATATTAGAATTGCAACTTATATATAACTTTATTTGATTTTACTTAATTTAAAGACTTTAATTCTTAATAACGCACTAAGAATATATAATTAATACTTTAATAATTTTACTATTGTTTTTATATATAGTTAAATAGAATAAACTTAAATAACAAATCTTAATAGCTTAATAATTAGAGTAAATGTAATTGTTAATAGTTGTTGTCGAATTTAAGAATGCGTTGCAATTAAACTAGCTATAAATAATATTAATTTATCTAATATTCGTATTGTGTCAAGAGTTCGAATTTCTTTTAAGACACAATTAAATTAACTTTTTGAGTTTCAATTCTGAATAGCTTATATACATTATCTTGATATATTACTAGATAATTTATTATTAAAAGATTATAAAATAGAATATAACTTTCTAGTTTTTACTATTTATTTTAGAATTTCTTTATACTAATACTAAGTCTTAACAATTCGAGTCGATTTTTCGAGTTAATTTTTGATTTTAAGTTTGCAACTCGACTCAAATTGTCGATTCTAACTTTTGAAATTAACTCGATCTAATTCGAGTTGAATACTTGATTCAAACTCGATAACCCAATCCAATGCGATCAGTCTAGCTAGACATAAAGCTTGCAATCTTATATAGTTAACGTTGTCTTGTTCTCTCTTTTCTCTTTTGTTTTTTGTTTTGTACATTAAATCTAGTATAGATCTAAGTTTTATCTAGTTATTAATCTAGATATCTCTTTAATAGAGATTTCGAGTCTAGTCCCTAACATATATTAAGTTCGACGTTTTTAATTTTTATTACAAGTAGTCGAATTAAAAGCGAATAAAATTAAGAATTTTATATCTTCTTTCTTAGCGAAATTAAGTTAAGTTTGTAAGATTTAAATATAAAAATTGTTGTAATAAACTTAAATTGTCTTATCTTATTAATTCTTTTATCTCTTCTATCTTCTACATAATTGAAATTATTATATATTAAAATTATAATTAAAAGCTTCTTTATTAATTTGATTTGTCTTTTGATCTTAGCTATTAACTTTTTTATATAATATTAAATTGTACAATAAAACATAATTAAATTAACAAAGCATAATAAATTAATAACTTTTCGACAAACGCTATTATTGTAAAGATAAAAAGCAAAAATCGATTAAAAATTATTCGATTTATCGAAATAAAATAGATAACATAGCTTCGATATTGTTAAAAATTAAATTTTAAATATATTTTTGTTGCAATTGCTTTAGCGCTTTAAGTAATTAACGCTAGCGATAAATTCTAACTAACAAGAGACATATTTAATTATCGTTGCTTTAGCTTTTTCGAAGTTGATCAAAGTTTTTTAATCTATAATTTTTAAGAGCTTTTAATATTTTTTAAAGACTTTATTTTTTTATTAATTTATCTAATTTAAATTGCAATTTATTTATTGCTTAAAGTTAATTGCAATAAAATACAATAATAAACTTTTATAAATTTATTAAAAGAGAGAATTCTTTTTTCTTAATTAAATTTTTATAAATATAATCGAAAAACTTGCTATATTGTTTTGCGAATTTATCGCGATATTATTTTAACAAAGTTAAATACTTAACAACTATTAATCTATAACTTGATATTAAATTTGTAATATTTTTTACTTTCTCAAATTTAATTTTGCGAAATCAACAAATACTTAAGAGCAAAATTAAGATCTCTAAAGATAATGGGCGAACAAAGTAAATATTGTCAAAAAAATAATCTTAACAATTAAAATCTCGCAAAAAAAATAATAAAACAAAATTTGATATTAACTTCTTAATAGTTAATAAAGACTTAATAAAGACAAAGATTATAATGCGCAAATTTTAGTACAACAAAAAATTCTTCGAATCTATATATTTTCAAATGTGTTGCAAAAAAATTATATTTATTTCTAAATTAACAAGATAACAAAGAAAGAGAGTAAATTTAATTAATTTTGCGCAACGCTATTTTGCTTACTTAATTACAAACAAATATTTATATTAATATTTATAACGTTATTGATGTAACAAATTAGATTAAACTTTAATATTTTTAATTTCGCATTTAGATTGTCGCATAGCAATTGTTATTAATATTTTTTTTTTGTCAAATATAATTTTTTTGTCAAATATTTAAGTTAAGTAATCAAATTAACTTTTTGCTCTTTTTTATATTTTATTTTGCGACTTTCGATACTTTATTTTATTATTAATGCGTCGTTAAAAGTCTTTGTTAATTAAGAAGATCAAAAGCTACAAGATAACATTATTTAATTCTATCAAATATAAATATTAATTGCAAAGTAAAAAGCTAGAAATTAAATCTATTAATGCACTTTAATTGCTAAATTTACTCTTAAATATAAAACTTATTACAAATACAATTTGTTTAATTTAATATCTCAAAAATATCTTATAAGATTCGAACAATATCGCGTAATAATATTGCAATTTGAAAAATTATTACGTTATTACATAAAGATACTATTAAGTCTTTATAAAATATTTGTCTCTTGTTCTTTTATTTTAAAGACTAAGTTTTAATGTACAATTTATATCTTTATTACAACGCAAGAAACTCTTGTTTACTTTTAAATTTATTTTAATTAAACAATTGTTATTAAATATTAACGTCTTTTATTACAAATAAAAGTTGCATATTATAGTATATATTCTTTAATTTAAGTTATTAACTTTTGCGTTACTTGTAATCTTCGATTTAAATTAACAATATTCGAAGCTTTAAACTTTTATTCTAAACAATAAATATAAAATTACTAAAAGTATTAAAATCGAAAAAGCAAATTTTATACAATATTGCGTTGTATCGAAGAACAAACTTGCGCAATTATATATAATTTCGAATTATTAATAACAATTGCGAACAATTTGCGCTCTTTAATTGCAAGTTGTTTTATTACTTTATAATTAATAAGCTATTAATGTATTAATTAAGCAAGAGTTAATGCTAATAAATATAGCGCAATTCTATATATTATTAATAAAAAAAAGTAAAACAAAATCTAAGTTTGCGTTAAACATTTAAGAATTTTTGCGACTTTTTTTGTTTTGCGTTGCTATTTGCTCTTTATTCTTTTTCTTAATAATATAAAAATAACAATAATTTGTTGTTTATTATAAGAAAGAATATAATTCTTTTTTAGATTCTCTTTATTCTTTCGATAGCTAATATATATTTGCGATTAATTATTATTAAGTTAATGTATTTATAAATAAATATATCTCGATTTACATAATTGCTTTTGCGACTTTTTTAATAATTTAAAATAAGCAACATTAAGATGCTTTGTATCGAAGAGACAATATATATATAATATGCGATTCAATTATTTTTTGCAATTGATCTATATATTATAATTTTAATTATAATATTGTTAATGTAAGATATTATTAATGTATCTTAATAACAAAATGCAAATGTTAACTTTATTTAGTGTCTTTTAAGCGCGTTTAAGAGTTCGCAATCAATTGTTTTTTAATTTAAAAATATATTATTTATTATTAGTTTTGTATTTGTTATTTATTTTTAAACTTTGTTTAATAATTTGTTAACTTATTAATATTGTCGATTGTTATTAATGTTCAAAATTTGCTTAAGCAATATTTTTTTCTTAATTTATTTCGATTAAATAAGTTAACAAAACGAAACAAATCTTATTATTCTTGACTTCTATCTTGTTTTCTTTGTTAAAAATTTAAAAGATTCAACTTGAACGTAACAAATTATACTAAGAATCTTAAAAATTTAATTTGAACGCAACAAATGATGTTAGAAATCTTGAAAATTTAATTTGAGCGCAATAAATTATGTTAAAGATCTTAAAGATTCAATTCGAACGCAACAAAATATATTAAGAATTTTAAAAATCTAGTTCGAACAATTTATAAACGTTTGATTTTTTTATTTGCTTAAGATTTACAAAGTTATTTTGTATAACATATTTGCGTTTTAATTTGTCTATATA
>JAABUW010001909.1_pt1 | contig 32975 bp, 1 predicted proteins | sample 5560081 | NCBI WGS metagenome assembly JAABUW01 (sample SAMN10711882, study PRJNA513363) | rock metagenome | isolation source: Antarctica rocks | place: Antarctica: Victoria Land, Knobhead sud | reverse complement strand
AATATTTTATATAAGAAGCTTGCAATAATTTTGAACAAAAAATTTTGCAACTTTTGTTAAAAGAACTTTAAAAAATTATATAATTAAAAACAATATATAAAAAAAGAATACAAAAGTTTATCGACAATTATTAAAAAATTAAATTTCTTATATTTGTTGTTATCAAGCTTTTTAATTCTTTAATTTAGAGAGCTACAACAAAGAAATTTGTATAACAATTTAACAATATTAAAATTGCAATCTTTTTAATAACAAGTATTTCTATTATTTGACAATCGATTTTTAAAGTGCAACAATATAAGTTAGTTTTAGCAATTAAATAATTGTTTTGTTTTTAAATTTAAATTTAAAAACTAAAATTTTTAAAATAGATATACAATCTATAAAAACACAATACGTGTACAACAAAACAAGAAATCAAATATTTTATTTTTGCAATATTGTATATCTCTTTTAAAAGAAAAGAGACAAACTTGTATTGCTTATAAATTCTACAAGAATTTGCTCTATATTAGTTTTATTTAATCGATTAAATATTTTAATTACAATTTGTTCTTATAGTTTAGTTGTTTTACAAAACTTCTTAAATTTAATTTTAAAATACAAGATCTTACTTTAAAAGAAAAAAATTAGATTGAATAATATAATAATACTTTTGAGAATATTTTGCTTTTTGAATAAAGTTAATATTTTAGAGATTATATTTTTATGTATTAATTTATTTTACAAATTCTAAAATATTATTAATAAAATCGAAGCATTAATTGTGTTTAAAATAGAACTTTATATTAATCTACTTGTTTATATAATTAAATTAAATAATACAATTTATTTTTTTGTTTCTTATACATTTATTACTACAACAAAGAGCTCTTTTTAAAAATAAGATTTCTTAGTTAATAAAAAGTTGCAATTGTATATTGTGCAATTAATATTAAATTCAAACAAGTAAAAACGTAATATTTTAATTCTCGTATATTATATATTTTTGAGAATTTAAAATTTAAAATCTTTGTAAACTATTGTTGTTAATTTTTTGTTACAATATTTTAATTATTAATAGATATAAAGTCTTAGAAAAATCACAATTGCGACAACTTTAATATACTCTAGAATACTTTTCTAAATTAGATACTAAAAAAACTTTGTTTTTTTATCTAAAAATTCAAATAATAGAAACTCTTTTAATAATATTTGTATTTTTTAATCGATTTTAAATATTTAAGACGCTTAACTTTGCAAAACAAATTATAATAGTTAAATCGAAAAATTACTTGCAAATATAAGCAATACAACAAAAAAAAATCTTGTTTCGCAATACACTTAATACTATTAATAATTAATTTAACTTTTTTGTATAACAAGCTTTAATTAATAAAAGATTAAATACTTAATTAAGACAACTTATTTTGTTTAATGCACAAATTTTAATTAAGAGCAACAATTTTCTTTGTGCTTTGTTTAAGTTAATTAAGTTTAATTTATTAAAGAAGATTTTATTAATCTTAAAAGCAATTGTAATACATAAAAGAGATATTGCAATTACAAAAGTATTTTGTCTTCAAAATAATTTTGCAAAGATACAAGAGCTCTTTTAGAGACTATTGCAAGACAATTAAAAACTATATAATAAAATTAATTGCAATCTAATAATTTATCTTGCTAATATCTATTGCAAGTTAGATAATTTAGTCGAGATAAAAAAAAATATAATTATAATACTAGATAATTTAAAAAATTACAATTAAGATAAAGGTTTATAGATTTTATTAATAGAGATGTATCTATACTAGAGATCTTTTAGAGTTGCTAAAAATATTTGTTAAAAGTTTAAAGAATTGTATAAATTTATCTTTAAACTCGATAAAGTTGTTTGAATAAACTACTTATATATTTTAACAATATTAGTTAAAATTTATTACTTTAAGTTTTGTTAAAATATTGCTCTTTTTTAATAGAAGAATATCTTAGAAATTGCAAAAAAATATAAGTAAAAAAAGAAATTTGTTAAATAAGTTATTTTTTATTTTATTAATAATATTAAAATTAAGCTTAATAAATTAGCGAAGTTAAAACAATACTTTATAAGAGCTAGAATTCTTTTTAAGAAAATAAAATATTAATATTAATTCTTTGTACTAGATACTTAGTAAATTGCATAAGTAAAAAATTCGATTTTTAGTAGTAGTAAATATAGAATAAAAAATAATTAGAGCAAATATAGTATATTAAAATTATTTTTGTTTATTTTAAGTCTTTAGTCTTTAGAGATTTGTATAGTAATATTTGGAAATATATTGTATTGCTAGAAATATTAATCTCAAAGCTATATATTTAAAATCTAAAAATAAAATCTTGTTTTTGTTTTCTCAAATTTATATATTATTTTTAACAACGTTTCTAGTTTTAAATTTGTTGATTTTTTCGCAATTATTAACTTTTCGACTTAAAGATTCTACAAATATACAAATTAATATTATTTTTAAATTAATTTTGCAAAAGCAAGTTGCAAGTAAAGTAAAATTATATAACAACAATAATATTGTTATTTTGTTAATTAATACTTTAACAAACGCTTTACTTTTAATAATTGTATTTTAAGAAGTAAATAAGTTGTAAATTTGCTAGTACAATTTTGATTTATAAATATAATTATTTGTATTTTTGTATCTTTTTTTTTGCTTTTCGAACATTTAATATTTCGAGATATTAATACAAGAAGTGCAAAAATCTACTCTATTGTATAAAACTTATTTGTATTGTATTAACTCTAGAATTTTTGCTCTATTACTTAATACTTTTTGTTTTAAATTTAAATTCTCTATATACTTTATTTTAATTTTAGCTACTCTTTGTATCTATTTATTGCAATATAGTTGTTAATTATCTTTGTCAATATTACAAGAGTAAAAATATATAATATATTTTAATTAATATTATTTTATTTAAGAATATCAATTTTTGCTTTAAAATTTATTGTAGACTTCAAAACAATTTTTCTTTTTTAAATTAGAATTCGAAAAACGCTTTTTTAATTTTTTTTTAATACTTGTAAAAAAGTCTAGAATCTTAATTTACTTTTTAAAATAATTTATCGATTAATATTTTAAATTCTAGTATAATTGACTCGATACTAAATTAAAATATACAATAGATAGAAGACTCTAAAATAGATATCTCTTTAAATATATTTATAACTCTACTATTAGCAATTGCTATTAATTTGTCTTGTTGTAATTTTATTTAGTTTTTTGTATCTCTAAATATATTTACTTTTTGTCGAAATTGTTTATAAGAACTAGTTAAGACTTAATTATTAAGTTAAATTATATAAAATTTGAACAATTTCTTATAATTAATCGATTAAGTAGAATAAATCGTATATATCTTTAGCTAGCTATTGTAATAAGTTGAAATAATAGTATAGATATTGTTGTTATATATTAGAGTATAATTTGTTTTAAACAATCGAAACTTATAAATATTACAAATACTTAATATATTATCGAAACAAGTTTGTTGTTTAATTACAATTGCACTCTTGTTAAAACTTTTTATCTTTAAAAAAATGTTAGATAATACTAAAGTTTGTTTTTATATAATTAATATAATATATAGTTCTAGCTTTTTGCGAATTTGTAGATCTATTTGTGCAAAACGTACTCTATTATAGAAGTTGAATTTAGTGTTAATTAAATTGCTATAAATAAAAGACTTAAAATTGTTAAATATAAGATTTTTTGCAAATAGTATACAAGCAATATTCTAAATTACTAGAAAAACATTATCTATTATAGCGTTTTTGTTTAAGGCTCGCAAATTAATTTGCACAAATATATCAAATATCTTGTTAGAAAATCGAGATAAAAAGAGAGATAATCTTAACTTCTTTAATCTCTTATTAATATTCTTTTAATTATTTAATTTTAAAAAGATTTAATTATCGAAAAAGTTATAATAACTAAAATAGATATAATTATCAATAAGATTTTGTTTAAAGTTAGAATTATATAAAGAATTTTTTTTTGTTTTTGAGATTGTAGTTTTTGTAATAGAATTGTCTAAAATATTTTTAAATTTTAATAGAATTTTCGAATCGAATTGTTTCGACAATATAAAATAAATAAAAAAATTCGATATAAAGAGTTTTAAATATTAGAGAAACAAAATTAGTAACAATCTTAATATATTTTGAGTTAAATTTATCTTTTAAATGTTACAAAAATCTAAATTATTATATTTGACAAAGTATTTTAATTGCTATAAGAGATTTTTTAATTAATTTAGTTTAACGCTTTAATCTAAACTATATATAGCAATAAATTTAACAAAATTAATTTGTTTTTTGTTTTGTTAATTAATTTTGTTTAAAGCTTATCGAGTAAGTTGTAACTTAAAAAGTAAATTTTAGTATACTATATTTGTTTTTCTTTGTAATTAACAACAACTTTTGACTTTTTTTAGAGAGAGCTACAATATAATAGTTGTTAAATACTTTTTTTTAATCGAAATTTGTTGTTGCTTTTAATTATATAACAATTGTTTTTTAAATGCGACAACAATTATTAGATACAATACTTTGCAAAATATAAAATATAAATTAATTTTTTTTGCAATTTGAAAATAAAGATATTTATCAAATATAAAAGTGTGCAAGAAGTTTCGAGTAATATTTTTTATTTAATTTAAATAATTAATTATTGTTATTTAATAAGAGTAAGAATAATTTTAAACTAGTTTGTAACTAAGTACGCAATTAAAAAATCTAAGTTAATTTACTACTTTAATTTTAACAAATAAGTACAAGAATTTCTTTATTGTTAAATATAAGTTAAACGCTATAATATAATTATATTTTTGCTTATTTTTGCTTGTTTTTGTTTGTTTTAGTTAAATTTGCAAAAGATATATTCTTTCTATAAAGTTGAAACAAATATTTATTGTAAAAGATTAGTTATATATATAAACTTATTTGCTATATTATTGCAACGTCTTTTCTTCTTTTAATTTTGCATTAGTATTAACACAATAAAATAAACAACTTCGATTTAAGATATTTGTTATTAAATAAGATATTGCTTATATTGTCTTTTGTATTTTTGTCTGAAATTATCTTTTTTAGCAATAATTTCTCTTTGCTATTGTTGTTGCTTGTAAACAACAATTGTATAATATAATAAAGATTGTTTTGTATAATTTAGTTTTGTATTAATACTATTGCTAATATTTGCTTTTATATCGATTTAATAAATTAAGATAAAATATAACTTTAACAATTAACAATACTTAAAAAATATATAGTTGTTTATATTAAATTTGTTCTCTATATAGATATTCTTGTTAAAAGAAGAAAATAAAGAGAAAAAGCAATAATATTTAATATCGCGTCTTAAGAGAAATCTTTGTTTATTAATAGAATTTTTTTTTTTTTTTTTTAATTGCAATTGACTTTAATTATCTTTGATTACTTTTATATCGAGCTTATCTCTCGAGTTTGTATTAATAATTTTTATATATATGTTTTTGCATATATTATTAATATAGTTGTCTCGAAAAAAGATAGACTTAATATATTTGTATATTTGTTAAACAAGCGATGTTGCATTGTAAATAGAATTTAATTTGACAAACATATTAGTATTAAATAAATAGTAAAAGAAGTTAAATATTCTACAAACTAATTGCTTTTATAATAGAGACTAGATAAGTAACAATATCTTGTTTTTTATTTTGTTTTTCTTTTGTCGATTTGTTATTGTTGTAGTCGACATTATTGTTGTTTTGCAAAATTGTAAATTAATTTGTAATTAATTAGTCTTAATTTTAGCAATATAGATATATTTAATATACTTGTATTGTTATTATTTACAAAAAAAATATTAATAATCTCTTTATAATTTGCGAGCTTTTGTATTAAAGATAATTATATTTGTTTAAATATTAAAGTTGTCAATATTATATTGTTCGATTCTATATTATTTAGTGCATATTCTTCGATATATAAGAGATTATATTTATTATTATTAAGATTGTAATCTTAGTAAACAATATTGCAAAACTTGTTGTATATATTTGTTTTAATTAATTATCTTTTGTTAATTAAAAATTAAATAGACTTACTATAAGTATTTATTTCGATATCTTTAAAATTTAATATCAATTTATTCGAAAACTTTAGTTGCTCTTTTATTGTCAAATTGACTCGATTAACAAAATTAACAAAATACTTGCTTTATAGTTGCTTAACATTTAATTTAGTAATTTCGAGAAAATATATATTTTGATTAACAACAACTTTAGTTGTAAATAATATTAATTGTTAATAGTCTACACTATTAAATTCGATTATTTAGAAATTGTTTTTGATTTGTTTAGCAAAGTCTTTAATAGATAATATTGTAAATTTCTTATAATAAAATAACTTAATTTTTATTAGCAATCGATAGAATTAAATAGAGTTTAAACTAATATTAATTATTGCATAATTTTAATAAAGATCGATTAATACAAAGAAGAGAGCGCAAATAAGCAAAAATATTTAGAGAAAATAAAATAAGAAAACTAAAAACATTTGCGAGTTATAACTAGATAAATAATAATTGTATTAATTTTTTTCTTTAAAAAAACAACTCGAGATTATTGCTCTAATATTATTTGTTAATATTTTTTGATTTTTTTCGAAGATTTTAGATACTATTAAAGATACATAGTCTACAATTGTGTATTTTTGAATCAAATTAAATATATTAATATTGTGTTTTAATTATTGAGCTACTCTTATTGCAATTAATAATTGTAACAAGAATATTAAAATTTAAATTTTTAAGCAAAATTTCTATAGTTAATTAACAATATAGATCTCTTAATGCGTCTAGATACTTTGTCTATATGCTACTTTTATTGCAAATCAAATACGCTATTAACTAGTTTTGTCTTTTTATTGATTTTTAAGAATATATTTGAACTAGAAACAAATTTAGACAATTTAAATAAAAAATATATTATTTCTTATTATTGATTATACAATAATCGATTTTTAACTTTGTCTTTATGTTCGAACTCTCGATAGAAAATAGCTTAATTAATATAGTTATTTAAAGACATAGCTAGCTTAGAAACATTTCGATAATAAATGCGCTCTTTTTGTTATTAATTATATAATAATATTTGCAAACAAAATATATATTTTGTCTCGAGATTCTTATTGCAAATTAAGATTTCTATTTAATTATTTTGCAATAAAAGAGTTTTGTAGAGCAAAGCAACATCGCAATAGAATTAGAGCAAGCAATTTATTAAAATAAAATATCTTGCAATAAAAGCAAAGTTGTAATAGATTAAAGCAAAAAATTTGTCAAAATAGAATGTTTTTGTTCGAACTAAAGAATGTCGAAAAGCAAAATATTTAAATTGCAACAATATCAAAACTATTTTTCGAAAAATTTTGATAGATAAGAGATTCTTAATAAGAGAAAACTATATATAATAAAAATACTACAAACAACTAAAAAGAAAACAAGTAGAAAAATAAATAGAATAAAGATTACTAGCGAGAGAAAAGAATCTTTATATTTTAAAGCAATAGATTGACTAGTAGTTGTACTTTATTTAGATAGAAAGAGCTAAATTTCTTTAAAAAGACGCTAAACTCTAACTAGAAATCGACTAATACAATATTGTTCGATCGTTTATAAAATAAAGCTAAATTAGCAATTATAATAGCTTGTTGTATTGTTGTACTTATTAATTTTACAAATAATACAAATATTTTATATATAATTTTGTTTTCGATTGTTTTTTTTTTAATTTTGAATTTTTTAATAAAGTAATAAATTTTCTTTCAAATTAATACTTAACATAAACTTAATATATATTAAATTTATATATACTTTTTTAAGTTTAAACAAAAGTTCTTAAATTATCAATATTATATAATATTTATAAAACAAAAATATAAATTTATAAACTAGTTTATTTTTATTATTGTCTTAATTGCTTAATAGATATTGTTAATTTACTTGTAATAAAATTATATTTAAAATATTCTTTATATTGCTAGTAATATTGAATTTCTTTAATTTAACAACTTTTTTTGTTAGTTTTTTCTCTTTTTTTGTAGAAGTTTGTTATATTTTTAACATATATATTGTATATATTGTTTTTGCACTTAATTTTTAATTTAATATTTTAATAGTATTGCTCTATATTTTTTGCTCGATTTTAATATATTATTTATAAAGTTTAAGTCTAATTTATATTTATTCGAGTTAGACAATAATATATATTAAGTTAATATTCGATATTTATCTTTTCTAAATAATATCTTTATATACTGCTATATTAAAAAGAACGTTTTAGAATTTTTATCAAATATATATTGAGTTAATATTTAGCGTTTGTTTTTTCTAAATAATGTCTTTATATATTGTTGTATTAAAGAAAATATTTTAAAATCTTTATCTAATATATATTGAGTTAATATTTGATATCTATTTTTTCTAAATAGTGTCTCTATATATTGTTATATTAAAAAAAAAAATTAAGATTTTTATCTAATATATATTGAGTCAATACTTAATATTTGTTTTTTCTAAATAGTATTTCTATATATTGTTATATTAAAGAAGATATTTTAGAATCTTTATTTAATATATATCGAGTCAATATTTAATATTTATTTTTTCTAAATAGTATCTTTATATATTGTTGTATTAAAAAAAATGTTTTAGAATTTTTATTTAATATATATCGAGTCGATATTCGACGTTAATTTTTTATTAAATAAATAATTTTTAGATTGCAACTTTAAAGTATATAAAAAATCTTATTATTAAATTTAAATACTATATTTGTATCAAATTTATATTTAGAATTAAGTCTATTAAAAAAAAGTATTATATAAGAATTTTTTAAATTGAAAGAAAAATATAAATATTGTCGATAATACTCTACAATTCTTCGATCTTTTTTATCTATAATTTGATTAATTATTAAGTCAAATTAAATATAAACTAATTGTATATATTTTTTTTAATTAATTAAGCAACAATATAATTAAATTTACTACAATTGTATTAAATAAATAAAATATTTTTTTCTATTTTAAAATTGTTTTTTTCAAACATCTTAATAACGTGTTTTCTTATTTTAATATATAATTAGTATAAATACAATTTAAAACAAATATAGATTCTATCTAAATATAGAAACAAGTAATAATAGTTTTTGTTTTGTAAATTTATTATTTTAAAAGTAACTATTTTCTTTTATATTAATATAATTGCAAGCTAGTATCTATTAATACAAAGAAATCTTTAATTTCTCTTTATATAATTTAACAAAAATTTATTTTATCTTTTAATATTTAATTTATATCTTAAGTTTAAAATATAATATATTTATACTATCTATATGCTATAATAGTTTGTTAATAGTTTCAATTTTTTAAAATTAATTAATAAAATAAGTTGTTAAATAATTAAAATAATATTTTCGAAAATTATACTTAGAATATATTTGATAAAAGACTAGTATATATTCGAGATATTTAAATTACTTTTAAAAATTATTAAGATTGTAAAAATATTTTCTAAATTTTAGACAAAATATTAATAATATTTGTGTAATTCTAATATATATTAAATATACTTTAAATTTGTTTTTTGTTTATATCTATTATAAAAGTTTGCAATTCTTTGTTTTTATAATTAATATAAGAAATTTAAATAATTTGACAAGTAACTTCTTTTAATACTTTTAATATTTTAATAAATATTGTATAATAATTTTCGATAATCTCTATATTAATTTATATATAATAATAGATATTAATTTTTATTATAATTTGAGCGTATACTTAATATATATTATATATATATTAAATTTATAATAATAATTTTTGTTTTAATTTAAAATACTATATAAGTTTGTTTTGTTTTAAATCTATTTAAATACAAAATTTATTTTAAAATATAATTAATTTATAAAGATTTTAGTCTAAATATAAATATAGTATACAACAATATATTATTAAGAATTTTTATTAAAATAGATAATATTTTTAATCTATTGCTTCTTTAGAGAATACAATTAATTAAAAACAAATTCTTGTTTAACTTCTATAAATTATAAACTAAATTTATGCAATATTTAAACTAAATATAAACTAATCTTTTAAAATTGTTTTAACAAAAAATTTCTCAAATTTTTGCTTACAAATTAATATTGTTATACAATTTTTTATATTAAGATTATTGTATATATAATATAGAGCAATCTTGTTATATTTTGCGCATAAATCGAATATAATAGAAAAAATAACAAAATATTTTGCAAAATATTTAACGCAAACAATATATATACTAGATATAAATTTAGTTTATGCGCTATTAAAAGCAATAGATTTTGTTGTTTAATTGTTGCAATTATATTGTTAACAATTTCTCGAAATATTTTAATAAAATATAATAAATAATAAGTATAATTTTTACGTAAAATTAGTATAAAGAATAAAAATTGTTCTTAATTAATAAAAATATAGATATTTAATTGCGCATTATATATACTAATTTTAATTTTGTTACTTTCTTAAGAATAATTAAATTCTATATATATTTAGTATATACTAAACTTATATTAAAATAAAATTGATTGCAAATAGAATTTCTAGAAATTAAATATTTAATAAAAATATAGTTTTTTATATATTGTTATAATTTGTAGTTTATTAAAATACAAAAATAATTAATATTAATATATATTAAATTTGTGTTAACAATTTAATTTGTATACTATAATTTTATATTAAAAAGTAAAAAGTATTTAATTCGATAAATCTATAAGATTAGTTTACAAACAATATAAATAAAGTAAGAGTTTATTTTATAAGTTTTTTATATAGTAGATTCTTAATTTTTGTATACGCAAATTATAGATTTAAGATATATATAATATATATATTAATTTTGTTATTTTTTAAGAAATCTATAATATTAGATTTTTGTACAATACTTTAATTGCGCGTTAATATTTATTGTATACATTAATTAAGTAAAATATTGTTAAAAATTATTAATATTTTTAAACTTAACTCTATTATATATTAAATATATATATAATATATTTAAATACGCATGTTCGCAATATTTGATTTTAAAATATTTGAAACTTTAATATTAATTTTTTTTTTTTTTAATTTTTAAAAGTAAAAAAGTAATTTAAGTAATTTTAAAATTAATTGCAACAACAAAGAATTAAATCTAGTTTTAATATAACTCAAAATTATATTTTACTTAAGTTAAATATATATTAAATATATATTTATTAATTAATACTCTAATAGAAATATTAATTGAGATTTTGACTAATATTGTGCTTTTTCTATATACAAAATAAAGAATTTCCTTTGAATATATATATAGATATATTAGAATATTATAATAGTTTTGCACTTTTAATACAACTACTTAATTGCGTTTTTTAAAGATAATTACAATTCTATTAATATTAATAAAACTTTATATATAATAAATATTAGCTTAACATATAATAGATATAAAATATAAAAAAGAATCTATTTTTTTAAATTCTATAAACAATAATTTGTCAAAATTATTAAAATCTTAATTATTTAATATATTTTAATTTTCTTAATTGTTTATAAAAGCATTCTTGTTAATATTTTAATTATTTAATATTGTATTTAATTTAATAGTATTAATATTGTTAAGATTCGAAGTTTGCTTATATATTTAACAAATATCTAATATATAATAAATATAAAGTAAACCTTAATTTTATTTATTTATTGCAAAATTGCTTATTAATTTTAATTTGCAAGATTTTTAAATATAAAAGAATTTTTTTTGTTAAAAAATATAAAAACTTTGAAGACAAAGAAATTAATAATACTATTAAAAGATATATTGTTATTAAGATTTAAATTAAATATAAACTAAGCTTAAATATAATATATATACAAAACAAATAGTTAAATTGCGCAAATATAAAACTATATTAAATTTATACTATATCTAGAAGTAATTTATACTATAACAAAATATAATTTTGCAATATATAAATCTTGTTTTTGAACTTAATTAATTGCGCGTTATAGATTTTATACAATTTTAAAAATATTATAAATATAAAGAATTAAATTTATATTTAATATATATTAGAAAGAAGCAAAATTCTAGAAGTTAATTTTTAGTCAATATTAAATAAAAAAATTTATATTTTATATAAGCTATATATATATTAAGCTTGCATCTCGATTGCGAGCGAAAATTGCAATTAATTTTTATAGTTCGAAATAATTATGCTAAGTATAAGCTAAGTATCGACATAGTATATCTTGAGTAAGAATTTCTACTTAGAATAAGCTCGTTCTGGGTGCAATTTCTGCACTTGGAATAAGTTGCAACCCGATACTTTTATATAGCTTAATATATTTTTGTTATAGAAAATATATTAAGTTAATATAACAAAGTTTGTAATTGCTTAAATACAATATATTGTTGCGTTTTGCTTTTCTATTAGTAGAAATATTACTAAAAAAATAAACTAGTATATTATTGTTTTTTGTTTAACTTTGCTTTATTGTTTAACTTTACTAAACAATTTAAATATTTTTAAGTTTGTTATATTAAAAATCTAACAAAAATACTTATTTAATTAAATAGATTTTGCAATTTCGACAATATTTTTTGTTTTTTTTGTTTTATAGATTATTTAAAATATATCTTTGTAATAATATTGTTAATTAAAACAACAATTTAGTTAATTAATTGCATAATTATATCTTTTAGTAGCTAATAAAAAATATCGAGATTTATTAATTTATAAATATTGCAATACTTGTATTTTTATATTCAATTATATATCAAATATATATCTATTTTCTTTCTATTTTTTTCTAAATTTATCTTTTATTTAATAAACTTGTTTTAAGTATATTTAGAAATACAATATTTCTATCTCTTTATAAAATACTCTTGTTTGTTTGAAGAAATTCTGCAAATACTACAGTATTTGTTTATCTTAATATTAATAATAAGAATTTATTTTTTGTAATCTATTATTATTTTTTTAATAATTAAATAACATTTTTTTGTAAAATTGTTAATACAAAATATATTTATATTGAATTTGTTAAATATCTCGAATACTATATTTAATTAGTTTGTACAACAAGATTATTACAAATTAAAAATGTATATTAAAAAATCTTCTTCATAGTTTAATAATATATTTTTGACTTATAAATATTGCAAGTACTTTTTTTTTGATTTTTACAATTAATATTAAATCTATTAATACTAGATTTAATTAAGTTTAACTTTATTTTGTAATTTAATCTAGATAATCGATAATTATATATATTAACTATAAGTTTTAATCTTTATAATATTGTATTATTTGAGTTTTGTGTATAACTATTAAAATTAAAATAATTGTAACTTCTTCTAATAACTAATTTTGTATATTTTATTATTAATTTTCTATATATATCTTAATATAAACACAAATATTGTCTGTTATATTAATTTGAATTAATATATATATTAAATTGTTCTAAAAAAAATTGTAATTAAACAAAAAATATATTATATTTTTAACATTTCGATAGTATATAATATATTTAACAAAAATAAAATTACTAAATGTATTTTCGATTGTAAATTCTATTTTGCACTATTTATTATTTTTGATTTTATACAAAATAGTTTTTATTTGCGCGCGCTACTTATTGCTATTGCAAAAACTATAATATTTTTGTATATTTTTGTTATTTTTATTTTGAAACAATATATTAATAACATTTTTTGTAAATTTGTAATCTAATATCTATTTTGCAAATTTATAATTTTAAATATTTTAAAAGAAACTATATATTGTCGAGAGAATAAAAAACAATTTTTGTATATTTTTTTTAAATTAACAAATATAACTACTCTTTTAAACTATATTGTTAATAAATTCTTTTGCTTTTTTTCTCTAATTGTATTACTTAATTATTATAATCGATATAATAGATTGTAAATTTGTCGATATACAATTTTCTACTCTGTTATTAGATATTTGTATAATATATTTAGAATTAACAAAATTCTCTATTTGTAAAATCAAAAAATAATACTTTTTAGTCTCTATAATATACGTGTTCGAAAACTTATAATTATTCTAATTTAATTCGAATAATTGTAGAGTTCTGCTAAATATTATTTTATTAAATATCTAATAGATTTTTTTTTTAGATATTGTTTTATTTCGAGAAAACAATTGTACAACTAATATAAATTGTTTTTTTTCGAATGTGCTTTCGAGTTTTCTTCTATTTTCTTTTTAAATCTGAATTTTTTTCGATATTTTGTCTCTCGAATTATCTAATATCTGACTAGATAGCGCGTTAGCTTGTTGTTATTTTTTAATATTAAATTATATATATTGCAAAAACAAGATATAGTATTTTGCTTTCTTTTCTTAATAATCTTGTCTACTATGTATATATAATATAGTAAAACAACAAATGCTTAAAGATTTGTTGTAATATATAATTTATAGAATATAATTAATATATTGTATTGCAAAATTATTAATATTATTATACTAGATTAATTTGAAAGAAGTATCTTAAATTCCTTTTTTTACTATTATAGATATTTCAAAAAAATTAATATTACTACTAGATAGAAATATAGTTAAAAAAATAGATCTCTAGACTATATTAATATATACTAATATTGTAAGAGAAAGTTAGAGTTTTAATTATTTATTAAATATCGAATACAATTGTAATAAAAGACTATTTAATTAATTATATCTATAAATTTCAACTATAAAGTAGTTTATAGATGATTAATTATTATATATAGTATAAACAAGCTATATAGAATTTAAATATTAGTATATCTCTTTTCTTATTTTGCAAAAATCTATACTAACTAGACTGACCGTCGGGTCGGGTTTCGATTCCAAATATTGGAATCGACCCGACCCGTCGATTCCAATCCTAGGAATCGACCCGAAACCCGATTCGATTCCTATTATTTTGGAATCGAATCAACTCGACCCGACTCGATTCTCGGTTCCAATATTTGGAATCGAATCGAATTGCCAAGAAACCGAATATAACGTCATTATGCCAAGAATTACTAATTTTAGAAAAAAATAGTTTATTAATAAAATGCATTATTTGCACCTATAGGCCCTATAGATCTTATAGATGCAATTTATTAATAAAATACAATATTTGCACCTATAGGCCCTATAGATTCTATAGATGCGATTTAATTATTTTCTTTTTAAAAAGTAGTAATGCATTACTATAATGCATTACCTTATTATAATTTAGATAATTAAATATTATAAAATATATATTGACTATATATTAACTATTAATAATTATAATATAATTATTTAAATACTCTTGACGATTCGGGTCGATTTTTTCGGGTCGGGTTTCGGTTCCAACCCTAGGAATCGACCCAAATCGTCGGTTCCGACCCTAGGAACCGAACCGACTTTTCGGTTCCAATATTAGGAACCGACCCGACGCGGTCAGTCTAATACTAACTCTATATCAAATTATCTCTTTATATATAGATTAATATATTAGTATTGCTTGAAAAACTTATTTAGTTAAATATTAATATTATAGTTGATTCTAGATAAATTCTTTTTATTAAAAGTATAATATTAGTATTAAACAACACAAACTATTGTTGTTAAATTACTGCAAACTTAATAAAGAGTTTAAACAAATATAGCAAAAATTGCGTTTAAAAAGAAGATATTAGATTTATATACAATTATATCTATCGAAAAGATAACTCTCTTAATTAATTTAAGTTAATTTGCGTCAATCTAAACAAATATAGCGAAAATTGTATTTAAAAAGAAAATATCAGTTTTATATATAATTGTATCTATTAAAGAGATAACTCTTTTAATTAGTTTGTGTCAATTTGCGTTAACTTAAACAAATATAGCAAAAATTGTATTTAAAAAGAAGATATTGTAATAAGATAAGAATAGAATTCCGATTAGTAGACAACTATAACAACAGAGACTTATCGTAATATATATATAAATTGCACTATACAGTCTAATGGTATATTAAATAGCTAAGATTCTAAAATCTAAGTAGAAAAAATTGTATATATACTGCAGATAGATTGCTAGTACTAATAGCAAATATTTTTAAATCTATAGTCTAATATTGTTTGATTATTCGACTATATACAACTCTCTCTCTTTTAATAATTGTCTCTTAATTATTTAATAAAGAAACTTTTGTTTCTATCTATACAGAAATAATATAAAAAAATTAAAAAATTGCTTTTATTTTTTTTAAATTGTTAGACTAGATCTTTTGTTTCTTTTATTATTTAAATTAATTGTATAAAATATATAATAAATTAGTTTGTATAGAGCTTTCTTTAGAATCAAAAAAATTATTGAATCGAAATTAAGTATTTAGAAAAGTTAATTGCTATAAATTTTGTCTATTTTTTGAAAACAATAACAATAGTAATAAGCTTTCTTAATATAAATCTAAAAAATTAGTCTAAAATACAAATAACAATAATAAAATAAATTGTTATTGTTGTATCTATATTAAACTTTTCGAAACAAAAAATTAATATATAATTTTAGAAATTATTTCTAGTTTTGAGATACTTAATCTAGATTGCTAATTTAATTTTAATCTATAATATTTTTTTTCGATTTTAAATTAAAATAGCAGAATTTTCTTTTTTTCGTTAGAACAAATAGTTAAAGACTTAAATTTTGTTATTTTTCTATAATTAATTAAATAAAAATAAAAATTGTTTTTAATATTAGATTAATATATATTAAGTATTTCAAAGTTTTCAAACTTTATAAATTGTATTTATAAATGCAATTTAAATATTTTATTCTCTACTTTCTAAATTTTCTTCTATATTAATTTTATATAATATATTGTATATTTTTAAGTTTACTTTATTAGACAATTAAATTTTTTTGTATTTTTAAATAGTATTTTTAACTTTTTTATTATTTTTGTCGAGTTTCAAAATATATATTCTATAATAGTATTTTTAATATTAAATATAAAAAAGAAATCAATAGCGGCTTTAAAACAATAAAATATATTAGTTAAAAATAGATTTAACAAAATTAAATCTTAATAAATTGCAGCAATACTATTTTTTATATTTATTCGAAAATTCTTTAGAATTTTTTTATTGTTTAATAGAATTATATAAACAGAAAATATTTTAATTTTTATATATATTTCGATTTTTAGTTTGCAATAAAAAAATTAAGATTGTACAATTTGTATGTTTTTAGATTAACAAAATATATTTGTTTAATACAATTTCTATTCTAACAAATTCTTTTTTGTTAATTTAGTTTTTAGTATTTTTTTGTTTTGCTATTCTGTTTTATTGTTTTCTGCAATTATATATCGATCTATATATTAAATTTGTCTATTAAATATTTTTTGCAAAATAGATTATTCTATATAGCAAAAAAAACAATTAACTGCAATTGCTAAGACTTTTAATAAATATTCTAATTTATATTAAGATCGAAATAATATTTTGATATTTAATTTCTATATTTCTTAAAGACTAACAAATACAATATTGTTAACAATCTATATTTGTAATTGTTTTGTAGAAATATGTATATTATATAAGAATCTAGATTTATCTATATTATTATTTGCAATATAAAAAACAAATAATTAAAAAATTACTTTTTTTGTCGATTATTGTTTTTTTGCTAATAATATAATATTATTTGCAATTTATTTTAAAGTTGCAACTATATTTGATATTTTAAATTTATAATTAGATAAATAAATTAATTTTAACAAATAGTAATTTTATACTAATTCTATTTTGCTAGATTAATATTGTCTATTACTCGAAGTTAAATATTAGTTTACTGAAAATTGTTAAATAGAAAAATTAGTTCTTTTCTTTTATAAATATATTGTTTTAAGAGATTTCTAAAAACAAATAGATAAATATTAAGCTTAAAATTTAATCTATTCTATTTTACAAATACTAAGAAATTGTTTTGTTTTTTGTAATACTAAATTATTTGTTTTTTAATTTAATTATCAGAAACTCAATTTATTTTTAACAGAAATTCTAGTTTTCTTTAATAAGTTATATAGACAATTAATTTTAATATAATTATAACTAGATTTTTTTTTGCTTTTCTATTAGTATAGCTAGTTCGACTAGTTAAAAAACTTTAATTAATATTACAAGATAATAGTTAATTTAATATTGCAAATTTATATTTACTTTTATATATAGATAGTTCTTTGTATTGTTCTTTTTGTCTATCGAAATAAAAATAGCTATTATTTCTAAAAAGATTTTTGCAATTTTAATAATTAAAATATATAATTTTGTTATACTAATAACTTTAAATAGTCTAAAATCTAAAAAAGACAATTTTAATATCAAATTTTGCAATTGTAGTAACAAAAAATAAATTTCTTTAAAAATTCTAATTTTTTTTTTGTTATTTTTAGATTTCGACTTTAATTTTAACTAAAAAATTAATAATTTAGATTTTTTCTATTTATTGTTTTAAGTCTGCGCTTTTTCTATATTTTTTACAAAAAAAACCAAAATTATTTAAATTTTTGTTTAATAAGTTTTTTCTAATTCTGTATCTAAAATTTTAATTAAATTAAATTCTTAAAAATAATTTTTTATTTTAATTTTTAAAGTTTTTGCTCGATAGATACTATTTTATTTTTAAATATTTAAATATTTATTTTGTTGTAGTTGTCGATTGTATAGTTTGCAATGCATTTTAATTCTATAATATACAAATTAAATTAATTTTATATAGCTTAATTTAATTGTTTTGAAATTCTATTTAGATTTTTATACTTTTTTACTATTTTTAATATTGTTTCGATAATTGTTTAATTTATATTTTTAATGAAAAAATTTGCAGTCTTTGATAGCTACAATCTGCAAAATTAAATTTAATTATTTTAAATTTGTAATTTTTTGTTCTAATTAATATCTTGTACTGCGTTCTTTTATTTTTGCTATAATAAATTATCTATTTATATTTGAATATTTTTATTAACTATTTGTTACAAATCTTGTATTTAATTCTCGATTATTTTTAAGATATTTAAAACCATATTTTGAAGATTTTTTAAATTTTTTTTTTCTTATTATTAGTAGTTTTATTGTATTAAAACAAAATATTAACTACTTAAATATAAATACAATTTTCGATAATCAAATTGTTTTTTACAAATTAAATAATAGTTTTTTGCAACTTAATCTAAGTTTAAGTTTAAGATATTGAATATTGCAATATTTATAATTGCTGCAATAATATTTGCTAACTCTATACTTAAGATAATTTAATCAAAAAAATCGATTTCTAATTACAAAAAAAATATATAGATATTGTTAAAAATTAATTCGTATTTTGTGTAGCAAATACAAACTATTGTTTTTTGCAAAAAATTTGCGTTAATATAGATAGTAATTCTTGTTTTTAATTTTAATTGTTTATTAGAGATTAAGAATTATTTTTTGCAAATAATTGTTTATATTTAGTATTTTATAACTGTTGTTTTAAATTAACTATAATATATATTTAATAGAAAAAAATTATACAAAAATAATAGATCGAAAAAGAGAATTTTGTTAACAAAAAGTTAAATTATTAAGTTGCTATATTTTAACAATAATTTATTCTAAATATTTGTCAAATATAGAATTTTAGATATAGAAAACTATTACTTATAGATCTAATTGTTGTTTGCAACATTTATATTATTAATTATACAAAAAAACTATATTAATATTTATCTGTATATTAATTTGTAGATAAGTATAAAGCTAATATAATTTGCGTATAATATTGTTGTATTTACTGTTAAAAAAAACTTGTAAAAAATAATTAAATTTTGTTTTCTATAATTTAAAAATATTTTTAAATTTTTCAGAATATTAAGTTAAAACTTTTTATTAATATTTTCAAATAGCTTTCTAACTGTTAATTTTAGTTAATTAGAATAGACAAATAGATACTAGTATTATTTGTCTATTTCTAATTAATCGAAATTGTTAGTATTTTAAATTTTCGATATTTTTGTTTTTTATTTGTTTTTTTTAGATATTTGAAACTATAATATTTTGTAAATTATTCTGCACAATTGTATATAAATTTTTTCTAATATTTGTAAATCGATAAGTTCTATATTAAAATTTTTGCAAATAAAACAAATATAAAGATTGCAATTTTTTTTCTTTCTAAAAAAATCTTATATTTTTATATAATTTAAATAATTGTAATAAGATAGCAATAACATAATAATTGCAAACAATTTTCTATTATTTTAATTAGACTAATTTTTTGTTTTTTTTATAAAAAAAATTTCTATTTTTTTATTTTTGTTTTCTAATTTTGCAAAAAATCTAAAAAATCTAATTTCTTTTTATATATTTTTTGAATCAATTTTCTAAATAAATATTTTTAAATTTTGTGCTATTAACTTTTTTTAGAATAAAAATATTTTTAATTTTGTTTTTAATTTTATTTTGAAAAAATCTAATTATCGAAAAAATAATTTTATATTGTATTTTTTATCAAGTTTAATATTATATAATAATATTAAATCTTTAGTTTAAAATAGATATATTTGCAATTAATAATTATTATTAAAAAAAAATGTTTTTTTTTAAAACAATAAAGATACAATTTTTTTTTTAAATTTTTTTTTTTCCAGTTGTTTTGTTTGCAGCAATAGTAGATTTGTTATTAAACAAACTTTCTTTTAATGGATAATATATTAAAGAAAATATTCTATCTTAATTAATAATATAATTTTGTATTTAGTTTTAAGTTAAAACAATATTTTTTTAATTAATTATCGAATTTTTGTTCTATTTGTCTACAAGATTGTATACAAATATTATAATTAATTTATAAATACTTTTTTTGTTAATTTAAATAAAATATTAACAATAGATCTGTACTTTTTCCAATTTTTTTATTTATTTGTAAATAGTAAGTCGACGTTGTTACTTTTTTAATATTATATTTTTTTTAAAAATTTAATTATTATTTCGATTTTATTTTTGAATTTGTTATTTATAATTATTTTTTTAATATATTTATATCGACAGAAAATATTCTTTGATAGAAACTTTATTATAATAGATATTTTAAAATTCGAAATTGTTTTAATTTCTATCTATTTTGTTAGATTATTTCGAGCAACTATTAGATTTATTTTAACAAATATTTTTGCAATTAATATATAAATATAGTTTACAACAATCTTTTTTTACAAATTAAAAATATAAATCGAATATATAATTTTTTTTTGTTTGTTAGAAATATTTTGCTAATATTTATTACAATTTGCAATATATTTTTTGCAAAAATAGATTTAATTATTAATATCGATTTATAATATATCGATAGATTTTTTCTTCTTCTTTATAGCTACTTATGTTATACAAATTTTTTACAATTTAATTTTTGTTTTTTATTTAATTTATTATTCTATACAAAGATATATTCTTGTCTGTTTTTCGAAACTAATTTTTTTTATCATATAATTTTTAAATTTGCAAAAAAAAATTTAATTTATATTTAACCTTTACAATAAAATCAGATGTCGAGCAATTTGTTTAAATTTATTAAAATATCTACTTTCGAAAATATTTTTGTTTTTTTCTAATATTGTTATTTGTGCAAGATAAACGCAAATACAGTTTAACTAACTATAAATAAAATTATTAATTTTTTTTTTATTAATTTTGTTAATATTGTCGAACAACTTTTTTAATTTTTTTGAAAATCTATTAGTTGTTATATATTTTCGATCAAATATATATTATATATTAAAATCGAAAAATCGAATTTAAATTAATTACTAAATTATTAAAGTATTAGATAGATTTGTTGCAAAACAATTAAATTAAATTATTAAAATATTAATATTAATTTCAATTATAAATCGAACTCTATACAATTAGAATTGTATTTTTTTTTTTTTTTATAAATTTTTAATATTTTTGTTTTTCGATATTGTATTAAGATTTTTGTTTGCTTTAAAATCTATTTTTATATTATAAAAAAAAATTATTGTATTAATTTGTATTAATACAATTTTTTAACTCTTTAAACTAAAATTTATAATTAAAATAGTTTTGTTAATTAAAATAGAATAGTTTAAAATATATATTATTAATATATTTGTTAAAACAATTTTAAGTTTGTTTATAGTATTTTGTTATTCGAAATCTTAAACAAAAATATATTTAGTTTTAAACAAATAATAGATTGATTTTGCAACAATTACAAATTCTAATATTTAAATTCGATAATAAATATATATTTTTATAAAAACTCTAACTTTAGAAACGTTTCTATACAATAATTATTTAACAATTTTAATAATTTTAATATTGTTAGAAAAGTATCTATTAAAATTATATATAAATTCGACAATTTTAATTTCTGACTTGCAGAATTAATTTTTTTTTAAATATAATACAATAAAACAACTTTATATTTATTAATATTATATTTAATTATTAAATATATTTTAAAACAAATAGTTTAATTTCTAAAACGATTTTGTTATTGCTATAATTTAATTTATATTTTTCTATATTTATATTGTTTACAAATAAACAGCACTTGTTAAGAAAATTCTTGAAAATATATACTACAATTTTTATATATTAAGCAATTAAGTTTGTAATATTTTGTAATAGACAAATTATTGTAAACAATTTAAAAGAAATTATAAAAATAGTAAAATCTCGACTTTTTAATACAAAATCTATTTAATTGTATTTGAAAAAGAAATCGATTAATAATATAATTATTATTTCGACAAATTCTTTTGCAATCTTTTTGATATTAGAAAATATATTAGTATTTTAAATAGTTATTTTATTTATCTTTATAATTGTATTAATTATATAACACTTGTTTTTTTTCTTTTTATCTATTATAAATCAAGAATTTTAATAGAATCTATAATAGTATTTTAGCAAATCTGTTTAAAGATATTTCTCTAATATTTTAATTATAATAGAATTTAGCGCACCAAAAATCGGAAATTTCGAAATTTACTATATTTTATACTTTATAGTACAAAGTTTCCAATCAGATATAATCTCTAACTTAATTTTGTCTATTTTAGTAAAATTTTATATTAAAATAATTTTATCAATTAAAAAGTATTATAATTAAGAGTTTTTGTTTTTGCAAAAAAAAATTGAATTTTATAATTAATTTCTAAATACACTTTTTAGTAAGACAAAAGTTACGCTTAATATTTAAAAATTTAAATATTAGAAAGAAATTGTATTTTTTATTTAGACTGATTGTTTGATTCCAACAGTTGGAACCAAATTGCATAAATTATGAAAATACTAACTATATTAGGTTAAAACTTGGTCTAATTAGATATAACTTTCGGGTCAGGTTATAGATTTCGGGGAAAAACCGACCCGAACGGTTAGTCTATTTTTATTAAACTTTTTTTAGAAATTTTTAGTAATTAATAATTCTAGTATTTTTATTTAATTTAGATATCTATTTAAAATAGAATTATCTAAATTGTTTGTATTTATTAAATTTGTTTCCTAAATTTTTTGCTTATATATTATACTTATTCGAATAAAAAAACGCAATATAGTAAAAAATTAACAAATAATATTAAATTTTCTGAATAATTAAATAGTAAAAGTCTTTCTTATAATATATAATCGAAAAATTCGAATTATTAATAATTTTAAAAATATTTAAAACAAAATATTAATTTAAATATTTGTTCGATTCTAATTAACAAAATTAATAAACAAACAAATACTAGTACTATTTGTTTGTTCTAATTAATTAGAATTTTGTTAATTTTTTTTTGTAATTCTATTTTGCAATATTGTTATTTTAATAGTTTTAATTTTTATTTTCGAAGATTTTTTGCAGTTAGATTTGCAAAGTCGAGCAACTATACTAACTAAACAATTATTTAGAAATTTAAAGATTTCTCTAAGAATACAATATTTTTATTTTTGTTATTAGAATAATTAGTAAATATTTTTAAAATACTAATATATTTTGTTTTGTCTCTAAAATAAATAGTTAGTTTCAGAAAACTATTGTTTATATTTACAAAATTTATTTAAATATTTTGCTAAAAAAATTGATTTAACAAAATTTTGTAATCGAATTAAAAAACAACAAAAATAAAAATATAATTTATTATTTTTTTAATTAATATTTTTGTATTTTCTATTATTTTTTAAAAATAAGTATATACTTCTATAATTTCTATTAATAAAATAGATATATTTTGTTTTAATAAATAATTAGATTAATTCTGTTTGCAAGACTTTTGCTAATACAATTAATTTTTGTATTATTATTAAATATTGTTTTAACTTTTACATTTTCTAACTATATTTATACAATCGAACAAATAATAGAATATAGAATTCTAAAAAAATTTACTTTTATAACAATATTATTAAAATAAATTGTTTTAATAGATTTAATACTGATTAATCTTACAATAACAATTTTTTTTTTATAAGTTTCTAATTTTTTTTTTAATTACTATAATATTAAACTTTTTATTGAAAAAGGACAAAAAAAAGAACAATTTAAGTTAGAACAAATTTTTAGAAATTTTATTAATTTTATTTCTATTTTTAAAATAAAAATACTTTAAATTAGAGTTTTTAAATCGACTTAATTTTTTATAGTTTATAGTATTTTTTTTAAATATTCTGTTTATTATATATAGTTTGCAGAAGTTTTTTGCTTTTTTTAAAATCTATTTTTCTAATATTTAATAATTCTCGAATTAGATTTAATTTTGCAAAAATATTTTTTATTATAATATTTTTTACTTTTGTTTCTACTATTTTTTTTTCTATATATATTTTTCTGTCTAAAATTTTTGCTATTTTTAAATAATTCTTAGATCTAATCTTTTTAATCTTTTTAATCTTTTTAATCTTTTTAATCTTTTTAATCTTTTTTTTTTTTTTTTAATTATTTCAATTAATTGCTTTATTAGAGATTTTTAAAATATTTATTGTTTAGAAAAATTTTGTTTTAATTAAATTTTTCGAATTTTTACTATTATTTAATTTGATTTATTATTATTTTTATTTTTTAACAAAAAATTAATATTTAATTTTATTGTTGCTATTGTAATTATAGAATTTCGAGTACAATTTTGTACTTTTTATTAAAAACAAATTTTTACAATCTTTTTTTTTATTTTGTACTATTAAGAGACAACTTAATTTTTTTGTTTTTAGAACTATTAAATCTATAGCAAAATCTGTTGTTTCTATTTATATAATTTTTTTTATTTGTTATTAAGACTGTTAATTCTAAACAAATTTATTGTTTATACAAATTGTAATAAAACAAATATTTATTTAATTCTAATTCTAATTAATTGTATTTAAAAACAAAAACAGATTTTTAATAAATATAAATTGTTTTTTAAGATAAATTTTAAACTATTATTTAAATTTAAGAAAATACAATATATAAAGTTTTTTGTAATTGTATTGTTATTGTTTGTTAAATTATTTAATAAATTTTGCTTTTTGTTATTTTATAAATACTATTAATTTTAAGATTTTTAAAAACTTGTATTAAAATATTTAGTATTTTGTTAATTTTTGTGTTTTCGACTGCAACTACTAACAATATTAAAAGAACAAAAATTGTTTTTAATAAAAAAATTTTTTTACTAAATTTTGCTTTTTGTTTATTATATTTATTAATTTATTTATATTAATATTTGCAATTTGCTAAACAGTCTAATTGCTATTAATATCTATTTCTTGTATAACTATTTTATTTTCGATTAGTTTTATAATTGCTTTGTATAACAATTCAAATATTATAGTAATTGTATTATTTGAATTAACTTTATATTTCTATATTATTTTAGTACAAATATTGCAAAAAAGATTCTTCAAATATTATAAAAATCTAATATATTTATTAACTTAATTAAGTTTAATAAGTTTCGAGAAAATAGCTCTAAATTGTTAACTATATTTACAAATATTATTCGACTTTGCTTTTAATATATTTTTCAAAAACTTTAAAAAAAATATAAAAGTTAATTTTCTAATCTAAATTTTTATCTCTATAATTTATTTTTTATTTTTTTATTTTTTAAACTATTTTCTATCTATTTAAATAGCAATAAATTTGATAAAATTCTCTACAAACTTATTGCAATATTAAGACAATTTAATAATTTTGTGCTAAGAAATAACTGTATATTTATTACATAAATTTAAGAATTAATTTAGAAGATCGATAATATTAAATTTATTAAAATACAATATTTCTAGTGTTTCTAAAAAAGATATAGAGATTATATAGTAATAGAATTCTAGAATTTTTATAAAATTATTAAGTAAATTTGTTGTCGATATAGATATATTAAAAAAAAACTCTGCAATTTTTCTATTGTTCTAAAATATTATTTTTAAAAGAATAGTTTAACAACAAATAGTAAAAGTAACAACTACTAGATTAAAAAAAGTAATAATAATAGTTAATTTAAATAATAATATTTTTAATTTGCAAATCTTTTTTTTTTTTTTGCAAAAATATCGAAGAAAGATTTTTTTTCCTTCTCGATTTTGTATTGTTTTTTTGTTTATTGTTTCTTTGTTTTCTTAATTGTTTATAAATAGATACTCTCGATCTATTGTTTTTTCTAGTTAGTTGTCGATTTAGTGTTAACAAATATTTTTGCGTTAAAGATTTGTTTTAGTTTCTATTAAGAAAAAAACTAAATAGTGTTTCTATTTCTAAGCAGATAGATTAATTATATTGTTGCAAGACTTTTTTTAATAATATTATTATAATTAGTAGACAATTTATTATTTTAACAATAGATACTAGTTGCAATTTTAATAAAATATTTTAATTTTTAATTTTACAACTCTTATTGCTATTCTTTATTGTCTAATTTTTTTTTATTCTTGTTTTTTAATCTAATTATATTTTAATTTCTAAATTGTTAATTTTGTATTTCTAATTTCTAAAATTTCTAATTTTGATAATTTGTTAAAATTAATCTATCTTTTTTTTTTTTTGTATTTCTAAGTTTTTAAGTTTTTGAATTTCTAAGTTTCTAAAATTGTTTTCAGAAATATATTAACAACTTGTTGTTCTAATATTTGTTGTTGTAACTAAATTTTTGTATTAAATTTTAATATAATAAGATAAAAATAGAATTTCAATTAGTAGACAACTATAACAACAGAGACTTATTGCAATATATATATAAATCGCACTATATAATCTAATAGTATATTAAGTAACTAAGATTCTAAGATCTAAGTAAAAGAGATTGTATATATATTGCAAATAGATTGCTAGTATTATGTTATAGTTTTAGATGTTGCAGACTTCCCTAAACATCGCCCTAGACCTAATTGGGACTAGCGTTTCTTTTGATCGTCTATATAGTATCTAAGATTCTTTGTCCTCTGTTTCGATCTCTATAATTAGTATTCTTGTTAGACTATCTCAAATATTACTTTGATTTTGTTACATAATACTAACTATTTGTTTGAAATCGACAAACGCTTTGTATCTCAAACGTACTATTGACGTTATTTTACTCTTTTTTTGCTTCGACTAGTTATTGTCGTTAGAATTACTCTAGAGATAGTTATACACAAAAAGAAAAGAAATATTAGATCGAGAATTCTCTTAGAGCAGCTTGCAAGACGTAAGTGCTAAGACAAGATTGCTTCGAAATAAAATGTGCTATAGATTTCGAAACGCAATAACTAGTGCTTAACAATTGCTTGCTAATAGATAGATAGACTACAAAAAAAACAAAAGTATTGTTATATATCTACATCTACATACTCTAGTAAGTTTACTAGAAAGACAACAACAAAATCTGCTTAGACACTCTAATAAGTTTGCTAGAACAACAACAACAAAATTTGTTTAAATATTCTAGTAAGTTTGCTTCAATAGCAATATCAATCTATCTATATTATTATCTACACTATCTTTTGCACATCAAAGTATGCACCAAATTACATAGTAAGTTTGCTACAATAGATATAAAACGACAACAATATTATATATTACGAATAAGAGTTGATTGACAAGCAAGAAAATCAAAAAATTATATATGTTTGCGAATCAAAAGCAAATGCTTTTTTAGACACTTTTTCAAACATACAAACAATAAATATGTAAGTCAATTACATCAAATTATTGAAAAATTTAAAGTATTCGAAAAGATATATTTTAGATTTATCTTTAATCGATAAATAAATAAAGAGAACTCGAAGATTTTGCGAAGAAGCGACACATTTTGCACTCGATATAACGCGTCTTCTCTTGTTTCTTATCTTGCAAAAACTGCGATTTTTAAGAAAAAAAATAGTATTACAATTTTAAATATTGTAGACTTTTCTAAACATCGCTCTAGACTTAATCGAGACTAGCGTTTCTTCTAGTTGTCTATATAGTATCTGAGATTCTCCGTCTCCTGTTCCGACCCTCATAGTTAGTATTCTCGTTAGACTACCTCAAATACTACTCTGGTTCCGCCACATATTAATAGCAAATATCTTCAAATTTATAGTCTAATATTATCTGGTTATCCGACTACAATATTAGTTTTGTATATAATTGTATCTATTAAAAAGATAACTCTTTTAATTAATTTAAGTTAGTTTGCGTCAATCTGAACAAATATAATAGAAACTACTATCGCAAAAATATTCTCTCTTAATTAATATAGACTAATCTGTATCAAACTAAACAAATATAGTAGAAAATATATTAAAAGAAGAGATATATATAGAATTACAACTTTATATTTGATTAAAACTATTAAAAACACAATTTTGTTAATTAATCTAAATTAATTTGCGTCAATCTAAACAAATATAACAGAAATTGCAACAAAAAAAAGATATATAGAAAAATAGTCTTATATCTAATTATAGTTATTGAAGATATTGTTTTTGATTAATTTAAGTCAGTTTGCGTCAATCTAAACAAGTATAGCAAAAACTACTATTGCAAAAATACTCTTTTTTGATTAACATAGATTGATTTGCGTCAAACTAGACAAGCATAATAGAAATTGCGACAAGAGAAGAGATATATAGAATTACAGCTTTATATTCGATTAAAGCTACTAAAAACACAATTTTGTTAATTAATCTAAATTAGTTTACGTCAATCTAGACAAGTATAGCAAGAATTGCAACAAAAAAAGATATATAGAAATACAATCTTATATCTAATTATAGTTATTGAAAATATTGTTTTTAATTAATTTGAATCAGTTTGCGTCAATCTAAATCGAGCTTTATTTTTAATTTAATATATATTACAATAATCGAAAAGTAATTAAAGATTATATTGTACAATTAATATCTCAAAAAAAAGCTATATATAGACAAAGTAGCAAAAATAATAAAATTAATAAAATTAAACAAAAATAATAGCAATAGATTAAGTTAATTAAAATCTAAATCAAATTAATTAAATTCGAAATTATAAATTCGAAATAAAATATAGAAATAAATACAAAAATAGTTTTTTAAGTTATTTATTTTTTTAATAGTATCTATATAGCAACTATCTAAATTACAAAAAGATTTATAATCTTAAAAATCTTAATTGTAAATTTAATTATTGCAAATTAATTATTAAACACAATATTCTTAATTCTTGTTTTTGTATATAATATATAATATAAAAATTTTAACTTATTACTTTAATATTAAACGCAAAAAAAGATTTAAATAATTTAGAATATATTGTATACAAACTTGTATATAATAATTATTATAATATACTAAAAATTTTGATTTTTCTTTAGTATTTTAACAATTTTAATTAATATATTTAATTTGTTCTATTGCAAAAATTTGTCTATTATTTATTTTTTTAACAAACTTAAAGATATTAATTGCTGTTTGTTGTTTTAAATTTTTTAAATTTTCAAAATATATTCGAGAATATTTTTTTTAGAATTAAATACTTTTGTAAAAACTATAGAAAAAAATTAGTATATAATATTTATAAAATAAAACAAATATTAGAATTTGCAATAAAAATAGCAAAAATAACAATTATAATAAAGCAAAAACTAAAATAAAGATAGAATTTATATATTCTATTATTAATATTATTTTAGAAGAGCTCGATATAATTAAGTAGACTGATTGTTCGGGTCGGTTTTTCCCCAAAATCTATAACCCGACCCGAAAGTTATATCTAATTAGGTCAAGTTTTAACCTAATATAGTTAGTATTTTCATAATTTATGCAATTCGGTTCCAACTGTTGGAACCGAACGGTCAGTCTATAATTAAGATAGATATCTTAAAATACTTTAGAAAAACTTTTTTAATAACAAACAATTTCGAACAATTTTTTATTAATATAAATTAAAAATTAATAAAAAATTAAAATTTTTTAATACAATTAGTATTTAAGTTTATATAAATTTTAAATATATAGTTTTTAATCTAGTATATTTGCTATTGTAAAACTGTCGATATTATATATAATAAATATAATAAATATAATAAAGTTATTGCAGATTTGCAACAAATATATTTTGTCAAAAAATTATTCGATCTTTTAAATTATTATATTTGTAAAATATTCTTAAATATAAACTAATTTGTATTGTTGTTAATTCTAGACTATATATATTTGTTTAAATTATTTTTTAATATATTTGTTCTAATTAACAATTATACTTTTTAAACTATTTTAATATTTTTTAAAAAAATATAGTAATTATTTATTGTATTATTTGTTTTAATTATAGCAACAAATTAAAATTTTGAAAATTAAAATTTTAAAAATTTGTATAGTTTCGAAAACTAATATTTTAGTTTTTAAGATATTTTTTATTTGTTGTTATCGATATTCTGTTTTTTATTTAATTAAAAAAATTTATTGTAAAATTAAAATAAAAAAAATAAAAATTATTCTATAAGTTCGAGTCTGCTTAATTAAGAAAAACAACAATATCTATAAAATCTGCTATAATTATAGATTCGAATATTATTATTAATTAAAAGCAATATCTAGATTTTTTAATCTTTATACTATCTATTATTTTCTAAAATTTTAGTTCTAATATTTTAACAATATAATATCTATTAACAACAACAAATTTTATATAAATACAATAGATATTCTTTTGTTTTATATAAAATTATTTATAAAATTTAGTAAACTTAAGTGCAATATACAATTCTTAATTCTAATATATAATTAGAGACTATACAATAGATAAAATCGAGTTTAAAAAATTGTAGTATTTTAAATAATTTTTTTTTGTATTTGTAAAAAGCTATACAAGAAAATTTCAATAGATTTGAAGTTAATTAAAAATAACAATTATTAATATTAATTTGTTTTTAACTAATTAGTAAAAATAAAATAAAAAATAAAAAATTCTTTATATTAACAAATCTATAAATTCTTTTATTTTAATTGTTAAGAATTGTATTTGAAAAGAAAAAAAACAGAAATACTATATATAAAATAAAAATCAAATAAATATAAATAGATATCGAATTATTGTTTAAATTAGCAAAAGAGCAAACAATATTGCTAGATATATTTTTAGAACAATATTTGCAAATAATAGATTTGTCTCTTTATTTAATTTAAATATTTTGCTATTGTTTCTATAGCTATAAACAAAAGATAACAATTGCAAGAATAATAATAATTTATAGATATATATTGTTAATAATTAAGTAATTAAAAAGTACTAATATTTTTTATTTTTTCGAAATTTATCTTATTTGCAAACAATATACTATAGAAATTATTTAATACAATATTAGAAACAGCAACAAAAAATCTAGCTAATTACTATTAAGAAATCTTTTTTACTTTATATTTAATAATATATTTTTTTTTTTTTTTTTTAAAAACAATATATACAAAAGTTGCAATATATTTTTTGATTTTATTTAAAAAATATTTATATAATTAATTAATTTAAAAGACTTTAAAACTAGATATTAATTTAGTAAAATATTTAAATAGAAAGAGTAATTACAAATATTTTAACTATATATATATATATATATTTTTTTGTAGATTTGTCTCAATTAATATATCTATTTTCTTCTTTATAATATATATAATTACTACAAAATTGAAATCTTTTTTATTGTTAAGTTTGATTTTGACTTTTTTTATATTCTAGTTTTTTAAGCTGTTATTAATTTTGTATTGTTTGCTTAAACGCTTTTGTTTAAAAAAAAGAAATTAAAATTTAATTTATTATAGCAAAATAATTTAGCAAATAGAGATATTGTATATTTTGAATTTAATAAAATATATTGTCCATTTGAAAACAATATAATAAAGAAAACAAACTTGTATACTAATTTTCGTAGAATAATTTTTTAATTGTATTTTTTATTAATCGAATCGAAAGAGTTTTAAAATAATCGAAAAAATTTATAATAAAAAAAAACTAATAGAATTAAATTGTAAAAAAAAGAATTAATAGAATTTGTTAAAAATTATTTGCTTATTTATTAGAATATATTCTAAAAGTATAAAAATAGATTTATCTATATTATTCTAATTTTGTATTTAAATTTGAAAAAAAAATAAAGCTTTTATTAAATTAAGAAAATACAATATTAAATATTGTTGTTGTTAATTAAATTACAAATTATTTTTGAATATTTAGTATATTATAATTCAACTAATTAAATTTGAGAAACAATTGTATTAAACAATTTAAACTCGAAAAAATTTAGAATTAGAATCTAAGATTTGTAGAGAATTATCGAGCAAAAAAAAATATAATTGTATTGCTCAAAATTTTAGAGAAAATATATTAAGAGCTATATATTAAAAATAGCAATTAAACTTGAAATTAATTAA
>JAABUW010001905.1_pt1 | contig 33012 bp, 34 predicted proteins | sample 5560081 | NCBI WGS metagenome assembly JAABUW01 (sample SAMN10711882, study PRJNA513363) | rock metagenome | isolation source: Antarctica rocks | place: Antarctica: Victoria Land, Knobhead sud | reverse complement strand
GGCTCATCGCAATCGAAGGTGTAGCCCCGGTCTGAACCCGCCGGTCTCCAGGAGCGATCTGGCGACGTAGTTGGTGAGGTTGCGAAACCCCAGTGCTGACCCGCGTAGGTGCTCGAGGCGGCCGTTGATCGCTTCGGTCGGGCCGTTGCTGGTGCCGGGTCGGTCGAAGTAGGCCAGGATGTCGGCGGCCCGTTGCTTCAGCGTCCGGCCAAGCGCGCGGACCTCGACCAGAGCGGCCGGCACGCCGGTGGCCAGCGAATCGATCAGCTGCTGCATCTTGCGTTTGCCGCCGGCTCGGTCGGGGTCGCGGTAGGCGCCGACCATCGCCTGGTAGACGCCCCAGGTCGCCTCCACCTCCAGGTGGGCCTCGCCGGCGAACAGCACCGAGATTCGTTGCTGCTGCTTGTCTGTGAGTAGGTCAGCGCCGGTGGACAGCGTGCGGCGCGCCGAATACAACGGGTCCCCCGACCGGCCCCTGTGGCCGAGAGTCTGCTGCTGGACCCGGCGGCGACACAGTTCCAGGCTCTGCCCGGCCAAGCGCACGACGTGGAAGGGGTCCATCACCACCGTGACGTCGTCCTTCAGCTCCTCGACGGCCGCGGTCTTGAACCCAGTGAACCCGTCCATCGCCACGACATCCACTGCTTTGCGCCACGTTTCGTCCCGTTCGGACAGCCACGTCTTGAACACCTGCTTGGAGCGGCCCTCCACCATATCCAGCAGTCTCGCCGGCCCGGTGCGGTCGCGGACCGGCGTCAGGTCGATGATGACGGTGACGTACTTGTCGCCCCGGCGGGTGTGCCGCCAAACGTGCTCGTCGACGCCGATGACCCGGACACCGTCGAACCGGTGCGGGTCTGAGATCAGCACCCGCCGCCCTTCGGCCAGCACCGCGTCGTTGGCGGTGTTCCACGACACCCCCAGTCCTTCAGCGATTCTGGCGACCGTGAGGTGCTGGCAGACCAGCGCGGTCAACGCCCACCGCAAGCCGCCACGGGATAGCCGGGCTCTGGGTTCGGCGGCTGCGGAGGTGTCCTGTCGCCACACATGTCCGCACCCTTCGCACCGGTAGCGGCGGACCGTCACCAGCAAGATCGTGGGTCGCCAACCGAACGGTTCGTGCGCCAACCTGCGGGTGGTGGAATCACGCGGTCGACCCTGGCCGCCGCACCGCCCGCATCGGTCGTCACCGTCGACGACCCGGCAGGCCAGCACAGCCCGGTCCGGTTCCAGGAACTGCCCGGTCACCTGCAGACCGAGCTTGTCCTGCCGGGCGAACGTGGTCAGGTCGGGGGTCGCGAAGGTAGCGTCAGCCATGTCGAGGTCTTCCGGTGGAGTCGTGTGAGAACTTCCATCATCGGAAGACCTCGACCCCTATCCCGGCAACGACGCGCCGACCCCGTCTACACCCTCAAATGCGAAGAGCCTTTTAAGGTGATCAATAAATGGAGGTTTTCGAAATGGATTCCATAGAAGCGGCGACGTTGACGTTTCCGGGCCCGGTCAGCGCAACTGCCTACAACATTGCCTTGCAAGCCCACTCCGGTCAGCACGACAAGGTGGGCGCCCCCTACATCACCCATCCGGTCCGAGTGGCCGCACTGCTCGCCCAACGCGGGTGGCCCGATGAGGTAGTCGCGGCCGGTTACCTACACGACGTGGTCGAGGATACCGATTGGTCGGCCACCTCCCTGCGGGAGGCCGGGATACCTGCCGAAACGGTGCGTCTGGTGGTCGCTATGACGCGCCTGGCCGGCCAGGACCCGGATGAGTACTACAGCGGACTTGTCGCCGCCGGAACGGCTGCCGTCGCCATCAAAGAAGCTGATATCGACGACAACACCGATCCCGCGCGGACGAGTTTGCTAGAGCCGGAAGTGAGAGAACGGCTCTCCCGCAAGTACGACAAAGCACGATCGCTGTTGACCTCCCCGAAGGCCGGCAAGTAGGCGGCGTCACAACCCGGATTCCTCACACGGTCACGTCTTGGACCGAACGGGGTCCACGATCCGCTTGAGCAGCGATTACTGAGGTGGTTCACCCGTGCATTGTCGAAGAACAGGGGTCAACTACGGCAAGATCTTGCCGATCGATATGTTGATCGTCTGAGACAGCGACCGGCCTGACTGCCTGTAGATGCTCGGGAGATCGTACTGCTCACCGGAAAGATGCACCCGCCCGTCCGTGTCGAAAATCGCTACCGGGAGTCTCGATTTCAGAAGCGCCCAGAAGCGATAGCCCGGCTCGCCCGATAGGTCGTCTGGCCGCGGTATTTGTGCAAGTTCGGCCGCCCGAGGGAAGTTCTGCACGAAGTTTTGTGGCCCCCACCCACCGTCCGATGAGTCCTCTTGCTCGTTGCGTGCATCCCATGTGTCCTTATCGTTCACCAGGCTCGCCAAGATACGCGCTATGACTCGGTAAGCCAAGGCGGCCGGTGATGTGGACGGAGCCGGTGAGGGGTGCGAAAGCCCGGCGGCGTTCTCCAGTTGTTTTACGATTAGATGGGGATCGTCGGTCGCCAGTGCCGACGCCCAGGATATCTGCGTTGAATCGGGAGTTCCCGGCACGTGGATTGCACCACCCCGATTAAAGTGAATGACGACCTTGGGCTTACGGACTTCACTCGTAAGTAGGCTGAGACAATCATACAGGCCGCCACCTGGGTGGGTTTCAATCAACCGCAGGTCGGGGTGGCGTCGAACGAGTTCGCCGGCTATCCACCACGACTGGGCGATGACGAAGCGTTGCGCCGGCGGCTGCCATTCTGGCGTCATGGACGCGCCCGGCGCCAGTACATCTGCGCAAGATGATGGGACCTGGCGTGCACGCTCATGTGCCGAAGCGTCATCTCTCACCTCTCCCGTGTCGACTTACGTTCTCGATCAGTTCATTGCCGACAGCACGTGCCTACCGCCACCTGCTGTCGACGACTTGCATGCTGCCGGGCCATGCGATTCTCCGTTGCCCTGACCGTTGGCCGAAGGCGGACCAGAAACCTGGTTCTCGACGCTCCCGTACGGTCAGGTTCCGGTTCCGCCACAAAATGGCTGGTCCGATCGGTTTGTGCCCCGCCTGGTGAGTCATGCGGGCGTCAGTTCACGCATGCGGGCGACCAATCGACCCAATTCCGCCGCGCGCGCCGGGTCGGCTCTCCCTGCATGGGCGTGGTCGGCGTAGGCCGAGGCCAGGCTCCCGTACCACCAGAGTTGCTCAGGAGCGCCGGCGTTGAACCGATCCCAGACCCGTGGGCCGTCGGTTTCCAGGTCGTTCACGGTGCTGCGAGCGTTGTGGACCTTGTCCGCCAGCGACACCATGATCGCTCCGATGTTGTCCTCGCCGCGCAGGTGATCGAGGTAGACCTGCTTGCGCAGGCGGAAATCCGCCATACCGGGTTCTTCTTGTTTGGGGCCGCTGCACTTCTGCACGATCGTTAGCACTGCTGCACCGAAACGGTGTTCTATGTCGGCTGCCCGGGTGAGGTCGTCGTCCTGGTCCTCGATGACGTCGTGCAACAGCCCGGCAATCGTGCCGTCGAGCGTGCCGCCGTCCTCGATGACGATGCTCGCGACGCCGAGCAGGTGGCTGATGTACGGGATCTTGGTGCGGGAATCGTCGGTCGCCCGTTTGCGGAACTGCGTCTCGTGGGCGGTCGCGGCGTATTCCACTGCGGCAGCCAGGGTCTGTGGGTTGATCGGCGATGCTGTGGTCATTGGTTTCCTCACCAGTGAAGGGCGAATCTGTCCTGAAGTGGACCGGGCTACCAGTTACGCCGACGAAACCCTTTTTCGTGTCACTGGTCCGGCTCGGCCGTAACATGCGATTGCTCGAATTGTGCTTTAGCGGCGTCCTTCTTAGGGCTCATCCGGGCGATCGGGTAGCCGACGGCGGCGTCCCAGAGCTCGGGCTCGACGTGTAACTGCCACGGCATGGAACGCCTGACGTGCCAGGGGTCTTTGCCGGTGAGGAGCGAGTACCGTGCGGCGACGCACACCGTTCGGCTCTTGCTCTCCACGCAGTGCAGCAGCACCCGTTTCCCTTCGTCGCGCAAGGCTTTGACGGTGCGGGCCGCGTCGTCGATGACGAATCCTGGGTGTGCGTTGGCGGGCGATGGTTGGTCGACCAGCCAGAATTCGATGTGTTCGGGAGCGATTTCCTCCGAGCCCATCCGACACATGCTCACAACCGCGTCGACGTCGGCGAGTGGCACAGCATCGGCGTCGCCGAGCAGCAGGCCCGGATCGTCCGGATGCGATGTCACCTTTCCCGTCGGCAGTCCCGAGTTATCCAGGTGGCGCAGCGTCGGCCAACTGAACGGCCTTCTGCCGTGTTGGATCGTTCGCAACCCCAGGATAACCAGGTCGCGGGCGCGTAGGCCCGGATAGCCGTGGAGAATCCGTCGCCATTCGGCGGGGACCGCGGAAGCTCCCCACCGGGCGCCCAGGAGCCCGCCCGCGATCGCCGCCGTGGTGTCGGTGTCATGGCCGGCGCGGACGCACGCCTCGAGCGCCTCCTGCAGGTGCAGCGGGCCGTCGGTCGGGGTGTTGGTGATCGCGGACCAAGCGGTTTGCAATGCGTGGACAACCCAGCCGTTGTTGGGGAAGTCTCCCGGCGAACCATTCTCGGCCTCGTCCAACCGCGTGGACCAGAAGCTTGCGACGTCGGGTTTCGCTGTTTGCAGGTATTCGCGAGGACCGTCGAAGTTGCCGTGCACGACGGCATGTCGTATCGCGTAGCTCCAGATCTGGCAGGCCTCACCGGCCCGCGGATCTGAATGAGTCATGGCGCTGAGCATCTGCGCGGCCTCTACCGCAGCAGTGGGATCGTCGAGGTGCGCCAATGCTACCGGCGCGGTTCGCATCAACGACCCGTTACCGCCCGTCCGGCCTGGGACTCGGCTGGCCGTCGCGGTCATCGCCGTCGCGGTAGTGTCCCGGTGAGACAGCACGGCTCGGGTCTGATTGCCGATGTCCGGCGGGTGGGAGTCGTACCAAGCCACCCAGTTCGCAGCCACCCGGTCCAGGGTTGCTGCATTCCGCAGGTCGGCTCCCTTGACGGCGGCGACCTGGGCGATGCCAATCGCCATGGAGGTGTCGTCGGTCCACTCGCCCGGTTCGAAGTTCCCGATCCCGCCGCCGATCATGCCGATGACGGTGTCCGGGCGTGGATGGGTGAATTCGTAGCCCGCGCCGAGCGCGTCGCCCGCCGCGGTGGCCAGCAAAACCCCGGCAGCCCGGTCGTGTTGAACCGAGGTCAGATGCACGTTGCACTCCCTACCGTGAGACCGAAGCGCGAAATCACCCGGTGATCAATGGCGGTCCCACGCAATTAAAGTGGAACACGGGCGACACCCACGGCGCGGCCGATTCCAACATCACGTGACCGCACTGACCTCCATCCCCCTGCGGATGGTTGTAGTCACTCAACCAGACGGCGCACCAGCACCGAACGGCACCTGGCACCGACGCACTGCTGCGCCTGCTCCCTGAGCAACCAGCAGGACGACGGCACCGGCCTCACCGCGGTTGCCCTGCTCGCGGGACGACGGCAGACGAGCCGCGAATCAGTGCCTACGTGCCGAGGATAGCTAAAGGCCTGAGGTGGCCGGAGCTGATGAGGTCCAGCATCCGCCTGGTGATGCCGCTCGACACCGACACATCGTTGACGAGCATCCCGGCCTCGAGGTGGCGGTCGAGGGCGGCCGCGGAGAGGTTGGCACTGGTCACCAAAGACATGAGTCCGTCGATGACGAGTACCTTCGAGTGCTGGTAGCCGTCCCAGGAGTTGTGCGTGTAGTGGTACCCATACACTTTCGCGCGCGGCACTGCCGCGGCAATCTCCCGGGCGCACGCGAGTTGCTGAACGACGTCCACCACGATCGTGATGGTCAGCTTTCGATCTGCCGCGCGTCGCAGGGCTTGTACGAAGGGCGCGGTCGCTGAACCCGAGTACGTAGAAGCGAGCACTGATTCCTCGGCGGCGTCGATGAGTCGCACGATGATACTGGTCGTTCGCACCGAGTCGCCTGGCAGATCTGGACCACTCCAGATGACGGTCGGTGGCTCCGGCCGCAGATCAAGTGTCCTGGCGACGACACGTAGGGCCATGCCCAGTGCGCGGGCCGCGCCGAACTCGGGCAGCAGCTCGCCGAGGAGCCTGCCGGCTTCAACCTCGTGAGCCGCGGACACCTCGCGGGCTGCGCGGCGTGCCCGTCCTGACGCTTCCAAGCTGGCCGCCACGCGGACCAGCTCCGAGGGTGTCAACAGGTCGACCAGGGGCTCGAGCGCTCGAAGGCCAGCAGTCATCCGAGGACCACTGCGTCGAGAAGACCCGTGACTTCCTGGGTCGAGTACAACTTCCGAAGGAACCGTCGGTCGAGGAACCGGTTCGCGTTCTCGCACGATGTCTCGGAGTTGAAGGTGCAGAAGTGACACGCCGCCCCGTGCAGGAAGTCTTCGCCACTTGCCGGCGTGCGGTGGCTGCACACCGGGTCTGACGAGCACCGCGAAGCCTTGAGCAGGGCTCGCTGAACCAGCCGCCCAAGCCGGTCGGGTGAGGACAGCTCGACCAGCCCGCCGAGCGTTCCGTCACTATCGGGCGACGTGGTGGAAATCAGGAAGCCGGCGGTGGGTTGACGGCTGTCCGTCTCCCGCCAGGCGTAGATGCGCTCCGTCAACGATGCGGAGCCATAGCCCGAGTCCAGCGCCATCTGCCGGATAAGCAAGTGCGCAAAGGTATGCACAGCCCAGAACCTGGGGGGCTCCAAGCGGTCGTCGGCATCGATCTGCACCGAAGACCCGCTGGTTCGGCGGCTCACGTAGGTGCGGTGCGCGTCGCGATGCGCGATCCACAGTTTCGATCCGAGGACAGCCTCTTCCCATGGTCCAACCACGTCTTCGCGCAGACGGATGAAGACTCCCTCGCAATGGTCTTCGGTGGCCGGGCGCGGCCAGCAGGATTCGATCGCGTAGCCACCCGGCCTCCGCCGCCGTCAGGTCGAAACCGCCCTCGACCTCGTGCGGGAAGGACGGCGGCGGGGGAGGCAGCGTGGGGCACCAGTCGCCAACGATCCGATCGACGAGCTCGTCGGCTTCGTTGATGACTCGCGCCGGAGCCCCCACCTGATCGATGGACAAGGGGCTGGTCAGGATGCCGTATCGCGCAAGGGCGGACCAGTAGATCGCAGACGGCAAGGTCCGGACGTTGACACCTGCCTGCCGCCCGATGAGGCCTTCGCTCTGGTTGGCGAACTTCATGGTCGTGATGAATCGACGTTCTTCTCCCTCGCCCCGCCTACGGACGCTGCCTCTGGCCGACGACTTGGCCGCCCGCTGGTAGAGCCAGGGGACAAAGAGCAGGTAGCGAGCCCGAGTCTGGATGGTGGACGTACCCGGAAACATGCAATCGCTGAACGCGTCACGGATCTGGCCGATGCCCAGCTCATCGAGCGTGCCCTTGTCGGCGAAGAGCGCAACGATCTCCCGCACGCGACGCTGCTCGTCCGGCGACGTGTCCATCCAGGCGATGAGTGAGACTCGTGCCTCCTCGTACATCGGGGGTCCGTCGGCCGAAGTACTTGTCCGCAACAGATCATTAGTATCCCTATACAGGGAGTGAGCGCCAGGAGGTTGGGCAGCAGATCATCCGATAGGGAATCTAGTCGCGTACAGCGACGGCTTTCCGGCCTCACGGAACCGCCGGTTCGCGATGTTGAGACAGTCGCGATCGGGCCGTTCGTTCCTGGCTGTCGGCAGCACCATGAGTTGTAGCCCATGCAGCCCATGCCGGTCCTGTAGTCCGTGTCGAGATAGGAGGTCGTCGATCTCCAAGAGCAGGTCGGCCCGGATTTCGGCCCGGTATTCTGGGCTGACGCCCAGGATGCCTGCGTCGTACGCCGCATAGTGAATGTTGCACAACGCGAGCCCATTTCGGACGATCGGTTCGCCGCCATCCTGGCCGTCGGGCACGATATGCGGCGCGTTCAGTAGAGCTCCATGTGCCAGAGCGCACACCGCGCACCTCGTCCCGTACGTCCCGCATGACGGTGGCACGGAAGACGCGTTGACACAGCCGTCGGCGAGCTTAGCGATCAGCGCGGGGGCGAACGTCAAGTCGGTGCAAACCATGCTTGGACACGCATCGGCCGCGATGACCCTCGACACCTAAGCAGACCTGTTCTCCGACGACCTCGACGCGGTCGCGGAGCGCCTCGATCTGGCCGTCCGTTCGCAGTTGGCGTCTGTCTCGCATCTGGAGACGGTTGAAGGGCATCTCCGATAACCTGGAGATACCCTTCTGACCTGCGGTTACACTGGTCGGGGTGACAGGATTTGAACCTGCGACCTCTTCGTCCCGAACGAAGCGCGCTACCAAGCTGCGCCACACCCCGGTGAAACCTTGAAAAGTCTATCCGATGCTGCCGATGGTCGAGAACCATTTGCCGGTGGCTCCGGCGCATGCGAAGCGACCGGCCCGGCCACTACAGGGACCGGTCAGGCGGAGCGGACCGGTCAAGCCCAGCGGACCGGTCAGCACCAGCGATCGATCAGGCCCGCGGAACGAGCGTAAGAAGGGTCGCCTCCGGGCGGCAGGCGAATCTGACCGGCATGAACGGGCTGTTGCCAAGACCGGCTGAGACGTTCAAAAAGGTGTGGGCACCCCACCGGGACAGCCCCCTGGCTCGCGACCGGTCGATTCCGCAGTTGGTCACCAGTGCTCCGAAACCGGGAATCCGGACCTGACCGCCGTGGGTGTGTCCGGCCAGTACGAGGTCGTAGCCGTCAGCTGCAAAGCGGTCCAGAATTTCTGGCTCGGGGGAGTGGGCGACACCGATCCGGACGACGGCGTCACGTTCGGCCCGTCCTTCGATCAGCTCGTACTTCGCACGATGGAGATGGGGATCATCGACGCCGGCGAGTGCGATGCGCTGGCCACGCACCTCGATGGTCTGTCGACGATTCGACAGATCGATCCAACCTCGCTCGGCCTGCGCCGCGCGCAGGTCCCGCCAGGGCAGCGGCGCCGCGTCGGGCAGCCGTTTGGATTTGAGAAAATACCGGTGCGGCGACTTGAATCTCGGCGCGTAGTAGTCGTTGTTCCCGAACACGAAGGCGCCCGGAACGTCGAGCAACGGTCCGAAGGCCTGTACCGCCATCGGAACAGCTTTGGCGTGCGCCAGCGTGTCGCCGGTGTTCACCACCAGATCCGGACGCAGATCCGCCAGCGCGCGCACCCAGGCAGCCTTCTGATGCTGGTTCGGCGTGATGTGCAGGTCGGACAGGTGCAGCAGACGGATCGGCCACGCGCCAGGATCCAGAACCGCAGCCTCGACCCGGCGCAGCGCGTACCAGCGCCGTTCGACGACCGTCGACCAGACCAGACCGCCGATCAATGCCGCAACGGTGGCAGCGACGGCCGGCGTCAGTTTGCTGGACACCCTCGTCCTGCTGGACACCCCCGTCCTGCCGGAGACCGGCAGGTTGCTCTCAGCCACCGGTGCTCGCCGTGCCTGCGGAGTACCAGACGTCGATGGGGGTCCCCGGCAACAAGCTCTGGCCCGGCAGCGGGTCCTGCCGGGTGATGAAGTTGACCGGCACGGCGGTCGGTTTGGTCTCGATCCGGAAGTTGGCGGTAAAGCCGGCAGCCAGCACCTGTGCCTTCGCCTCGTCGATCCCGAGATTCGACAGGTCGGGAACGTGGGTATTGGGCTGGCCGATCTGCGCATCAGGGTCGGCCGGCGCGAACTGACTCGGCGTCGGCTGGATCTTCGTCATGGCGGTGAACCAAGAGGCTGCCGGCACCGACCCACCCGTCAGGCCGGTCTTCTTGCTGGTCTTGCTGCCTTCGCTGCTCTTGGCCTCGGCGATCGTGCACGACCCGGCAATCGACAGCGGCTTTGCGGTGCCAGTGGCCGGCGCGTTGGGCGGCACCATGCACATGGGTTGAGGTTTGGGCAGATAATCCCAGGTGACAGCGGCGCCGGCGTATTTCGGGGTGATCCCGAGGAACGCCGAGGACTTGTAATCGCCGGTCGTGCCGGTCTTGCCCGCCGACGTCTGTGGGGTGAGATCCCAGCCGTCCTTCACCGCCGACTGGTGGGCGGTGCCGGTCGGATCCACGATGTCTGCGCCCATCGCGATGACGAGGGTGCGGGCGATCGGAACAGTGACCGCCTGGGTACAGGCAGCCGGCTGCTTGAGTGCGACGACGTTGCCGTTGCGGTCCTGGACGCTGTTGACCGGAGTGGGCGGGCACCACAGACCGTCGGAGGCCAGCGTGGCCCCGACGTTCGCGAGCTCCAACGGGCTGACCGGCGTCACGCCGAGCGTGAAGGAGACCACCTTCTGCGCCACCAGTTCCTGCTGATAGGTGTTGCCGGTGCCGGTGAAGGCCTGATCCACGGCGCCGGCGTCGAGCGTGTAACCCTTCATGCCCAGCGCTACAGCCATGTCCACCACCTTGCCCAGTCCGAGACCGTCCTCCAACTTCACGAAGCCGGTGTTCGGCGACCTGGCCAACGCCTGCTGCAGCGTCATGCTGGCGGGAAAGGTCTCGTCGTTGTCGGTGTCGTTGTGGAAGGTATGAGCCGAAAGCGGGCTCTTGTACTCGGCCGGCGTTTGGATGATTGCGTCGGTTCCGAGTCCGGCCTGCATCGCCGCGGCAGCGGTGAAGATCTTGAAGGTCGAACCGCCGCCGAGCGGGGCGAAGGTGGTCGGCAGCTTCTGGACGGTCTCGCCCTTGGTCTGGTTCAACCCGTAGGGACGGTTGGCGACCAGGGCCAGCACCTTGCGCGGAGTGCCCTTTTCCACGACGGCGAGGACGTTCGCGATCCGCTTGTTGGCGGACGGGTTCGCCTGGGCTACCACCGCGTCGTGCGCCGCTTTCATCTTCGCCGGATCCAGCGTGGTGCTGATGGTGTAGCCGCCGTTGGCGATGTCCGCCGCCGACACGCCGGCGTTGGCCAGGTAGTCCAGCACGTACTGGCAGAAGTAGCCGTTGACCGACGATCCCTGCGCGGGCAGGCATCCGCTCGCCAACGGGGTTCCGTTGTCGATGCCCAGACCCTGGGCGATGGCGGACTTGTACTGGGTCTGAGTGATGGAGCCGGCCTGCCAGAGCAGCCTCAGCACTGTGTTGCGTCTGGTGAGGGCGTCCTGCCGGTGGTCACTGTTGAACGGGTCGAACTTGTTCGGGTTGTTGACCATGCCGGCCATCAGCGCCGCCTCGGGCACGGTGAGGTCGGCCGCGGACTTGCCGAACAGCCGCTGCGACGCGGCTTCCGCGCCGTAGGTGCTGGGCAGGAAGGCGACGAGATTGAGGTAACCCTCGAGGATGTCGTCCTTCGTCTTGTGCTGCTCCAGGGTCAGCGCCAGTTTCGCCTCCCGCAGCTTTCGGCCGGCCGTGGTGGCGATCGCGGCGGTCCGTTCCGCGTCCGTTTTCGCCTGCACCAGGAAGAGATAGTTCTTGACGTACTGCTGGGTGATGGTGGACCCGCCCTGCTGCCCGCCCGAGGCCTGCGAGTTGCTCAGCAGGGCGCGAGTGGTGCCGCGCCAATCAACGCCCTTGTGGTACTTGAACCGCTTGTCCTCGACGGCCTTGATGGCCTCCTGGAGGTTCCGGGAGATCGAGGAGAGCGGGACGACGACCCGGTTCTGCGCGAAGATGTAGGCGATCGGCGCGCCGCTCGCGTCGGTGATGGTGCTGCGCTCGGGCATTGGTCCGTCCAGCGAGTTGGCCGGCGTGCTGGCCAACGCGTTGGTGATCCTGTTCGAAGCCAGACCGAGGCCGAGCGAGTAGGGCAGCAGGAGCCCGGCGATCAACACTCCGGCCATCAGAGTTGCGATCGTCAATCTGCCGAGACCACCTAGAACACGCACGCGACAAGGTTACCGGCGCCAGGGTGAGGTCCGGGTTGCATCAGGGCGCCGCCGGCGGTCACGGACCGTGAGCGGACGCTCCGAATTCCTCCATTCGAGAGGTATCTGGGAGCGCCGACCTTCACTCCTGCGAGGTGGAACCCAAGTAGCCGCACCGGCGTCTGAATTGCCGAGCCACGACGCAGAACGCGATCCGGGCCGGACGACAGTCGGCATCTTCAATGCTCAAGGCCTCCTTCGCAGGAGCGCAGGAAGGGATGTGGTCATCGATGGTCAGGCCCACTCTCAGTGTGGTTCCGATTCAGGCGTTTCCGATTCGGCCACAGATTGAGGCCGATTGGACGCTGCGCGCCGTCTGTGCCACCACGGCTCCCGACGACCTCTTCGTGACCGGCGCGGCTCAACGCGACGCCACGAAGATCTGTCAGGCCTGCCCGGTTCGACTGGAATGTCTGGCCGACGCCCTGGACAACCAGATCGAATACGGCGTCTGGGGCGGCATGACGGAGCGCCAGCGGCGGGCTGTGCTCAAGAAATCGCCGGAAGTGCTCAGTTGGCGATCGGTGTTGGAGGAATCGCGAGCGTCGCGCACCCAGGACGCCGCGAGCTGACCGCTACCGGACGACGGTCCGACCGGTGAGTCTGGCAGCGATGATGCGCAGTGCGGCCACATCGTGCGCGTCGAAGGGCAGCGCCGGTACCTCGACGACCGCAAGGTCCGGATGTGCGCGATCGAGCCGAGCCCGAATTCGGCGTTCCTGCTCACGGACCGCCAGCAGGTCGGCGTGAACCGACAGCGCGGCGGTCGCCAACGGCGCTGAGCCGGCCAGCTCTTCCACCGCGGACACAGCGGTGGACAACGGCAGATCGGCGATCGGCGGGTGGGTGCGGTTCAGCACCAACCCGGCCAACGGCATTCGCTCGGCCCGGAGTCGATCGGCGAAGTATGACGCCTCGCGCACCGCATCCGGTTCCGGCACTGCGACCACGACGAACGCAGTGCGCGAGGACCGCAACAGGTCGTAGGTCACCTGCGCCCGCTCCCGGAAACCGCCGAACATGTCCTCGAACAGGTGCACGAAGTTCGCGGCGTCGGCCAGCATCTGACCCCCGATCACAGCGGTGACCGCTCGAGTGAAAATCTGGAAGCCCGCGCCGACGATGCGCATCACCCCACGGCCCGGGGATGCCAGCAACCGGATCATCCGACCGTCGAGAAACGACGAAAGGCGTTGCGGTGCATCCAGAAAATCCAGTGCCGAGCGGCTTGGCGGGGTATCGACGACGATCAGGTCGAACTGGTCCGCGGATTCCAGCTGACTCAGCTTCTCCATCGCCATGTATTCCTGGGTGCCGGCGAACGAGGTGGAAATGGTCTGGTAGAACGGGTTCGCCAAGATCTTGCCCGCGTGGTCGGGGCTTGCGTTCGAGCGGACCATCTCGTCGAACGTGCTCGTCGTGTCCAGCATCATCGCCCACAGTTCGCCCGCGTCGTCGGCGAGCTCGACGCTGACCCGGCGGGGCTCGTTGTCGAGTTCGCCCAGCCCCAGCGATTGCGCCAGCCGCCGCGCCGGATCGATGGTCAGCACCGCCACCTTGCGGCCCTCGTCGGCCGCATAAAGCGCCATGGCGGCAGCCGTGGTGGTCTTGCCGACTCCGCCCGATCCGCAGGTCACCACCACCCGAATTCTCGGATCGGTCAGAATCTTGGCCAGGTCGAGTGGCGGACGGACCGTCATCGGCCGACCCCCTGGGCTGCCAGCTGATCGGCCAGCTCGTACACGCCGCCGAGGTCCATCCCGTCGACCAGCCGGGGGAGCGAGAGCATCGGCACGGAAACATCGGCGAGCTGAGCCCGGCAGTCCTTCTCGGCGAGCACTCGGAAGGTATGATCGGCCGTTTCCTGCGCCAGCCCAGCCAGCAACTGCGGTTCCGGTTCGATTCCGGCCATGGCCAGGCCGGAGGCTAGGCGCGCGGTGTCCAGCCCATTCTGTGCGGCCGGCTCCAATGACGCGGCGCTCAGCCGCGAAGCGGTCGCCGCGTTGACGATGATGGATCCGACCGGAAGACCGACCTCCCGCAACTGCGCGATCGATTCCAGGGTCTCCGTCACCGGCATGTCCTCCAGGAGCGTGACCAGGTGGACGACGGTGTCCGCGGAGTGCAGGAGCGCGACCACGCCGTCAGCCTGATTGCGGATCGGTCCGCGCTTGGCCAGATCCGCCATGGCAACGGTGACATTGAGGAAGGTGACGATGCGTCCGGTCGGCGGGGCGTCCATCACGACGGCGTCGTACACCGGCCGAGAATCCGTGCCCTTGCGGGTGACGGTCTCCTTGACCTTGCCGGTCAGCAGAACGTCGCGCAAGCCGGGTGCGAGCGTCGTCGCGAACTCGACAGCGCCCATCCGCTTGAGCGTCCGTCCGGCGAACCCCAGGTTGTAAAACAGCGCGAAGTACTCCAACAGCGCAGCTTCGATGTCCACCGCCAGCGCGCGCACCTCACCCCCGCCGGAGGCGACCGCGATCTTGCGTTCTTCGTAGGGCAGCGGCGGAACGTCGAACAACCGGGCGATCCCTTGCCGCTCCTCGACCTCGGCCAGCAGAACCCGCCGACCGTCGGCGGCCAGGGCCAGCGCCAACGCCGCAGCGACCGTCGTCTTGCCCGTTCCGCCCTTTCCGGTCACGACGTGGAGCCTGGCCCGGCGGGCGGCGGCCGGCCACTGCCCGTGGTGGGAATTCACCTTCCGAACCGCCTTTCAGCTCGCCAGCGCCAGAATGCCAACCGCGATCGCAGGCACGGCGATCAGTATCAGCCCCAGCCACAACGGCACCAACAGCACTACGACGAAACCGACGGGGATGATCACCGCCCACTTCAGGGCGGACCGCGTCGCGCGCCCGAGCGTCCATCCAGGTCGGTCGCGGAGCGTGTCGTAGCGGAGCAGCACCAGCACCACCAGCAGCAAACCCTCGACCGCGGCCGCCAACCAGTGCCACCCGTCCATGGCCCGACACTAGAGGGTCACCGCCTAGGCTGGGTGGATGACCTCTCCCTCCGCACGCCGCGCCTTCGAGTACGCCACGGTTCCACTCATCACCCACGCCACCAAAGCCATTCTCGACACCTGGGGAGAGGACGGCTGGGAGCTCGTTCAGGTCGTTCCCGGACCCAACCCCGAGCAGCTCGTGGCCTATCTAAAGCGGGAGCGGGCATGAGCGTCTGCGCGAAGAGCCAGGAGTGGACATGAGCGAGGGATTGGGTATGACGGCGTTGGAGCGGCTGGCCGGGCTGGGGCTGGAACTTCCCACGGCGGCGGCCGCGGCCGGCTCCTATGTGCCGGCGGTCCGAACCGGTTCGCTGCTTTTCACCTCGGGGCAGCTCCCGTTCGTGAACGGCAAGCTGCCGGCCATCGGGAAGGTCGGCGCCGAGGTGAGCCCGGAGGATGCCAACGGCTATGCACGGATCGCCGCGCTGAACGTGTTGGCAGCGGCACACGCCGCTGTCGGCCTCGACAGCATCGTTCGGCTGGTCAAGGTGGTCGGGTTCGTGAACTCGGCGCCCGGCTTCACCGGCCAGCCCGGTGTCATCAACGGTGCGTCGGACCTGTTCGTGGCGGTACTCGGCGAGGCGGGGCGCCACGCCAGATCTGCGGTCGGAGTGTCCGAGTTGCCGTTGGGTACCCCCGTCGAGGTCGAGGCGATCTTCGAAATCGGCTGATGATGCGGTGCTCGAAGAGGTGCGCGGCGCGTTAGCGTGAGCGAGTGGTTCCCGATCCCGAGCCGGCAGACCCTGCGCGGACAGACTCTGCGCGGGCAGACTCCTCGCGGAAAAACTCAGCGCCGACGAACTCAGCGCCGACGAACTCTGTGCCGACAGACTCAGCGCCGCTGGACCGTTCGTCGGATTCTGCGCCGAAACCGGCCTCGACGGTGATGCTGCTGCGCGAGGACACCGCCGCCGGGAACCGATCCGGAGTCGAGGTCTTCGTGTTGCACCGGGTGGCGGGGATGGCGTTCGCGCCGTCGGTCACGGTCTTTCCCGGCGGTGGAGTGGATGGCGGCGACTCGGAGCCGGTGGCGTGGTCGGGGCCGAACCGGGCCCGGTGGGCCGGTGCACTAGGTGTGCCCAGCGCCGACCGCGCGGCAGCTCTGGTGGTCGCGGCCGTGCGTGAGTTGTTCGAGGAGACCGGGGTCCTACTCGCCGACCGTGGGGTTGCGAGCTCGCTGCGGGAGGCAGTGGCCGATCATCGCCTCAGCCTGGCTCGCATGCTCACCGGTCAACGGCTGTCGCTGCGGTCGGAACTGCTGCGCCCGTGGGCGAATTGGATAACTCCGGAGGGCAATCCACGCCGGTACGACACCTTCTTCTTCGTGGCGGCGCTGCCGGCCGGACAGCAGGCGCGGCTGCTGACGACGGAGGCCGAATCGGGTCGCTGGGCGCGGCCTGCGGACCTGCTGGCCGAGCACGAAGCCGGCCGGCTGGCGATGATGCCGCCCACCTTGGCCATGCTGCTCGACCTGCAGCGCGCCGGCTCCGTGCAGTGGGCGATGAGCCAGCAGCGGAAGGTCACTGCGCTGGTTCCGGCGGTGCTCAGCCGGCCCGGAGAACCCCTGCAGGTGGAGGTCGGCGGCCGGATCTACGCGTTGCGCCGGCAGGGCCCGTGACGCCGGGAAGCCGGCAGGTTCGGGGCGTCGCCGCCGGGGTCGGACTGCTGCTGGCCGACAATCCCGGACCGATGACACTGGAGGGCACCAACAGCTATCTGCTGGCTGCGCCGGGAGCGTCGTCGCTGGTGGTGGTGGACCCTGGTCCCGACGACCAGGAACACCTTCGGACGCTGGCCGGCGAGGGTCAGGTGGAGCTGGTCCTGATCACGCACCGGCATCCGGATCACACCGCGGGCGCCGCCACCTTTGCCGGACTGACCGGTGCGCCGGTGCGCGCGGCCGATCCGGCGTTCTGCTCGGAGGGAGCCGATCCGCTGGTCGACGGGGAAACGCTCGCTGTCGCCGGCCTCCGAATCGGCGTATTGGCAACTCCAGGACACACGGACGATTCGATGTCGTTCCACCTGATCGACGACGACGGCCCCGGCGCCGTCCTGACCGGGGACACCGTTCTTGGCCGCGGAACCACTGTCATCGCACATCCGGATGGGAACCTCGCGTCCTATCTGGATTCGTTGTGTCGGTTGGCGGCGCTGGGACCGGCGTTGGTGCTTCCGGCGCACGGCCCCCAGCTGCCTGATCTGGCCGCGGTTTGCGCGGCGTATTTCGAGCATCGTCAGCAGCGACTGGACTCTGTCCGGGCGGCCGTCCTGGTGCTGGGTTCGCAGGCGTCGGTGGAGCGGGTCACCGACCTGGTCTATACCGACATCGAGGCGTCCGTCCGGCCGGCGGCGCTGCTGTCGGTGGCCGCGCAGCTGCACTATCTGCAGGGCCTGCGGTGAGCGGACTACGTCCCGGGGGAGTGAAGGCTGCCGCGCTGCACCATCCGGCCCGGCCGACCGAGCACCGGTATCCGCAACCGGCCGTGAACGCGCTGCGCTGTCCGCATTGCGAGGCTCCACTGAGCGCCGACGACGGCCAGTTCAGCTGCGCCAATGGACACACCTTCGACGTCGCCAGGCATGGGTACGTGGCACTGCTCGGCTCACAGGCCAGGACGGACACCGGTGACAGCCCGGACATGGTGGCGGCCAGGGTCGCCTTCTTGGCGGCCGGGCACTTCTCCCCGATCGCCGCGGCCGTGGCGCGTGCGGCACAGTCGTTCTCCGGCCCGGTGCTGGAGGTCGGTGCCGGTACCGGCTACTACCTGCGGGCAGTCCTGGACTCGGCGACGAATGCGGGCTGCGGAATCGCGATCGATTCGTCCAAGTACGCCGCGCGGCGGTCTGCGGTCGATCCACGGACCGTGAGTGTGGTGGCCGATGCCTGGTCGGCGCTGCCGCTCGTCGACGCCGCCGCCGGCGTGGTGCTCAGTGTCTTCGCGCCGCGGACCGCGACCGAGATGGCCAGGGTGCTCCGGCCCGACGGGCTGTTGGTCGCCGTCACTCCGGAACCGCAACATCTTCGGCAGCTGCGAGACCGGTTGGCAATGCTGACCGTGGACGAGGGAAAGGCGGACCGGCTGGTCCGGGGCTTCGCCGGCCTGTTGACGCTCGTGGAGCGTCGGCTCGTCGAGTTCGACCTGACCCTAGGACACGCCGACACTGCTGCGTTGGTGCGAATGGGGCCGACGGCCCGGCACCTGGCGGCGCCGGAATTGCAAGCGGAACTCCGAACGGTGCCGGATCCCCTCACGATCACCGGTTCCGTGACCGTCAGCACCTTCAAAGCTGCGGCACGGTGAGCAACCCTCGGCTCAGCGGGCCCTGCGGGAGAGCCGCTCGGCATCCAGGATGACAACCGACTTGCCTTCGAGCCGGAGCCAGCCCCGGTGCCCGAAGTCGGCGAGTGCCTTGTTCACCGTCTCCCGCGAGGCGCCGACCAGCTGGGCCAGCTCTTCCTGGGTCAGGTCGTGGGTCACCCGCAAATGGGTTCCTTCCTGCTGACCGAACTGACGGGCCAGCTGCAGCAGCGCCTTCGCGACGCGTCCTGGAACATCGGTGAAGATCAGATCGGCCAGATTGTTGTTCGTGCGACGCAGCCGGCGGGCCAGCACGCGGAGCAACTGCTCTGCGATCTCGGGCCGCTTGGCGATCCATTCCCGAAGGGCTGCCCGGTCCATGGTGGCCAGCCGGACATCCGTCACGGCGGTAGCACTGGACGTGCGGGGGCCGGGGTCGAAAACAGACAGCTCACCGAACATGTCGGACGGTCCCATGATCGCCAACAAATTCTCCCGACCGTCGGGCGAGTTGCGCCCGAGCTTCACCTTGCCGGAAAGAATCACGTACAACCGATCACCGAGTTCGCCTACCGAGAAAATCGAACTTCCGCGGGGGTACTCCACCGATTCCAGCTGCGACCCGAGGGCCAGCGCCGCTTCCGGGTCGACCCCCTGGAAGATGCCGGCCCTGGCGAGGGTTTCCTCCACGTGTCCTCCTGATCAGCAATTGCTCGCCTCCGCAGCCGTCCACCGTGAGGCGGAGCTGCCACTGGCCGAGCGAGACACCACATTCCACCACGAGAGTGCACCATCGCACACCTGGCTCGCGCTAACGATCGATGATTCCGGCGCCGGACGGGGCGCCAGCCGGGCGTCAGAGTTTGCGGATCTTGCGGTCGCGCGGGCGCCGGCGCAACCGGAAGCGGTCCAGAGCTCCGGCCCAGCCTTCCCGGATGAGCGTGTTGACCTCCTCCGGCCGAGCCTGTTCGAAGAACTCACCGACCTCGTCCTCGGTGACCGAGGCAGGACGCAACCGATCCTCGACCCGGCTCATCAGCAACGCGAAGACCATCAGCAGTAACGGGAACAGCAGTACCAGGAATACCGTCATGATCAGTCATCATCCACCATCAGCTGTCGGTGGGACCGTCGGACCGCCGGTTCTCGCCGGTCGCCTGACACGAATTCCTGGCTGCTCGGCCCACGAGTAACGGGTGGCAATCGCGTGGGGATCGCCGGATCGCCGGTTGCCTGACACGAGTTCCTGGCTGGTCGGCCCACGAGTAACGGGTGGCAATCGCCTGGGGATCGTCGAATCGCCGGGTGCCTGTCGGGGCGTCGTGAGACTCTGTGCAGGTGTCGAGCACAGTGCCGAAGGCGACCTCCGAGCCCATCGCTGCTGCGGCCGGCGCGTCGCAAGTTCCGCCAGGACCGGGCGTGCGCGGTCCGCTGCTGAAGGGGAAGTTCAAGCGGGCAGCCGTTCCGGCCACGCCGTTGGCCCGGACCCGAAGGGCGCGCAACCTGGCGGCGCAGTTGACGATCGAGTTTCCAGACGCGAAGTGCGAGCTCGACTTCACCACCCCGCTGGAACTGGCCGTCGCCACGATCCTGTCGGCCCAGTCGACCGATGTCCGAGTCAATCTGGTGACCCCGGCACTTTTTGCGAGGTACCGGTCGGCCGCCGACTACGCCGGCGCGGACCGGGCCGAGTTGGAGGTGTTGGTGAAGTCGACGGGATTCTTCCGGAACAAGGCCAACTCGCTCATCGGCCTCGGTCGGGAGCTGCTGGAGCGGTATGACGGGGTGCTGCCCGATCGGCTGGACGATTTGCTGACCCTTCCGGGCTTCGGCCGCAAGACGGCGAACGTGGTGTTGGGCCATGCCTTCGGTATCCCTGGCATCACCGTCGACACCCACGTCGGGCGGCTGGTTCGCCGTTGGGGGTTGACGCAGGAGACGGATCCGGTGAAGGTCGAGCGCGAGCTCGACGTACTGCTGCCGCGGGCGCTGTTGACCACGTTCTCCGACCAGACGATCTATCACGGGCGCCGGGTCTGTCACGCCAAGAAGCCTGCCTGCGGCGCCTGCTTTCTAAAAGCCATCTGCCCCGCCTTCGGAACCGGCCCGACCGAGTTCGCGGCCGCCGAGAAGTTGGTCGTCGGAGCAGAACGGCCGCACCTGTTGTCGCTCGTCGGTCTGGTGGAGTCGGGGTGAGCGGGGCGGACAATGCGGCGATGGCCGTCCGAGAGACCGGGCAACGGCTGGTCCCCGATCACCAGCTACCGGCCTGGATGGCGCCCATGGTGGCCCGGATCCACGGCGCCGGGCTCGACGAACTGCTGCCCCGGCCGGCCCTGAGCGCCCCGAACGGCATCGCCCGGCGTAGTGCGGTGCTGATGCTGTTCGCTGACGGATCCTCCGGGCCCGACCTGCTCCTGACGGCCAGGGCCTCCACGCTGAGGTCGCATGCCGGTCAGCCGGCCTTCCCCGGCGGCAAACAGGACGGCGCAGAGGATGCGGTGGTGACGGCTCTGCGAGAAGGAAGGGAGGAGACCGGCCTCGACCCGGAATCGGTGGTTCCGGCGGCGCTGTTCCCGGACCTGTTCCTCGGTGTCACCGGCTTCCTGGTGTCCCCGGTGCTTGCGTACTGGCGGACCCCTGGACCGGTGTTCCCCGTCGATCTGGCAGAGACAGCCGCGGTGGCGAGAGTTTCCGTGGCCGAGCTGGCCGACCCAGCTCGTCGTGGCCGGGTTCGGCATTCGAGCGGCTACGTCGGGCCGGCCTTCCAGGTCGCCGACATGGTCGTCTGGGGCTTCACCGCCGGTCTGGTGGAGGTTCTGCTGGATCTCGGCGGCTGGTCCGTGCCCTGGGATCGCCGGCGGTTCATCGCACTACCCGAACTCGGAGCGCAGTTGCCCGATCCGGAAGCCGGTCATCTCAGCGATGACGAGGCGGTGGGCGGCATTGCACAGCGCCGGTCCGGTGGTTCTCGATGAACGTCGTGGACGCGGCGGTGATCGCGCTCCTGCTCGCGGCGGCATGGTCCGGCTTTCGCCGCGGCTTGATCAGCTCGTCCTTCGCGCTGGTCGGCGCCGTCGGAGGTGCGGTCGTCGGAATACGGGTCGCACCTTTGGTGATGAGCCACGTCGCGGACGGAGCTGCCAAGGTCGCGCTCGGCATCGCCGGGGTGATCGTCGGCGTCGGGATCGGTGAGATCGCCGGCGCCACCGTCGGAGGGGCGCTGGCTCAGCGCGTCACCTGGCGGCCGGCGAAGGCGGTGGACCACGGGCTCGGACTGATCGGACACACCGTCGCGATACTGATCGTCACCTGGATGCTGGCCGTTCCGCTCGCGTCGGCGCCGCTTCCGTGGCTGGCGTCGGCGGTCCGATCGTCGAGCGTGTTGACCGGCGTCGACAAGGTGATGCCCAACGGGGTTCGGGACGTGTCCAGCCGGATGCGGCAGCTCTTCGACGACTCTGGCTTTCCGGCGATTCTCGACCCGCTCGCGCCTACCCCGGATGTCGAGGTGCCGTCCCCGGACGCCACCCTGTCGTCAGCTGCTCCGTTGCGAAGAGCCGGCAGGTCCGTTCTGAAGATCCGAGGCGTGGCGCACTCGTGCGCCCGGCGGATCGAAGGGTCGGGGTTCGTCATCGCACCCGGGAAGGTGATGACCAACGCGCACGTGGTGGCCGGAACCGACTCGGTGACGGTGGAACAGGGGCGCGCCACCCTGAAGGCCACCGTGGTGGTCTACGACGCCGACCGGGACCTCGCAGTGCTCGACGTGCAGGGGCTCACCGGGGCGCCGTTGAAGTTTGCTCCTGCAGCGGCCGGCCAGGGCGCCTCCGCCGTGCCGGCCGGCTACCCGCTGGATGGCCCGTTCACCCTGAGCCCGGGCCGCGTCGGAAGCAAGATCCTGCTCAGGGGGCCCAACATCTACTCCTCGAAGACCGTGACCCGGGACGTCTACACGCTTCGGGCCCAGGTTCGTGCGGGGAACTCGGGCGGTCCACTGCTGGCACCTGACGGGTCTGTGCTCGGCGTGGTGTTCGGAGCGGCGATCGACAAGCCCGACATCGGATTTGCCCTGACCGCTGCCGAGGTGGCGCCGGTGGTGGCGACCGGTCTCACCGACGACATACCGGCGCGGACGGGGGCCTGCATCTCGGAGTGAACCTGCCGGTCGATACCTGCACGTCGCGTTCGGAGATCGATACCGCCTTCGGGGGCCGGTACGTCCGGCAAGATCGGACCTCTCGCGATGCGCGTCACCGACGCGGACGCAGTACCAACCGTCAGCCCAGAAATTTTCTGATCGCGGCGGTCACCAGTTCCGGCGCTTCCTGCGCGGGATAGTGCCCAACTCCGGGGATCTCGGCGAACGTGTACTCCTGGGCGCAGAACTGCTCGGTGTCGCGCAGCGCGGCCGGCGGAGTGAACCGATCGTCCTCCCCGACCAGGTGGAGCACGGGCGCGCCCACCGGGGATTGCAGAACTTCGCGGTGCCGGTGCCCGTCGGAGCGCCAGGGCGACCGGGCCACCCACCGCAACGGCTCCAATGCGCCTCGAGCCGAGCCCGGTGCGACGATCGCGGAACGCATTTCCGCGACGGTCCGTTCGAAGTCCGCCGAGGCGACCCAGTCCGGCCCGGCGTGCGACCGCAGAATCCGTTCGAGCAGGGCACCGTCGGCGGCCGCGAGACGCCGCGCCGGCGCGGTGGGCGCAGCGGCGAATGTCAGCAGCCGACCATAGGGATCAGTACGAGCCGGACGTCGAATCCGCGCCATCCGAAGCGGGTGGGGCGCCGATATGGCCACCACGGAGCGAACCTGAACCGGGTACATCACGGCGGTGTTGAAGGCGAGCACGCCGCCGTGGCCGTGCCCGACCAGCGCAGCGTCCCGTTCTCCGAGCGCCCGAACCAGCCCGGCGACGTCGGCGGCCAACGTGAACGCGTCGTATCCGCGCGGTGGTTTGTCGGAATCGCCGGCGCCCCGCAGATCAGGTGCGACGACTCGGAAGCCGGCCGCGGCCAACGAGGTCAGCTGGGAACGCCAATTGAGCCACAGGCCGCCGAATCCGTGCAGCAGAAGAACCAAGGGGCCACTGCCCGCCTCGGCAAGATGAAAGCGAATCCCATTGGCGCTGACGGAACGATGGAGAATGGATCGGTCGTCGGCGGACCGGTCGGGAATCGGCGCGGAGTCGGCGGGCGCAGCGTAGGTCGCCGAGACCGTACTGCGCACCGTCTCGAGGGCGCCGATCTCAGCGTCCGAGCGCCGGCGGCGCCGGTGCGGGCGTGTGGGTGGCAGCGGACTTCAAGGTTGCGGCGGTCTCGGACAGGCTGGCGATGGTCCGCTCCGGCTTACCGATCTTCTTGACCTTCCTCCAGCCGAGGAAGGCCAGCGCGCCGGCCATCGCAGCCATGGCGAAGAAGACGATCGCGAAGGCCACCCACCGCGGTAGCCAGAGGTCGAGAATTTCGCCGATCATGAACCAGAAGAAGAACAGGCTGAACACTCCGATGGCACCGGCGAGGATGAAGAAGATGGCGCCGCGCACACCGGTCTTGAGAGAAGCAGTGACCTCGAGCCTGGCCAGCTCGATCTCCGACCGCACCAGCGTCGACATGTGCACGGTGGCGTCCTTGACCAGAGCGCCCACCGACGCCCCGGGATCGACGTCCTTCTCCGCGACCAGCGGGATGGACGGGCGGCTGCCTGACGCGGTGTAGTTGACCGGCGGCTGGGGGGTCCCTGACATCGTCACGTCCCTGTCTTGAAGGTTCGGTTCAGCAACTGAGTCCGTCGAGTGCTCGAGCGGCGCGGATCGCCTGAACCGCCGCGCTGCGGGTCGGGCGGCTTCATCGTGCCACGCCGCGAGGGATGATCGGACGTCAACGCCCGGCGCTGTGTCGAAGGAGGCGGAAAAATTGCGGGCCCTGGCCGCGACCAAGGCGGTTGTCAGCTGATACCGACCGCGATCCGGGGATGCCCCGAAGGTTTGAGCCATCGCATGATCGAGGTCAGCGTGCCCGCATCGATCGAGACGCACCCGGCCGTCGGGCCGCCGTCTGTGACGTGCAGAAAGAAGGCACTGCCGCCTCCGGCGGTCGCCGGCCAGCGGTTCACGTCCATGACCATCGCATAGTCGTAGACCGAGCCGGCTCAGTACAGGTTCTCGCCCGCGGCGGTGTCGAAGGGACAACTGTCCGCCGAGCAGATCTGATGAGTGTTGTACCTGCTGGAGTTGGAGTCCGAGACCCACCAGTCGCGGTCGCCGACCCTGGAGTACGGCATCGACGTCCCTGGGTTCGAGGACCGGCCGAATCCCTCGGTGAGGCCCCAGGTTCCCTGCAGCGTTCGGGAGCTGTTCTCGCTGGGGCTTCCTACGCCGTCCTGCCCCAGATGCGCGGTGACCGGGCCGTAGACCTTTCGCCAGGAGCCGTTGGACTGCTTCTGCCAGGCACGCAGGGATCGGTGGTCGAGGAGTTCGATCCCGCCGCGACCGTGATGATCTGGGTCGCGTTACCGACGTCGACACCGATCCCGAAGCTCGGAGCAGGGGAGGGCCGCGGGGCCGGTGCCGGCGTGGAGGCGGGTTTGGGAGCGGACTGCGGTGCTGGTCTGGGCGCGGGCCGCCTCGTGGTCGGGGACACCGCGATGGTCGATGGCGGGGTCGAAAGCGCCGGCTTGCGGACCGAGGGGCTGCGGGTGATCGGCACCCTGCTGTTGATGGCGACGGTGCTGTTGGGGGAGGCGGTGCTGTTGGCGGTGACGGTGCGGCTGGTCGGCGCGCTGCGGGTCGTCGCGGTCGGCGGGCGGGCGGATGAGGCAGACGCAGAAGTGGTCGGTGGAACTTCCGGCTGCGCAATCGAGGCGGTGGCTGCGTGCGTCGTCGATCGAGGAAGCGTCTCGACAGAGGGTGTGGCGCTGGTCTGCGCGGCGCTCGCGGCCGGCTCGGCCTTCGAGCGCGGCCTGGGAAGGCTGGTGGTCGAACTCGTCGCCATGGTTCGAACCGGTCGGGCCGAAAGGGTGACCGCGGCACCGGCAGCACTGCTGGGCGCCGCGGTGGGGGCACTCGATCGGGTCAGGGCGGGAACTGTGATCGGCGGCGCCGACGCTGTCGACGGCTCGGCCTCTGTCGACGGGTCGGCACGGGTCGTGGACGCGGCGGGAGTGGAGGAAGGAGCGACGTGGGCGGCCTTGGAGGATGCGATCGGTAGGGCGGACGGCAACAGAACGATGGCACCGACGACCGCGACCGTCGCAGCCGCCGACAACGCCAGCTTCTTCGTCACAGCGGTCACACTAACCCCGGACACACCGACCGGTGGGCGGAATCGGCCCCGAACACGCGCGCCCGTGCGTCAGTCCTCGCTCTTGCCCCCCGACAGCCCCGAGGTGATCAAACCCATGACGGCAGTATCCTGCAGCGTCGTCACGTCCCCCAGCTCGCGCTTCTCCGCGACGTCCCGAAGCAGCCGGCGCATGATCTTGCCCGATCGGGTCTTGGGCAGTTCGGGAACGATCATGATCTGGCGAGGTCGGGCGATCGGGCCGATCTGGGACGCGACGTGTTTGCGCAACTCCGCCACCAGCTCCGCACCGGCATCAGCGCCGCCGCCGGTCACCCGTGCGGTGGCGTCCCCCCGCAGAATGACGAACGCGACGATGCCCTGGCCGGTCATCTCGTCGTTCGCGCCGACCACGGCCGCCTCCGCCACGCTCGGGTGCGCGACCAGCGCGGATTCAACCTCGGTGGTCGAGATGCGATGTCCGGAAACGTTCATCACGTCATCGACCCGGCCGAGTAGCCACAGCGCGCCGTCGGAGTCGTACTTGGCGCCGTCGCCGGCGAAGTAATAACCCTGCGCTTCGAACCGCGACCAGTAGGTGTCCCGGTACCGCTCGTCATCCCCCCAGATCGTCCGGAGCATGGACGGCCACGGCGCGGTGATGACGAGGTAACCGCCCTGGCCGTTCCCGACCGGAACGCCCGCGTCGTTGACGACCTTCGCAGCGATGCCGGGCAGGGCGGTCATGGCCGAACCGGGTTTGGTGGCGGTGACGCCGGGCAGCGGCGAGATCATCGCGGCGCCGGTCTCGGTCTGCCACCAGGTGTCGACGACCGGGCAGCGGTCGTGGCCGATGTTGTGCCGGTACCACATCCAGGCTTCCGGATTGATCGGCTCACCGACGCTGCCGAGCACCCGCAGCGAGCCCAGATCGTACTTGGCCGGAATCTCCGCGCCCCACTTCATGAAGGTTCGGATCAGGGTCGGCGCGGTGTAGTAGATCGTCACGCCGTACTTGTCGACGATCTCCCAGTGGCGCCCTTCGTGCGGGGTATTGGGAGTGCCCTCGTAGATCACCTGGGTGGCGCGATTGGCCAGGGGCCCGTAGACGATGTACGTGTGGCCGGTGACCCAGCCGATATCGGCTGTGCACCAGTACACATCGGTTTCCGGCTTGTGGTCGAAGACGGCGTGGTGGGTGAACGCCGACTGGGTCAGGTAGCCCCCCGAGGTGTGCAGGATGCCCTTCGGCTTTCCGGTGGTACCGGAGGTGTAGAGGATGAACAGGGGCTGCTCCGCCGGGAACGGCTCCGGGATGTGCTCGGTGGATTGGCTGTCGACGAGCTCGTGCCACCAGAGGTCCTTCTCGCCCCACGCCACCTCGATGCCGGTCCGGTTGACGACGAGAACATGCTCGATCGGGCTGCCCGGCGTGGCCACCGCGTCGTCGACGGCCGCCTTCAGGCTGACCGCTGAACCACGCCGGTACTGACCGTCGGCCGTGATGATCAATCGCGCTTGTGCGTCGGCGATCCGGGTCCGTAACGCCTCCGCAGAGAAACCGCCGAAGATCACCGAGTGCGCGAGTCCGAGGCGGGCGCAGGCGAGCATCGAGATCACCGCCTCCGGGATCATCGGCAGATAGATCGCCACCCGGTCGCCGGCCTTCAGGCCGAGTCCGACAAGCGCATTCGCCGCCCTGCTGACCTCGTCCTTGAGTTGGGCATATGTGATCGAGCGGCTGTCGCCCGGCTCGCCCTCCCAGTGGATCGCCACCTTGTCGCCGAAGCCGTCTTCGACGTGGCGATCGACGCAGTTGTAGGCGACGTTGAGCTTGCCGTCCGCGAACCATTTCGCGTGCGGAGCATCGGAGAAGTCGAGCACCTCGGTGAACGGTGTTGCCCAGGAGAGCCGATTGGCCTGCTCCGCCCACCAGGCCTGCGGGTCGGCGTCTGCTCGGGCGTACGCGTCGACCGAAAAGTTGGCGTTTGCCGCGAACTCTGTACTGGGCGGGAACGTCCGGTCCTCGGCGAGCAGGTTGTCCAGGGTCGACTCCTGGCTCTTCGGGCCGTCTTCGTCGTGGGGGTGGGCGTTGTGGACCTGGTCTTCGTCGGGCTGACCCATGCGAGATTCTCCCTGACGACGCTGTCGGATGGTGGACCTGTTCGGCAGTACGGCGCCTGCGACTGCCGCCTGAACGCAACGCTATCCGGGCTGCCATCGCCGGGGAAAGGGGCGGTTGGTGTTTTCCGGCAGCGCGGCGGTGTCGAGGTCGATACCGTGGGTCCGTGACTGCAGCTCGATGGCCGGACCTGGCCGTGCTCCCGGGTGTCGCCGACGCAGTGGCGGCGGCGAGAAGTGCCATCGAAGAAGTCCATCGGCACCCGGCCAATCGCCGGGGCTGGCCACGGACGTCGGCCGCTGCCAGCGTGCGAGCCGCACGGGCCTCGGCGGTGCTCGACGGTGGTCGCGCCGAACTCGCTCCCGAGTCGGAAACCGTCGGTGATCCGGTGCTGGCCGGCGCATTGCGAGTGGCAGCCGCGATGGGAACGCTGGTGCCGATCTGGGAGCGGGCGCCGCTGCAGGCATTGGCCCGCCTGCACACGTTGGCCGCGGCCGACCTCGTCGCCGGTTCATCGCTCGGCCGCCCCGACACCACCCGCCCCGACCTGTCGGAACGGTTGGCCGGTTTGGCGCAGATGACGCTGGCCGCACCCTGGCCGGCGCCGATCATGGTGGCGGTCGTCCACGGTGAGGTACTCGGAATGTCGCCGTTCGGGTCGGCTGACGGTGTGGTGGCCAGGGCCGCCGCCAGGCTCACCATGATCAGCACGGGACTGGATCCGCACGGATTGACCGTGCCCGAGGTGGGACATCTGGGCGACGGCAGCGCCTACCCGCGGGCGGTGGCCGGCTTCGCCAACGGAGAGGATGTTCCCGGATGGATCATGGCAGTGTGCTCGGCTCTGGTGGCCGGTGCTCGCGAGGGCGGTTCGATCGCCGAGGCGGCGAGCTGATCGGGCCGGCGCACCACCGGTCATGGGTCGCCGCGGACATGGAACGGCGCCTCGTCTTCCGACGAGGCGCCGTTGACTCGGGCTGACCGACTATCAAGCATCACCACACTCATCGTTCACGGACTGCGCGAGGGTCGCGCGAGGTCCTACGACGTACCCTTCGCGGTTCATAGCGGCGACTGAGTACCGGGGTCCGAGTGGGAAGCTCCTGAGCGGGTGAACTGCGGTTTCTCCTCCACCACAGTTCCTGGCCGCCCCGGGGGTTCGTCAGTCATTCGTACCGCTATCCGGAGCGTTCGGCAAGGCCTGAAACGAAGCCGAGACGACCGTACCGATTCAGCTGATACGGCCGAATGGGTAATCTTCCGTTTTCCGTCTTCGAAGCTGCGATTTCCTGTCCGCGCGGACGTGACGACGCCCGCCGCGCGGTCTACAGTAAAGCTGTCGGTTCCCACCCCCCCCCGGGAGTCGACCACCGGGTTCAGCTCAACCCCCCGGAGCTGAACCCCCGCGGCCCCCGCCTCCCCCCTGGCGGGGGCCGCCCCTACCTTCTCCTCGCGACCAGATCTTCGCCGACACGCCTGGCCGCTGGTGTCCGCGACCCGCCTTTCGGTGCAGCCCTTCGCCCTTCGCCCTGCTGTTCTCGGTGGCGCCTCTGTCCGCCCTGTCCCTGGCGACGGCGAGACGTCTCCGATCTGTTGCCGGCAAGACGATGTTGTCCACACACCCGCAATCCATCCACATCCGCCAACCGGCGGTGGGCATTCCTGTCGGGCTGAAGGTCAACTGAGCGCGCTGGGATCATTCGGATCGCCGGCAGTGCTTGTCCGCGGCGCATGCTGCGGCCGGCTGAGGGGATGGCCAGATGGATGCCCGACCGTTGATAGTCACCGATGACGACGCGATGCTCGACGACTTGCTGCGGGTGGCGGCGGCCGCCGGTGTAGAGGTGGCGCACGGTGTCGATCCGGGTGCCAGGACGGCCTGGCGATCTGCGGCGCTGGTGCTTCTGGACGCCGAACTGATCCCGGCTGCCTTGGCGGCACAGATGGTGCAGCGCCCCGGGGTTGTCGCAGTCAGTAGATCCGAGCCGGGAGCGCGCGCCCTGCAGCTCTGCCTGCGCCTCGGCGTGGAGCGCACGGTCACTCTGGGAGACGACGACGACGTGCTGGTCGAGCTGCTGTCCGCAACGTTGGCCGGCGGCTCGGGCGACGGACACACCATCGCGGTCGTGGGCGCCTGCGGCGGCGCCGGTGCCTCCGTTTTCGCCGCCGCGCTCGCTGCGACAGCGCAGCGGGCCGGTCGGGGAGTGGTGCTGGCCGACTGCGACCAGTGGGGATCGGGTCTTGACGTGCTGCTCGGAATCGAAGATCAGGGCGGCATCCGGTGGGATGAGCTGGTGGGGCCGTCCGGCCGGCTCCCGCCGGACGCGTTGCACCGGGCGTTACCGAGCGCACCATTTGGCAGGGGCAAGGTTGCCGTGCTGTGTCAGGGCAGGTCCGCGGCCCGCGACATCCCCGGTGAGGTTGTCGATGTGGTTCTGGCGGCTGGTCGACGAGCCGGTGATCTGACCATCGTCGACCTGCCCCGACACCCGACGGAGGCCGGCGACAGGGTGATCGAGAAGGCCGACCTGGTGGTGTTGGTGACCACTGCCGACGTTCGCGGGTGCTTTGCCGCCGCTCGAATCTCCCACCGGCTGACCGAACTCGGCGCCCGGCCCGAGTTGGTCGTCAGAGGGCCCTCGCCGGGAGGAATCGGTGCGCAGGACATCGGTGCGGCGCTCGGGCTTCCGGTGCTCGCCTGGATGCGACCGCAACCGTTCCTGGCCCGGGATCTGGAAAATGGACGTGCCCCGGGCACCGACACCCGAGGTCCATTGGTCCGAGCTGCCACCGCCGTGCTCGACCGGCTGGACCCGGACTCCGCATGACCGGCTCGCCGCCATCGGGGATCGGTTTGAGCGAGCAGCTGATCGACAGCGTCCAACGGCGGCTCGCCGACGAGCGGAGCGAACCCAGTGGAGCGGCGCTGGCGCGCGCAGTTCGTGCCGAGACGTCGGTCCTGATCACCGACGCCGAGATGCTCAAGCTCATCAGGGCACTGCAACGAGAGTTGATCGGAGCGGGGCCGCTGGCCGAATTGTTGACCGACGTGCGGACCACCGATGTCGTGGTCAACGCACCCGATGACGTGCGGGTCGACCGCGGGGGCGGATGGGAACGGGTGCGGGTCGCCTTCGCCGACGAGGCCGCCGTGGAACGGTTGGCGCGGCGGTTGGCGAGCTCCGCCGGGCAGCGGCTCGACGAGGCCCAGCCGTACGTCGACGCAAGGCTCGCCGACGGCACCCGGCTCCATGCGGTGATCACTCCGGTCGCGGCGTCCGGCACCTGCATTTCCCTGCGGGTGCTCAGGCCGACCAGACACGACCTGCCGGCCCTCGCGGAAGCCGGAACCCTGCCTGGTCACAGTCTTTCGGTCATCGACGCGATACTGCGGGGCCGGCTGGCGTTCCTCGTCTCCGGCGGCACGGGTTCGGGCAAGACGACCCTGTTGGCAGCCCTGCTGGCGGCCGTCGACCCCGATGAACGGCTGGTGACCGTCGAAGACGCCGAGGAACTTCGCCCCGTACATCCGCATGTCGTCCGGCTGGTGGCCCGAGCGGCAAACGTCGAGGGAGCCGGCGCGATCCCGATGCGAGCGCTGGTGCGGCAGGCGCTGCGGATGCGGCCGGATCGCATCGTGGTCGGTGAGGTCCGCGGCGCCGAGGTCGTCGACCTGTTGGCTGCGCTGAACACTGGACACGATGGTGGCGCCGGAACCGTCCACGCAAATACGGCCGCCGAGGTGCCGGCCCGATGGGAGGCGTTGGCGGCACCGGTCGGGATGGGAAGGGATGCCCTGCACGCTCAGCTGGCCGGTGCGGTGCGGGTGATCTTCCACATGCGACGGACGGCATCGGGTCGCGTGCTGGCCGAGATCGCCGTACTGACCCGGGAGCAGAGCGGCTTCGTCGTCGCCGTTCCGGCCGTCCGGCTCGGGGCCCCTGTGGAGCCCGGAATGACGATGCTCCGGGAGGCGCTGGAGCCGCGCGGTGTGGTGCAGCTGTGGTGATCTGCATACTGGTCGCGTCCGGGCTCGTCTGTTGGCCCGCCGGCTCGTCGTTCCCTGGCGCGGCGCCCCGGCCGAAAGGCCGGTGGCTGTCACGCGGTCGGGTGGCGGGCAGTGGCCGGGCGATGATCTGGCTGGTCGCGGGCGCGGTACTTTCGCTGATGGTGGTCGGTGGACTGCTTGTCGGCCTGTCTGCCGCGCTTGTTGCCACCACGGTCGCCGTCCTGGTCAGATCCGATTTGCTGCACCGTCGGAGGCAGCGCGACCTCGCCGATCTGCTGGCCGCGACTCGGACCCTTGCCAGGGAAGTGCGCTCAGGCGCCGCACCGGCCGCGGCCATCCAGGCCGGGGCGGTTACCCACCGAGGAGCTGCGGCACGGGTGTTGCAGGAGTTGGCGGTCGAGATCGCCGGGAATCCGGGTGTCCGCGTTGAACGGGCCGTCGGCGCGGAGCGTCGGCGCGGCGCAAGACCTGCACGGCACGCCATCTTGTCGAAGGAGCCGCACCTGCCAGCACGTCAGCATGGTCGCGACGTCGGCGCGGAGGTGGTGAGCCGGCTGGCCGGCGGTTGGTCCGTGTCGGCTCGCTACGGCGTGCCCTGGGCGGCCCTGATCGAGACAGTTTCAATCGATCTGGCTGATCGCGTTCGTGCCGGAAGCCAGCGCGATGCGCAGGTATCCGGGCCAAGGGTGTCCGGCTACGTGCTCGCAGTTCTTCCCATACTCGGCGTGCTGCTCGGGGCCGGCATGGGCGCCGATCCGCTGCACGTGTTGTTCGACACCGGAGTGGGGCACCTCTTGTTGCTGATCGGCTGCTGCCTGACCTGCGCCGGATTGGCCTGGACCGCGCGAATCGTCCGGGGATGAGCCCGCTGTCGTTGTCCGCCTTGATATGTCTTGCCGCCGCATTGCTCGCGGTACCCAACTCGTCGGCGCTCCCGTTCACGCCATGGGTTGCTCCTGCCGGCATCGTCCGACGCGGTCGACTGTCACCTCGTTCGCGCCGGGCAGTGGTCATCGCGGTGGGGTTGTTGGCCTCCGATGTACTGCTGCAGGCTTGGCCGTGGTGGCTCGCCGTGGTCCTGGCGATCGCCGCTGGAGTTGCCTCGATTCGGATTCCCCAGCGGCGCAGCCACGCCGATCGGGCGGTCGACCGTCGCCGGTTGGCCGTTCACTGCGACCTTCTGGCCGCGTGTCTGGACGCCGGCATGTCAGTGGGTGCGGCGTTGCTCGCGGTGCCGGGCGGGTCCGACGCAGGCCTAATACTACAGTCGTAGTTAGGGTTGGTGCCCGCGAGTCCGGTAGTGGCATTGACGGGCGCGTTGTTGGTGGCGGCGTCGCCAGGTTGATCGGGTGAGTGTGGCTTTCTGGTCGGGTGG
>JAABUW010001902.1_pt1 | contig 33044 bp, 25 predicted proteins | sample 5560081 | NCBI WGS metagenome assembly JAABUW01 (sample SAMN10711882, study PRJNA513363) | rock metagenome | isolation source: Antarctica rocks | place: Antarctica: Victoria Land, Knobhead sud | reverse complement strand
GGGAAGGCCGCGCACGCCGAGCGCACGCCAGCCACAAGGGTGTCTAGAAGCTCCATCCAGGACGTGGACCACACCGCCAGAGACAACGAAACCCACAACCGTCAGCAGCCACTTAGAATCGCTGGCGCCATGCCCTTGCAATCCGGCAACGGATGGCCCATGTGCATAATGCTATCCTGAAGCAGGTTGAGGCTTGCGGTTCCTCCCGTGCCACCGTGCCGGGCGTCGAGCCAAGCCTCCCACCCCTCCCAAGATCGGCTGCGCCATGCACATCCGTGCTGGCGTCTCCTCCTATCCGGCATACGCCGCAGGAGGTTTCACCAAGCCCTTGCCGCGGCATCGCCGTCCCGGGCCAGCTATGAGAACAGCCCACCATGTCACGACTGCAGAATGTTTCCCGCGAGCCTGACACCCAGGTTCTTCCCGCCCTGATCGCCGCGAACAGCCGCGGCCAGGACAAGCCCGGCCGGCGCGAGCCGGAAACCGTGCCCTTCACCAAGGCGGAGCTGCGCCAGATGATCCTGGACATCATGGGCTGACGCCAGCCAGCGAAGCCAGCCGTCATGCCGCCCAACGCAGCAGGGTGGAAAAGCGTCAGCGCCTTCCGCCAAACCGCAGCGCCGGCCCGTGACAAAGACGCTTCGCTTTTCCGTCCTGCGGCGCCAGCCGCCTTCTGCTTTGACCTTCATCCCATCCGTCGTTGCGGGCTGCCCCTTGCGGCTTCGCAGTCCCAGCGGCAAGCGCGGTGCCTGCGGCCCCTATTTTGCCGCACCCTTCGCGATAACTGACGGATGTTGTTCGTCCGGCCTACGCCGTGCAGGCCGGGTTCATCGCCAGGAAGGCGTCGCCGGCCGGCACCGTGCCGAGCGGCGCCAGCAGGTCCCAGGGGCCGCTGCTCTCCCCCGGCGCCTTCACGCGATACAGCACCAAGTCCTGCATCACGCGGCCATCCCCGCGCATCATGACCTCCTTGCCGAAGTAGCGCACCGGCAGCGCGCGCATCGCCCGGCCGACCGCCACAGCGTCCCGCGTGCCGGCCTGCGCCATCGCGCGCAGGAAGTGCAGCGTCGCCGCATAGACGTTGGCCTGGTTGCCGGTCGGCATCGCCCGGCGCTCCGCCATGAAGCGCTGGCCGAAGGCGCGGGTGCCCGCATCGGTGTCCCAGTAGAAGCTGCCGGGAAAGCGCAGCCCCTGCGCCACCTCCAGCCCCAGGGCGTGTATGTCGGTGAGATACACCAGGAACCCGGCCAGCGTCTGCTTGCCTCCGGCCTGCAAGCCGAACTCCGCGGCCTGCTTGACGAGGTTTACCTGGTCCCCGCCCACGGCGACCAGGCCGATCACCTGGGCGCCGCTGGTCCGCGCCTGCACGATCTGGGCGGAGAAGTCGCTGTTGCCCAGCGGGAACCTGGTGCCGCCCAGCACCTGGCCGCCGGCTGCCTCGATCACCTTGGCCGCCTCCGCCTGCAGCGCCGCGCCAAAGCTGAAGTCCACGGCGATGAAATACCAGGTCTTGCCGCCGCCCTCCGTCACCACGCGCCCGGTGCCGGCGGCCAGGGCGTGGGTGTCGTCGGCCCAGTGGCTGCTGACCGGGGCGCATAGCTTGCTGGTGAACTCGGTGACGGCGGCGGCGGTGATCATCACCGTCCGCACCTTGTCCCGCGCCACCTGCTGCACCGCCGCAGCCACCGGCGTCACCGGCAGGTCGGTGATGGCGTCCACGCCGCTGTCATACCAGCCGCGGGCGATGCTGCCGGCCACGTCCGGCTTGTTCTGCGTGTCGGCGCGCAGCACCTCGACCGGCAGGCCCAGCACCGTGCCGCCGAAGTCCTGCACCGCCATGCGCGCCGCCGCCACCGACCCGGCGCCGCCGCTGCTGGCATACGGCCCGCCCTCGTCCGTCAGCACGCCGATCCGAACGGGCTGCGCGCCCTGCCCCCATGCCCGCCCGCCATGGGCCAGCGCCGCCGCCCCACCCAGGACGGCACGCCGCCCGAACCCCGTTGCGCCCATCAACAGTGCCTCCCGTTCTCGTTGCAGCGTCATGCAGGCAGCCGCATCCAGCCCGTCGTCGCGAGCCGCTCGCGGCGCGGCAGCCCAAGGCCGCCAGCGCAGCCCTTGAGGTGCCGCGCCACCTCGCACACCTGCGACGGCGGCTTGACCGTTGGCGCCAAGGGCATCATGCCGGCCAACCGCCTTGATCACCCTCCGCCCGTCATTGCGAGCCGCCCCTGCGGCGCGGCAATCCAGAAGCGGCACGGACTGCGCTTGCGGTCCCCCCGGTTGCCGCGCCGCTGCGCTCCTAGCAACGACGGATGCAGATCGGGCGCAAGGCGGTCAGGGCGAGCAGCGGCCGGCATCATCTCAGCGCGCAGGGAAGGTGGGTGAAGCCGCGGAACCGCGCCCGCATCCCCCGCACCGGCGCATCCGCCAGGGCGTAGCGCGGGAAGCGTCGCAGGAAGCGCCCGATGGCCACCGCTCCTTCCAGCCGTGCCAGGCTCATGCCGACGCACTGGTGTATGCCGGCGGCGAACGCCAAGTGCCAGTTCGGCGTGCGCCCGATGTCGAAGCGGTCCGGGTCCGCGAACGCCGCCGGGTCCCGGTTGGCGGCGCCGATGCAGAGCGTGACGCGGGTGCCGGCGGGGTGGACCTCGCCGCCGATCTCCGTTGCCGCCGTCGTGGCACGGTTGCCGAGCTGGTTGCTGCTCTCGTATCGCAGCGCCTCCTCAATCGCAGAGCGCAGCAGCGCCGGGTCGGCCAGCAGGCGCGCACGCTCCGCCGGATGGTCGTGCAGCAGGACCAGGGCGTTGCCGATCAGGTTCGTCGTCGTCTCGTGCCCGGCGTTCAGCAGGAAGATGCAGTTGTGCAGCAGCTCCGCCTGCGCCAGCCGGTCGCCTGCGGGATCGGCCTGCATCAGCCGGGTCAGCACGTCCTGCTCGGGGTTTCCCGGGCGGGCGCGGCGGTCCGCGGTCAGGCGTTCCAGGTAGGCCAGGAACCTGGTCACGGCCTGGTTGCCGCGGGCGGCGGCGTCGGGCGTCAGCACCGGCTCCAATGCGCCCAGGATGGCCAGGGACCAGCCGCGCAACGGGCCGCGCTCCAGGGGCGGCACGCCCAGCAGGTTGCCGATGACCTCGATGGGGATGGCCGCCGCGTAGTCCTCGATCAGGTCGGCCGTTGCGTGTCCCTGGCCCTCCATCCGGTCCAGCAAGGCGTCCACCGCCAGCAACAGCCCCGGCTCCATGCCGGCGATGGCGCGCGGCGTCAGGGCGCCGGCGATCAGGCGGCGGACCCGGCTGTGCCGCGGCGGGTCGTTGAACACCAGGCTGGTGGTGTGGTGCTCATACAGCGGCGTGTCGCCGAACTTGGGCCGGAACTCCGCGGCCTTATCGCTGCCGAAGTTGGCGGCATCGCGGTAGATGCGGGACAGGTCGGCGTGCCGGGTCAGGAACAGCGAGCCGTCGGACATGCGATGCACCGGCGCCCGCTCCCGCAGCGCCCGATAGGTCGGGTAGGGGTCCAGCAGGAACCCCGGCGCCAGCCGCGCCAGGTCGAAGCCGCCCACGTCCATGCGCCCTGCCCTCCCCTGCGCGCAGCATCGGCCTGGCAAGCGCGCAGGGCAAGGCTCGCCGCCCGCGTTGCCGCTTGCAGCGAAGGGCACGCCCCACGATATGCGCCGCGCCTGCAAACAAGGGGGTCCCGATGATAGCCGCCACCTACGCCCGTGTTCCGGCCGATGCCGCCGCCCGCCTGGCCCGCCTGCGCTGGCTGGCCCGGCTGATGGACGCGCAGTTCGGCCTGCCCGGCACCCGCTTCCGCTTCGGCGTGGACGCGCTGATCGGCCTGGCGCCAGTGGCGGGGGACGTGCTGACCGGGCTGCTGTCGCTGTATGTCGTATGGGAGGCGCGCAACCTGAGCGCACCGCCGGCGCTGCTGGCGCGTATGCTGGGAAACGTCGCCATCGAGGTCGCGGGCGGCGCGGTCCCCGTGCTCGGCGACCTGTTCGACGCCGCCTTCAAAGCCAACCTGCGGAACGTTGCGCTGCTGGAAGGCTGGATGGGGCGCGGACGTTAGGTGTTCGGTCCGGGGATGTGATGTTGCAAGCTCACCCCGCCCCTCCCGAACAAGGGAGCAAATCAGCCCTCGCGGCTGATCTCCAGCGCACGGGCATACACCGTCTTCCGCGGCAGCCCCGTCGCCCCGGCCACCATGGCCGCCGCGTCCTTCAGGCTGCCGCCCTGCATCGCCCGGCGCAACTGGCCGTCCAGGTCCTCCTCGTCGGCCCCGTCCGCCGCCGGCCCGACCACCAGCGTGATCTCCCCCCGCGCCGCCGCCGTCGCATAGTGCGCGGCCAAATCCGGCAACGTCCCCCGCCGCACCTCCTCGAACCGCTTGGTCAACTCCCGCGCCACGGCCGCGGGCCGGTCGCCAAAGCTGGCGGCAAGGTCCGCCAGGCACTCCGCCAGCCGGTGCGGCGCCTCGTGCCACAGCAGCGTCGCCCGCAGCCCCGCCCGCTCCGCCGCGCGCAGGACCCCGAACGCGGCCAGCCGGGCGGCGGCCCGCGGCGGCGGGAACCCCAGGAACAGGAACGGCTGCGGCGGCAGCCCCGACAGCACCAGCGCCATCACCGCCGCGTTCGGCCCCGGTATGGCCGATACCGGCAGCCCAGCCGCCAGCGCCGCCCGCACTAGCCGGTATCCTGGGTCCGACACCAGCGGCGTGCCCGCGTCCGACACCAGCACGACGCTCTCGCCGCGCGCCAGGGTGTCGAGCAGCGCCGGGATGCGCCCCTCCTCGTTGTGGTCGTGCAGCGGCGTGGTGCGGGCGCTGATGCCGTAATGCTGCAGCAGCCGCCCGGTCTGCCTCGTGTCCTCGCACAGCAGCAGGTCGGCCCCGCGCAGCGCGTCCAGCGCGCGCTGTGACATATCTGCCAGGTTGCCGATCGGCGTGGCAACCAGCAGCAATCCGCGTGGTATAGGATGTTCCCGGTCCGCGGCCGGATCGTCCACGGAAGGATCAGGCGATGAAGGCTCCAGCACTCGGTCGGGCATTGGCATTCCTGATGGCCGCGACGGGCCTGTCCGCCTGCGTAGCCGACCCTGACGCCGCCGGCTACAACCGGGCCATGGGCCTCAACATGGCCCCAGGCGCCTCCGGGTCCGGCCCGGTGCCGGGGACCGAGGCGCCGGGCCGCCGCGTCGCCATCCTGGTGCCGCTCACCGGACCCAACGCCGAGGTCGGGCAGGCCCTGCTGCGCGCCGCCCAGCTTTCGCTCGACCAGCCCGGCGGATTGCCGCTGGACGTCCGCGACACCCACGGCACGCCGGCCGGCGCAGCCGAAGCGGCGCGCACGGCCATGGCAGGCGGCGCCGGCATCATCCTGGGGCCGCTGACCGCCGGGGAGACGGGCGCCGTGGCCCCGCTCGCCCGTGCGGCCGGCGTCCCGGTGCTGGCCTTCACGTCCGACGTGTCCCAGGCGCAGCCCGGCGTCTGGACCCTGGGCATCACGCCGGGGCAGCAGGTGCGCCGGCTGGTGCTGGCGGTCGGGGCGGAGGGCAAAACGCGCCTGGGCGCGGTCGTGCCGCAAAACGCCTTTGGCGATGCGCTGTCGGCGGGGATGGCGTCGTCCGCGGCCGAGGCCGGCCTGCCGCCGCCGCAGGTGCTGCGCTACGCCAACGGCTTCGCCGGGCTGAATGCCTCCCTGAAGCAGGTGTCCAACTACGCCGCCCGGCACGGCGGCCAGGAGCCGCAGGGCCGCCCGGGCCGGCCAGCCGACGACGCGGCTCCGCCCGCAGCGCCCGGCAGCGACGCCGGGCCGCCGGTGGACGCGCTGCTGCTCGGGGCCGCAGGGCAGCAGCTTGGGCAGGCCGCGCCGCTGCTGGCGTTCTACGACATCGGCCCGGCCCAGGTACGCATCCTTGGTCCCGCCACCTGGGCGCGGGAAGCGACGACGCTCGGCGCCCTGGCCGGCGCCTGGTACGCCGCGCCGGACCCCTCCGCTCGCGTGCCGTTCGAGCAGGCTTATGCCAGCAAGTACGGCGCCCCGCCGCGCGACCTCGCCAGCATCGCCTACGATGCCGCAGGCGTGGCCCGGGCGTCCCTGGACCGGATCGGCTACTCGGCCACGCTGCTGCTGCGTCCGCAGGGCTATGTCGGCGCCGATGGGCCGTTCCGCCTGCTGCCGGACGGGCAGGTGCAGCGCAGCCTGGCCATCTTCGAGATTGACCGCGGCAGCTCGCATATCGTGCAGCCGGCGCAGGGGACGCTGGGGGCGCCGGGCACCTGACGCCGGTGGCCCGCGCCGCCCTGCCCCTGCGGACGGCGGCGGCGCTGTCCGTCTGGCCGGTGGCGGTGCTGCTTGCGCTCGCGCTGACCGGCGCCCTGGCCTGGGGTGCGGCGCTACTGGCCTGTGCGGCGATGGTGCTCGGCGCCTTCGTGCTGGCCTGGATTTGGGTGCGCGACCTCGGGCTGATCATGTGGGCGCTGCACCGGGCCGGGCCGGACACCGACGGGCCGGCGCCGCGGCTGCCCCTGCTGTCCGCCACCGCCCACCTGGCGCGGGAAGCCGGGCGCCTGTCGCGCAGCCTGGCCGCCCGCACCGCCGAGGTGTCCGGCCTGCTGCGGGCCGAGCAGGCCATCGTGCAGCGCCTGCCCGACCCGCTGATCGTGCTGGGCGCGGACCGCCAGGTGCGCCGGGCCAACGCCGCCGCGCAGACCGCGTTCGGCGCCGAGATGGCCACCGTCCTGCGCCACCCCGGCCTGCGCGCCGCCATAGACCGCGCCACCAGCCAGGGCGAGGACCAGTCGGCGGAGCTGAGCCTGCCCGTGCCCGTCGCCCGCGAGGTCTATGCGACCGTCATGGCGCTGGACCCGCCGCTGGCCGATGGCGGCCGGATCGTCGCCGTCATGTCCGACCGCACGCGGGAGCGCGCGGTCGAGCGGATGCGCGCCGACTTCGTGGCCAACGCCAGCCACGAGCTGCGGACGCCGCTGGCCAGCCTGATCGGCTTCATAGACACCCTGCGCGGCCCGGCAGCCGACGACCCGCCGGCCCAGACCCGCTTCCTGGGCATCATGGCCGACCAGGCGGGGCGGATGAACCGCCTGATAGACGACCTGCTCAGCCTGTCCCGCATCGAGCTGACGGAGCACCAGCCGCCGTCCGGCCGGGTGGAGTTGAACGACCTGCTGCGGCGCCTGGCCGACGCCTTCGAGCCGCAGATGCGGCAGCGGCAGGTGCGGCTGGAGCTGACCCTGGAGCCTGGCCTGCCGCCCGTCCTCGGCGACGAGGACCAGTTGGAGCAGGTGCTGCAGAACCTGCTGGACAACGCGACCAAGTATGGCCGGCACGGCGGCGCCGTGACGCTGACGGCGCTGCGCGTGCCGCCGCGCGGGCGCTGGCCGGCGCGGCCCGGCGTCACGCTCGCCGTCGCCGACGACGGGCACGGCATCGCCCGCGCCCACATCCCGCGCCTGACGGAGCGGTTCTACCGCGCCGACAAGGGCAGGTCCCGCGCCGTGGGCGGCACCGGGCTGGGCCTGGCCATCGTGAAGCACATCGTCAACCGCCACCGCGGCCAGTTGCTGATCGAGAGCGCCGAGGGCGTCGGCACGACCGTCACGGTATGGCTTCCCGATGGCTCCGCCGCACTGGCGGCGGCCGGCGCAGCAGGTCCAGCATGACGAGCATCGCCGGCACGGCGGCGAAGATCGTCAGCGCATAGAACTGCGTCCAGCCCAGCGGCCCGACCAGGAAGCCCGACGCGCCGCCGATGGTCCGTAGCCCCACCGCGGCGAACGACGAGAGCAGGGCATACTGCGTCGCGGTGAACCGGGTGGAGCACAGCGCCGACAGGTAGGTCAGGAACGCCGCGTCGGCCATCGCCTCGGCGATGTTCTCCAGCATCACCTTGGCCACCAGGATGCGGCCGTCGCCGCCCGACACCGCCAGCGCGAAGTACAGCCCCATGGACGCCATCTGCACGAAGCCCGTCAGCACCAGCGCCCGCCCGGTGCCGATGCGGACCACCAGCCAGCCCCCCGCAGCGGCGCCCAGCAGGCTGGCGGCCAGGCCGGGTATGCCGATCGCCAGGGCGACCTGGGCGCGGTCGAACCCCATGGCCCGGTAGAACGGCGGCGCCATCGTGTGCGCCATGGCCTCGCCCAGCTTGAACAGCATGACGAAGGCCAGGATGCGCCCGGCGCCCGGGCGTTGCAGGAAGTCCACGAACGGCTCCACCACCGCCATCCGGAGGCGGGCGCCGAAGGCCAGTGCCGCATGGGTCGCCGCGGCCATCTCCGGCTCCCGGGACGCCAGCGTCACCAGCACCCCGGCGCCGATCAGCGCAGCCATGACGGACAGGGAGCCGAGCCAGCCCAGCGGGCCGGCAAGGCCGATGGCCCCGGCGCCGGAAACCAGCAGCGCCAGGCGGTAGCCCCAGATATAGGCGGCCAGCGCCACGCCCTGCATCGCCTCGGGGAAGCTCTCGACCCGCCAGGCGTCCACCACCACGTCCTGGCTCGCGGACAGGAAGGCCACCGTCGCCGCCACGGCAAGCAGCATGGCGGGCCGGGCAGCAGGGTCGGACAGCGCCAGCATCAGGCAGGCCAGCGCCAGCAACGGCTGGATCAGCAGCAGCCAACCCCGCCTGCGCCCGAACCGCGCCAGGCCCAGCGGCGGCGCAACCTGGTCCAGCAGGGGCGCCCACAGGAACTTCAGGGCATAGGGCAGGCCGATGCTTGCGACAGCGCCGATCAGCGTGAGCGGGACCTGGCCCTCGCTCATCCACTGGCGCAGCGTGTTGTTCGAAAGGGGCAGCGGCAGGCCGCACAGGGCGCCATAGGCGCCCATGATCCAAAGCCGGCGGTCGCTGAACGGACGGAGGGACATGGGGCGGGACCGGTGCGGGAACCCGTCTCTATGCCGCCCGTGGGGCAGCCCGGCAACCGCTAAGTTGCCGGGCCGCGTGCAGGCTTAGCGCGGAACGTCGGATTGGCGGTTGGAGCCGTTCAGGCCGCTGCTCGAGCTGGCGCCCGTGCCGCCGTTGAAGGCGCCGTTGAAGACGCCGTTGCTCAAGGTGTCCGCGGCGCCGTCCGGTGATCCGGCCACCGGCGCGGAGCGGCGCATTGCCGCGCGGCGGGCCGCGCGGCGGCTGCGGCGGGCGCTGCGGGCGCGGCGCACGCGGCGCCGTGGCGTGTAGGTGTCGGCGGTGCCGGCCTGGTATCCGCCGCCGCCGACCTGGGTCTGGCCGATGACGCCGGTGCCGCCGGCGGGCGTGCCCTCGGAGTTGCTCGGCGCAGTGGTGCTGGGCGTGCCGCCAGCCGGCCCGACGCGGGCGCCGCCCGGCGAAACCTGCGCCAGCGACGGCGCGGCGGCCAGCACGGCAAGGACGGCGGCGGCGATCAGGGAGGTGGAAATGCGGCGTGACAGGACGGCCATAAGCGTCTCCAGGGGTGGGAAGGGCAGGACGGAAGTGCCGTGCCGGCCTGCAACGATACGGACCGGGCAAAGTTGCTGCCGGGCATCGCCACTTCGTGAGCGCTGGATGCGAAGCGGCCTACGCCGCCCCGCTGGACGCCCGCCATCCCAGACGCGGACGGCCTGTGCCGCCACCCTGTCTAGGACACGGACGGCCTACGCCGCCTCGCTGTTCCGGACGCAGGCGGCTACGCCGCCTCGCTGTCCTGCTTGCGCTCGTGCCGCTTGCGCTCGTTCGGGTCGAGGTAGCGCTTCCGCAGCCGCACCGCGGACGGCGTGACCTCCACCAGCTCGTCGTCCTCGATGTAGGCGATGGCCTGCTCCAGGCTCATGCGCCGCGGCGGGATCAGCAGCATCGCGTCGTCCTTGCCGCTGGCGCGGACGTTGGTCAGCTTCTTCTCCTTGATCGGGTTCACGTCGAGGTCGCTGTCCCGGCTGTTCTCGCCCAGGATCAGGCCGACGTACACCTTGTCGCCGGGGTCCACGAACAGCGTGCCGCGCTCCTGCAAGTAGAACAGCGCGTAGTGGATCGCCTGCCCCGGCTCGCTGCTGATGAGGCTGCCGTTGCGCCGGCCCTCCATCGGCCCGGCCCATGCCTCATAGCCGCTGAACAGCCGGTTCATGATGCCGGACCCGCGGGTGTCGGTCAGGAACTCGCCGTGGTAGCCGATCAGGCCGCGGCTCGGCATGTGGAACGTCAAGCGGACCTTGCCGCCGCCGGACGGGCGCATATCCTGCATCAGACCCTTGCGCCGGCTCATCTTCTCGACGACGACGCCGGAGTAGGCTTCGTCCACGTCCACCAGCACGTCCTCGAACGGCTCCTCGCGGTCGCCCGTCTCCGGGTTCTTCCGCGTCAGCACGCGCGGGCGGCCGATGGTTAGCTCGAAGCCCTCGCGCCGCATCTGCTCGATCAGCACGCCCAGTTGCAGCTCGCCGCGCCCGGCCACCTCGAATGCGTCGGTCTCGTTGCTCTCGGTGATCTTGATGGCGACGTTGCCCTCGCCCTCGCGCAGCAGGCGGTCGCGTATCTGGCGGGACGTGACCTTCTTGCCCTCCTTGCCGCCCAGCGGGCCGTCGTTGACGCGGAACGTCATCGCCAGCGTCGGCGGGTCCACGGGGATGGCGTGCAGCGGCTGGGTCAGCGAGGGGTCGCCCACCGTGTCCGGCACCGTCGCGTCCGTCAGCCCGGCGACCGCCACGATGTCCCCGGCCTCGCACTCGTCCACCTGCACCCGGTCCAGGCCGCGGTAGCCCATCAGCTTGGTCAGCCGCCCCGTCTCGACCGTGGTGCCGTCGGCGCGCAGCACCTTCACCGGCATGTTCAGCCGGGCGCGGCCCTGCTCGACACGGCCCGTCAGCACGCGGCCCAGGAAGTTGTCGTAGTCCAGTATCGAGGCGACCATGGCGAACGGCGCCTCCTTGTCCAGCCGCGTCGGCGGGACATGGCTCAGCACCAGATCGAACATCGGCGCCAGATCCTTGCGGGCGCCCTCCAGCTCCAGGTCGGCCCAGCCCTGGCGGCCCGAGGCATACAGCATCGGGAAATCGAGCTGCTCGTCGGTCGCGCCCAGGGCGGCGAACAGATCGAACACCTCGGTATGCACCTCGTCGGCGCGGGCGTCCTGGCGGTCCACCTTGTTCACGACGACGATGGGCTTGATGCCGCGCTGCAACGCCTTGCCGACCACGAACTTGGTCTGCGGCAGCACGCCTTCCGCGGCGTCCACCAGCACGATGGCGCCATCCACCATGCCCAGGATGCGCTCGACCTCGCCGCCGAAGTCGGCGTGGCCGGGCGTGTCCACGATGTTGATGCGGCTGTCCTTCCACACGACGCTGGTGCATTTGGCCAGGATCGTGATGCCGCGCTCCTTCTCCAGGTCGTTTTTGTCCATCGCGCGCTCGGCCACGACCTGGTGGTCGCGGAACGAGCCGGACTGGCGCAGCAGTTGGTCCACCAGCGTCGTCTTGCCGTGGTCAACGTGGGCGATGATGGCGATATTCCGGATGTCCATGAGAACCTTGGGGCGGGGCATGGCCGCGCTTATGGGGGCGAGGGACGATGCACCCCCGCATGTTGCAGCGCACACATAGGCTGGCAGCCCCGTTGTTGCGAGGCATAAAACGGCATGACCGTCGTGCGCCTGTGGGCGGAAGGCGGCAGCTTCCAGTTCAGGCCGGGACGGGGACGCTCCATCCCGCAATCCCGGCCCGCTATCCCGGATGGGGCATCGCAGCCGGCGGCCATGATATCATGGCCGGTCCAGCGGTCCAGGTCCGCTAGATTGCGAACTCCCGCCGAGGCGGCGGCACGATCCAGTCATCGCCCCCGTCGTTGCCCCAGCCATTGCCATCGTCGTCCGCATTGGGCATGGCGTGAACATTGGGAATTTTGGCGCCAGGGGTTTCAATGCCGAACCGCTGTGGCGCCACTGCGAAGCTGGCTGCCGCCAGGGCAGCCAGGATTAGCATCCACCCAAGCGGCGTCCCTGGCCGGCGCAGCCACCGGCTCGGCGTGGTCAGCCGTGGTGCCTGGGGCAGCGGCACCCACGGGTTTTGAGGCGCAGCAGGCCGGACCGCCTTTTTATCCCGCCACGCACCAGGCTCATCCACGCCCGAACGTCCAGGGCGAGGCAGCGAGGGCGGTCAGCCGCCCATGCCGCTCATCGCGGCGCTGATCGCCGAGCGCGCGGCAGCGGTGTCGCGTGACGCCAGCGCGCGCCGGGCAGCACCGATGGCCTGCACCGAGGCGGACGAGTCCGGCATGTTCGCCATGCTGGGATCGGTCGAGCGGCTGAGCAGCCGCGTCTCGGCCCGCTCCAGCCCTTCCTGGGCGGCGCCGGTCCGGTTGGACGCGAGCGCCCGCTGCGCTGCGGCGAGATAAGCCTGGGGCGAGTTGCTGCCTGCGTTCGGGTCAGGCAGGCGTGGCGCCATCTCGGACCGGGTGTCGGCAGCCGTGATGTTGCTGGCCGTGCTGCTGCTGGGGGAACCGACGCCGCCGCGGTAGTCACCGGTGCGCGGCACGTCAACGCCGCTGTCCTGTGCGACGCTGGCCGGCGCCGCATGGCCGCCCATGCGTCCCGCGCGTGCGTTGCGGGTGCTGGCCGGGCGCGCATTGGATGTGGGGCGCATGCCGACGGCCTGACGCGGCTGGCCGCGCATCGCCCGCATTCCGGTCATGCCAGTGCCGCCGCCCATGCCGCCGCCCATGCCAGGCGCGGCGCCCATGCCGGGCATCACGCCTGTGCCGGGCACCATGCCGGTGCTGCCGGGGCCGGTGGTGCCCGGCATGGCCTCTGTGCTGCCGCCGGGCGTAGCCGGCTGCGCCAGGAGCGGCCCAGCGGAAAGTCCGAGCAATGCCGCGGACATCAGTAGGATCTTTCGCATGTGCAATCTCCCAGGCTCGTGGTTGCGGACGCGCATCTGGTACAACGTAAACAGAGAACGGACCAGATGTGCTTTAGTTGCAACGGAATATCCGGTTTGGCAACGGCGGATGCGCCGGCTGCATGGGGGCGCCCTCTGCCGGGCCGCTCAGGGCACGGAGGCCGCCATCGCGCGCAGGTCCACCGCGGGCCGCGCCCCATAGGCGCCGATGGCCGCCGCCGCCGCCAGGCTGCCCAGCCGTCCGCACGCCGCAAGGGACCGCCCGGCCGCGTGCGCCGCCAGGAACCCCGCGGCATAGGCGTCGCCGGCGCCGGTCGTGTCCACCACCCGCGCCGGGGCGGCCTGCACCTCGACGCGCTCCGCGCCGCGCAGCACCAGGCTGCCATCGGCGCCGCGGGTCAGCACCGCCAGGGCCACGTCCTGCCCGGCGCGCGCCGCCGCATCCTCCCAGGCGTTCTCCTCGTATAGGCTGCACAGCTCGGCCTCGTTGGCGAACAGGATGTCCACCGACCCGCTCACCAAGCCGCGGAAGGCGTCGCGGTGGCGGTCCACGCAGAAGGCGTCGGACAGCGACAGCGCCACCAGCCGGCCGGCGCCGTGCGCCACCTCCGCCGCGCGGTGGAACGCCGCCTTGGCCTCCGGCGGGTCGAACAGGTAGCCCTCCAAGTACGTCACGGCGCTATCGGCCACCAATGCCTCGTCCAGGTCCGCGCTGCCAAAGCTGACGCAGGCGCCCAGGAACGTGCTCATCGTGCGCTGCCCGTCAGGCGTCACGGCGATCAGGCAGCGCGCGGTCGGCGCCCCGCCGTGCAGGGACAGGGTCGGGAAATGCACCCCGGCGGCGGCGATGTCGTGCCGGAACACCCGGCCCAGCGGGTCGTCGGCGACCTTGCCCAGGAACGCCACCCGCGCGCCCAGCCCCGCCGCCACGGCGCAGGTGTTGGCGACGGAGCCGCCGCTGCTCTCCTGCCCCGGCGGCATCGCGCCATACAGCGCCTCCGCCTGCTCCGCCGAGATCAGCGCCATGCCGCCCTTCCGCAGGTCGTGGCGGGACAGGAAATCCTCCCCCGTCGGCGCCACCACGTCCACGATGGCATTGCCGATGCCCAGGATGTCGTGGCGGGGCTGGTTCTGGGGCATGTCGTGTCCTGCTGGTGGTGGGGGTGTGAACGGCGGCGGCTGCGCCTAACATCCGGCCCCACCCACGGCAACCCGGGAAGCCCGATGTTCTCACCCCTGCTCCGCGCCATGGCCCAGCTCGACGACCCGGTGTTCCTGGGCGTCGTGCTGCGCAGCCTAGCGCTGTCCCTGCTGGCGTTCCTGGCAATCCTGGCGGGCGTCGTGTGGGGGGTGCAGGACCTGGTGGCGATGCCGGGCTGGCCGCATTGGCTGGCGTGGCTGGCTGGAGTGGCCGGCGGGGTCGGGACGGCGTTCCTGTCCATCTACCTGTTCGTGCCCGCCGCGCTGCTGGTGGCGACGCTCTACATGGACCGCATCGCCGACGCCGTGGACCGCCGCTTCTACCCGGAGCTGCCGCATCCGCAGGGGGCGCCGCTCGCGGTGCAAGCCTGGGACGGGGCCGTGCTGGGGTTGCAGGTGCTGGCGCTGCAGTTGCTGGCGCTGCTGCTGCTGGTGCTGCTGCCGGGCGTGGGGCTGGTGCTGGGTTGGGTCATCACGGGATGGGCCATCGGCCGCGGCCTGTTCGTCGGCGTGGCGATGCGCCGGATGGACCGGCGGGAGGCGCTGGCGCTGTACGACTCGCGGCGCCTGACGGTGCTGGCGCAGGGGGCGGCGCTGGCGGCGGCGAGCGTGGTGCCGGTGGTCAACCTGTTCGTGCCGGTGCTGGGCACGGCGGCGATGGTGCACGTGCTGAACCGCCGGGCCAGGGGCGATGCCAGGGACGGTGAAGGAGGCCGCTGGCCGGCGCGGCTGCGTTAAGCCGCAATGAACCTTTGGAACGAAACCCTGGCGTATGCGGGTTGTTCCGCCCCACTGCGGCATGTTAGGCCAGGGTTCCCGACTGCACCGCCCGCCGCCCCGGCATCGGGCAAGCATCCCTGAAGGGGGGTTCCCTTGTTCAAGCGCCGCAAACCCGACCAAGCACCCGAAGCCGCCCCGACCCCGCCATCCGGCAGCGCCCTGCCCCTCGGCCCCGCCCCGCCCCCTGCCGCGTCCCCCGTGCCGCTCGCCCCGCCCCGCCCGCCCACAGACAGCGGCGTCGGCGTCCCCCCATACCGTCCAGCCGCGCCGAAGGAGGCTCCCGCCATGGGCCGCACGCCGTTCCCTACCCCCAGCTCCCCTCCTGTTCCCACCCCGCCCGGCCCCGTCCCGGCGCCGGGCATGGCTGCCCCGCCCCGCCCCGGCATCCAGCCCGGCCGCGCGCGTGAGCCGGCGGAGCGCCGCACCCTGGTCGTCGGCCGCGGCATCTCCCTGCAGGGCACCGTCGCCGACGCCGAGCGCCTGGTCGTCGAGGGCACCGTCGAGGCCAGCATGATCCAGGCCACCGAGCTGAGCATCGCCCAGGGCGGCGTCTTCAAGGGCGAGGTCGAGGTCGAGGACGCCGAGATCGCCGGCGTTATAGACGGCACCCTGACCGCCCGCGGCAACCTGGTCGTGCGCGCCACCGGCAAGGTGCTCGGCACCGCCCGCTGCCGCCGCCTGCAAGTCGAGGACGGCGGCCAGATCACCGGCCGGATCGAGATGATCCAGGAGGGCGCCCAGTCTGCTGCATCCCAGTCTGCTGCATCCCAGTCTGCTGCATCCCAGTCTGCTGCATCCCAGTCTGCCACATCCCAGTCCGCCCCGCGCCAGTCCGATGCGGCGCCGATGCCGTCAACCGTGCCGGCGCCTGCGGGCTAGGGCAGGCCGCAGCCAGGTCCGGGCGCGAAGCGTCCAGGCTGCCATCTGATCGCGTCAATGGAAATTGGGGCGGTTCGCGTCCAGCCTTCAACCGCGGACCGCCCCTAGCCGCCGGCACCCTTCCCCTCTACTCATTCCCGGCAATGATGCCGGGGAGAGCGCCATGACGATCACACGCCGCACAATCGGGTCCACTATCGCCGCCGCGGTCGCAGCTGCCTCTCTGCCAAGGAGCGCACGGGCCGCGCAGCCGCTGGCCACCACGCAGGCGCCCGGCTTCTTCCGCTACCGCGTCGGCGACATGCAGGTCACGGCCATCAACGACGGCCTGTATTCCCGCGGACTCGATGGCTTCGTGCCGAACGCCCCGCCCGGCGCGCTGCAGCAGGCGTTGGCCGACAACTTCCTGCCGGCCGACCGCTTCACGATCCCCTTCACGACCCTGGTGGTCAACACCGGCAGCAAGCTGGTGCTGCTCGACACCGGCAACGGCGACCTGGGGGCGCCGACGACGGGCACCTGGATGGCGAACTTCCGCGCCGCCGGCTTCGACCCGGCCAAGGTGGACGCCGTGGTGTTCAGCCACTTCCACGGCGACCACGTCAACGGCTTCCGCCTTAAGGACGGCACCGCCGTGTTCCCGCAGGCCGAGATCATGGTGCCCGCCGCCGAGTGGGACTTCTGGACCAGCGACGACAAGCGCGCCTCGTCCCCGGACGGCATCAAGCCGACGTTCGACAACGTGCGCCGGGTGTTCGGCCCGGTGATGGCGAACGTGACGCGCTACGGCTGGGACAAGGAGGTGGCGCCAGGCATCACCGCCGTCGGCGCCCCCCGGGCACACGCCGGGGCACACGGGCTTCGCCATAGCCTCGGGCAGCGCGAAGCTGCTGGCGCTGTCGGACACCACCAACAACCCGCTGATCTTCGCCCGCCACCCCGACTGGTCCGCCATATTCGACCAGGACGCCGCCATGGCGCGCACGACCCGGCGCCGGATGCTGGACATGGCCGCCTCGGAGCGGATGCAGGTCGCGTTCTACCACGCGCCGTTCCCCGCCACCGGCCATATCGCGCGGGAGGGCGACGGCTTCGCCTTCGTGCCGCTGATGTGGACGCCCGCGACCTGACGATGCCCGGCCCGGCAACGCGCGTCTTGGCGATGGGTGGCCCATCGGGGCGCGAGCCGGCAACGCACGGCCTGGCCCGGCGGGGCTGCCTGTGCTGCGGCCTGGCGGGCCTGGCTGCCGCGGCCTGGCCGGGTCGGGCGGGCGCGGCGGAGCCTGCGCCGGCCGCCTCCCCGGCGCTGGTCGCGGACCTGGTGGCCGCCAACCACATCCTGTTCGACCAGGCCGTGGTGGACGGCTTCGGCCACGTCAGCGCCCGGCACGACAAGCAGCCCGACCGCTTCCTGCTGTCCCGCAGCATGGCCCCGGCGCTGGTGCAGGCCCCGGACATCGTGGAGTTCGAGCTGGACGGCGCCCCCGTCGCCCCGGCCGGACGCACGCCCTACCTGGAGCGCTTCATCCACGGCGCGATCTACCGGGCGCGTCCGGACGTGATGGCGGTGGTCCACAGCCACTCGCCGGGCATCATCCCGTTCGGCGTGGCCGGCGGCGCGGCATTGCGGCCGGTGTTCCACCTGGCGGGCTTCCTGGGGCCGGAGACGCCGGTATTCGAGATCAGGGACGTGGCCGGCCCGGCGACGGACCTGCTGGTGCGCTCGGATGCGCTGGGCGATGCGCTGGCCCGCACCCTTGGCGGCCATGCCGTGGTGCTGATGCGCGGGCACGGGTCCACCACGGTGGGGACGGACGTGCGGCAGACGGTGTTCCGCGCGGTCTATGCCGAGGTCAACGCCCGGTTGCAGTCGGACGCGGCGCGGCTGGGTCCGGTGACGTTCCTCAACACGGAGGAGGCTGCCGCAGCGGCGCAGACCGGCAACGGCCTGGTCGGGCGGGCATGGGAACTTTGGCGGATGCGGTCGCCGTAGGACAGGGCGGAAACCGCCCCGCCCAGCGCTGTCAACTCTCCATCCGCGTATGCTTCTTCGTGTCCCGCATCGTCGCATAGACCAGCAAAGACAGGAACGTCAGCCCCGTCACATACCAATAGAACCACTCCTCGTGCCCTGCGGCCTTGAACTGCAACGCGATCAGCGGCGCCGTGCCGCCGAACAGGCTGGCCGCCACGGCATAGGGCAGTCCTACCCCCAGCGCCCGCACGCCGGCCGGGAACAGCTCGGCCTTCACCACCGCGTTGATGCTCGTGTAGCCCGACACGATCAGGTAGGCCGCCAGGATCAGCAGCAGCGCCTGGGTGTAGCCCTGCGTGCTTTGCAGCGTCGTAAGGATCGGCACGATGCACAGCGTCCCCATCACGCCGAACCACATCAGCACCGGACGCCGCCCGATCCGGTCGCTGATCGCGCCGAACACCGGCTGCATCGCCGCGAACAGTATCAGCGTGATGAACGAGATTTCCGCCACCCACTCCCGCGGGAACTTGAGCGTGTTGGCAAGGTAGGTCGGCATGTAGCTGCTGAAGGTGTAGAACGCCGTCGTCCCGCCCATCGTCAGGCCGAATACCAGCAGCAGCTCCCGCGGATGCTTGAACAGCTCGCGGAACAGGTTGCCGCGCGGCTCCTTGGACGCCCGCTTCCAATCGTCGGTCTCGACCAGGTTGCGCCGCAGGTACAGCCCATAAAGCGCTCCCAGCGCCCCGATGCCGAACGGGATGCGCCACGCCCAAGCCTCCAGCTCCGCCCCGGTGAAGCTCTGCTGCATCACCAGCAGCACCAGCGCCGCGACGACTTGCCCGCCGATCAAGGTCACATACTGGAACGAACTGTAGAACCCGCGATGCGTCTCGCCCGCGACCTCGCTGAGATAGGTCGCGGACGATGCGTACTCCCCGCCGAGTGACAGCCCTTGCAGCAGCCGCGCCATCAGCAGAAGGATCGGCGCCCAGATGCCGACGCTGGCATAGGTCGGCAGCACCGCGATCATCGCCGACCCGGCGCACATCAGCATCACCGACAGGGTCAGCGCCGCCCGCCGCCCGGCGCGGTCGGCATAGTAGCCCAGCAGCAGCCCACCCACCGGCCGGATGAAGAATCCCACGGCATAGATGCCGAACGCCGTGATGAACTGCACCGTCGTGTCGGTGCTGGACGAGAACGACTTGGCAAAGTAGATCGCGAACGAATTATAGACGTAGAAATCATACCACTCGATCAGGTTGCCGATGGACCCGCCGAAGATGCTCTTGAGGCGCCGGCTGACGACGGCAGCGCTGTCCGCCTCAAGCGGGTTCATGCTGGGATGGTCCAACGTCGGCGCCCCTTATGCGGTTGGTGACAACTCTACGCAGTGATGGATTGATACGCCGCTATCCCCGCAAGGTCCACGATCTGGCTGACCGACGCGCCCAGCGGGATGATCTGCGCCGGGTGCGACATCCCCAGCAGCACCGGCCCGATGGTGCTGGTCTGCCCCAGCCGCGGCGCCAGCCGCGACGCGATGTGCGCGGAGTGCAGCCCCGGCATCACCAGCAGGTTCGCGTTCCCCGACAGCCGGCAGAACGGATACAGCGCCCGTATCGCCGGGTCCAACGCCACGTCCGGACTCATGTCGCCATCATACTCGAAGTCCACCCCGCGCCGGTCCAGGATCGCCACGGCCTCCCGGATGCCGTGCACGGTGCTGTGCATCGGGTTGCCGAACGTCGAGTGCGACAGCAGCGCCACCCGCGGCTCCTGCCCCAGGTGCCGCGCCGCCGCCGCCGCGCCCACGGCGATGTCGGCGAGTTGCTGCGGCGTCGGGCGCTCATGGATCAGGGTGTCGGCGATCATGATGGCCCCGTGCGCCCCCAGCATCAGCGTCAGGCCGAACCCGATGCGCCCCGGCACCGCCTCGATGACGTGCCCGATGTCGTCCAGGCACACCGCGGCCGACCGGGTGAGGCCCGTCAGCATCGCGTCCGCGTCGCCCGCCGCCACCATGCAGGCGGCGAAGATGTTGCGGTCCTGGTTCACCATGCGCTGGCAGTCCCGCTCCAGCATCCCCTCCCGCTGCGTCCTTGCATACAGCGAGCGCGTGTACTCGGCGTTCTTGTGCGACAGCCGGGCGTTGTGTATCTCGATCCCATCCAGCGCCCCCAGGCCCAGCCCGGCCAGGGTCGCGCGCACCCGGTCCTCCCGCCCCACCAGCACCGGCGTGCCGTACCCGGCGTTGCGGAAGGCCACGGCGGCGCGCACCACCTTCTCCTCCTCGCCTTCGGCGAACACCACCCGGCGCGGGTTGGCGCGCACCCGCTCCATGATGGCGTCCAGCGCGTTGGCCGTGGGGTCCAGCCGCCCGGACAGCACGCGGGAATACTTCCGCAGGTCCGTCATCGGCTTCCGCGCAACGCCGCTCTCCATCGCCGCGCGGGCGACGGCGGGCGGGATGCGGCTGATGAGCCGGGGATCGAAGGCGTTGGGAATGATGTAGTCCGGCCCGAAGTGCAGCCGCGGCCCCCCGGCGGACGCCGTGTGGACCTCGTCCGGCACGTCCTCCCGCGCCAGCGCCGCCAGGGCCTCGGCGGCGGCGACCTTCATGGCGTCGTTGATCGTGCTGGCCCGCACGTCCAGCGCCCCCCGGAAGATGTAGGGGAAGCCCAGCACGTTGTTGACCTGGTTCGGGTAGTCGCTGCGCCCGGTGGCGATGATGGCGTCGGGCCGTACCGCCCGCGCCTCCTCCGGCGTGATCTCCGGGTCCGGGTTGGCCATCGCGAAGATGATCGGCCGGTCCGCCATGCTCCGCACCATGTCCGGCGTCAGCGCCCCGCGCACCGACAGGCCAAAGAACACGTCGGCGCCCGCCACCGCCTCCGCCAGCGTCCGCGCACCGGTCGCTATGGCGTGGCCCGACTTCCACTGGTTCATCCCCGCGGTGCGGCCCTGATAGACGACGCCCTTGGTGTCGCACAGGATGACGTGCTCCGGCCGCATCCCCATCGCCTTCAGCAGCTCGACGCAGGCGATGGCCGCCGCCCCGGCGCCGTTCACCACCAGCCTGGTGTCCGCCAGCGCCCGTCCCGTCAGGTGGCAGGCGTTGATAAGCCCGGCCGCCGCCACGATGGCGGTGCCGTGCTGGTCGTCGTGGAACACCGGGATGTCCATCAATTCCCGCAGCCGCTGCTCGATCACGAAGCACTCCGGCGCCTTGATGTCCTCCAGGTTGATGCCGCCGAAGCCTGCGCCCAGGAAGCGGACGCAGTTCACGAACTCCTCCACGTCCTCGGTGGAGACCTCCAGGTCTATGCCGTCCAGGTCGGCGAACCGCTTGAACAGCGCGACCTTGCCTTCCATGACGGGCTTGCTGGCCAGCGCCCCCAGGTTGCCCAGGCCCAGCACGGCGGTGCCGTTGCTGATGACGGCGATCATGTTGCCCTTGGTGGTGTAGTCATAGGCCAGCGCCGGGTCGCGCTGGATGTGCAGGCAGGGTTCGGCGACGCCCGGCGAGTAGGCCAGGCTGAGGTCCCGTGCCGTGACCAGCGGCTTGCTGATCCGCGTCTCCAGCTTGCCCGGCCGCCCCGACGAGTGCAGCGCCAGCGCCTCCTCGGCCGAAACGCGGGCGGTGCGGGCCTCACCTGTGATGGGAGGAATGGTGCCGTCGGCCATGATGGGCGTGTCCTGTACGCTGCAATGTCGCCTTGCATACGCCAGCGGCATGGACGGCGTAACCCAGCCGCTTCGCAGGTGCGGCATGACGCGATACTGTCCCCCGATGGAGTCCAGCGCCGCAGGCGTGCCAGCCGCCCCCGTCCTCCCCGGCGCCGGAACCGCGCCGCCGGCCGCCGCCCCCAGCGCCGAGGGCGCGTCGCCCGCCATCGCCCAATGGTTCGCCCTTAAGGCCGCCAACCCCGACGCGCTGCTGTTCCTCCGCATGGGCGACTTCTACGAGCTGTTCTTCGCCGATGCAGAGGCGGCGGCAGGCGCCCTCGACATCGCGCTCACCAAGCGCGGGGAGCACAACGGCGCGGCGATCCCGATGTGCGGCGTCCCGGTCCACGCCGCCGACGCCTACCTGTCCCGCCTGATCCGCCGCGGCTTCCGCGTCGCCGTCGCCGAGCAGATGGAGCCGGCCAAGGGCCGCACCGGCAAAGGCCCCCTGAAGCGCGCGGTCGTGCGCCTGGTGACGCCGGGCACGCTGACCGAGGACAGCCTATTGGAGCCGCATTGCCCCAACCTGCTGCTGGCCCTGGCCCGCGTCGGCGCCGGCCTGGGCGCGGCGTGGCTCGATGTGTCCACCGGCCTGTTCGAGACGGAGGCGCCGTCTCCCGCCGCCCTGCCCGCCCTGCTGGGCCGGCTGGAACCGGCGGAGATCCTGGCGCCCGCCGACCTGCCGCTGGGCGACTGGTCCAACCGGCGCGGCCCGGACACGGCGCCCCCCGCCCCGCCCGCCGCCGCGCGCCAGGTCGCGGCGGCGTTCGGCGCCGCCAGCCTGGACGCCTTCGGCGCCTTCACCGACGCCGAGGCCGTCGCCGCCGCGGTCGCCCTGGCCTACGTGCAGGCAGCCGGCGCCGGGTCCATGCCCCGGCTGTCCCGCCCGCAGCCGGCGGGGCTGGCCGGGCAGATGGCGCTGGACGCCGCCACCCGCGCCAGCCTGGAGATTACCCGCGCCCGGGACGGCGGCACGGCGCACACCCTGCTGTCCACGGTCGGCCGCACGCTGACGGCGCCGGGCGCGCGGCTGCTGGCGGCCTGGCTGGGCGGGCCGCTGCTGGACCCCGCCGCCATCGCCCGCCGGCAGGACGGCTGGTGCTGGCTGCTGACCCAGCCGGAGGCGCTCGCCGCCCTGCGGACGGCGCTGCGCGGCGTGCCGGACCTGGCCCGCGCCCTGGGCCGCCTGTCATCCGGCCGCGGCACGCCGCGCGACATGGCCGCCATTGCGGTCGGGCTGTCCGGCGCGCGGGAGGCCGCGGCGGCGCTGGATAGCGCACCCTGGGGCCTGGCGGCCCTGAGCATGGACCCGGCGCTCGCGGACCTGCTCGCCCGCGCCCTGGTCCCCGCTCCCCCGGCCCGGCTGGAGGACGGCGGCGTGGTGGCCCCGGGCTTCGACGGCGAGCTGGACGCGCAGCGGGCGTTGCGCGACGACAGCCGCCGGGTGATCGCCGGCATGACCCTGGACCTGGCCCAGCGCTACGGCGTGGCCTCGCTCAAGATCAGGCACCACCAGCAGTTGGGCTACGTGATCGAGGCCCCCGCCGCCGCCGTCGAGAGGCTGCGGGCGCACCCCGAGCTGACGATGCGCCAGGCCACCACCAACGGCGCCCGCTTCGTGAACCCGGAGCTTGCGGACCTGGACAGCCGCATCAGCCGGGCCGCCGACGCCGCGGCAGCCCGCGAGGGCCTGGTATGGGCCAGCCTGGTGGCGTCCGTGCTGTCCCACGCCGACGCCCTGGCCGCCTGCGCCGCCGCCCTCGCCCGGCTGGACGTGCTGCAATCCTGCGCCCGCCTCGCCGAGGGCGGGCGCTGGTGCCGCCCGCACGTCACCGGCGACGACTCGTTCCGCATCCGCGGGGGCCGCCACCCCGTAGTGGAGGGCGCACTGCACGGAGCCGCGTTTGTCGCCAACGACTGCGACCTGTCCCCCGCCCGCCGCGTGCTGCTGCTGACCGGGCCGAACATGGCGGGCAAGAGCACCTACCTGCGGCAGAACGCGCTGATGGCGGTGCTGGCCCAGGCCGGGCTACCGGTGCCGGCCGAATCCGCCGACATCGGCGCGGTGGACCAGGTGTTCAGCCGGGTCGGCGGCGCGGACGACCTGGCGCGCGGGCGCAGCACCTTCATGGTCGAGATGACCGAGACCGCCGCCATCCTGCACCAGGCCGGCCCGCGCTCCCTGGTGATCGTGGACGAGATCGGCCGCGGCACCAGCACCCTGGACGGCCTGGCCATCGCCTGGGCCGTGCTGGAGGCCCTGCACGGCCTGGTCCGCTGCCGCACCATCTTCGCCACCCACTTCCACGAGCTGGCCGGCCTGGCGGAGCAGTTGCCGCGCCTGCGCCCCCACACGATGCGCGTGAAGGAGTGGCGCGGCGGCGTCGTGTTCCTGCACGAGGTCGCCGAGGGCGCCGCAGGCCGAAGTTGGGGCGTCCACGTCGCACAACTGGCCGGCGTGCCCCCTGCCACCGTCAAGCGCGCCGCCGTCCTGCTGGCGCACCTTGAAAAAACCGGGCACGGTACGCCGCCCGCCTTGCCACTGTTCGCAAACGCGCAAGCATCCCATATTCCGGATGCCCCGCCTGCCGTCCCCCCCGACGAGGTGCGCGAGGCCCTGCTGGCCGCCGACCCGGACCGGCTCAGCCCGCGCGAGGCGCTGGAGCTGATCTACCGGTTGCGGTCACTCGCCGCTGTCACACCATTGCAACCCGGATTACCATCGCCGTAATGCTCAGCCCCCTGCCCCTGCCCGAACAGCCCGACGACGCCGCGGCCATCCTGGCGTCCTCCCTTAGCACCTTGTCCGCCACCGGGGAGGCCGCCCCGCGCGACGCCGTGCTCGGCGTGTTCCGCCGCTACCTGACGCGCTTGCAGCACCATGTGCAGCAGGGCTTCGAGGACGGCGGCATGAGCGGCCTGCAAGCCGGACGCCTGCTGGGCCGCCTGACGGACGGCGTCATCCTGTCCCTATGTACCTACGCCCGCACCCACGTCGCGGACGTCGAGGCCGCGGTGACGCAGGAGCCGATGGCCGTCGTCGCCACCGGCGGCTACGGCCGCGGCGTGCTGGCGCCGTTCAGCGACATAGACCTGCTGTTCATCACCGCCGACGCCCCGGGGCCGCGCAGCTTCGCCGCCGTCGAGTTCATGCTCTACTTCCTCTGGGATCTCGGCCTGAAGGTCGGCCACGCCACCCGCTCGGTGGACGAGTGCATCGCCGAGGCCGGGCGTGACCTGACGGTTCGCACCAGCATGATAGACGCCCGCCTGCTGGCCGGCGACCCGGCGCTGTTCGGCCTGTTCGAGAACCGCTTCCTGCTGGCCTGCACGCAAGCCGGCGCCGGCAACTTCATCGCCGCCAAGCAGGCCGAGCGCGACGCCCGCCACCGCCGCTACGGCGAGACCCCGTTCCTCGTGGAACCCAACATCAAGGAGGGCCGCGGCGGCCTGCGCGACCTGCAAACCCTCTACTGGATGAGCCGCTACGTGTTCGGCACCCAGGTCATGGGCGAGCTGGTCGGCCCCGAATCCCCCGGCGGCGGCATCCTGACCGACGCCGAGGCCAAGCACGCCCGCCGCTCCTGGGACTTCCTGTGGACCGTGCGCTTCCACCTGCACTACGTCGCCGGACGCGCCGAGGACCGCCTGACCTTCGACCTACAGCCCGTCGTCGGCGCCCGCATGGGCTACACCCGGCACGGCCGCCAGGACGGCGTGGAGCGCTTCATGCGCCACTACTTCCTGACGGCGCGGGAGATCACCCGCATCACCGCCGTCTTGGAGCCGGCCATCGTGCGCGCCGCCCTGGGTCCCCCCGCCCTGGGCGGCGACACCGGCGACGCGGCGCTGCGCGACGAGGGCTTCGTGCTGGCGGACGGCAGGCTGCTCTGCGCGCCGGGCAACGACTTCGGGCGCAACCCCCTGGCGATGCTGCGCATCCTGCAAGTCGCGCGAGACCGCGGGCTGGAATTGCACCCCCTGGCCATACGCGCCCTGATCCGCCACGAGCGCGGCGGCGTCGCCCTGCGCGGCGACCCGGCGGCCGGCGAGATCTTCCTCGACCTGCTGAGCGGACGCGACGGCGAGCACGGCCGGGCGGAGGGCGCCCGCTGGATCGCGGTCCTGAACGAGACCGGTTTCCTCGGCCGCTACATCCCGGACTGGGCGCGCATCGTCGGCCAGATGCAGTTCGACACCTACCATGTGTTCACCGTGGACGAACACACCATCGAGGCCATCCGCGTGCTGAACGGCCTGGAACGCCGGGAGCTTGCGGAGGTCGCGCCCATCGCCTCCGGCCTGGTCGAGGACCTGCAATCCCGCCGCGCCCTGTATGCCGCGACCCTGCTGCACGACATCGCCAAGGGCCGCGGCGGCGACCACTCCGAGCTGGGCGCCGAGCTTGCCGTCGCCATCGGCCCCACCATCGGCCTGTCCACCGAGGAGACCGAGACCGTGAGCTGGCTGGTGCTGCACCACCTGCTGCTCAGCCAGACCGCCTTCAAGCGGGACATCGACGACCCCAAGACCATCATGGACCTCGCCGACACCATACAGTCGCCCGAGCGCCTCAAGCTGCTGCTGGTGCTGACCGTCGCCGACATGCGCGCCGTCAGCGCCAAGGTCTGGAACGGCTGGAAGGCGACCCTGCTGCGCGAGCTTTACTCCCGCGTCGCCGACGTGCTGGCGGGCGGCCTGGCCAGCACGGAGCGCGACGTGCGCGTGGCGATGGCAAAGGAGATGGTGTCCGAGCACCTGGCGGACTGGCCCGAGGCCGACCGCGCCTTCTTCCTCGGCCTGGGCTACCCCGGCTACTGGCTCAGCTTCGACCCCGAGACCCATGCCCGGCACGCCCGCCTGATCCGCGACGCCGAGGCCCGCCACGCCCCCCTGACCGTGGACACCCAGCCGCTGCCGGCGCGGGCGGTGACGGAGGTGACGGTCTATACCGCCGACCACGCCGGGCTGTTCAGCCGCATCGCCGGGGCGCTGGCGGTGGCCGGCGCCAGCATCGTGGACGCGCGCATCCACACCCTTACCAACGGCAGCGCCCTGGACACGTTCTGGATACAGGACACCGCCGGCGGCGCCTTCGACGCGCCGCATCGCCTGGCCCGGCTGCACGTCCTGATAGACCAGGCGCTGTCCGGCCGCCTGGGCGTGGCCGGGGAGATCAGCCGGGCGTCGCGCAGCGTGCTGGGCCGCCGGATGCGCGCGATCCACGTCCCGCCGCGCGTCGTCGTGGACAACCGCGCCAGCCACACCCACACCGTCCTGGAGGTGAACGGCCGCGACCGCCCCGGCCTGCTGCACGACGTGACCGCCGCCATCAGCGAGCAGGGGCTGCAGATCGCCTCCGCCCACGTCACCACCTACGGCGTGCGCGCGGTGGACGTGTTCTACGTCAAGGACGTGTTCGGCCTGAAGGTGGAGAACGAGCGCAAGCTGGCCGCCCTGCGCCAGGCGCTGCTGCGCGCGCTGCAACTGCCGGAGGAGGAAGCGCCCGAGCCGGCGCCGGCCCGGCGGCGGCGTGAGGCCGCCGCATAGGGCATGTCCGGACCGGACGGCCTCATTCAAGCCGGACGGTGCCCACAGGAACAAAGGCCGCAGGGCGTCCAGCGCATCCGTCCGCACTGAACGACTTGGAAAAGGAGCCGGGACGCCGCTGCTTATGCTAACTGCCATCCGCCCCGACTAACCCACCTCCGACTACCCACCCCCGGCTTCCGTCATTGCGGGCCGCGCTTGCGGCGCGGCGATCCAGGGCACCCGGCACAGCCCTCGCCGCCCCTGGGTTGCCCCGCCGCTGCGCTCCTCGCAAAGACAGCAACGGTCACGGCGGTTGACAATAGGTAAACTTGACGCGCGCCGCGGGAAGCCGATCCGGCTTTTATGCGTTGCCTGCACATGACGTTCCACTTTGCACCTGATCCCGGCTTGCAGGACGACCGGCCCGGCCTCGATCCCGGCACCGGCCCAGACCAGCAGGACCGCGACGGCCCGATTCTCAAGCTGCTGCGCCTGCTGCCGCTGCTGCTGCCGTTCGGCCTGGTCGCCTGGCAGCGCAGCGGACGGCTGCGCCAGGCGCTGGACCAATCCGCCGGTGCCTTGCACGACGCGCAGGAACGGTTCCGCACCTTGCTGGACCAGGCGCCGGTCGGCATCTGCCAAACCGACCTGTCCGGCCGCTACCTGCTGGCCAACGAGCGCTACTGCGTCCTGCTCGGCCGCCGCATGGACACGCTCTGGTCGCACCGCATGGGCGACCTGACCCATCCCGAGGACCAGGGGCGGCACCGGGCCGGCCATGCCCGGATGCTGGCGACCGGCGAGCCGTTCGTGATCGAGAAGCGCTACCTCCGCCCCGACGAGACCGACGTGTGGGTCATCAGCCATATGAGCCTGACGCACGACCCGCAGGGCCGGCCGCTGCACGTCATCGCCGCCGTGCAGGACATCAGCCACCGCCGCGCCACCGAGGCGGCGCTGCACGCACTGAACGCCACGCTGGAGCAGCGCGTGGCGGAGGCCGTGGCTGGGCGCGCCCGGGTAGAGGAAAGCCTGCGCCAGTCCCAGCGCATGGAGGCGCTGGGCCAATTGGCCGGCGGCGTCGCGCACGACTTCAACAACGTCCTGCAAGCCATCGCCGGCGGCGCGCGGCTGATACAGAAGCGCCCGGACAATCCGGACACGGTGCGCCGCCTGGCTGGGCTGGTGGTGGACGCGGCGGACCGCGGCGCCTCCGTTACCCGGCGGCTGCTCAGCTTCGCCCGGCGCGGCGCCCTGCAGCCCGGCCCGGTGGACGGGGCGGCGCTGCTGCAGGACTTGCAGGAGATGCTGTCGCGCACCCTGGGCAGCGGCATCGCCGTCCAGACCTCCGCCGAGCCGGGCCTGCCGCCGCTGCTGGCCGACAGGGGCGGGCTGGAGACCGTGCTGGTCAATCTCGTCACCAACGCCCGCGACGCCATGCTGGGCGAGGACGGCCTGCCCGGCGCCGGCCCCAACCAGGTCAGCCTGCACGCCGCAATGGACGACGGCACGGCGGCCGGGCTGCCGGCCGGCCAGTACGTCCGTCTGGAGGTGTCCGACACCGGCCCTGGCATGGACGACGAAACGCTGTCCCATGCAGCGGAGCCGTTTTTCACCACCAAGCCGCGCGGGCGCGGCACCGGGCTGGGCCTGTCGGTGGCGCGCGGCTTCGCCGAGCAGTCCGGCGGGCAATTGAAACTCGGCAGCCTGCCAGGCCATGGCACGACGGTGCGGCTCTGGCTGCCGGCCATCCCGGCGGCTGCATCGGCTGCGCCCCAACCAGCGGGCCGGCCCCGCATCATGCTGGTGGACGACGATCCCGAGGTCCGGGAAGTGCTGCGGGACACGTTGCAGGCCCGCGGCTGCCAGGTGCTCAGCCATTCCGGCGCAGCCGCCGCGCTGGCGCGCATCGCCGAGGACGCGCCGGACGTCCTGGTCAGCGACCTGTCCATGCCCGGCACCGACGGGCTGACCTTCATACGCGAGGCACGGCGCCAGCGGCCCGGCCTGCCGGCCATCCTGCTGACCGGCCACGCTGGGCCGGACCTGGAGGCGGCCATCGCCAGGATGACCGGCGGACCCGTGCTGCTGGTGCAGAAGCCGGTGCGCGGCGCGGCCCTGGCCGGCCATGTGCAGTCGCTGCTGCCGGAGGGCGTTAACCTGACCGCTTGACACAACCGGGCGATCTAGAACAAATTAAGAACATCACGACTCGCCCGAGCGGTGCAGGTCCCATCCAGGCCGGAGATGTTCCTAATATGTCCCAGTTCGCAGCGCAATGGTCCGGGTTCGAGATGCCGCGGCTTGTTCATGCCGACGAGATGGCGCGTGTCGCGGACGCGCTGCGGACGACCTTGCGGGTCGGGCGGATTGGCGCGCGGGTCGCCGCGGCGGCAGGGTTCGCCGGGGTGATGTGGCTGCTGCTGGCCGGGCCGGGCTTCCTGGACGGGCGCAGCAGCACGGTGGACCACGCATCGCAGCGGACCCCGGCCCGCCACGCGGTCCGCTGATCAAGCCTCGCGGTAGTTGAGCAGAATAGCGCCCACCACCAGGAAGCACACCGGCCACACCCAGCCGGACAGGCGGCGCACCGGGCCGTCCGCCCGCAGCTCCAGCCAGCGCGACCAGCCCGCGGCAATGCCGGCCAGGGCCAGCGGCGTATGCGATAGCTCGATCAACAACTGGTCCTTGACGTTGGCGATGGCATGGCTGTGCGTCAGCAGCAGCGCCCCGCCCAGCGCGGTCAGCAACGGGAACACCAGCGCCGCCCGCGGGTCGCGCAGCCGTCCGGTCCGCACTCCCCACTCGAACAGCGCGAACGCCACGATCAGCACCACGAAGACGCGGTGCTGCAGCACCTCCACGTCGCGCAGGCTCTCCCAGAAGCCGATCCCGCCCAGCGGCCAAACCTCGGGGTCCGACCGCAGGAACAGGAACCCGGCCAGCCCCAGCAGCACCAGCGGCCAATGCCTCGCCCAGCGCACCCCGGCGCGATGCGCCAGGCCGAGCGCCCCGATCAGCACCACGAACAGGCCGGACCAGTGGTGGTTGTATTCGCTCCAAGCCACGTCCGCGGCGTTGCGCGCCGGCAGGTCGCCGGAGCCGGGCACGAACGCCTGGGGCGGCGCGGCCTGCTTCTGCGCCGCCTCCTCGTCCAACTGCGCCTGCAACGCCGGCAGCGCCAGCGCGTCATGCTCCGGCGACGCCAGGCGCGGCATCTGCGGCGTGTTCCGCTCGGCGATCTCCGCCCAAACCACGCGGTCCCGCGTCAGGTCCACCGCGGGCGGCACGGAGGTCAGCGACGCCGCCGCGAAGAAGATGCTGCACCCGATGCCGATCTCCACCTCGGCGAACCGCCGCATCCGCAGGACCGAGGCCGCGGGGTCCCGGCGCAGCCGCTCCACCACCAGGAAGTTGCCCAGGCCCAGCAGCAGCAAGGCGCCGAACATCGCCGCCTTGGCCGACACCATGACGCCATAGGCGGTGCCATAGACCCCGCTCCAAGCGCCGACATACAGCAGGCTGAACGCGGTCGCCGACACCAGGATGCAGCCGACGCCGGCCATGCTCATGCGCGAGAACCGCGCGCCCACCCGGCGGAACGCCGCGCCGTCATGCAGCCGCCCCAGCATCATGATGAAGCACGGTATGCCGCCGATCCAGGTTGCCGCCCCCAGGATGTGCAGCGCGCTCGCGGCGAACAGCAAGCCCCCGTCCTGCAGCCGCGCGACGGAGTGCGTGGTCAGCGTAGCGGCCACCACCGTCACCGCCACCAGCCCCAGGTAGGGCGCCGCCGGCACCGCCCGGCGCGCGAACAGGCAGGCCGCCAGCACCAGCGCCGCCGCCATCTTCACCAGCCCGGCCACCGCGAAGTTCGCCCCGACCACGCCCAACGCCGGCAGGCCGAGCGTGTCCATCAGCACCGCGGACTGCATCGCGACCGTCAGCCCCTCGCAGGCGACCAGCGCCACGGCGCTCCATCCCGCGATCACCGCCGTCCGCCGGGCCAGCCCGGCGCCGTCCGGCAGCGACGCCTGGAACGGACGGGCCAGGAACAGCAGAAACAGCACGCCGCCCAGCGCCATGCTCTGCGCCACGATGGTCACGCCATGCAGGACGGTGGACAGGTAGCCGAACAGGTCAACGAGCAGCGACATGCTAGGGCGCCTTCGCCTGAGCCGCCGGGGTTTGAGGCGCCAGGGTTTGGGGCGCCTGGGCTTGGGCCGCCTGGGCTTGGGACGCCGGGGTTTGAGGCGCCTGGCCTTGGGACGGCGAGGCATCAGGCGCCAGGGCCTGCAACGCCCCCACATGGAACGGCACGTCCCCGCGGGTGATGTGCCCGTCCACCGCCAGCACCTGCCAGCGCAGGACGTATTCGCCGGGCACCAGGTCGGCCTGCGCCTCCAGCACGTCGTCCGCGCCGGCCGGCGCCATCACCAGCACCCGTTCCCGCCCGCCGGTCCGCAGCGCCAGCCGGGACCGCCCATGGTCAACCCGGCTGTTGAACCGCAGCGTGATCCGCGCCGGCCCCGGCGCCGCCACCCCGCGCGCCGCGGGCTGGCTGTCGAGCAGGATGGCATGGGCGCCCGCCACGCCCGGCAGCAGCAGCAACGGCAGCGCAAGAAGCAGCAATCGGAACAAGCAAACACCCCTGCAAACCTGCCCGGCATCTAGCGCGCAGCCGCCGGGCTGTCCATGATCGCGCCCGTATGACCAGACATATAAGTAGACACCCGCCCGGCGCCCGCGCCGCCTACCGCAGCTTCGTCCCGATCACCACGCGCTGGGGGGACAACGACGTGTTCGGCCACACCAACAACGCCGTCTATTACGGCTACATAGACACCGCCGTCACCACGCTGATGCTGCGGGCCGGCGTGTTGACCTGGCAGGGCGGCCCCCGAATCGTCTTGGCCGCAGAGGGCGGCTGTCGCTTCCATTCCGAGCTGGGCTTCCCCGACCATGTCCACGCCGGGGTGCGCATCGCCCGACTGGGCGGCAGCTCGATCCGGCACGAGGTCGGCATGTTCCGCAACGACGAGGACCTGGCCTCCGCCGAGGGCTTCATCGTCCACGTCTGCGTGGACGGCGCCACCCGCCGCCCCGCGCCGCTGCCGGACGACTGGCGCCGCGCACTGCAACCGCTTGTGATGGAGAACTGAGACATGGACATGGGTTTGCAGGGGCGCACCGCCCTGGTCTGCGCCGCGAGCAAGGGCCTGGGCCGCGCCTGCGCGATGGCGCTGGCGCGCGAGGGCGTCGCCGTCACCATCACCGCTCGCACCCCGGGTCCGCTGCACCAGGCGGCAGAGGAGATACAGGCCGCCACCGGCGTCCAGGTCACGGCCGTCGCGGGCGACATCACGACCGAAGCCGGGCGCGCAGCCGCCCTGGCCGCCTGCCCGGCGCCGGACATCCTGATTAACAACGCCGGCGGCCCGCCGCCCGGGGACTTCCGCAACTGGGAGCGCGACGACTGGATCAAGGCGCTGGACGCCAACATGCTAGCGCCCATCGCGATGATCCGCGCCACTGTTGACGGCATGGCGACCCGCCGCTTCGGCCGCATCGTGAACATCACCAGCGCCAGCGTGAAGTCGCCGATCCCCACCCTGGGCATGAGCAACGGCGCGCGGGCCGGCCTGACCGGCTTCGTGGCCGGGCTGTCGCGCCAGGTGGCGCGGCACAACGTCACGATCAACAACCTGCTGCCCGGCCCCTTCCTGACCGACCGGCTGCGGACGACGACCGCCGCCCTGGCCGCCAAGTCCGGCCGCACGGTGGAAGAAGAGATCGCCGAGCGCGCCAAGCAGTCCCCCGCCAACCGCGTCGGCGACCCGGCCGAGTTCGGCGACGCCTGCGTGTTCCTGTGCGCCGCGCAGAGCGGCTTCATCGTCGGCCAGAACCTGCTGCTGGACGGCGGCGCGTTCAACGCCACAATGGCCTAGCAGCCGCTGCTGCCCCCTCTCCCTCCGGGCTACGGTGGTCACACATCTCCGGAACGATCAAAGAAACCAAGCAATAACAGGCACTTGTCGAATGCCACCAAAGACCAAAGCTTGTGGGCTGAAAACCGGCAAGATG
>JAABUW010001901.1_pt1 | contig 33045 bp, 1 predicted proteins | sample 5560081 | NCBI WGS metagenome assembly JAABUW01 (sample SAMN10711882, study PRJNA513363) | rock metagenome | isolation source: Antarctica rocks | place: Antarctica: Victoria Land, Knobhead sud | reverse complement strand
CCGGGTAGCTCGCTAAGGCTATATAGAGCGCTATAACCACGCTAATTTAATTTAGATTTTAAATTACGTCGATTCACGAAAATTATATACGCGCGTAATACCCCCTAAACTAGCGCGGTATTATAGATTATATAATTCACCTATAATTATATATATCTAATTATCTACCGGTACTACTTAGACTAGCTTATTCCTATTTATTTAAATTTATTCAAAATGAGTCGAGGTGCTAAATGCGCATTTAGATACTTCAGACGAAAGCAGGTGTCAAATCGATCTCTGGGGCTGGCACATGAGCTAAACAGATCTAAGCGCCTTTTCCGCCTTTTTCGGTAGAATGCGGGCTCACCGCTTTACCGATGTACGAACCTACCTAAATAGAATTTGAGTTATTTAGAGATTTTAAACTCGTCTTTTTATAATCGTTCTTCCTAGTTTACTTTAACTTTAAAAGGATATTATTTATAAATCTAGATACTTCTAAAATCTAGGGTTTCGTTATTATAATTTATTATATTCCTAAATAAAATATTTAATTAAATTAAATAAAACTACTAACCTACCGAGTTTAAAATAGTAAGTATCGTCTAGATCGTTAAAAAAATATAATATATAATCGAGTTATCTAAAAAGCCTCCCGTAGTCCTATATATTAATTATTCTACTACGGTACCGATCTCGCGCTAGACTAGCCTCTTATCTTTATTGATTAATAAATTTAATCTACGCCTCGTTAAAGTATTATAATATTTATTATAATTCGATCTAGTAGTAAAGTATAAATCTAGGAAGTCTAATATCGTCTTTAATACTTTATTACGATTTTAAGGAATATAAAATTATTTAGAAATTATTAAAGTACCTAGAATATTTAATATTTTATTTACCGAAGTCTTTAATAAAGTCTTTAGTAATTTTAAATCTATTAACGTCTATTATATTACCCTTATAGAGATATCGGATAACTTTAAGGCTCGGCTTATTAAAGTATATTAAAATAACAATTAATAGAAAAAACTCCTAGAGTTATTATAGAAAACTTCGGTAGACGTTATAGTAACTATAAAAGTTACTATTAAGATCGTTACTATCGAAGTACTTTACTAAAAAGATATAGTAGATAATACTATTACCGAAGTACCTCGTTAAGTAGACGTAGGTAATTAGACTTATAAGATAAATTTATAATTTTATCTTCGCGATAACCTAATTTATTATACTAATTTCGATAACGATCGGGAGCGCCTATATATACCTAACTCACTCGAAAAGAATATCTTTAAACTAGTATATAATTATTAATACTACGGGGGTTATTACCGTATTTACGACCGCGTCGTAATATTAATCTATATAAGGTATTTAGCTTAATATCTTCGGACTTATATCGAGTATTATTTAATATATTAGTTTAATTAAACGAAGCGCTATAAACCTTATAGTAGTCTATTACCTATTAATAGGCCTAGTGTATCGTTTTATACTATAACGATAAATTTCGTAATAGCGTTACCGTTAATAAAGCTTATCGACGGTTTCGACTATTTATTTACTATAATATATAAGTTCTTAAAGCGAGTTTTATTACTACCTAGTTAATCGACCTAGAAAACTCTATAATAGGTTAATATAGTCCTCGCTATTTTAATAATATATAACTAGGGTATTCCTTATATTATTATAAATAATCGAGACTCGAAGTTTATATCGTCCTTCTAGAGAGTTATTTTCTAGAAACTTAGTTATAATATATTTACCTTAATAACTTATTACCCTTAGATGGACGGTTAGTCCGAAAGAATTAATTAAACTATCGAGATCGTTATAAGATTCTACGTATTCTAATAGCCCTATATCGATACTATCGACTAGACTATTATACTACTATATTTATAAAAATCGTTTAATAACTCTAGAAATTAATCTACTAGTATAGTATTTAATAAAATTATTTATAACTTTAAAGTCTACGATATTTTAAATATACTAATAAAGCTACCCGCGGAAGACTTTAATAAACTACGCTAGTTTAAACGGGATTAAACCAAAGAGTCTACGCTTTTATTAATACCTTTACTAAACTACGCTATAATAAAAAATATAAACCTCTTAGTTTATCCGAAGGAGGTTAAATCTACCTTCGCCTTAACAAGGGTTATTAAATACTAGGTATTATAAATCCTAAATTATATATCTAACGGGTCGGTCCTTTTAAGATTTTTAAACGAGTTAAAGTATTAATATACCGACTTAAATTTCTACTTATTATATATATTTACTCTATAATATTAATAGTGTAGCTAGAGTTTATAAATACTAATAATTTATATAGCCGCTCTAGTAAAAACGAGTTACTACTCATTATCGAAGATAATAATAAAGAATACGATAATGTATTTAAAATCGAGGTTATTATAGGTAAACGTAGTATAACCCTAAAGATCTAGTACCTAATAAAATAGAAAGGCTAGGGTTATTAATATAACTCCTAGTATAATATAGTAAACCTCGGTAATACTATAAAGTTTATCTAAGAATATAAAGAGCGGATTTATTAAAAGTTATAGAAGTAACGTACTTTACCGAAGTCTTTAATATAAGGATATAGAAGATTTAAAAGGGTATATTAAAGTCTATAGAAGCCTTCTACTAGGGTCGTTTAATATATAGGAGTTCGATATTTACTATCTTAATTATTATTATCTACTCTAACGTATTACTATATCTATATAAGCGAGGACGTTTATTTTTCTTCTTTTATTAATATTATTATAAATTAGCTAGTTTTTACTAAAAATAACTTTAATAAATTAGAGGATATTTAGGATCCTTCCTAATAGAACTAATAAATTATCTTTCTACTATACTATAATAACTACTATAATAGTAATATATCGCTCTTTATTATTCTTTATAATTTCTTCTAGTATCTATCCCAAGTTTTTTAATTAATAGATTATATCGATCTAGGTCTTAAATTATATATTTTTTATAAATTATAACTTTCTCCTTCTCTAGTTTTAAGACTATTAAACGTTAATTTATAAAAATATTTATTCTACTTTAACCTATATTATTTATTAATATATCTCGAGCGGTCTTTTTCTATCCCGGTTATAAATATAATTAAAGTTTATTCTCTTATTTAAAAAAAGTCTTAAATTTTATATTTTTTTAATTATAAAATATTCGAACTTAAAGGACCCGAAATTTTAAAATTATAATATCGAGGCCTCGCTAAGATCGCGGTATTATAACTAAGTAGTATTAAAGTATAATTAATTATATAGTCTTATATCTAGCGCGCTTTCTTTATTCTACCCGTTTTTTATTAATTTTCTAGTATCTCTCTAGATTTACCTACCTACTTTATAATCTTTTTATTTATTATAGTCCGCGATATCCCGCTATATTTCCGGCTCCGTTTAAATTATATAGACCCTTATAATAGACTACTAGGTAATACGGGGCTAGGTCGGACTTTAGGTATTAAACTCTCGAATACCTCCGTTACTTCTCCTTCCCTCTCTCGATCTCTCTCTTGAAGTATTAAACCTATACTAAATTTTCCTTCGAACTACGCGTAGTACTTCCTATTAACTATATAAGAATAAGATAATAGTATATAGGATAACGAAATAATAATATACTCGCTAGCGACTATATACTAGTTTTTTATATCGATTTTAGAAATAAATTTTAATCCTATTCTCTATTTATAAATATAATTATTAAATTTATAATAACTAGGAATTAAAACTACTTAATATAAATACTATTATAGTAGTAATTAAAGAAAATATAGAAAAAAATAAACTCGCTATAAATACCCCGGAAAACCTCGATAATAATTAATATAATATTAACGATTTTACGGAGATAACTATACTATATATAAAAGATAATTTTGAAAATAATAACGACGAGGATATTAATATTATATTTAATACTCTAACGATCTTAACTCCTCTATTTAATATACTATAACCTATTAATAATTCGAGTAAACTAATTCTATATATTCGATTTAATATAAAGATATAAGACTTTTATTTAATATTCGGCCTATAATATAATAGAGGTAAGATTTTATAATCGCGATATAACTCTTTAAAGTAGATACTCGGTCTTTTTAATTATACTAAAATTACGCGATTACCCGAGAAAGTCGATACTTTTAAAAAAGTTTATAGAGAATAATTACTACTTTTGTTAATACGAATATATAATATTAAAATAGAGATAGAGTAGTATTAAGGCTCTTCGTTCAATATTATATAATATCGATAGAACCTAGGTTAGTACTCGTAGAGAGGAGTATTAAAGATTAAAGGATAATAGACTTCGTATTAATATAAAATAAAACTAAATAAATTTAATAAATTTAATTAATAGTTTAAAGAATATCTATATTTAGAATTTTATAATTAAAAGTTTTAAAGGAAGTTAAATACGAAGCTCCTATCTATTTAGAAAATATATAGTTTATATAAAAGAAAGAAACTACGCTATTTATTTATTCACTCGTTTATTTTACTATTAAATAAATAAATAATTAAGCGCTTACCTATTTATTAATCCTTATATTATATCGAGTAATAAATAGTTCTTTAGTATATTAAGTATATTAAGTTTATTATAGTTTTTAACGAATTTTAATCGTAATATTACCCCTCTTTTTTAACTTTCTTTATTTTTAAGAATAATATTATATCTTCTCGTTAAATAAAGTAATGTAATAAACTATAAGAATAAATTATTTCTAAAGGTCTAGTAACTATAGTTATATATACGCGCTACGCGATATATTAAACCGAATATTAATTATTCTTTTTATCGTCGAAATATAGAGAGTATATTAAAATTAGAAAAAAGTATAAACTTTTAAAATCCGTTATTAATTTCTTTAGAATTTATAAGACTCTAGAGCGCTTAAAACGCGAAGAAGAAAAGATTAAGATTATATAAAAAATAGTTAATAAAGCCGCGTCCGCGGCGAACGATATCGTTCGTTAAAAGAATACGAAGTTAAAGAGATTTTACTAATAAAAGAAATTTCTAAAAGAGTATAAATAGAAAATATTCGATAAAGATTTTATAGATATAAAGGAATTAAAGCGCCTAGAAGAACTAGAAAAGTTTAATAAAATAGAGCGCGCGGCGGTTTCGGTTTTATACTTTAACGATTTTATATCCTTAAGATTCTTTTCGCTAGGGACCTTTAATTAACTTTTATATATTATTATCCCCGGAATTTCTTTAGAAGTTGCCGATAATTAATTAAGTTTATTAATAACTCTTAAATATCTTCCGATTTATTATATCCCTTTTATTTAATAAGGTAGTCCTAATCTTTTTAATCTAGAATCTTTTTTATTTTAAACTCCGTTTCTTTTTTAATCTAGAAATAAAAAATATTTTATAAAGATATATTAAAGTCTACTAGCTCTAATAAAGATATATAGAATATTAAATATATTTTAACGTCGGCTAAAAAATTTAGTTTATAGTTAACTAGTTCTTTATTCTTCTTAATCGAAAATAATCCGACTTTAATATAATTTAATTTCTTATTTAATTTTTAATTTTTTATATTTTTTATTAAAAGATATATCTTATCCCCCTCTTTTAGTTAAGAATACTCTTTTCGATATTTATCTACCGTTAACTTTGTACGAGTATTCGTTAATTTAATCTAGGATTATATCTCTCGGTATAATATCTTTATATTAATTATATAAATTAAGGCTCTCTACGCGTTTAGTCTTCATTTAAGTTCGAGGAATATATTAATATATTTACTATAATTCGCGAAGAATAGTATAAATTTAGTAGTATTAGATTAGTTATTATTAAATATTAATTAAATTATAAATAAAAGTCTTACCTAATCGTTTTATTTCTTATTAACGTAATACCGTAAATACGTCTTTATTATTTAGTTCGTCCGCTCCGTTTATCTATCTATCTATAGATAATATATAGTCGATATCCGTAATTTAGTTTTAATAGTATTAATTAATATCTTCTAGTAGTTTAAAATAAATTATTTATCTTTATTAAAGATAATTAACCTAGGTATCCTATAATTCTTAATTAATCGATCTAGTAGTATAAAGGCGATTTACTCGACCTTATAAATTTCCTTAATTAGTATTATTATAGTATATTTACTAAATTTATTATAAATTATTATTATCGAGTTAAAGATTTCTAAAATAATAGGGTTCTTTAATTTAGATAATTTAATAATAAAATTCATTATAATATCGTCCTACGGTATTTCTAGTATTAGGGCGAATTAGATTTAATTATATTTTATATATCTTATAGATTTATTCTCCTAATATTCGATATATTCTTTGATATATTTTTCGACGTACGACTTTAATCCTAATACGTTGTATTTTTTATAAATAAATTCTATAGTTTTAATAACTCTAGGGTATCCTTAGGCTAGATTGTTATAATAATCGCGAATAATTTCTTTAAAATATCTTTTAGGAAGGTACGTTTTCCTATTATATTCTAATAATTTAATTTATAATTATTAACTTCTTAGTATTATAGTTAAAATATCGTTCTCGTATTCTTTCCGGATACTACTAATAATTCCGGGAATAAAGATATATAACGTTGTTATTAGTTATCGTACTAGGGCTAGCGATTTATTTTATTATTAAATAAGGACTAGTTATATTATTACGCCCTTATTCTTTATATAGTTCTTTTATTTATTAAATATATCGGCGCGACCGTTATTCTTTCCTAGAGTATAGAAGATCTTGAATTTATATTATCCTAATAGTTCTAACTATTTAATTTACCTTCGGTTTAATTACTTTATTATTATAAAGTTAAGAAGATTTTTATATTTTATAAAAATAGTAAGGTTTAAATAACTTTCTATATATACCCGCTATTATTCTAGTACGGATACTACTACTAGTAGTTCCTTATTATAAATATTATAGTTCTACTCCGCTAATAATATTTTCCTAGAATAATATACGATAGGGTATTATTTATCGTTTTTTTATTAAAGTATATAAGCGCCTATTATTAAATCTAAAGCGTCGGTTTCGATTCGAGCTAGTTTATTATTTTAAAAAGAATATAATATCGGCGGTTTTTTATAAACCTCTTTAAGCGCCTTAAAAGATTATTATTATTATTTCCTTTATCGGAAAATAATATCTTTTTTTATAATATCCGTTAATAGTAAAGTCTTTTTAGAATAGTCTTTAATAAATCTTTTATTAAAGTTTATAAATCCTAAGAAACTCTATATCGTTTTAATATTATATAATATAGGTTATTTCTTAATACTCTAAATCTTTTTAAAGCTTATATAAATACCTTTAATATTAATTATAAATTTAAGGAATTTAACCGATTCTTTATAAAATTTATATTTCTTTAGTTTAAAAAGAAGTCTAGCTAGTAATAAATAAATTAGGATATTTTATATATATTAAATATATTCTTCCTTATTAATAGAGTAAATCAAGATATTATCGAGGTATATAATTACCATTATATTTAAATATACTTATATAATATTATTAATTAATATTTAATAAATTATTAGTACGTTAGTAAATTCGAAGGGTATTATTAAATAATTATAATAATTATATTTAATTTTAAAGGTATTTTTCTACTCCTCGCCTTTTTTTATTCGAATTAAATTATACGCGCCTCGAAGATCTAGTTATATAAAGATTTTTATTATTATAAACCGATCCTATAACTCGCTAATATTTAATAAAGAGTATTAATTCTTTACCGTAATATCGTTTAGCTTTTAATAATCTATATATAATTATAGACTTCCGTCCTTCTTTACTATAAAGAGGATTAAATAATTTACTAGTAATTTAGATTCTCGAATAAATTCTTCTTTAAGATTCTTATTAATATACCCGCGAAGTACTCCGAGTTCTTTTTTTAATAAAGTATAAATAGGTTTAAATATCGGTTATTTATTTAATTTAAATTCGATTTTATAATCCTATAATTAATATTTAGGTAATATTTTTATAGTTATCTCTTTTTAAAAGAGATACTTTTATTATTAATACTCTTTAGAGATATTAGGAGGTTCGTTTTTATCTTTAAAAACTTTAATTTATTCGCCTTATTAACCTCTTTAATTAATATATATCGAATCGAATTCTTTTATAAAGTTATTTTTATATAATAATAAAGTATTATAAACTTCGACCGGGTTATAGTTCGATTTTTTATTTATAATTATTCTTTATAAATATATAAATATTATATTAATAACGTTTTTAATACGCGGAAATATAAATACTTTATTCTTTTAATCGATTATTAGATTATATTTCTTTAATTAAAGTATTCCTAGAATAATATAATAAATAATTATTTTTATTATATCGAAGGTAATTTCCTTATAGTAGTATTAAATAATAATTAATAGTAGGAATATTTCTTTATCTACTCTTCCTATCAATAACTTCGACCCGTTAATTAATTAAAGTTTATATTATTTCTTTTTTTCTTAAATTAATAGGTTAATTACCTAAATTATTATTCGAGATATAAAGTTATTAGTTATTTTTAAATCTATTATTATAACGACCCTATATCCGTTAACTTTTACTAGTATTCGTATATATATATTATATTAAATTAAGTATAGATATCGTTTTAAAGTTAATATATTAATTTCTTTATATTTTTCTTTAATATAAGGAACTAGTCTTTTCCCGATAAAGATAAGAATTTATAATACTCTTTAGACTCGAAATATTTTTCGTAATCTTCGATTAAATAATAGTATTATTCGTCCTAGTTATAATATCTCGTCTCTTTATTATATTTTATTTAGTTTTATAATTATAATTACTATTCTTTATTATAGCCCGGGGAGACTTAATTCTCCCTTTTCTTAATTAAATATTATAAATAATTATCTCTAGCGTAGTTATTCTATTAACTATAATTATATTTTAGTTTTACGATATACTTCCGCTCTCCTAAATTATCGTAATAGTATTTATAATATTCGCTCGCGTATATTAACTAGTATATCTCCTTATATTTTAAGTAATATTTATTATAAATATAATTAATTTTAAAGAGTTATTTTTTTTCCTTCTTCTTTTCCTCGGGTTCTTTTTTTAATATAATAAATTAGGTTTTAAAATTATCGAGGTAGTCCGTTACCTAAAATTATTCTTTAGAGTTTATTATATTTTATTCCTTTTTTTATCCTTCCTTTAAATCTTTTTTTAAAGTTTTATTATTATTATTATCTAGTTCTTCGAGCTCTCGAATTCTTTAAGCGATCTCTTTTTTAATATCCCTTTATTTCTTTAATAAGTCGTTAAATATAATATTATTTTATATTAAATCCTTCGGGGACCTAGTTATACTATCCGGTATCTCTTTCTTAAATATATTTAATTATTATTAATTTATTATATTTTTCGAACGATAGTTCCTAGCGATATAACCCGGTTTATTATAATTATAATAATTTATTATTTTTTTACCCCTTTATTATTATTTACCTCTTTTTTAAAATTCTTTCGTAGGTCCTTTTTTAATAAAATCGAGTTTTATTAATATATAACTATACGGGTTAAGTCTTTTATAGCGGTAATAGTTAATTAAATTATATCCGTTATTATAAACTCCTAAACGTCTTTATCCGTTAACTCCTCCGTTATAATACTTCTTTATTATATATTCGTATAGTTTATTATTAATTTTAATTATTTATTTTATAAATATATCGAGGTCCTTTATAACGGCCTTTATTTATATAAATTCGTTTTTTATATTATCTTTTAGTCCTCGTCGATATATTATTATAAAAGTAGTATCGTCCTAGTCTATAAATATTATATAATATTAAAATTATACCGAGTAATTAGACGTAGACCTTCGTTATATTAAATATTAAATAATACGAACTACTATATTATTTTCGTTAGATAATTTAAATATATAACGAATCTCGGCTTTAAATCTAAAGAAGTTCTTTATCTAAAACTTTATTAATAAATTATCGGTATTATTTACTATTTTTATATAGTACTTTAGGAATAATTTAACTTATTTCTATATATTACCTTTTATATAAGTTATTATAAAGATTATATATTTAATAACTAGTATCATATTCTCGTTAAATACGAAGAATAACTAAAGTTATAATAACTAGTTATTAAACTTCTCGCGCTCTTTCTAATAATAATTTAGGCGGGTAACTTTAATACGATCCTCTTCTTCTATAATATTACGTTTTTTAATACCGTTTTAAATATTTAAAGTTAAGGTCTTTATTAATTTTAAAATATTTATCTTAAAAGTATTTAAAGTATTAAGGCTCTTTATTTAATACTTTAATATAATATTAATAAAACCTAGGTTAATATTTATAAAGAGGAGTATTAAAAATTAAAGAATAATAGGCTTTATATTAATATAAAATAAAACTAAATAAATTTAATAAATTTAATTAATAATTTAAAGAACGTTTATATTTAGAATTTTATAATTGAAAATCTTAAGGGAAGTTAAATACGAAGCTCCTATTTATTTAGAAAGTACGTAATTTATATAGAAGAAAGAAACTACGCTATTTATTCGTTTACTCGCTTATTCTAGTATCGAGTAGATAAATAATTAAACGCTTACCTATTTATTAATCCCTATACTATATCGAGTAGTAAATAGTCTCTTAGCGTATTAAATATATTAAACCTACTAAGATTCTTAACGAACCTTAATTATAATAAATAATAATTAATAAAGTTTTATCGTAATATAATTAGGAAGGCTAGAAAGATTATTAAAAATATAAAGTTAATTCATTTTAAACCCCGCGCCTTAATCGAAATTATTTTATTATATTTAAACCTCTATTTCTATAAAGAAATAACCCGCTTTATAAACTAGTTTATCGAATTCTATTATTCTCTAAATTAAAATACCTCTATATATACGATATCCGGAAATTTTATATACTATAAAATATTACTTCTAATTTTCTCTTTAGATATCGTTAATTATTAAAAGTATAATAATTTAAAATATCTTAGGAGGGTTATCTTTATAGGAATCGATAAATATTTAAAGTCCGCGATTTTAAATTAAGTTATTATTATCGTTTAGTTAATAATTATAGCCGGCGACTTTATTATTTAAATTATTTTTTATAATTAGAAGCCGGCCCCCTTATATATAACCGAGAAGAATAAGTTTTTTATTATCGAGGGAAATAACTTAGAGATTTATAAATATAATATCTTTAAATAGTAAATCGATATTAAATTAAACTATAATTTTACTAGTTTAAAACTCGATCGGAATATAATTATTAATTTAAAATACTTTATTCGCAGGATTATAAACGAGATAAGAATTTATATATTTAATTTTTTATACCCTATTCGCGGCGAGCTAGAGATTAGGATTTATAAATAACGATATTTTAAAAAGAAATTCGATTTAGTTAATATTATCTCATTTTTAATATTTATATTTATCGATAGATTTAGACTTTATTATAATATATATCGCTCGTTAATAAATTAGTATATAATTCTAGTAAATCTTAATTATAAATAAAGAAGTCGTTATATTAATATATTTATACTAACCCTAGGGCCTTATAATTTAAGTTTCGATAATATTATCGAAGCGCTTCGTTTATTTCTAAGAGCCTTAAATTAAGGCTTTACTATTATAATTAATAATAAATAATTCTTTCTTTATAGATTTTTATATATATTTATCGAGGATATACTTTAATAACTCGATAATCGGGGGTTACTATATTAGAATATAGATTATAATTATAATTATTACTTAATACCTTCGAAGGCCCGAGATAATCTCGACTACGATATATATCGAAATAGTTATTATTATTATTTACTTTTTAAAGCTCGAGATTATATTATAATTATAAAATCTATTATAGTAAAGAAATATATAAAGAGTATTAATTTAAATAAATATTAAATACCGTTAATTAAAATTATATCGTCGCTAGTATTAGTAAATTTTAAAAACTCCTATTAAAACCTAAATTACCGCCCGCGCGGATAGGGCTAGTAGTATTTTATTAATAACTTTTCTAAATAAAAGTTATTAATAGGACGTTATTAATAGTTTTAATTTATAGATAAGACTACTAGCGTCCTATTAATAAATTTAATAAATTAAGGGTCTAGGTAGGTTACTTTTAGTAAATTTAATAACTCCGGGTTAATTTTAGCCGGATTAATAACTTTAGTAATTTATATATATTATTAATATATTAATAATAGCTCAGCCCTATAATAGGGCTAAAATAAATAAAGTTCTATAATTAATATTATTAACGATAGTGATTCTTAGTAATAACTATTAACGCTAGCGACCTACCGGGCCCGGAATAATAAGTTTTAGCGAAAATTCTCGCGGGGGTATCACCTAGGTACATCCGGGGAATATACGCATATAAATACTATAGTATACCGCATGCTATGGCGCATGCCTTGGCGTATACCTTGGCGTATACCATGATTACGCATACCATGGGGGGCTTTCGTCTAATGTTTTAAGGGCTGCTACGGGGGGCGTATATCGTATACTATTCAAGATACCTTTACGTATACTATTCGTATACTATTCAATAGTATACGCAAGCTGCGCACGCTATTACGTATATCATGGGGTATACTATGGCCTATATTATAACCCATACTATAGCGCATACTAATAGGCATGTAAATACGTATACTATAAAGTATATAATAGGCCTATTCGTCTAATATTTAAATTACTAACGATTTATCGAGTTACTAAACCTATTAACAATAAATACTATTTATTAATAAGACCCTACTTATCCGGATCTCTAATTTATTAATCCTATTAAACCTCGGGTTAGTATTTAATATAGAGTTTTAACGTAAACCCGTAAATAGCTTTCTAATAAAACTAATAATATTTAAAGTATATTAATATTTATTTTTAAGATTTATTAATGAGATTTTATTAAGTCGCGCCCTATTAATATAGGTTACTCTAAATATCGTAAAATTAGTAAAATATCCTAGGAGTTACTTTTTACTACTATTTTTAAAAAATCTATATAAGTTTTATATATACGTAAATTTCAGGTCTTTTTATTCCCGCCTAATTAGTTTTATATCTAGTCTCCGAAGTATTATCTTAAAGTTTAGTCGATATCTAAAACTAGTTATATTATAATTATTATTTTTATCCTATTTCGCTACTAGCTTAAAAGAAATTCAATTAAAAAATATTATTTATAAACTATCGAGTAGGTATTTAAAAAGGAAATTAAAGAATTAAATATTTTAATAATCGAAATAATTATTCTCTATTATACTATAATCGTAAAATTAATATTATTATTAAAATTACGATCTTTAAACTAGGCCCTAGTTAACGCCTTTTTATAATTAATTAAATCTAGTTATTAATATCTTTAAGGTCTACTTTAGGCGGCGAAGATAAATAAAACTAAATAAATATATATTAATATAAAAGATTAACGGTTTAAGAATTAAAAACTCTATAATTAGAGTTATTTATAATTATTATTTAAGAGAGACTTTATAAAATCGATAATATTTATTTTCTTTATAAAATTTAATATAGGTAGAGTAAAGATAGAGGTAATAAATAACGATAATAATAATCTCGTAAATAGAAAATCTAGAAAAGATTTTTTTAGGAGAATTTAAAAGCGCTTAAATATATATATCGGCCTCTACTACCTAGATATTCTCTTCGAATATAATATTACCTTCGCTATAAATATATTTATAAAAGAGGATAAATATATACCTTAGAAATAATTAGTTATTAAATCGAATTCGATTAATATTAAATACACGTTATTACTTTATAAGAATATATAATTTATTATTAAATTAATACTAGTTAGTACTTTTATCTCGATGGAAATTAATTTAATAACCTAAATATACCGCTTTAAAGCTCGGATTTTATAACTCTTTACTACTAGTAAAACTAAAGACTCGAATTCCTCTCTATCTATAAAGATAGATTTAAAATACGATTTCGTTTTTATATTTTAACGAGTGAAATCTACCTTCCTTTAACGTTAATATCCTAATATCTTAATATTACTATATATACGAGATATAATTTATTTAACTAAAATAGTACTCCGAAGAGTCTACGAGAAGGATTATTTAATTATTAATATATTGTATCTTAATGAATAATTATTTATAATAGGTCGTATGTTTTAATAATTATACTATTATTATTTAAACTATAAATCGGTATAGTATAATATAATAATTAATTACTTTTTTAAGAATTTATAATTTTCGTACTTTAATAAATATCGTTTATTATATAATATTAACTATAATTAATTTATTATACCTACGTAACGCTTTCTACCTCTTCCGACTTACGTATATTTTTCGATGAATTATCGATAGGCCTAATCTCTACGATATTATATTAATTTAATATTTATTTCTATATTTATAGCCTATATCTAGAGTTTATTTTTATTACCTTCGAAGTTCTTCTTCTTCGAGATTTTAAATAATAAATACCTCGAAACGAATTTATTAAATATCTAAAAACGAAGCTCGCCTATAACCGCTACTACTTTCTCTCTATATAATTTCGTTATATTCAAAGTTAAACTATAATGAAATATAATACCTAAATATACTCCTCTATTTTATCGAAGCCCGAAGGTATACCCTTCTCCGTCTTTTTAATAATTATTCATATATATTTTATAATTCTATAAAGATACCCTTTAATTTTCGATTTTTATATTAAAGTCGATAAAATACATCGCCTTTATTAAATCTAGTTAATATATCCTTTCGGTAGTTAGGTATAATTATCTATATATTATAATACTCTCGTAATTATTACTTCTACCGTTAAATACTACTCTTTATTTTCCCGAGTTTCGCGGTTTTTCTTTTATATACCCCGATCGTTATTCTTCTACTCTATATAAACCTCGATTATTATTTATTTATATAATCTACTCTTTCTATTTACGTTTAATTATTATAAATTAATATAGACTACGATTAATTATTACGACGCTCGATTACTCCTTATATATCTTATCGCTTTTTACTTTTCTTTATTTTATTTTATTTTCGTTTTCCGCCCTCTCCTCCTCTCGTTTTCCTCTTTTCTTCCGCCTTTATTTTCCGCCCTCGTTTTCCGCCCTTTTCTTCTTTACTATATTTCCGGCCTATTTAAATCTTAATATTAATATGAATTTTATTCCGCCCTAGTAATAAGTCTAGGTAAGTATTTTCTACTACTTCTTTATTTTTTTATATTATAAGATTTTTTCTTTATATTCTTTACTTTTATTTAAATAACTTTATAACCGAGCCTATTTATATTTTACTTATTTTAAATACTAAAAAAAAACACCTATTATTATTTCCGTAATACTAAGGCTTAAACGTATCTAGAGATAATATTAGAGATTCTCCGATATATACTTTTTTATATTTTTATTAAATATCGATATTTAAAAAATAAATCGAAGTTAATATACCTTCTTATCTATTATTTATTTTAGATTATATACTCTTCTCTTTCTAATTATTTAAACTAATACCTCCATTTTAAATTAATATACTTTATCTCTTTATACTATTATCCTCTCTTTTTATTTTTTAACACTCACGGTAATATTAATATTTAGTCGATACCTCTTTTTTATTATACTTTTATTATCGATAAAAATCTATTTTTGAAAGTTTCTATAGATTAGGTTTTTATAGTTACTCTAGTATAAAGTTTCTTTTTTTAAATATCGTTTTTATATATTATAATAACGAGCTAGCCTATAGTCCTCCGCGTAAAGTTATAAATAATAGATATTTGATAAATATAAATACGCGATAAATATAAATAGAAAAAGGAAATACTAGTAAATTAGTATAATTTTAACTAATTTTTAAATATAACTAAAATATTATCCTAAACTCTAATTATATATTATTAATATCCCTTTTTTATTTTTTATTTATTATATAATAAGGAATAATATAGAACTTCTAGAGATATATAAATTCCTTAACTATAAAGTTAATTAGATAATTTATTATTATCGGCGGAGTTTATATAAAGAGACGCGGAGTCTATAAATTAAAATAAATAGTAAAAACTCTAGCGAAGTAACTTTTATAAATTATCGAGTATTTATTTAAGTAGTATAGGGTAGTTAGGACGATGGCGGAGTTTATTAATTAAAATAATAAATAAGATCTCTAATCGAGGTACCTCCGATATATTATTAAATCGATTCTATTATTATAGAGTAACTAGGGGATCTATAGCGTAAAACTCGTCGGTAAAAACGAACTAATTAAATTAAAATCTAATAATATAAAATTAAACTAGGTTTTTAGCGAAATAGAATTAAACTAGTTTCTAGTAATAAGGAATCGAACTAGGTTTCTAGGGAAATAGAATCGGTTAATATAAAATCGAATAAATTTCTAGCGAAGTAGAATCGAATAGTATAAAGTTAGAATAAAGGCGGGTAAAAATATTTTCTTCTAAATTATAAGTTACTTATAATTTAAAAATATTTAAATTATAGTAATTTATATATTATAGTAATAAAACGATTCTTTATTAATTACTAAATAATTATATTTTAAAAAAATCGTTTTCTTTATATTACGCCGTAAAATTTATAATATTTAAAGCCGTTAGCGTAGAGCTAGCGGCTTAGTAATAGTATAAAAGATGTAAAATAGTTACGGGGTTTATTATTAAATAGTTTTTAAATTCTAGATTTAATAATAGAACTAATCTCTAAGAATTTTAATAAAACGGGGGAATACTAACTCGATATAGAATTATTAAGAGTTAGAACCCCGCGATACTAAGGCTAGAACCCCGTATCGATAAATAATAATATTATAAAAGTAGCGGAGCGTAAGTATATATAATATACTAACGTCTTTAACGGGGCGTAGGCGTATATAATATATTATTATTTTATAATTACCTCTCTCTTTAGGCCCTAGTCCCTAGGTACTTAAATATTTTAATTAAAAAATCTTTATTAAAAAAATCTTTAAACCCCCTAAGAGAAATAAGGGAAAAGTTATTTAATATAACGATATTATTATATAGTAACCTAAATATAAAGCTACGTACCTAATTCTTTAATATCTATAGTATTAATTACGGAATAGTATTTAGTTAAATTATAAAGTTTATTAAAAAATCTTTAAACCCCCTAAAAGAAATAAAGAAAAAAAGTTTTCTAGTTTATATTATCGGTCTTATAGCGCTAATATATAATACTAGTCGTAAAGCGATATAAAACTATTTCCTATAGTACTATTATATAGTACTAGTAGTGGAAGGGTAATATTATTAAACTATTATTACTATATAATAATATTAGTAGTAAATAAATAATATATTTATAAAGTTATCTCTATAGTATTAATATATAGTAATAATAATTAATTAAATAATATTTCTTTCGTCTCTATAATACTATTATATATAATAATAACGGAGCGAAATAGTATATACTATCGTTCCTATAGCGCTTATAGTACTCGTAGTAAATATAGTATATTAGATTATTCCTATAGTATTTATAATACTAGTAGCGGAATAATAATAACTATCCTTACTATATACTCCTATTATACTATAAAAATACTAGTAGTAAGGTATTATATATAAGCGGTATAATTCTAATATTATACTAGGAGATTAGTAATAATATAATTATTATAGTAACGGTTATATTTATTAATAAAAACGAGGTAGCGGAGCGGAGGCGCGTATTAACGTATTATAATAATAAGATATTTAGCGCGACGGTTTATTATTAAAATAAACTCGCTCGCCTATTTATTTTCTCTTTTCGTAACTTCTTTAATTTTTTTTATATATTATTATTCTAGCTTTATAATAGTATTCTAGTATTATAACTAATATATAAATAATACTCTCGTTATATATAATTTTTTTCTAACTCTATAAATAGCTCCTATTTACCGATAGTATTAATTTATTTATATTAATTATTTTAGTTATAAATATACTAGTAAATATAACTAGTCCGCTATTAGCGCGACTATATAATACTAATTATAATAATAATTTATTATACTTTATAACTCCTTTACCGGGTCTATTTCTATTAATTTAATAATAATTATATTCGAGGTATATCCCCTCTTTATATACTCTATTATATTAATCGCTACGGAATCGACTATTATATAAAAGTAAATTATAACCGTAAACTCTAAAGTAGTATATATTAATAATAATAAATCCTTAAATCTTTCCGAAGGAAGGTAAAGAGATTTATATATTAATATATTTATATCGGTAATAGAACTCTTAAAGAAGAATATAAATATAATTTAATAAATAAAGAAATTACCTAGTAGCGTAAAATATATAATAAAATAATAATAACTAGTAGGTAAACCTCTACTATAATCGCTAATCTATAAAATTAATTAACGGCGGCGAATTAATATATTAAGGAATTAAAAATAATAAATAAGATTTTTAAAGAAAAGATCGAGAGTTTCCGTTAATATAAATAAGACCTAAAGAGTCTTAAGAAAGATAATATTCTTAAGAATTATATTAAAGAGATTATATCTTCTTCTAATAATTTCGATAATAACTAAATCTTTCGTATAATATAATAATAATATCGAATTCTTTTTTTCTTAAATCGGCGCTAGCTAAATTTACCTAGATATATTATTTAATAATATATTCTAGGTATTTATATAAATTATATTTAAAATAAAAATATTTTTATAAATATAATATCTTATCGCTATCGTATATAAATAGTTTAATAATAAATTAAATTTAGTTATACTTTAAAAATATATAATAAAATTATAAATATAAAGGAGAATATCCGTTATATAAATATTAATATAAAAGTAGTAATATTTATTTTTAATATCGGCTCCGTTTACTCCGTTTTATTATTTTATACGACTAAGTAACCTCTTTAATTATATTTATATATTTATATTTACTACCCGCCTATTTAAAGATTTTAATTAATTTACTAGTATTAATAAATTCTTCGTTTAATAATTACTAATTATATTCTTCGCCCTAACTAGTTTATTTAATTTTATACTAGATATCTTTTTTATTTTTATTTTTATTAATTACCTCTTCTACTTTTTATAACTTATTATTATTAATAAATTCGGGGGCTTATATAAAAGATTCCGTCGTATTAATATAATCGCGAAGATAATATAATTTAAATAACGATATATAAAAAGTATTATAAATTCTATATATAGAAGATAGTAATAGGCGGTAAATTTATACTTTTATTTTATTAATAATCCTAAAGGGCCTTATAAACTTATAGGATAATTTTTTTTAAGCGCTTTTACTTTAAATTCTTTATTATTAATATAATTAAATTATTAACTTTATAATTGAATTTAGCTTAGTATCTAACTTATTAAAATATCGAAATTCGAACCTCCTCTTTGAAAAAGATAAGACGAAAGCTAGGCTAATAGGATTTTACTACTTTAAAGAGTTACGAAATTAGTTAAAATAAAAAGGAATAAAGGTAGTAGAGATAGAATTTAAGATACTAGGGTAGAGAGTAGATTATTAACGCGTTTTAATATAACGAAGATATCGTAATAATAAAATAAGACTAGTAATTAAATAAGAGGGTATAAAAGGGGTATAAAAGTTTTAAAAGAATTAATAATAATTATAATAAAAACTATAAAAAATAAAAAATATAAGGAGGTATAATAAATAATATACTATAAATTATAACTAATATAGATCGCGCTAGGGATAATCTTTAATTATATATAAAAATCGGTAGAAGAGTATAGGCTTTAAGAGGCCTAAATAAACTCTTTAAAATAAAAGATTTAGAAATTTAAGGCGAGGAGTATATTTATATTATTAATATAAAGCTAGGCTAATATTACCCGTAGATATATATTTATCCTATCGAGATATATAACCGAAACGAACCCCCCTCCCCCGGTAATAACGACTAGCGCGAAAGTAAAGTAATTAATAATTAAAATAAATAATATTAAGACTAGAGAATAATTTAAAAAGGCGACTAGCTCTTAATTAATTAAAATATTCTAGAATAAAGTTTATTTAATAGCGGAGTCGATTATCGGAGTAAAATAAATAATAAAAAGAGATTTTATTCTATATTATATAATAATAGAGGTAAGGTAAAAGTTAAAGAAAATAATTAAATAAATAAAAAATATTAACTCCTCGGCGAGAGTATTAAAATAAACCTATATAATAATAGTATATAATATAAAAAAGGAGGCCGTCGATATAAATAATTAAAAAATAGTAATAGAGATATTATAAAAGAATAACTATAGGTTATACCTAGGATTAAATATTATAAATATAAAATAACTAAAATTCGCCTTTAAACTAGACGAATATAATCGTAAGAAAAAGTATTTAATACTCTTTCTTAAGATCCCGGACCTAGATATAATAAATAAACTAATAGCGGACGGGTTCTTAGAAAGCGAATAACTATTATTATATAAAAAGTAGGAGAGAATAAATAACCTAAAGTAGTATTTTAACTATTAAAAGTATAATTATATAACTCTAACTTATAAAAACTAACCTAAATACGGGATATATATAGAATTATATTAATTATATAAATATAATACTGAAAGCCTAAACGAAAAGCGCTACGCGGTCTACTCTAAATATTATAAATCCTAGAGTAGAGTATACCTAGTTAGGTAAAAAAAGATATATCGAATCTAATAAAGATTAGAGAATAAATTTAGGTAGTTCGCGGTATTATTAAAGATAATAACCCTAAGTTCCTAGGTATAATTAATAAATAATAGGTTTATACTAGTACCGGCTAGAGGCGCGAGGAAGAGGAAAATAATAATAAATATAACTAATAAAATCTAAAATACTATTACTATACCTAGGAAGATAGGGAGACCGAGATAAAATAATAAACTAATAATAATATTTAAATAAATAGTTCTTTAAGTCCTAAATAACTTCCTAGGAATAATATTCGATTAACTAGACAAAAACCGGCTAGAATTAATACTACTAAATAACTAGGAAATAAACGAGGAATTTATAAATATAATATTAACGCGTAATAAGTTATAGTATTTAATTTAAAGTTATATAATATAATATTAAGAAAGAATCGAAACTAATAATAGAGTTACTCTAAAATAAATAAATTAAAAATATCGATATTATAATTATTTAGGAGCCTAGTTAGAATCCTACTACCTAAATATTATATAACGATAGTATTAACTATTTCTACCTAGTATATAAAGAAGGTTTAAAGGTCTATATATATTTCTATATAAATAAAAGAATTAATACGCGTAGTTAAAAATTAATCTATTATAAAGGCGACCTATACTTTATAAAAATTATATTAAACGAGCGAAGAAATAAAAAGAAATCTCGGTCGGATAAAATTAAAAAAGAGGAGGCTATTAATCGAGGAATCCCTTATTATAAAAAAGTATAAATCTATAATATATATAACCTATTACCGATATAATATACCTCGATTAATAATCCGTTAATATTATTACTATATCTATAAAAGTATAAGCGACTCCGAGAATCCTAATTTATTTAGAGTATTTAGGCTCGCTTACGAGCGCTAAAAGCGCTTACGGCCGCTTAAGATTCTTAGACTCGTTTACGAGAATGTTTATTATTTACGAGCGTTTATTAACTATATTAATCGCGCTCGTAAATTATATCTTTACGATATTAACGTAGCCTAGATTCCTCGTCTCGTTTAGGTTATTTAGATATATACCGATCCTTACTAAAGTATATATAATATTCGATCCTACGTTATAAATTAATCGCTTATAATTATTTAGTAGAATTAAATATATAAAATCTATCTTAAATTTCTAACCTAGGTTCTAATTTAGGATATTTATTATTTTTATATTATCGTAACCGCTGTTAAAAAATTACTCCTAATCTTAACGCCCCTACTACCTCTTTTATATTATTAATTTAGATATTTATCCTAGCCTAGCTACTAGAGGATTCTATCTAATATACCGATTAACGCGGTTAACGAGCGTCCGTTATAATACGTAAGTATTTTCCCCGCGAGCGTTATAACTTTATTAATTTAATAAACTTTCGTTTATTTATCCCGTAATTATACTTAAGTTATTTCTCTTAATCTCGAGCCCGCGCTTTATTCTTAACGGAAAAGTATATACCTACGTGCTTTTCGCCTTTATTAAAGTCGCGTAGGTATTTATCATATTTATATCGTTATTTTAAAAAACGGTCTTTCCTCCGGTATTAACCGAGAGGTGTATTAATAAAATAAAAACTTATAGGAGCCTATATTTAAATACGGAGGACGGGTTTTAAGAGTTATATATTTAGAGAAAACTCTATAAAGATACCCGTTATAGGCGGTATTTATTATAATATTATAAAATTTAATTACGTAGGCGGTCTAGCCGAGGATAACGGGTAAAGTATCGAAAGGCTAGTAATACTACACTTTTTATAACTAGGCGGGAGTTTTAAACTTTACGTAATTAAATATAATTTTATATAATATAATTATTAGATATAAATAGTTACTTTATACTAGTAAACTTTTAACGGATCTTAAATACTTTATATAATATAATATTTAACTTAATTCATTATTACGTATCGTATTTAATTATACCTTTATTATATTAGCTTATAGGTAGAGTTATCTTAAAACTATACTCTTTTTCTTATTAAGATTTGGGTAAAGGGTCTCTACTCCCGTCTTTTATTTCTTAATTTATAATTTATTTATAAATATAATCTAAATTAATTTAATATATTTATTACTTTATTTCCGATAAACCTATATCCTATTTTTTTTTATAAACTTATTTCTTATTATATTACGTTACTATATCGTTTATTAGATATTACTTTAATATATTAAATTTTAATTATATTACTATCTTAACGAATTAAACGAAGAGGAATTTAAAAGAGGGTTTTAATTATATAAATAAAGAGCTTTAACTAGTATTAAATACTACGACTAAATAACTTATATTATATCCTAAGATTTTAGACCTTAAAAACTAGTAGAGTAATAAAGATATTATTTTCGTATTCGCTACGATATTAATAACCGATTTTCCTTCTTTATTTATTAAGGTTCTAGTAAATACCGCCTAGGAAATAAAATATATAAAAGGTATTATAAGATTCTACTAGAATAATATAGCCGCTTTTAAAAAAGAGACGTTTATACCTCCCTTTAAACTCGTTTAACTCTTTATATTTAATTATTCTTTAAAATCTCTTTCTTTTTATTTTATAATATTTATTACTCTTATACTAGTCCCTTAATTTATATTTAATGAAAACTTTAATATTACGGTTATTAAAGGCGCGGTACTAGGCGGCGAAATAATCGAGTTTATAGTTTATAGGTTTATTAAAGCTAATCCCGCGCGACTTTTAAATAACGATATTAAATTCGAGTTTATTAGCCGTCTAATCTTTATTATAATCTTAGTTAAAAAATAAATTATAAATTTAAAAAACGACCGACTTTACGGAATACGCCTTTATAATAAATTATTACTACTTTTAACTACTCGCCGGCTAGTTAAATTCTTTAGATTTCGGTATAATAAAGAATAAAGCCGAGTTAATTTATATATTAAATTAAATATTTATTCTTCCTCCGAAACTCGTAAATTTTATAATTTATATTTAATCTTCGTAGCGACGGATTCTTTAATATTTATAATACTTTTACCTCCGCCTTAAGAACGTATTCCTTCCCCTTTATTATCTTTATTTAATTATATTACTCCTCTTAAATATTTAATTATTATATTTAAATTATTAAAGTATTTTTAAATAACGAAACTACCTTATTTTATAAAGTTTAAGATAAATAAATATCGTCGTAAATCTATTATAACCGAAGGGAAAGGCGATTTATATATAACCCGGAGGCGAAAACGATAAAGGTAACTTTAAAAAATAATATTAAATAATAAAGATAATAACTATAAAAGCGATTAGTTATTAAAGTTATTTATATTTAAAGAGTTAAACGAAGATAAATAAAAAGAGTAGATTAATAATAAGGAAGAGCCGATTAATATTAAAACGGACTATTAATTTTAAGATAACGAGGAACTAGGCGAAAATATAAATTAATAAAAATTATAAGTTTATATACTTCGCCGCCTTCGTAATAACTTTTATTAATCTTTTTTTTAATATTAAAGCGTAGCTTAATAATAAAGAGTACGAATATATAATTAATCTTAATTTATAAGAATTTTATTATTATTTAATAAGTTTTAAAACTATTGATATAAGGATTAATTAATATATTAAAATACCCGGTATAAGATATAGTCTTACCTAATATTAAGTCTTTAATATTTATATTATATACTTCTAGGCTAGAAACGGCTTTAACGGTAGTATTCTCGTTAACGGTATAAGCCTCGGAAAGGTATATCCTATTTTAGAGCTAAATTAAATTATTAATTATTAACTTTAAATAGCTTCGTAGATAATTTAAATTATTAATATCTCTCTTTTTAAAAGTCTTCTTTATTAAATATATAATACGGTTAAACGTTATCGTCGCTCGTTAAACCCGAAGGAGTAGTTATAATATCGCGCTATCGATAATAACGGGATATATTTAAATCTATTAAAGTTCTTCGCGTAATATCTATATAATCCTTCGTCCGATATTATAAGAATAATTCTTAAAAAAGGGTTTTATCTATACTTTACGGCTAAAGTTATTCTTCCTATATAACGTAATTAATAATTTAAAATATACGTACTTAATAAAGGAATAAGACTTCGCTTTATTATCCTTTATAATTAATACGGTACTAGTAATCTCTTAACGGCGGAGGATATCGACGCGATACGACTTATTTATCTTTAGTAATTCGTCGATTATAAAAATTAATATTTCGAAGAGGGGTCTCTCCGCCTAGATATTTAAAAAAGAAAAGGAAAGGCCGTCGAGGGAGCGGAGTAATATATAATTTTAACTACTCCTAAATCCTATTAAATATATATCGCTCGGCCTTTTAATATCGAATATATTTAAATTAAAAATAAAGAACTACCGTTTAATAGGCTAAAAAGTAAAACTATATAAAAGTAGATTAAAGTTTTTATCCCCGTTATTATACCTAGGTAAATAATAATAAACGAGTTCTACCTAATAAAATTAATAGCCTAAAGATTATAAACGGATATCCAAATTATATAGAAATACTTTCGGACCGGAATACTAGCCCTCCTCGTAATAAGCGGTATATTTATTATAATAAGGCCCGGCGATATTAAAGGCGTTATTCGATATTTAAAAGATCTTAAAATTAATAACGAAGATCGATATAACTTTATAATAAACGAGGTTCTAGATTATAATAAGAAATTTAAAGACTATATTACGAATAATAAATAAGAATCTCGTATATAAGACTTAATTTTAATATTCGGCCTTCGTATAATTAACTTTACTTTATAACGTATTAAGAAAATTAAATAATTTAAGAAAAATATCCTTAATCTCCCTAAATTAATATATAATAACGTAAATATTAAATTTCTATAAAGCCGTTATAAAATACTCGAGGATTTTACTTTAAAATTCGCCGGTAATATTTAAAAATTATTTTAAAAATAAGTAAAGATAAAGAATAATAATATACTCTTTAAAGTTAATTAGTCGTTCCTTAAAACTATAACTCGATAATTATTTATAACCGCTACGATCCTTTAATTATTATAGTATTAAGTAGGCTCGGAAAAGAATATAAATTAATAGTTCCTCGTCGACGAATATACTTATAATATATTTACCCCCGATAGCGATATAAGAGAGGGTATATATCCGTTTTTAATAATTAACCTTTTTATTAAAGAGTTTCCGAAGTATAAAGTATTAAATATAATCTTTATAAAAGCGATCCGTAAATAAAGAAAGGTATTAATCTTCTCGAAATATATTTTAGTTATGTTTTTTATATAATACGTAAATCCTATTACTCTTCTTTAATTATAACTTTAATTTTTCCCTATATAAAATTACCCTCGATTATTCTAGAAATCTATATTAAAAGCTTTTTAATATATTATTAAATACCTAGTTTATTTTATAACCGCCCGGCTCTACTATTAACGCCTTAATAAAATCATCCGCGAGGCTCTTATTAATAGATTTTAGGAAGAGTATATTAATAATAATTCGAATAACCCTTTCGTAGTCCTAGATTAGGCGCTCCGTTTATAGGTATTTATTAAAGTATTAAATACCTTAAGCACCGACTTTACTTTATATAAATCGACGATAGTAGTTTTTATAGAATTTATTAATAAACCTAACGATAAAGATTAAATAATTAAACGGGTTTATAGGATAGGGTAATAGTACCCCGTCGCCGTTTATTAGTTATTTTATATAAATCTTATAACCGGCGTTATAGTAGAGGTAGTTATACTAAAAAAGGCGAAGGCTCGTAATATATTTATTACGGGTATCTTTAATATCGTAGGGTATACGGTAGATCTTAACGGTTTAGAGAGAACGGAAGACGATAAAGATATACCGGATAATAATTAAGAGATAATTTTAATAATTTCGTTAAGAAGTAAGTATCGGGTATATTCTAAATTAAGGGGTAAATCACTTTTATATTAAATACCTAAATTAGATTTATAATAATACTATTTAAATTTAAAAATCGATATTATACTTAAGAGCTAGAATCTTAAGTTATATTAATTATTAATAAATTATTTCTCTTCTTACCTCTAACCTTCTAGACTCTACCTTTATCCTATATAATTACTTTTATTTACTTAATATACTTAATAAGGTAACTTCTTTTATTTATTTCGACTAGTCTCCCTCGTATTTATACGATAAATTTATACCGCTTTATAATATTACTTCCTTTATATTATTACGCTTATTTATTAGGCCGCGATCTTTTTTACTACCGCCGTATCGCCGTCTTAAGTCCCGCGTCCTCTCTATTAAATAATCTACCCGAGGATTCTATCTAATATACCGATTAACGCGGTCGGCGAGCGTCCGTTATAATACGTAAGTATTTTTCTTATAAACGTTATAACTTTATTAATTTAATAGGCTTCTATTTATTTATCTTATAATTATATTTAAATTATTTCTTTTAATCTTAAGCCCGCGTTTTACTCTTAACGGAAAGGTATATATTTATATAATTTTCGCCTTTATTAAAATCGCGTGGGTATCTACTATATCCGAATCGTTATCTTAAGGACCGGTCTTTCTCTTAGTATAAGGAAAGAGGTAAAAGGATAAAATAGAAAATTCGTTAAAGCCTATATTTAAATTAGAAGGACGGATTTTAAGGGTTATTAATTTAAAAGTCTTACCTTTAAGGAAGGCTCTACGAAGATAACTACTATAAGTAATATCTATTATAATATTATAAAGTTTATTTATATAGGCGGTTTAATTAAGGATAAAGATAAAGTATAAAGAGGCTAGTAATATTATATTTTTATAATTAAGCGGGAGTTTTAAGTTTTACGTAATTAAGTATAATATTATATAAAGTTATCGCTAGAGGTAGGTAGCTACTTTATATTAATAAACTCTCGGCGTATTTTTAATACTTTATATAATAAAATACTTAACCCGGTTTATTTTAATATATACTACTCTACCTTATATTTATTATAGTATTCTATAAGTAAAGTGATTTTAATTTAATATCTCTCTTCTTTTTAAATCCCCGGTAAAAGGGTTATTATAAAATAAATTCTTAAAATTTATTTTAAATCGACCTATTATAGATTTTAAAAGAAGATAATTTAAATTAGAAATTTAATCTAATTTAAATTATTAGATTTCTCCCTTCCTACTACCTTTATTTTATCTTTAATTAATAATTCTTTATCGATTACTTTACTTTTATAATAAAAATAATACTTTATTTAAATCTTTATTACTACCGCTTTATATATAAATAATATCTTTATATTATATAACGTTAAGATATATTATAGAATATTCTAGGCTAAAACGAATTTAGCTAGAAATTATAGACCCTAAAATATATATTAATAAACGTATTATTTCTACCTTCGCTACGAAGAATTTTCTATTATTATTCGCGATACTTCTAAATAATACTATTTTAAGAAAAGAGTATACTCCTAGTATCGTAAAACTTAGTAATAATAATATATTTTATCTTAAAGAAAAGACGTTTATATCTTTCTTTATACCCGCCTAATTCCTTATACCTAATTAATCTTTAATATCTTAATCTTCCCGTTATATAATATTTAATATCTTAACGCCGGTCCTTTATATTACATTTAAGGAGAAATTTAATATATTAATTATTAAAAGTAGGTTATTAAAGGGGCGAGGCCTTTAAATATACGGTTTAAGAGTTTATTAAAATTAATCCCGCGCGACTTCTAGGTAACGATATTATATTCGAGTTTATTAATTATTTAATCTTTATTCAAATCTTAATTAAAAAGTAAATTATAGATTTAAAAGATAACCGACTTTACGAAATATACTTTAATTATACTTTATTATTATTTTTAACTACTCGCCGGCTAGTAAAAATTCTTAAGTCTCGATATTATAAAGAATAAAGCCGAGTTAAGATATTTATTAAATTAAATATTTATTCTTTCCCTAAAACTCGTAAAGTTTATAATTTATATTTAGTCTTTATAATAACGGATCCTTTAGCGCTTATAATACTCCCCCCTCCGTTTTAATAATTTATTTCTTCCTTTTAACTACCTTTACTTAATCGCCCCGCTTTTTATCTCGTATTAACTTTTTATACTCCCGCCGCTACGGGCTAATTTAATAACTTTAGTAATATATATCGCGAAGCCGGAGATAAGAGGGTATAAATATAAATAACCTTTAAATTAAATATAAGTTAATAATAATATAATTATTTTACCGGAGGTATATTTATTACGTAAGAAGAGGCGGGTAATCTTAAATAAATAATAAGGAGAGGAGAGATAATAAATATATAAAGGATAAGTTTATTAAGGGAAAGATTAACGAGGAGACGCGATTATATTTAGAAGATAAAGAGAGGCTAGGTAAGAAATAAAGCTAATAAAAACTATAAATTTATATACTTCGCCGCGTTCGTAGTAATTTTTATTAATTTTTTTCTCGATATTAAAGCGTAGCTTAATAATAAAGAATATATATATATATATAAACTCGACGTATAGGAATCGTATTATTATTTATTTAGCCTCGACCCTATTAATATTAGGATTAATAATATATTAAAATACCTAGTATAAAAATTCATCTTACCTAGTACTAAGTCTTTAGTATTTATATTATATACGTCCGGGTTAGAAACGACTTTAACGGTAGTACTCTCGCTAACGGTATAGGCCTCGGAAAGGTATATCCTATTTTAGAGCTAAATTAGATTATTAATTACTAACTTTAAATAGCTTCGTAGATAATTTAAATTATTAATATTATCCTTTTCGAAAATCTTCTCTACGAAGTATATATAATTATTAAATAATATCGTTACTCGTTAGACGCTAAAGAGCGGATAAAGTATCGCGCTATTAATAATAATAATTATTATTTAAGTTTATTAAAGTTCTTTAAATAATATCCTTACGATCCTTTATCCGATATTATTAAACTAATCCTTAAAAAGGGGTTTTATCTTATATATAAAGTAAAAGGAATTATTCCCGTATAACTTAACTAGTAGCCGAAGATATACGCGCCTTATATAGGTGTAAGGCTTCTTTTTCGTATCCTTTATAATTAATATAATACTAGTAATCTTTTAACGGCGGAGGAATTTAATATAATACGATTTAAATATTCTTAGGCGCCCGTTTAGTTCGAAAATAACAGATTTATAAAGTTTTTTTCCTCGGATCTTTAAAAGGGAAAAGGAGTAACTATTAAAAAAACGGAGTAATATATAATCTTAATAACTCCTAGTTCCTATAACGCGTATATCGTTTAATTTTTTAGTATCTTATATAACTAGATTAAGGACGTAATACTACCGCTTAGTAAATTAGGCGGTAAGGTTATATAAAAGTAGTTTAAAGACTTTATCCCTACCGTTATACTTATATAAATAATTATCGACGAATTTTATTTATTAAAGTTTATAACTTAAGGATTATAAAGGGCTATTTAAGTTATATAAATATATTATTAAATAGGAGTTCTTTTACTATTTATTATAAGCGGTACGTTTATTACTATTAGGCCTATTAATATCGAAGGCGTAGTTCGTTATTTTAAAGATCTTAAACTTAATAATAAAGATTTATACGGTCTTACTATAAATAAGGTTTTATAGTTTAATCGTAATTTAAGGCTTATATTAAGGACGGTAATAATTATTTTAGTTTATAAAACTTAATCTTAATATTCGGCCGTTAAATAATTAATTTTATACTACGATGTATTAAGAAGAGTAAACGGTTTAAATATAATATTTTTAATCTCGCTAAATACGTATATAAAGGTATACCCTTCGATTTTTTACTCGGCCGTTATAAAATACTCGATAATTCTACCTCGAAGCTTATTAATAAACTTTAAATATTACTTTAAAAATAAATATAGAATAAAAAAAAAGATATATATCTTACGTTAAGAAATTCGTTCCTTAAGATTATAACTCGATAATTTATCTTCGCCGCGATATTCCTTTTATTCTTAAAGTATTAAAGAGAATTAAAAAATAATATAAATTAACGGTCGCTCGGTACCGATTTTACTCGCGATATATTTAACTTCGATAATAAGATAAAGAAGATTATATATTTATTTACGGGGATTAATTTTTTTATTAAAGATATCCTAAGATTTAAAGGACTAGATAAGATTCTTAAGAAAATAAAGCGGGAGGAAAAAAAGATTTTAACCTTCTCGAACTATATTATAATTATATCGTTTACTTAATATATAAATATTTTTACTCCCTTTTAATTATCGTTTCTATAATTCCTATATAAAAATATACTCGTTTATTATAAAAACCTTTATTAAAAGCCTCTTAATATATCGTTAAATATCCTCTTTATTTTATAATTATTTAGTTATACTATAATAACCTAAATAATCGAATCCGTTAAGGTTTAATAAATAGATTCTAAGAAGAGTATATTAAGAACGAGTCGAATACCCCTCCCGAAGTCGCGGATTAAGAGCTCCGCCCGCAGGTATTTATTAATATATTAAGTATTTTAAGCACCGGCTATACTTTATATAAAACGACGGTAATAGTTTTAATTAATCTTATCGGCGCTTCTAGTTATATAAATTAAGTTATTAAATAATTAAATAAGATAAGTAAAAGTAGACTCTTTCTACCTACCGGTTATCGTATATAAATCCTTAAAACGGCGTCGTAATAGAGGTAATAATAACGAAGAAAATATAAGCTCGTAATATATTTACTACGGGTATTATTAACTTTAAAGAGAAGGGAGTTATACCGCTATAATTTAATCGGGTTACTTTAATTATAGGCGATTAATTAAGAATAAAAATAATAATAAGGATACGGTATAATTATAATATATTAATTTAGAAATAAAGGGTCGAGTAGGTTCTATATTAAATATTTAATTACTTTTATCTTAATTACCTAACCTAGATTCCGTAGAAAAGAACCGTATACTATAGGGCGATTCTATATTTAATAGCTAAATCTTAAGTTATATTAATTATTTATAGATTACTTTTATTATTATCTTTAATTTACTTTTAAACCTTATTTACCCCCCCTTAAATAATTAATTATAAGAGTTTTATATATTTAAAAGGATACCTTTCGTCCCCTTTTTAATACTTCTCTATTTAATTCTACTATCGCCCGGCTAGTACTACTACGTTTACCTCTAATTTATATTCCTCTTACTTTTATTATAATAAAGTCACGATTAATATATATTTAATAAATTAGTATCTAGTTTAAATTCTATCGGTCTCTATTATAGATCTATATTATTTATTAATTTAAATTTTATTACGAATCTAGAATAACTTAATATCTAAATACCTAAAGTTATATATTAAATTCACGAGATCGTATATTCATTATAATTATAAATAATACCTAATATATTAATACGTCTTAATTAATTAATATACTAGAGTTTATATATATATATAGTTTTATCGCTAAAAGTTATTTAGGCCTAACCCGTTATTATTAAACCGGATATAGAAATAAATAAAAAACTATACGTTTGGATATAAACGAGGATATAAACGAGGAGTCTAACGAGGAGTTTAATAAAGAATCTAACGAGGAAAGCGAAGCGTAGATCCTATATATAAAATTATTATATTATACGAGTAGTAAATAAAAGTCGATATAACGCGGGCTTTATACTTTAACTTCTACCGATATAAATCTAAATATAAACCTAAATACGGCTAAAGTTAAAGATATAATAACTAAAGCTATTAGCCTACTATATAGTATACCGCTATAGGATATATACGTATCTTATTCTAGTTAACGAAACTATAACTTATATTTATTTATAGGGCCGGCCGATAATAGAATATAGAAACGGTCGAACTAAATAATAAAAGCGTAATGATTAATAATAAACTTTTCTTTATAGGTATAATATCTATATCTTTATTATTAAGGACGTATCTATAAAAGTGTAGGGTAGGCTCTGAGCGCTATAAGCGCTCGTAAGCCGGTTGAGCTGGTTTAAGCGGGGTAATACTATATCTTAACTCTAAAGCGATATAAGCGCCCCTAAGAATCTAACGCGCTCCTGAGAATGTTTTTGGCTCGTGAGAATACCTAAATTTAGAATGCGCCACCAATATGGCCCCCATGCATGGCCCCACTTATGGCTATGGCCCTATTCCATTCATGGCCATGG
>JAABUW010001896.1_pt1 | contig 33094 bp, 36 predicted proteins | sample 5560081 | NCBI WGS metagenome assembly JAABUW01 (sample SAMN10711882, study PRJNA513363) | rock metagenome | isolation source: Antarctica rocks | place: Antarctica: Victoria Land, Knobhead sud | reverse complement strand
CTGGCCCTCGTGGAGTGGCGTGAGCACGGTCTATCATTCACCGATCAACTCAGCCGGTTCCTACACGTCCCGGCACAGCCGGTCTCAGACGAGGAACTGGACGCGTTGTGTGGCGAGATGCGCGCCCTCCTCACGAGCATGGGGTACGACGGCGATCTAGCGGCGCAGTGCGCGGCCTGGGAGGAGCGCACGCGCGTCCCCCGTGACGAGGTCGCCGGTGTGCTGGACGAACTGCTCGTCGAAGCGTGGGACCGGACCGCGGCACGGATAGAACTGCCCGCGCCGCGCACGGACGGCATGCGCGTGAGCACCGTCTCCGGCGTCGCCTTCAACGCGCGCTGCGACTACCTGAGGCGTACCGTCGAGCTGAACATCGACCCCGTGCTCACGCGCCCGGCCCTGAAACACCTGGCCGTCCACGAGTGCTATCCCGGCCACTACGTGCAATTTAAGCTGCGGGAGACCTGTTACAAGGACGGTACGGCGCCGGCCGACGGCCTGCTCTCGGTGGTCAACTCAGCCAGTTCCTGCACGTTCGAGGGCATCGCCGACAACGGCCTGCGCGTGCTGGACTGGTTGGACAGCGACGGCGACCGTTTCGCCGCCCTGATGTCGCGCTACCGTTCGGGGATCGGCACGGGCGCCGCGTGGCGTTTGCACGCCCTGGGCTGGTCCGCGGAACGCGTGACCGCGTGGTTGAGCGGCGAGTCACTGGTCGGCGGCGATGGGTGGGCCGCCAACCGCATGCGCTTCATTGCCGCGCCGCACCGCGCCGTGCTGATCTGGTCCTATTGGTGGGGCGAGGCCTGCGTCGCCCCTGCCTGGGAACGCGTGCCAACCGAACGGCGCGGAGAGTTCCTGCGCTTCCTCCTATGGCCGCATGCATTCACCCCAAACCGTGGCCAGCTTCGACGCCTGACGCATAATTGAAGGGGATGTGTTGGCAGCAGGACGTACCGTCTGGGACCGCCGGCGTCCCGCCGGCAAACCGTGACGGGCGAGCGCATCGCCGGTTGACCAAAGATGTCCTCCTTCGTGCCTCGCGCCCGTGTGAGGCGCGGATAAGCGGGACGGGCGCGATAGCGCTGCGCCCCGTCCACCTGTCGCATGTGTCGGTGGGAAACGATGCCGCCCTAGCGATCCCACGAGGAACCGTGTGGTCGGGGAAGCCAGGGCGGCATGATGCCCTGCGGCGCGTGCGCGTGTGGCGTCCCGCCGGATACGACTGTGCCCTCCCCGTCGCCCTCCGGATCGCACGCGCTCTCGCCGTCGCGCGGTAATGGATAGAGGGGACGCGGACGCGTCGGCTCCACGGGCGCGTCGTCATGGTCGGCCCGCGGGTCGGGGTAGACCCGGCAACCGGCGTGGCCGGCGCCGCGCAGGAACGCCACCGCTAGGTCGACCTGCCGCGCCGCCTCGGCGTCGAGCAGGCGTGTGTAGGAACGGAACAGGCGGGGCGTGCTGTACCGGCGACGAAACCGTGCGAGCAGGGCGGCGAGGTCCTAGGCGCCCGCGGGCGTCAGCCGCAGCAGGAGCGCGGCGGCGAGATCGGCCTCCCCGCGCTGGTGGAGCATGAGCGCGCCGGGATCCCCGACCTGCGGCGGCAGATCGGCCACAGACGCCTCCGCCGCAGGCGGCAGGTCCAGGGTAGCCAGCGTGCGCAGCCGCCCCTTGCGCCCGGCACGGTCGGGGTCACCGAGCAGGATCAGGCGACGCGTGCGGGCCAGTGCGCGCAGCTCGGCGTACATGCCGGGGCTCGGCTGGTTGGAGCCGAGCGACACGGCCACGTCACCGAACGAGAGGACGGCCAAGCGGTCGACGACGCCCTCGACGACAACCACCTCACGCCCCTAGCGGGCGTGATCGAGGCCGACCACGAGCCGATCGCCGCGCACGTTGAAGTACTTCCGCTCCTGATCCCACGCGGCGCCGTCGCCGTAAACGCGCGCCGTCGCCCAGACCGGCGCCCATTCTCCGGCGACCAGACGCCACTCGACGAAGGTGATGCGCCCGGCGAAGGTCTCGTGTCCATCCCGCCGCAGCAACCCCAGGCTGTGCGCTACCTCTGGAGAGAGGTCGCGTTCGCGCAGTGCGGCGCCGAGCGTGTCGGTCGAGACGCCGATCCACTCCGAGCGGATGAGGGCGTCGAGGATGCCGCACCCGCGCACGTAGGCCAGGGCGTCGCGGTTGGTCGGGCGCCAGAGGTTGGTGGCCCACACCTCGGCTGCGGCCCGGTAGATGGCGATGGCCGTGCGGTCGGGGAGCCGGGGCCACGTTTCAGGGCGGATCGGTGTCGCGGCCGTCCCTTTGATGCGGGGCGGCAGGTAGCGGCGCTCGTCGGGGTCGCCGCGCCGCGCGCCGAGCCGTTCCAGAGCGAGCGGGAAGTCGTGCGGCCACGACAGGCCCCAATAGGCGCAGGCGAATTTGATCACATCGCCTCCACCACGCCCGCAGCCCATGCACTTCCACCAGCCCTCGGCGAGGTTGAAGCGAAAGCTCGGTGTCTTATCGTCGTGGCCGGGTAAGGGACAGCGGGCGACCAGGAAGCCGCCCTGACGCTTGGGATTGACGAGGAACTGCTCGACCGACACCTCGCGCTTGATGCGGTCGATCTCGGACTGAGGGATGAGCATAGCGATCTCCTTTGCTCGGTCTGGCCAGGCGACCTTGACCAACGTGGGGTCGATGAGGTGGAAGAGGCGCGAGGGACCGCCCGCGCCCTGACCAGGGTCGGGCTCCCAAGCGGCGGTAATCGCCTCATGGGTGCAGGCGCGCGTGCACGCAACGTAGAAGGTGCGCAGTTCCTCCTCCAGGCCCGCCGGCCCATCGCGCAGCACGGCCGGGTGCGGGAGCAGCCCTTCCTCGACCCCGGCCACGACGACGGCGCGCGCCTCACGCCCCTTGAAGCCGTGGATCGTATGGACCGCCACGGCGTTGTCGGCATCGTCGGACGGTTCCTCCGCGAGCGCGTGGTCGAGCGCGCCGATGTCTCCTTCCTGCTCGACCAAGGCGCGTAGCGCGCTGATGTCGCCCGTTACATCGGTCGTCGTCGCGTGCAGCCACGCCGCGACCCCCGTCCGTTCCAGGATCGCGTCGAAGAGGACAACCGGCTCCATGATCTCGGCCAACGAGCGGAGCCCCTGGTAGAGGCGGACGAACGCGCCGAGTTCCCGGCGTTGCCAGTCGGAGAGGCCCAAGGGCTCCTCACGACACAGGTGGTCCATCGTCCAGGGGCCGAAGTGGGCGAGAGCGAGACGGAGCGAACGCGGCGTGCGTTGTGTCCCGCGCGGCGGGGCGTCAAGCGCGCCTAGCACAGCGCCGCTGTCCTCAGGGTCATGCAGCAGGGTGAGCCAGGCCATGAGCGCGGACACAATCGGACGCTGCACGAGGCGTCTGTCCCCTGAATGGACGGCCAAGCCGGCGGCGCGCAGGGCGGCCACGAGCCGCGTGCGTTGGCGGCGGGTCCGCACCAGGACGACCGCCTCGCCCCAGTGGTCGAGCAGCCCGCGTGCATGCAGGTCGCGGAGGTAGGCGGCGATCCAGGTGGCTTCGTCGGCCCGTGTGCGGGCGACATGCACGAGGGGGAGGGGACCGTCCGAGCGCTGGCACAGCCCGATGATGGCGCCGCCAGGGAGATGGGTCGCGATGGCGCGTGAGAGGGCCAGGAGCGGCCCCGTCAGGCGATAGGTCGTGTGTAGCGTGACCACATGCGTTTGGGGATACACGGCTGGGAACTCCAGCAGGAAGCGAGGCGAGCTACCGCCGAAGATGGACTGGCGCGGGTCGCCGCACGCGGTGGCGTAGCCCTCGGGGCCAGCCAGGTAGGCGAACAGCGCCGCCTGGTAGGGCGACCAATCTTGGGCTTCGTCGCCCACGACGCAGCAGTAGCGGGCGCGCAGTTCCCGCCGCAGTGCCGGAACCTCGGCCAGGAGGCGGACCGGGCGCACGAGCAGGTCGTGGATGTGGAGGAGGTCGCGCCGCGCCAGCAGGTCATCGTGGACGGCCAGCGCCGCATCCACCAGGGCCGGGTCGGCGCAACGGAGGGGCAGACCGAGCTTGGCGTCGGCGACCAGGCGGGCGGCCTGATAGGGTGTGAGGTCCAGGCCGACAGCACGGGCAGCGTCCACGGCGGCTTGTTGCGCCTGGGCGCGCGTGGCGACGCGCACGCGTGGGCGGTTGTCGTAGTCGCGCGCCCAGCCGTCGCGGTAGAGCGCGAAGCCCAGGCTGTGGAAGGTCCGCACATCGTAGCCGGCGAGGCCGTCGTCGCCGACGCGGGTGGCGAGGCGATCGCGCAACTCGCGCGTGGCGGCGCGGGTGAAGGTGAGGGCCGCAATCGCGCCGCTGCCGCGCTCACCGAAGGCGCTGGAGCGCCGGGCCTGCCGGAGCAGGGCGAGGCGCTCGACGAGGGTGCGCGTCTTGCCAGTGCCGGCATGCGTGCCCCGCCGTCTGTCGTCGCTGGTGCGGCGCCTCCCGTGGCGTCACACAGGGTCAGAAGCATCTCTGGACGGCGCGCCCACGCACGTCAGACGCACGGCAGCAGGCCTCCACCAATCCACCGCGTTCGGCCTGGCCGACCCCGCCAAAGGAGTGTGAGAGCCCCCCACGCCTTTGATGGGGTCTGATCGAGACAGGGACAATGCGCGGACGCCGTACCCTCACGTGTCGGGCAACGGTGTCACCCGGCTGCAGGTGAGACCAGTGTCCGCGATCCAGATCAGGCCCTGGTGCGTACGCCGCGCCCGCCACTGGTCGCGCGCTGGCCACGTCTCCACGACCTCCTCGCGTACCGCCGTCTTCACCACGAGGTGCGCGCTGTCGACGAGGTTGGCGATGCCCTCCTGCTGCCGCAACGCTGTATCCAGATCGACCCCCGTGGCCCAGTCGACACTCACCCAGACGGGCCGACCGGCCGCATCCGGCGCGGCCAGCAGGTCACGCAGCGCCTCCGCACGTCCAGCGCCCGCATCCACCTCCGCACTGAAGCGGAAACGGCCCGCCGCTTCCAGCGCCATCACGTCCACCCCCTGACGCGTCAGGGCGGCGCGCAGTTCCTCGACCGACGCCGTCTCACCCGCATAGACCTTGATGAGGACTCCCCCGCGCGCCACGCCCACCTGGAAGAAGGCGGCGTCCAGGCGCTGCAGCAGCGCCTGGTCCGGGGCGATGGCGAGGACGTGGTCGGGCACCGCGAAGAAGGCCTGCAGGCGACTCGCCAGGGTCTGGCCCCGTTCATTCCGACGTAGGAAGGCGTCGAGCGCCTCCCGTCGCACGCGCCAGGCCTTGCCCAGCTTGAGGCAGGGTAAACGCCCGTCGCGGCACCAGCGATAGATGGTGATCACCCCCACGCCGAGGAAGGCGGCCACCTCATTGACCGTCAACAACTCACCACTCCCGCCCCCGCTGTCCATGCCCCCCCTTGCCCTTTTCGCTCTCGGAGTCCGGCCGCAGCGCTGCACGACAGCGCCTCACACCGACCCAACCATCCCTCTCAAGCTACCAGAGTGACACCGAGATCCGATCGTTGGTGTACTCGGCTGTACACTGGCGTACCCGACGGCACGCATGTTGCCTATGAGAATGGATGAGAGCCCCGCCACGCGCATGTGCGTGCGGCGGTCGTGGTCCAGCACCCGCTGGGCCGACCAACGCGGCGAGAGCGGCCCCTGACTCTCCCATGACTATATGAAGCCCCCTTGTTCAGACAGGAGAATCGCCCGTATGTCGCAGACAGCACCGCCCCCCACCGCAAGCCAGGTGATCGACCAGACCCAGCAGACCGCCGGCCAGGTCGTCGACCAGGCCCAGGAGAAAGTCGGGCAAGTCGTCGATCAGGCCAAACAGCAGACAACCTCGCTCCTGGCGTCACGGAAGGACCAGGCCGCCGACACCCTCTCGACCGTCGCGCAGGCGTTGCGGCAGACGGGCCAGCACCTGCGTGAGCAGGAACAGGCGCCAGTCGCCGGACTTGCGGACCAGGTGGCGACGCGGGTAAAGAGCGTGTCCGGCTACCTGCACGGCCGGGACGTGCGCCAACTCGTCGATGACACGGAAGACGTCGCGCGCCAGCGGCCGGCGGTCTTCGTCGGCGGCGCGCTCGCGCTCGGCGTCCTCGCGGCGCGCTTCCTCAAGAGCTCGCGGCGGAAGGTGACGACGCCGGCAGGCCAGACGATCCCGGCGGAGCGGGCGCTCGTCGAGGCAGCGCCAGCGCCCATGGAGCAGGCGGCCTATGGCGCCTCCCTACCGACGGACCAGACCACGGACACCGAGGCCACGGTCGCCCCTGTCCGGGTCACCGACGACGCGCTGATCCCGCCCGTCGTCGCGGACGATTTCACGCGCCCCAGGGACGTGTCATAATGCGGTGCACGCTACCGACGCCGGAGGGGCGACGCCACCCGTGGCCGTCGTCACGGGGGGACACCGATGCGCACAGATCACGGAGGGACACCGATGCGCACCGATAGGGACGAGCGGTCGTTAGGGGAATTGTTCGGGGACCTCTCGCGCGAGACGAGCACGCTGGTCCGCCAGGAGGTCACGCTCGCCAAGACCGAGTTGACACAGACGGTCACCCAGGTCGGCAAAGATGTGGGCGTCCTGGCCGTGGGCGGCGCGATCGCCTACGCCGGGTTACTCGCGCTGCTCGCGGCCCTTGTCCTCGGGCTCATTGCCCTCGGGCTGCCCGCCTGGCTGTCCGCCCTCATCGTGGGCGTGGTCGTCGCCGGGGCGGGGTACGCGCTGGTCCAACGGGGACTGAGCGCGCTCAAGGCCGTCAACCTGGCCCCGCGCCAGACCATGGAAACACTCACCGAGGATGTCAGTGCGCTGAAAGGGGCCAAGCGATGAACCAGCGAGGACCAGAGACCACGGAGAACGTCATGCGCATCGAGGCCGAGCGTCCCGCCTGGATGGACAGAGAGTCGGTGGCGCAGCCCGTGCCACCCACGGCCGGGCTGGCTGGGGATACAGGGGACGCGGACGTGTCGGCAGCGGGGGACGAGACCGACGAGCTGCGCGAGGAGATCGCCGAGACCCGGACCGAGTTGAGCGAGACGCTCGCCGCGATCGAGGTGAAGCTCAACCCGCAGCATCTCATGGCGCAGGCCAAAGACACGGTACAGGAGACGACCGAGCACGTCGTCGCGCAGGCGAAGCATGCCGCGCACGAGGCGGTGGTCGACGCGGTGGACCACACCAAAGAGGCGGTCCACGACGCCACAATAGGGAAGGTGGAACATATGGTCAGCAACGTCACAGATGCAGCGAAGACTCTCGTCGGCGGCGCGACCGGGACGGCCCGCGCCGATACGGAAACCGCCTACTATGGGGCAGACACGCGGAGTACACCGCCGTCCTCTGGCACGGCGGTGACGGTGCAGCCATCGTCGGGTGTCGGCGCCAGCGTCTGGGAGACCCTCAAAGAGAACCCGCTCCCGACGGCGTTGGCGGCGGCGAGCCTCGGCTGGCTCTTTGCACATCGCGCCAACCAGGCGAAGAGCATGAGGGCGAGTCGGATGTCCGATGCGGCGTACCCGCAGCCCGTCGCGCCGGGGCAGGACACGGTGAGGGTTACCAGCGAGAGTCCGAGCCTCTCCGACAAAGCGGGGCAGGTTGCGAGCCAGGTCGGCAGCACCGTCGGGGACACCGCTGAGACGATCCAGGACAAGGCGGGGCAGGTCGCCTCCCAGGTCGGCAGTACCGTCGGGCAGGTAGGCAGCACCGTGGGAAGTACCGTGGGGCAGGTCGGCAGTACGGTCGGGCAGGTCGCGGACCAGGCCGGACAGGCGGCAAGCGGGCTGGTCGAGGGGACGCAGCAGCAAGCCGTCCGGGCACAGAGCCAATTCCAGCGGGTGTTGCAGGAGAATCCCCTCGCGGTCGGGGTCGCGGGCCTCGCGCTTGGCGCGGCGATCGGGCTCGCTATCCCTGAGACACAGCGCGAGAATCAGGTGCTGGGTGACGCCCGCGACCGCATGATGGATCGTGCGCTCGGGACGGCGCAAGACACGATGCAGAAGGTCGGGACGATCGCCCAGAAGGCCGAGAGCGCGGCCGAGGACGCGGTCAAGGACGAGGCGCACGCACAGGGTCTCACGCCGTGAGGAGCGTGCACGCGCACGACGGCGGAACGGCGACGATGAGCCGCGTGGCGACGGAGTCGGTGTCCGCACGGCGGACGTCGTCACGCGGCGGCGCGGGCGACACCGGCGGGTGAGGTCACTAGACGGACAGGCGCCCGAGGTCACGCAGCGGAGCGACGATTGTTGGACGACGGTCGACGGGCTGCGCGTGTACGCCCGCGTCGCACACCCGTTGGCCCCGGCGGACCCGGCGGCCTGTCCGGTCATCCTGGTCCACGGGGCGTTCATCTCCAGCCGCTACATGGTCCCCGTGGCGGCGCGCCTGGGCGCGCATTACACGGTCTACGCGCCCAACTTGCCCGGCTATGGGAGGAGCGATCGCCCGGCGCGGGCCCCCACGGTCGCGGGCTTCTCCGACGTCCTGGCACACTGGATGGACGCCGTCGGGATCGCGCGGGCGGCCTTCATCGGCCATTCCTTCGGCTGCCAGATCGTCGCGGATCTCGCCGTGCGCTACCCCACGCGCGTCGCGCGGGCGGTCCTGGTCGGGCCGACCGTCGACCCGGCGCACCACACCCTGCTACAACAAGGGGCGCGCCTGCTCCTCGACGGGGCACGGGAACCGGGACGTTACCTCGCGCTCCTGCTGGGCGACTGCATCAAGATCGGACCGCGCGAAGGGGCGCAACTCGTGCGCGTGGTGTGTAAGATCCAGTGAGGAAGTGGCTCTTGGGCGCTTTTGATGCGCCCGAAATGGCGGTGCCCTGAGGCTCCAGAGGCCTGTTGTCTCTGGGGAAGGGCAGGAGCGCCATGTTGACCAAGCTATTCTTTCCGACGGTCACCGGAGTGCGGGTTGACCGCGTGTGGTGGCAGGGGCAGATGCTTCACCTGGACGCCGCGACGACGCGCCGGGCGGCACGCTGCCCCCTCTGCGGTCGTCGCTCGACGCGGGTCCACTCGTTCTATGGCCGCACGATCGCTGACCTGCCGTGCACGGGAGCGCGGCTGACCATCCACTTGCGGACCCGCCGGTTCGTCTGTCGGGTCCGCGGGTGCGAGCGCAAGATCTTCACGGAACGCGTGCCCGCTCTGGCTGCTCCCTGGGGACGACGGACGGTGCGTCAGCGGGAGGGACTCCAGCGCACGGGCATCGACCTGGGGGGAGCGCCGGGGGCGCGCCATGCGACGGCGGCGGGGATGCCGGTGAGTCGGCGCACGCTGTTGCGGCTCGTGCGCGCCGCGCCGGTCCCGGAGATGGGGCCGGTCCGGGTGTTGGGCGTCGACGATTGGGCGCGCCGCAAAGGGCGGACCTACGGCACGATCCTGGTGAATCTGGAGACGCACGAGGTGATCGACCTGTTGCCCGATCGCACAGCGGAGACGCTGGCCGTGTGGTTGCGCGGCCATCCCGAGATAGAGATCGTGAGCCGCGATCGCGGAGGCGCGTACGCGGATGGCACCCGGCAGGGCGCGCCCCAGGCGCTGCAGATCGCGGACCGGTTTCATCTCTTAAAAAACGTGACGGACAGCCTGGAACGGTTCGTAACCCGCAACCAGGCGCGCCTACGGCAAGCGGCCCAGGCGGCGGAGCCACGCGACGAAACGGGCGCGGCGGCGGCGGCGGCGACGGAGGGCACGCCCCTCGTTGCTACACAGGCCCCAACATATAAGGAGCAGGAGCAGCAGGAGTGTCGGGCACGCCGGGTGGCCCGCTACGAGGAGGTCATGGCCTTGCGCGCGCAGGGGCAGAGCAGACGTGCGATTGCGCGCCGGACCGGGCTGAACACGCGCACCGTCCAGCGCTACGTCGAGGCCGATGGCTGCCCCGCGCCGCAGCCGCGGGCGCGCCGCCACACCCAACTTGAGCGTTTCATCCCGTATCTGCAGGAGCGCTGGGACGCGGGCTGCCACAACGCGAAGCGCCTCTGGCAGGACCTGCGGGCGCACGGGTTCACCGGCGGCTACACCACGGTCGCCGACTATCTACGCGCGTGGCGGGCGACAACGGGGCGACATGCCACCGCACCGCACCGCGCGGCCGGCCCGCCGCCTCCGGCACCCACCATCTACAGCGCGCGCCAGACGCTGTGGCTGTTGCTGCGTCCCGGCGCTGCACTTACGCCCGACGAACACGCCTACCTCACGCGCCTGGCGCGGACCTGCCCGCTGGTCACCCTCGCGCAGGCCCTGGTGCAAGACTTCCGCACGCTGATGCGCGAGCATGATGTCGACGGCCTGTACGCCTGGCTCCACGGGACGCAGGCCTGTCCGATCCCTGAGTTGTGCCGGGTCGCCAAGGGGATGTGGCTGGATCGACAGGCGATCGAGGCGGCGGTCACGTTGGAGTGGAGTAACGGCCAAGTCGAAGGCCAGGTTAACAGGCTCAAGGCTCTAAAAAGGGGTATGTATGGCCGGGCCAAACTCGATCTGCTGCGTCAGCGTCTGTTGCATGCGGCCTAGATGGAGCGATGGGGCGCATCAAAAGCGCCCAAGAGCCCACTTGGACAAACGGCGCCTACAGGCCTCACGCTCGGCGCGCTCGTGCCCGGGTTGCCAGGGGCGCTCAACGCCTTACAGGTGGCTGACGTTTCGCTGCCTATTGCGATTGGGCTGATCCTGATGATGTACCCCGTCCTCGCACGGGTGAAATACGAGCAGTTGGGGCGCTTTCGTCAGGCGCGCACGCTCTTCGGCGTCTCGCTGCTGCTCAACTGGGTGATCGGCCCGCTGCTGATGTTCGCGCTGGCCTGGATCTTCCTGCCCGACCTGCCACAGTACCGCACCGGCTTGATCCTCGTCGGGCTGGCGCGCTGCATCGCCATGGTGCTCGTCTGGAACACCATCGCCGGCGGCGACCGCGAGGGCGCGGCCGTCCTCGTCGCCCTCAACAGCGTCTTCCAGATCGTGGCCTATGCCTTCTACGCCTACTTCTTTCTGGCCGTGCTGCCGGTGTGGCTGCACCTCGGCGCGGCGCAGACGGTCCACATTGCTTTTGGGGACATCGCGCGCAGCGTGCTCGTCTTCCTGGGCCTCCCGCTCGTCGCCGGCGCGCTCACGCGCCTCGCAGGCGTCCGCGTCAAGGGGCGCGCGTGGTACGACGACGTGGCGATGCCCAAGATCGCGCCGCTGGCGCTGCTGGCCCTGCTGTTTACGATCGTCGTCATGTTCAGCCTCAAGGGCGGCGTGATCCTGGCGTTGCCCGGCGACGTGCTGCACATCGCCCTGCCCCTGCTCGTCTACTTCGCGCTCATGTTTGGGGCCTCGTTCTGGTGGGGCCGGCGCGCCGGCTTCTCCTACCCCGAAACCACGACGCTCTCGTTCACTGCGGCCTGGACTTGCTCAACGAACTGTTGACGCTGCTGGGAAGCCGAGTTCCGCAGAGGCGCGGCCCCATCCAGTGGCATGTGGCAGGGAGTCTTAGCTGGAGGTGGTGGATCTGGTCACATGAAAGGAAGATATCCTCGCCACAGGACGACTGATGCGTCGTGGCCATATCGCATTGCAAACAGCGCCAGGTCTCTCTCGCTGCGGGGGTCTTTGTCTCCTTGCCCCCCCCTCGCCGGGATGTTACGCTAGTTTCTCAAAACTGTCGTAACATTTGGATAGGGTGGCATGGCGATCAAGGAGCGGCGTATTAAATGCGCCTCCTGTGGGGAGCGGGAGACGGTGATCCGGGGCGAACGCGGCCCGGTGTCCAGGTACTGCGACGCGTGCCGCGAAGAGGTCAAGCGGGAGCAGGCCCGGCTGCGTGTCCAGGCCATGCGCGCCCGTCGCCGCCGCGATGGGTGAGAGGGCGACCGGGGAGGGAGGCGCGGACGCTGCCCGCGTCGCCTCAGCCGACCCACGTCCCGATGAGGACCGCAAGCAGCCCGACGACGGGCAGCGGGAGCTGACGCGCGCCGGTGTCGGCCGGCCGTGGGCACCGCTCGTAGGGACGTGCCGTCACTTTGCGCCACTGCGCATCGTCGAGTTCCCACAACTCGAGCTGCGGCGACGTATACAGGGTGTGGTAAAGGTGCGGCGCCGCCACGGCGCGCAAGCGCCGCGTGCGCCGGTCATAGCGATACGTGTAGTGCGCGAGCAACGTGTCCCGGTGCGCCACCTCCAGGCGTCCGTCGTAGAGCCAGACCGAGACGCGCGTGCGCGCGAGTCCGCGCTCGGCGTAGATATAGAAGCGCTGCACGCTGACGTAGCCCCGCGTGTTGACGATGCGCTCGACCTGCAGGTGGCGCAGCGCCCGGTGCAACATCGCGGCATCGACCTCCGCGTCGCGCGCCCACTTCAGGACCTCGACCGGCGCGCGCAGCCCGTCCTCCCGCTCCCGATGCGCCCAGTGCGGCGTCGTGTTGAAGGTCTCGACGAACGCGGCGTGCCGTTCCTGAATCTCGGCGAAGCCCTCCGCTTGCTGGAACGCCACCTCGGAGAGCCGGAGTTGGACCTTGAACTGCGCCTCGGCGAGATCCTGCCACGGCTTGCCCTTCTCGATATGGCACACCGCGACGCCGAGCTCGCCGAGTAACCCCTCGTAGGCGTCGGAGGTGAAGACCGACCCGTTGTCCGACACGAGGCCCTCGGGCCGGCCGTACTCGCCCAGCGCGGCGGACAGGAGTTGGAGCACGGCGACGGTGTCCTGATGTTCCGTGGCCATGGCCGCCAGGATCTTGCGCGAGTACCCCTTGAAGATGCACAGCGAGTACGCCCAATGGGCGTCGTCGCCCAGGCGCACGAGATAGCGGAAGTCCAGGAACCAGTAGCGATGGCGATGCGTGGGCTCGTAGGGCATCTCCTTGATGACGCCGTCCGGGTCCGACGGATCGGGCCGATCGGTCACCCACGCGGCGGGGGCACCGTGATGGCGACGATTGATGGCCATGGCGCGGCCGACGGTCGCCTCGCTCGGCGGTTCCCGCCCCGTCCGCCGTTTCAGGAGGCCGCGCACGCGGAAGCGTCCGGCACGCGGGTGTTCCCGCTGGACCTCCAGCACGTCCTGCATGAAGGGCAGCGTAAGTTGCTGGGGCGGGTGGGCCGCCGGGCAGGCGCGCCGATCCTCCAGCCCGGCGAAGCCGTCGCGCTCGAAGGCCTGCAGGATGTTCCAGACGTGCTGACGAGACAGGCCCAGGAGGCCCGCGATACTTGACCGACGCCAGCCCTCGTAGAAGAGACGCACCACCGTCCAGCGCGCCCGATAGGCGTCGTCGAACTGGTGGAAGCCGGTCACCAGCAGGGGAAGTTGCACCAGGATCGGGTTCCGCTCCAGGAAGGCCATGACCGTATGATGGTTCGTCTTGTAGCCGTACTTGCGTCCGACGATGCGCGCGATCTCGCGGACACGGATGGGCGGGTAAAGTTGCCGGAGATATAGGATGTAGCTCGCGACGACGTCGGGGTAGCGGTGCTGGCCCTTCGTCGTGGTCGTCCGCTGGTCGATCAGGCCGCGCATCCCGCCCTCGACGAAGCGGCGCGCCTTCTCGCCGACGGTGGCCCGATCTATCTCCGTCACGCGGCTGCGCTCGGCGATGGTCTCGTCGGCGAGCATGATGCCGCGGATGACCTCGTAGTCGTGCTGCACCGGGTCGATGAAACGCAGGGCCAACTGGTGGAAAGCATCGGGATCTGACATCGGCGCACGCGCGTTCGGCGTCCGGCGCGTTACCGGCGCGCCTTAGCCGATGCCTCGGGCGCGCCGTTCGGAGGGGCGGACCGGCGCACGCCGTGAGCCAACCGGGTCCGCTGGCTCACGGTGGCGCTCCCGATCACGAGCAGGGCCGCCAGCACCGTCAGTGGCGTGATGCGCTCGCCGAGCAGCGCGGCGGACCAGCCCAGCGTGAGCACGGGCTGGAGGAGTTGGATCTGCCCGATGCGCGCCACGCCGCCCAGGGCCAGGCCCCGGTACCACGCGAAGAACCCGAGGAACATGCTCACGCAGGAGACATAGGCGAACCCGAGCCAGGCGCCCGGTGGGATCGCCGCGCCGTGACGCGGGAGGGACAAGGCGACGGGCAGCACGAGGAATGGCGCCGCCAGCAGGAGCGCCCAGCAGATGACGCGCCAGCCGCCTAACTCGCGCGCCAGGCGGCCGCCCTCCGCGTAGCCGAGGGCGCCGAGGGCGACGGCGGCCAGGAGCAGCACGTCGGCCGCCTGGGGCCGGCCCGCGCCTTGCGCGACGGCAAAGATGAGCACGGCGACGACACCGGCGACGACACCTCCCCAGAACGCGCGCGGCGGCCGCTCGTCGGCGCGCAGCACGGCCATGACGGCGGTGGCGGCGGGCAGGAGCCCGGTCACGACCGCGCCGTGCGCGGCGGGCAGGTGTTGCAGCGCGAGGGCGGAGCAGAGCGGGAACCCGACCACGACCCCAACGGCCACGAGGGCGAGCCCCGGCCAGTGGCGTTGCGCCGGGGGGCGTTCGCCCCGGACCCCCAGCAGCAGACCCGCGAGGGCGGCCGCGACGAGGGCGCGGCCGAGGCCGACGACGATGCCCCCGAAGGCTGGGTCGGCCGCGCGCGTCGCCGGGAGGGTGAGGCTGAAACAAAGGACGCCCAGGCCACCCAGGAGGACGCCATCCGTCGCCCGCCGCCCATCCATCGCCACCATGCCTGCCCCCTTCCCGTCACGTCGTCGAACGGCTACGATAGAGGAAACGTATACACCATAATAGACGACGCAGCAGCGGTTAGTCAACTATAGCGGATCTTCAACCACTATAGTAGCTGGCCCGCGCTGGGTGGGGAACGAGGGGCAGCATGGACATAGGGCAGGCTATCCGCGTGCGGCGCCATGCGCGCGGGCTGACGCTGGAGGCGCTGGCGGTGGGGAGTGGGGTAAGCCCGCGATGGTCTCCGACATCGAGCGCGGGGTGAAGAACCCCACCATCAAGGTCATCAGCCAGATCGCCGCCGCGCTGGACCTATCGGTGTCGGACCTGCTGGAGGAGCGTCCACCCGAGGCGCCGCAGGGGCTCTCGCTTGTGCGCGCGGGCGAGCGGCGCGTACTGGTGGACCCGCAGTCGGGGGTGGAGCGGCACGTCCTCGCCCCCGCGTTCCAACGCCACGGCATCGAGGTGCTGTGGTACACCATCCCGCCGGGCCGGAGCACGGGCACCTTCCCGCCCCATCAGGCGGGCGTCGAGGAGCACATCACGGTCGTCCACGGGCGCCTACACGCCTTCCTTGAGGGGCGGGAGGTGACGCTAGAAGCGGGCGACTCGCTCGCGTTCCGCGCCGACCTGACGCACGAGTTTCGCAATCCCGACGCCGATCCGTGCCACTATTTCCTCATTATCGACGCGAGCCGGGCGGGGACACCGCGGTAATCGAAGGCTTGTCCACCGGCCCGATACGCTGGCTGCCATGCCCCACCGTACGATATGCATCTACCCAGCGTGGGGAATATCAGCTTCCCAGCAGCGTCAACAGTTCATTGATCAAGTCCACTGCAGCCGGCAACAACTTCGAGTTGGCCATCGCCGTGGCGATCGGCACGTTCGGCATCGCCAGCGGGCAGGCGCTCGCGGCCGTCGTCGGCCCGCTGATCGAGGTCCCGGCGCTCGTCGGATTGGTCTACGTCGCCCTCTGGTTGAGTCGGCGGCTGCACTTTGGGCGGCGTGGCGCGCCGGCGCGAACGTCGGCTGGGGAGGTCGCATGAGCGCGCCGGCAAGACGCCGTATCCTATTCCTCTGCACGCACAACTCGGCGCGCAGCCAGATGGCTGAGGGGCTGCTGCGCCACCTCGCTGGCGATCGCTTCGACGCCTACTTGGCCGGCACGGAAGCGACGCAGGCGCGCCCGCTGGCGATCCGGGCGATGGCCGAGTTGGGCATCGACATCTCAGGGCAGGAGAGCAAAGCGCTGGACCGCTATCTGGGCAAGCCGTTCGACGCCGTGATCACGGTCTGCGACCAGGCCAATGAGTCCTGCCCCGTGTTCCTTGGAAGGAGCGCCTCCACTGGAGCTTCCCCGATCCCTCGCAGGCCGCAGGTACGGAGGAGGAACTGCTCGCGATCTATCGTCGTGTGCGCGACGCGATTGCCGGCCGTATCGCGCGGGAGCTGGTGGCGTCCGACTGGGTATGACGCGCTGCCATGCGCGGCGAAGAGGCCGAGATGACAGGCTAGCCATCAACGGACGGAACGGCCACCCGAGAGCCGAGCCGTGGGCAGGACAGTCGTCACGTCTGGCGTTCCTCGGCGCCACACGCATCCGTACAGGCAGCACCCCCTCAGGGGTTGCTTTCAAGGCAGTGCGCCCGTCCGGTATGAGCCACCAGAGGAGCGCCAGGGCGCCCATACTGTCCGCCTACCAGAAGCCAAACAGCACATTTACGCCTACGCCGACGAGGAAAGCGACCGACATAAACAAACCCATGAGGGAGCATGCCGCATCAGCGCACAGCGCGGTGCTGCCGATCGTCGTGGCAACCCGCCGCTTGGTGCGTATGATGAGCGGCATGAAGATGAGCGCCGCGACGGCCGACGTGACGCCAATGGGCGAGCCTTCTGGATGGATGCCGGCGGCAATGCTGAGTACAGAGGTAGTGATGATGTACAGGCACAGCATGGAGCAGGGCGATACCTGTGATCCAGGACGCGCGAGTCTCCGTAGCGCGTTCGTGATGTGGCTGGGCTACCTGGCCCAGGTGTACGGAAAGTCGGCATTGTGCTGGCTGCAGTTGAACAGCGTCACCTCGTGCTCACGAGCGAACGCCACCTCGACCAAGTGGCGTCCCAGGAACACGGTCCCACCCAAGATTAGAATTTTCACGTTGCCGTCCTTCTTTCTATCGCGCATGCTCACGCGTCGCCGTCCCAGCTCTCGTCCTGCGAACGGTGCAGCCCATGGTCTAAGGACGACGAAATACCTGCTTATCCCAGGCGTTCCCCTCTTCCTGGCTTAGAGGGGTAGGTAAGGGCCTCACGCACGACGTCACGACCTGATTTTACGGAGCCCTTGACTTAGAGCGCGCTCTAAGTTGTACGCTATGGACATGGATAGAGATCTCACCATCCAGCAAGTCGCCGAACTCACCGGCTTGAGCGCCCACACGCTGCGCTACTACGAGCGCGCGGGGCTGCTCGACCCCGTGGGCCGGGCGGAGAGCGGGCATCGGCGGTACGCGGCCACCGACCTGGCCTGGCTCGATTTTCTCACGCGGTTGCGCGCCACCGGGATGCCCATCCGCCAGATGCAGGAGTTCGCGGCGTTGCGCCGGCGCGGACCCGCGACAGCCCGCAAGCGACGGTTGTTACTCGAAGCCCACCAGCACGCGGTGCGGGACCACATCCGGGCGTTGACGCAGAACCTGGCGCGCATCGACGACAAGATCGACTATTACACGACGTTGGAGGCGGAGTATGACAGCAGTTCAGGACAGGACGACGCAGACGACACCCCGACAGGGGCAAGAGCAGGAGCAGGGGCGGACGCGGTACGAGCGGGGTCTCACTAAGCTCGCCGAGGTGGATGGGCATGCGGGGGAGGAGGTCGTGGCCCGGCTGGGCGACCTCGGGCGCTACATCGTCGAGTTCGCCTTCGGCGACATCTACAGCCGTGGTGGCCTCGGCCTGCGCGAGCGCGAGATGGCCACGGTCGCGATGCTGATCGTGCTCGACCGCGGCCCGGAACTGCGCGTGCATATCGGGGGGGGCGCTCAACGTGGGCGTGACGCCGACGGAGATCGAGGAGTTGATCATCCAGACGGTCCCGTACGCTGGCTTCCCGACGGCCATCCACGCGCTCAAGGCGCTGCATGAGATGGTCGGCGACGCGGCGGCCTGAGGTGCGGACGCAGCGCGCTGCCGCCGGGGTCGGCCCCCCGGCGGCGGCGTCTATCACCACCGCCGCTGCGGGAAACGGCCTTGTGCCGCTGTACGCCGCCACATATCTGAGCCGACCGACGCGGACGGGTAGGGAACTCTCGACGGAAGCTCTCGGCGAGAGCCCCTACTCGGTGCGGCACGTGCCGCAACAGACGCCCCGATGGGTGGCCCCGCATGATACGTCAGGGAAAGGATGATGCACCAGCCGCGCGCCTGTGCCCACCTGGAGCAGGCCATCGCCGACCATTTTCCCCATCTGCGACCGGCGCAACAGCGGGGCTTAACCTTGTGGGTGTACGGCGCGGTCCTGGCGCAGAACGCCTGCCAAAATGCCGTGATCGCGGCTTTATTGACCCTCGGCCACTGGCACGCCCTGCGCCAGCACCTCCGGGAATGGCTCTACGATGGGAGCGACAAGGCCGCCCCGTGCCAGACACAGGTTGACGTCACACTTTGCTTCGCGCCCCTGCTCCGCTGGTTGCTCTCCTGGTGGCGGGGCGACAGCCTCCCCCTGGCGATCGACGCCACGCTGCACGGCGACCGTGTGACGGCGTTGGTCGTCAGCGTCCTCTACCGAGGTAGCGCGATCCCCGTCGCCTGGCACATTCTGCCGGCTAACCAAGAAGGGGCCTGGATGTCGCCGGTGCTCCGCCTGCTGCGCCAGCTCTCGCCAGCGGTCCCGGCGGGGATGACCGTCTTGGGGCTGGCGGACCGGGGCCTGTGGAGCCCGCGCCTCTGGAAGCGCATCCGCGACCTGGGCTGGCATCCGCTCTTGCGCGTCCAGCACAGGACGACCTTTCAACCCGAGGGCCAGGGACGGCAGCCCGCGTGGCGGCTCGTGCCTGGGCCGGGCCACGCGTGGGTCGGGCGCGGCATCGCGTTCAGCGCCAAGAAGGCGCGGCGGCAGGGCACGCTCATCGTCGTGTGGGCGGAGGGGCAGAAGCAGCCGTGGGTGGTGCTGACGGACCTGCCACCGGGGTGCGTCGGCACCGTGTGGTACGGCTTACGCGTCTGGGTAGAGTTGGGTTTCAGGGCCTTAAAAGGGCTCGGGTGGCAATGGTAGAACACGCGGCGGACCGACCTGACGCGCGTGAGTCGCCACTGGTTGGTCCTGGCGGTCGCGACCCTGTGGGTCATGGCCTATGGCACGCGAGCCGAGGATGCGGACGCCTGCGGGCAGCCCCCCGAGCGGCTCCGCACGCCGCCCCCGCCACAAGCGCGGAAGCGCATCGTCAGTGTCTTTCGCCGCGGCTTGAGTTGGCTCCGGCATCAGATGGCGTGTGGACGCCCGTGTCGCCAACTCTGGCTTGTGCAGGAACCGTGGCCGATCGCGTCCCCATCCCTCATCATCATGGTGCATGCGCCCCCTTGAGCGTGTTTGGCTGGCCATACCTACCCTTGTAAGCGTCTTCCTGGGGGACGCAGCGCCCGTGCGAATTAAAGCAGCGCCGTTGTGGGATGAATTAGTATTTCGGCGTCCCTAAGCGGCGGCGCGACGTGCGTCCATCTCCTGCGCTATTGTCCATGTCGCCCCGCCATCGGTGGATTCCGCGGCTCGCCAGTGAAAGCGCGTCGGTGTAATGTGTGAGAAGATCCAGCGATCTAGGGCGCCGCCCTCTGCCCCGCGTTCGAGGATGATCTCATCCTCCGCCCGTCGCGCGATGAATAGGGCCACGACGCCCCCTGTCGGCCCGACCCATGTACAACGCCACGCGTCGATGGATGGGTCGAAGAAGCGCACGGTGACGCCGTAGACGCCGGCTCCCGATGTATCCCGCAACGAACGACGCGGGGCAATGAACACGTCGATGACGGCTCGCCCGTCCAACGTCCAACCGAAGTGCCACTCCCCCGGCATGTCCGTCCTCGTCCCGTTCGGCCCCCGCGTCGTGACGTCGACATCCCAAGCGCCGACGAACTGGCCGAAGAGTTCGAACTGGTCGCCGAGATCCGTGTGTGGTCCGGACGCGCGCAAGGCGTCGATCATCGCGTCGAGATCCATCCTTTTCTCTCACCCCTCGCCTTACCACTACGCCATGTGGCTTCGACGATACTCACGTATCCGCGGACCGCAGGAGCGCGGGGTACAGTGTGGCCCGCTCGATCCGCGCCTGATGTCCAACCAGTCCCCACAGCGCCCTCACCGTAGCGGATGATACATGCCAGATTGTGCGTCATATTTTGCGGGGCAGACCGGTCAAGACGTAACGGCGTGAAGGAATTCATTGTATTCCTCGGTTGGCGTTGGGACTATCGTCGTGTCGCGTGGTCAGGAGCATCCCCACCAGGAGCAGCGCCGACGCCACCAACGCGCGCGCCGTGATACGCTCCCCGGCGAAGGCGACACCGATCGCCAGGGCGACCGTCGGGCTCACGAACGTGTAGGCCGCCACCCGGCTCGCCGGCCAGCGGCGGAGCAGGTACTGGTACAGGGTGAAGCCCGAGAGCGAGCCGACCGCGACAAGGTAGCCCATGGCGGCGGCGATATCGGGCTGGACTAGGGTCCCGAGCGCTGCGGCGTCGACGGGCTCAATGAGGCGGGCAATCGCCAGGAGGATGAGCCCGCCGACCACCATCTGGACGGCGGAGACGTCGATGGCGGGACGGCGACGCGCGATCGGCGCGGAGAGGACCGTGCCCGCCCCGTAGCAGGCGGAGCCGAGCGCGATCGCCAGCATCCCTCCCATCTCGCCGCTTGAGACCGGACGCGCGACCAGCAGCGCCAGACCTGACAGGCCCAGCGCGAGCCCCCCCAGTGTGCCTACGGCGAACGCCTCCTGTCGCAGCGCCATGCCGCACGCCCAGACGCTCAACGGTACGACGGCGAGGTTGACGACGGCGCCCACGCCCGAGGGCGTTTGCCGGAGGCCCCAGGCCATGAGACCATAGTTAGCCGCGATGGCGAGCGCCGCCGGGGCGACTAGGCGAACGGCATCGCCTAGGGGCAGCCGCACGCATCCATGGCGCGCCAGCGTCCACACGAGCAGGATCGCGCCCGCGATGACAAATCGCACGCCTGCGGCGAGCACGGGGGGGGACGGCCGACGCGACGACCTTGAGCGGCGCGAAGGTGGATCCCCAGCACAGGCACAGCGCCGCGAACGCGCCAAGGGCCGCACGATCTCCGCGCGTCACCTCCGTCACCGGTCCGGCGCTGACCGCGCACCGTCATCGTCAAGCAGCAACTCCATGAAAACGAGGTCGAGCCAGCGGTCGAACTTGAAGCCAACCTCCTTGAAGTGCGCCACCCGCGCGAAGCCGAAACGCGCATGCAGGCGCAGGCTCGGCCTGTTATCCGCGTCGATGCCCGCGATCATGGCATGCATGCCCATCTCCCGCGCCCGCGCGATCAGGGGCGGCAGGAGCGCCGCGCCGATACCCTGGCCACGGCGCGGCGCGGCGACGTACACCGAGTGCTCGACGGTGTGGCGATATCCTGGCCAGGGACGAAAGGGTCCGAACGAACTCCAGCCGACGACACCCGTGTCGTCCTCGGCCACGAAAACGGGGAACCCGTGCCGCGCTTTGGCGTCGAACCAGTCCAGGCGCGCCTCCAGCGTGCTCGGGTCATCGTCATACGACGCGGTCGTATGCAGCACGGCGTCGTTGTAGATGTCGAGGATGCTGGGCACGTCCGTGCGTGTCGCGGCTCTGATTGTCACGCCCATACGTGGCGCCCTCCTATCAGGAATGCGGATGTGTTCTATCCTTAGCTGCATCCTACACGGCTCTCCCTCCCGGCTCAAGGGGCGCCGGCCGATGCGTCGGATCGAACTTTTCGATACACTGGGGGCGTGGACATGGATCAACTCGTCGCCTTCGAGCGCATCGTGCGCGAGGGCAGTTTCAGCCGTGCGGCCTGGGCGCTCGGCATCGCCCAGCCCACCATCAGCGCGCGTATGCAGGCGTTGGAACGAGAGGTCGGCGGCCCGCTCTTCACGCGCGGCCGGCAGGTCGCGCTGACTGAACGCGGCGTAGGCTTCCTCCCGTATGCGCGCCGGGCGCTGGCGGCGCTGACGGACGGGGTGGAGGCGGCCCGCCTCGCCCACGGCGGCCAGCGCGGTCGCCTCGCCGTCGGCGCCCTGCGCTCGCTCACAGGCTACTTCCTCGCCCCCGCGCTGACCCACTTCTACACCCGCTTCCCAGACGTGGAGTGCCTGGTGCGCGAGGGATTGCATGGGGAGGTCGTTGAGCAACTGTGCGACGGCGTGATTGAACTGGGCCTCATCTGTTGGCCCTGTCTTGACCCCTTGCTCGCGGACATGACGCCGCTTCTCCATCTACACGAGCCTGTCGTGCTGGTCGCGCCGCGTGGACACCCACTGGCCGGCCGGATGGCGGTGACACGGGACGACGCCAGCGCGGAGAGCGACCCTTTCCTGCTGCTGCGCTGGTGGCAGGCCACGCTGATGGACGTCACGCGCCTGGCGGCGGGCGCGCGGTCGGTGGCGGATGTGCCGATGGACACGGGGCGCTTCTTGCTGGCGCACGGCGTCGGGGTGGGCTTTTTCCCGCGCATGGTGATCGCGCCAGACCTGGAGAGCGGCCGGGTGGTCGAGGTCCCCGTCGCGGACCTCTCGCCGCTCTACCGCGACAGCGCGCTCGTCCGGCTCACGCGGCACGCGACGCTCTCGCCAGTCGCCGCGCACTTCCTGGCTATCCTGCGGGACGAAGCGGCGCGCGTCGGACTGCTGTCTCCGTGAGCGTCGTGACTCCACGATCACTCACCGGACAGGAGCGAGGGTCCCGGCGGCGCGCCATCGCCAGGACGCGGCACTATCAGCGCGCCTGGTTCTGGCGATGGCGCGCGTAGTAGCGCGCGGCGCGGACGCGGTCTCCGCACGCGGTCGAACACCAGCGCCGCCGGCCGTGGTCCTTCGCGAACAGGCGCATGCAGCCCGGCGCCGTGCAGGCCCGCAACGTCCCGCCGCGCTCGCCACAGACCACCTCGATTGCATCCCTCGCCACCCCGGCCAGCGCGCGGGCCAGCGCATCACCGCCGACCGGGCGTCGATGCGCCACGGGCTGAGCGGAGACAGTCCACGACAGCACCGGGGCGATCGGCGCCGTCGCGGCCACCCGGTTGACGGTCGCCACCGCCCCTTCCGGCGGCACAGACCCCTCGATGCGCGCGACGAACACCGTGCGCACCGCGTCGCGTAACTCATGGAGGGCGGCCAGGTGGGCGGCGGGAAGGGCCGTTCCTACAGGTAAGAGGCCGCGCTCTATGAGCCAGGCCATCGCATCCTCCGGCCGCTCGATACGGTCGACCATGCCGCCAGGGCTATTGTGGCGGGAGTTCACCAGCGCGAGCGCGGGGGACCGCTCCTCCCCTGGGACAATGACACCTGCATCCATGGTCTCATTGTATCACTTGCATCCAACCGTGAGAGTATCGTACACTCATCATGGTTACAGCAAGCAGTAACCGTGAGATGAAAAGGAGGACCATCATGCGTAGCGCCGTATCCGATCCAACCCGACTGCACGCCCGCCCTCTAGGGGGACCGACCGCGATCCTCGAAATAGCGGGGCTGCGGTTGCTCACCGATCCAACCTTCGACGGCCCCGGCGCCTACGACCTCGGCCGCGGCTACAGTCTCACCAAGACGGCGGGACCAGCCCTCGATCCCGACGCCGTTGGCCCGATTGATGTCGTCCTGCTCTCGCACGACCATCACCCCGACAACCTCGACACAAGTGGGCGCGCCTTCCTGGCGCGCGTCCCACGGATTTTGACCACCGTGAGCGGGGCCGCGCGGATTGGAGAACGTGCCACGCCACTGCCGCGTTGGTCGCACATCGAGGTCCCGCGTCCGGACGGCGGCGTGCTGCGCGTCACTGGCGTTCCGGCCCAGCACGGCCCCGACGGCACGGACCATCTGACCGGTGAGGTCACGGGGTTCGTGCTCTCAGGGGAGGGGCTGCCAACGGTGTATGTCAGTGGTGACAACGCCTCGCTCGATGTCGTGCACGCCATTGTGGATAGGCTGGGCCGCATGGAGATCGCTGTTTTATTCGCAGGCGCGGCGCGAACCCCCTTGCTGGGCGACGCGCCCTTGACGCTCACTGGCCAGCGGGCAGCCGACGCGGCTCAGATGCTCGGCGCGCGGCGGGTGTTGCCCGTGCATGTCGATAGCTGGACCCACTTCTCCGAGGGCGTCGACGCGCTACGCCAGGCGTTTGAGGACGCCGGCATCGTCGACCGGCTTGTGCTCGTCGAGCCGGGCACAACGGCCGTTCTGTAAGGATGCGCTATCGTACAGCCAGGAAAACAGGTAGCAGCTTCTCGCAAAACATGCCACATAAGGTGGCATGTTTCGTCGCGTATGATGAGAGCGCCGCGGCATGGTTTCTACACATGGCTCGGCTTCGTCAACGCGCGGAGCGGCATGCCGCTCGACCTGACGCAACCACCAACCCCGGCATGTTCAGAGGAAGCAGGAGGAACACATGGCGCGCATTGGTTTAGATGATACATGGGGCTTCGCCACGCGCTCAATCCACGCGGGACAGCAACCCGATCCCGCTTACGGCGCCGTGACGACGCCCATCTACCAGACCTCGACCTACGCCCAGGAAGGTGTGGGCATCCATAAAGGCTACGACTATGCGCGGTCGGGGAACCCCACGCGCACGGCCCTCGAGGAATGCCTCGCCTCGTTGGAGGGCGGGACTGACAGCATTGCCTTCTCGTCCGGTATGGGCGCCGAATCGGCGATTGCCTATCTCCTGCGGAGCGGCGATCACATCATCGTCCACGACGACTGCTACGGCGGTACGCCGCGCTTATTCAACCACCTGATCGCAAAGTTCGACGTGCGCATCGACTATGTTGATGCGACGAACCCCGATAACGTCCGCCACGCATTGCGCCCCGACACGCGGCTGGTGTGGTTCGAGACGATGACGAACCCGCTGCTCCGCGTCATCGACATCAGCGCCGTCGCTGAACGCGCTCATACCGTCGGCGCCCTCGTGGTGGCGGACAGCACCTTCACGAGCCCCTACCTCGTGCGACCGCTCGACCTCGGCGCCGACATCGTCCTCCATTCCGCGACGAAATACCTGGGCGGCCACAGTGACGCTATCCTCGGCGCCCTTATCGTGCGCGACGCGGATCTGGCCCAGCAGCTTCGCTTTATCCAGAAGGCGGCCGGCGCCGTGCCCGGCCCGCTGGACGCGTGGCTGATCCTACGCGGCCTCAAAACCCTCTCCGTACGTATGCGGCAACACCAGGCGAACGCGCAGGCTATCGCGCGCTTCCTGCGGGACCAGCCAGGGGTCATGCGCGTGATCTATCCTGGTCTGGATGACCACCCGGACCATGCGCTGGCGTCCCGCCAGATGCGTGGTTTCGGCGGTATGATCTCCGCCGAGGTCGCGGGCGGCAAGGAGGCGGCCTACCGCGTGCTGGGCCGGACACGCCTCTTCACCCTGGCCGAGAGCCTGGGGGGTGTCGAGTCGCTGATCGAGCACCCCGCGAGCATGACGCACGCGTCGATCCCGGCCGAGCGCCGCGCCGCCATCGGTGTGGGGGATGGCCTGATCCGCCTGTCGGTGGGCATCGAGGACGAAGCCGACCTGGTCGCCGACCTCCGGCGCGCCTTCGAGAGCGTCGAAACCGGACGTATCGACGCCCCGAGCGAGGAATCGAGGGCGCCTATTGGTAGCGTGGTATAGCGCGCATCGCCGATGAGCGCTTGCGCATCCCGTGCGACAGTGAGACGCTGATCGTCCGACAGGGCGAGCCCAATGCGCGGGCCTAACGAATGGCCCGCAGGCAATGCGCCCACCGCGTCACCTATCACCGAGGGAGCGCGCGAAGTGATGCGCCGTGATGTCGAACCCATGGTTGAGGTAGAAGCGGTGGGCCGCGTGCCGCTGCACCCCCGAGTCCAGGTGGATCTGCGCACAGCCGAGACGGCGCGCCTCATCCGCGAGCCACGCGCACAGGGCGTCGGCATGCCCCTGTCCGCGGAACGCGGGCAGTGTAATGAGGTCGTCGACGTACAGATAGGCACCCCACGCCAGCGCGTGCAGGCGACGGAAGCCGGCCACGGCCGCCGCCTCATCGAGACCGTCGTCGAAGGAGGCCACGAGGCGATAGCCCTCCGGTCGCTGCCACCCGGCGACCCACGCGACGAAGGCCTCGCGCGTTGCGAGGTAGGATGTGCCGGGACGCAACTCGGTCATGGCTGGGTACGCCAAAGCTGTCTCGTCCGCCATCAACTCGCGAATTGTCATCGTCTTTCTCCTTGCCATGTCGCAGGGGGGTATCGCCGCATCACACGGGGACGCGAGTGGCCCCCCCGTCCGTCACCCCCGTCGATAGTGCCGCGCGTAGTCGGGTGTGGCGATATCCGGCGCCAACCGTGCGTCGGGAATGGGCGTCAGCGGTTGCAGGCGCAGGGGTACCTCGCCCGCCCAGACACCCAGCGCGTAGTCGTCGGGCGCGTCCTTTGGCGGGCCCGTGCGCGCCTTCGCCGACGCCTCGGCGAGAGACACGGCGACGACCAGCGTTGCCTTCACCTCCCCTGCGTCAGGGCCACGCGCGTCGTCCGAGCGGCCAGGGACGACGTGGTCGACCAGGGCGCGCAGCGATTCCTCCTTCTCGCCCCGTTCCGTCACTACCCGCCCACGGCCCAGCACCACCACGGAGCGGTAGTTGATGGAGTGGTGGAAGGCCGAGCGCGCGAGTACCAGGCCGTCGACGAGCGTCACCGTGACGCATAGGGGGAGGCCATCGGCGAGGTGGCGTAACATGCGGCTCAGGGGCGAGCCGTGCAGGTACAGGGTGTCACCGATGCGCGCATAAAGGGTGGGGATGACGAACGGCTGCGCGTCGTCCACGAAGCCGACGTGGCAGAGGAAGCCCTCATCCAGGATGGCGTGGATCGTGTCGGCGTCGTACGCGCCGCGCTCCGGGTGGCGCCGAAGCGCGACCCGCGCGGGCGTCGTCGGTGTGCTCATCGCTCTGTCCTTTCGTTTTTCACTGTCTCGCCCTTTTCTACGATAACGGCGCGATGGTATGCTGACAAGAGCCATTTCGCACACATGAGTAAGGCCAATTATGAGGCGGTGATGCGCTCGACCCAGGCGACCGCGGTCCCCTTCACCCCGCGCGGCTTCGACCCCCGCGGGTTCCTGCCGCTCCACCGGCAACTCTACGACGCGCTCCGCGCGGCCATCCTGGACGGGCGCCTCCCCGCGGGGGCGCGTCTGCCCGCCACGCGGGTCCTCGCCGTGGACCTCGGCCTCTCGCGCACGACCGTGCTCACCGCCATGGCGCAGTTGCTGGCGGAGGGCTACGTCGAGGGCAAAACAGGGTCCGGGACCTACGTCGCGCGCGTGCTGCCCGATGCCCCGTCCCTCGTAGCCTCGCCCCTCGCCGGCGCCCGAGCGGCGGTGGGAGAGGGAGCGCCGGAGCCTGACCGTACCCTCTCCCACCGCGGGCGACTCCTGATGGCAGCGCCCTCCGCCCCGCCGCACGACGCCGGCGCGCCGCGCGCGTTCCTCACGGGCGTTCCGACGCTCGACGTGTTCCCCTGGAAGGCGTGGCTACGCATCGAGGCGCGCTGCCTGCGTCGCCTGTCGGGCGCCTTGCGCCTGTACGACAACCCGGCCGGCTATCGGCCCTTGCGCCAGGCCATCGCGGACTACCTGGGCGCGGCCCGCGCGGTACGTTGCGACCCCGACCAGGTGATCGTCGTCACGGGTTCGCAGCAGGCGCTGGACCTCGTGGCGCGGTTGCCGCTCGACCCTGGGGACGCGGTGTGGGTCGAAGACCCGGGCTACGGAGGCGCCAAGGGGGCGCTTGCCGCGGCGGGGGCGCGACTCGTTCCCGTGCCGGTCGACGCGGAGGGGCTCGGCGTGGCGGCGGGCATGCGACGCCACGCCTCCGCGCGCCTGGCCTATGTCACGCCGTCGCACCAGTATCCGCTGGGGGTGATGATGAGCCTGACACGGCGGCTGGCGTTGCTGCGCTGGGCGAGCGACGTGGGCGCGTGGGTGCTGGAGGACGACTACGACAGCGAGTACCGCTACGCCGGGCGTCCACTGGCGGCGCTGCAAGGGCTGGATACCGCCGGGCGAGTCATCTACATGGGCGCCTTCAGCAAAGTGCTCTTCCCCGCCCTGCGCCTCGGCTATCTGGTGGCGCCGCCGGACCTCGCGGACGCCTTCGCGCGGGCCAAGGCGCTGACCGACCGCAGCTCGCCCGTGCTTGGGCAGGCGGTGGTGGCCGACTTCCTCGCGGAGGGGCACGTCGGGCGACACATCCGGCGCTTACGCACGCGGCGCGGGAGCGCCTGGCGAGGACGCTCGACGTGTCGGCCCAAGAGTGCGGGATGAGCGTCATGGGTTGGCTCCCCGCGGGCACGGACGATCGCCGGGTGTCACTGGTGGCGGCCCGGCATAGCGTCGAGGCGACCGCGCTCTCGACCTTCGGCCTCGAACCGTGCCACGCGCCGGGGCTCGTGCTCGGCTACGTGCACCTCGACGAGCCCCGGATCAGGGCGGGTGTCGACCGCCTCGCCACAACCCTGAAGGACGTGCTCTAGCTAGCCGAGGGGCACGATCAGGCGCGTTGCCGATCGCGGCGACGATGGGATTGATGGGATAGGGGAGATGAGGGTGGGACGACACGACAACCTGGACCATACGGGCCACGGACGGCTCACGCTGGCCACGCCCGACCTCGCCGCCGATGTGCATTACACGGCCCTGCGTGTCGCGCGCGAGCGGGATCTCCTGTCCATATATGCGCCGGGCATGGGGTGGGACGAATACGCGGGCGGCAGCGGCGACGTGGCGCGGGCGCTCGCTGAGGGTCGCGCCGACATCGGGATGGGCCTGACCGATAGCCTCATCCTCGAGCGGGCGCGGGGAGCGCCGTACCGGCTCGTCGCCACCTTCGTGACCAGCCCCCTCACCTGGCGCGTCCTCGTCCGCTCCGCGGCGCGGGCGCGCGAGGTCGAGGGTCTGCGCGGCGGGACCTTCGGGATCACCCGTGCGGGCGGTGGCGCGCACACGATGCTGCTCCTGCTTGCCGCCGACGCGGGCTGGCGCGCGGACGTCGACTACGCCGTCGCGCCCATCGGGAGCCTCGACGCCCTCCTGCGAGCCCTCAAGGAGGACATGATCGATGCCTTCCTCTGGGAGGCCCTGACCATCGAACGATGGCTCGCCGCTGGCGTGGTGCGGGCGGTCGGCACAGTCGTCCCGCCCTGGCCGGCCTTCTCCATCGCCGCGCGCACGGATGCCATAGCGCACGATCCGGATGGCGTCCACGGCGCGCTGCGGGCGCTGCGACGCGCGAGCGCCGCCGTCGTCGCCGCATCCGATGAGACGGTCGCGCTCGTCGCGCGACACTACGCCCTGCCTCCACACGAGTCGGCGGGCTGGCTCGCGCATGTGCGGTATGCGGACGACGGGGCGCTGTCGCGCCGGGCGATCGAGGCGGCGGTGGCCGCGCTCCGCCGGACGGGCGCGATTGAGGGCGCCCTGCCGGTCGAGGACATCGTCGACCACGACCACCAGTTCGCGCCGCTCCTGACCTGAAAGGATGAAAAGAAGCAATGGACGTGAGCCATGAGACCCCGGAGCAGACACACCAACGACTACAGATCGTCATCGCTCGCGCGGACTGGCACATCCTCGACGGGACATACACTTTCGAGGAACTCGCGTCGGCGGACGTCCCGCGCCTGGTGGCGCCCGACGCGTTGGCGTTCGTGCGCGACGACAAGGTCTGGAGCCAGCTTGTCCCGTGCGCCGACCAGGAGCGCGACTTATACACGGTCTTTCGCTTTCACTTCCTGGACGGGCTCGATAACAGCGGCTTCGTCGGGTGGTTGGCGTCGCACCTCAAGACGCGGCTGGGGACGGGCGTGTTCGTGGTCTGCGGGCAGAATAGCGCGCGCGGCGGCATTTTCGACTACTGGGGCTGCCCGGCCGCCGTCGGCGACGACGTTCTCACTGAGATTAAGCGATTGCGACAGCAGGTAGGCGCGACGTAGGCGCGTCCCATGCGAGGCACACCTGCGATGCACACAGACGGAGGCTGTCGTCGCGCTAAATGGCGCGTTGAGGGTTAAAAGTGCTGTGAGAGGGAGGGGGACGATGCGTGTGGTTGTGGTCGGGGCGACGGGCGTGCTGGGGCGGAACGTGCTCCCACGCCTGATAGAGCGCGGGTATGCTGTGCGGGCGGTGGTGCGGCGGCCGGAGCAGGTCGATCTCCTGGAGCGCCTGGGTGTGGAGGCGATGCTGGGGGACATCCTGGACCCGGCCAGCCTCGACCGCGCGGTGGCGGGGTGCGACGCGGCGCTCCACCTGGCCACGGCGGTCCCGCGGCCGGGAACAAACCCGCACTGGGACATGAATGACCACATCCGCCGCGACGGCACGCGTCACCTGCTCGCTGCCGCGACGCGGGGCGGGGTGCGTCGCTACGTCCAACAGAGCATAGCGTTGGTCTACGGCGAGCAGGGCGCACGCATCGTCGATGAGGCGACTCCACTCTCGCCCGGTCCCGTCGCGCAGTCCGCCGTGGATATGGAAGGGCTCGTTCGATTGAGCGCCCTCGACTGGCGCATCCTGCGCGGGGGCCTGTTCTACGGACTGGGAACGGGGCGGGATAAGAATTGGCGCGTGGCGGCGCGGGCGGGGACGTTGCGGACGCCGGGGGACGGAAACGGCCTCATCTCCCTGATCCACGTCGTCGACATGGCGCGCGCGGTTGTTCTGGCGCTCGAGGCAGCCCCGACCCGCAGTCTCTACAACGTCATGGACGACGAGCCGGTGACGTGGCGGGAGGTATACGGCTACATCGCGATGCAGGAACGGGGCGCTCCTCCCACACCCGGCGGCTCCGTCCTGTTACCGTCGTTAGGCTGCAGCAACGCCCGCATCAAAGCCGACCTCGGCTGGCAGCTCGCCTATCCCACGTATCGGTCCGGCCTCGTCTAGCCCTGGCCCCTGTCGCCTCTCGACCGGCAGTGCTGTGTCATGGGGTCGTGGACACAGGTCCCGCGCATAGCTATCACCTCTGTGAGCTCACTAGGGTAGGTATGTCGATCAAGGCGGTGCATGACGCGTTAGCGCGACATCGGAGGATAAACCCGGCCAGGGCTCAAGGGCTCAAAGGCTAACTCCTAGCTCGCCGCCCTGCCATCAAGACCTGCTATCAAGAAAGGAGCCAGTGCAACAAAGCATAAAGCATAGGGACACATCTCTCCGCGTGTCGCACCGTGTGGCGCGGTTGGCCCCATCTGGGAGTCACTCGCGCAGGCGCTGACGGGACGCATGCCAGCGGCCAAGGGTCAGCACGACGGCAACGATCACCGCGTTCTAACAGGCACTCCGGGCCAGAATTGTCCCGTAGATCCAGAGCGCCAGACGACGGTGTTGGGCGGGGCGCAGGTGGGCGAGACGGTCGGCGCACGTCTGCGCTAGGGGTAGGCCGTCATGCGATGCGGGCATGTGATGGTCGCCTTGATGGCATACTGGCTGCCCGTTACGCCCCGTCGGTGGCACGATGACGGCTCAACGAGTCGGCCAGGCGCTCCAGCCCGAACCACCCCCAGTAGATGCGGTGGCGGATAATCTGGCCGTCGGCGACCTCCAGCACCTCAGCGATGTCGATCTGCTCGCCCACGCCGTCGGGTATCTGCCGCGGGTACTCCCAGAACACCGTGCGGCCATCGCACAACACGTCTCCCGTCCGGTACCAGCGGACGAGCGCGTTGGGCCGGCGCCGTGTGCCCTCCTCCAGGAACCGTCGGATCGCGGTGTGACCGCGGCAAACGCCGAGCGGCGTGTCCAGGATGATGGGGATGAGCGGGGTCTCCAGTTCGGCGTCGGGGTGGTACAGCGCCAAGAGCTTGTCCACATCGCCCTCGCGAGCGTACTCGTGCCACTGATCATACAGGCGCAGACATGTCCCGATCTGATCGCGATTCATCGCTTGCCCTCCTATTTTTCGTACCCTCGGCGCCACAGAAACGGCCGGCAGCCCATGGTCGGGCGGCCCGCTTGACCGCGCCTGGGCCGCCCACACCCGCAGTCTATAACCCCACTATTTCGATGGATGACGAAACGTGTCGCGGGTATGCTACAGGGAGTGGCACGACGGCACGGACGCGCGCACGGACGCGCGAGAGGGGGTGGAGTACATGACAGTGACAGTAACGGACACGACTATCGCCGCGGCGGCCGCCCTGCTGGCTGACCCGACGCGGGCGGGCTTCGTCGTGGCCTTGAGCGACGGGCGTGCGCTACCGGCAGGGGAGTTGGCGCGACGCGGCCGCGTCGCGCCCTCCACGGCCACCGCCCACCTGACCAAGCTCGTGGCGCAGGGGTTCCTTGTGGTCGAGGCGCAGGGAAGACGCCGCTACTATCGGCTGGCCAATCCCGCGGTGGTACGCGCACTCGAGGCGCTGGCCGCCGTTGCGTGCCCCACGCCGATCCGCTCCTTGCAAGCGTCAGAGGAGGCAGCGGCGTTGCACTCGGCGCGCACCTGCTACGATCACCTCGCGGGCGCACTGGGCGTGGCCCTGACGCAAGCGCTCGTTGATGGGGATGTCCTGGACACGGTCGCGGATGGCTACACGGTGACGACAAGGGGCGCCGTGGTCCTGAAGGAGTTCGGACTGGACCTCGACGGTGTGCGCCGCCGGCCGCGCCTGTTCGCGCCCCGCTGCCTCGATTGGAGCGAACGCCAACACCATGTCGCGGGCGCGCTAGGCGCGGCCCTCGCGGATCGCCTATTCGAGCTGGGCTGGATCGCGCGTGTTCCCGCAAATCGTGCCGTACGGGTGACGACGGATGGGCGGGAAGGATTGCGGGAGAGATTCGATCTCGACCTGATGGCGGCCCCTTGGCGCGCCGAAACCGAGTAGTTGGCCAAGTAGTCGGTTAAACCATTCGGCTGCCTCGCCCCTTCTATCTCTATTTGCCGACCCCTCTGAGCCCTGTGCGGGGCAGGCCTCTTGTCGGCCACCACCTGGATGTCACGACATGGCGGCCGCCACGCCACGACATCACCCGTTGCATCCAGTCGTCGGTTATGGACCGCTTATGGTGGACCCTTTTGTCAAGACACTGGGGAGGGGGACTTTAAGGTGGAGACCTCTCCTTTCTCCCGCCGGCTGGCGGAGCTGTGTAGCTTGTCGTTGGTGTGTGGGGTCGCAACCGGGGCGAC
>JAABUW010001895.1_pt1 | contig 33097 bp, 7 predicted proteins | sample 5560081 | NCBI WGS metagenome assembly JAABUW01 (sample SAMN10711882, study PRJNA513363) | rock metagenome | isolation source: Antarctica rocks | place: Antarctica: Victoria Land, Knobhead sud | reverse complement strand
GGATAGTGGATCAGATAGATCGGCTTCGGCTAGATGGGAGAAAGCTTGATGCAGTGTAGCTATGTTGGAATGTGATGAGGGAAGAGTTTTTTGTTGTAGCAAACGTCTTGGGAAATCCAAAGCGTTTGCATCGCTCCCAACAATGGGAAGGAGGTCGTTACTTCCGTCCTGGACGGGGAGGAGGCGGGGAGTTCCTTCATCGCTGGTACTGGTGTAACAGGAAGAGCCATTGCAGCCGTTCCAACTGGGAAGCCGCCGCCCACGATCATCAGAGACATCAATCAAGGAGCGTGATTTTTGTCCCACCCGGTGAGAAGCAGCGACATTGGGCGTTATCGCCTTTGGCTGCGTCTTGGATGTTGAGGCATTGTGCTGCTTGGTCTTATCAAAATCCTTATCAGACCTCACCAATCTCAGGGGTGAGGTGATCTCCACAACATACAAGGGAGCTGACATGAAGTGGACATTGGACTGTGGCTTTTACAGCCAGAGATAAGAGAGCAGGAGCAGAGTAAATATAAGCTCCGGCAAGGCCAGGATCAGCAAGCAGACAGGAGACAGAAGTCAACAAGCGGTCAAGCCGTTGAATCGTCCTCGGGTCTCGCGAATGTTCCTGGATGGACTTCTGAAACCAGAGTGTCAGTGCTCACGTATCCGAGAAGCACGTTGTTCGATTCTTGGCTGCTATAGGCCGGTCTTGTCCAGAAAGATGCTCGCCAGATTTTGCGGGGAAAGGGCGACAACATCAAATCTCGCAAATCTCGAGTCTTGGCGGGTTAATCGAACTGCAATCTGCACTCAGCTCACTCGACGCTCGCCCGAGACTGCCGCTTTAGTGAACAGCTAGAGTGATCCACACTCGCATCTGGGTGCGCAATATTACGTTTAAGTGAGCGATCATTTTTCACTTATCTGAGCGAGCATCCACAAACGCGTGCTCTCGCTCGCGCGAGCACAATTCCACTCAAATAATTCGCAACAAATCGCTAAATAGAAATATAAGAGACAACAATCTATCGCCATTTATAGCTTCAAGCCAAAAGATCTCTACAATCTTCAAAGATATTGATTCTCTCTCGTATTATGCGATCGCAATATAAGTCGAAAGAAAGCAACGATTAAGAAACTCTCGATCAAATCTCAAGTCAAAAATTATATATCAAAAACTTATTACGCGCAAAATAGTATCAAAAACAAGAAAACAAGTGTTGCGAAAACTTTAAAAAATCAAAACTCGACAATAGAACAATTTCAAAAATAAGTATAGATTCTTAAAATTAGTTGCAATCAAAAATCTATACTTACAAGATCGAACAAATAAATAATTCTTATTAAGTAGAAGCAACAAGCGAAACAATATTATAGTGCAATATCGAAATGTCTAGAAAAAGATATATTTTCTCTCGATATTGCAAGTTTAAAGAATTTTTTGCGTTTCAAAGTCTCTATTAGCAAAAAAGTAATTAACAACAAGAAACAATCTATTGTCGATTTTATAAAAACTTTCGAGAAATAGTTTTTCGCCAAATTTGCTCGTATTATTGACAATTTTTACGTCAAAAAAGACAAATATAAGTTGTACAAAATATAAATATTCTAAAATCAATTTTAATATTTTTTGAGCTAATCGACTCTATTAGTAAACTAGAAATACACTAATTCGAAAAACTCTTGTTGTAAACAAGAAAAAGTCAAAGTATCTCTTTGAAAAGCAAAAATAAATTCAATTTCACAAATTTTTTTAAATTAATAACAATATTTGGTTTATTTATTCGCGCAACAAAGTTCAAATTCTTTTCGCTATCGCGATATATTGTTAAACTAAAGCAAGAATTAACGTCTTCTTTTCTAATAAGCACAACAAAAATAAAACTAATTTTCGATATCAAGTAGATATCTATATTCAATTCTTCGAAGCGCTCTAATAATTGTATATAGAATATTAAGATTGTTTTGATCTAAATCTCTAAGAATAAATAGAAAATAATATATAGAATCGATCAACAATAAATCAAAAATAATCGCAATTTAGAAAACATTACGTTCGTTCTTCTATATTTGCAATAATATATGCGCTAATAAAGATCTAAAAATATAATATATCTATTTTTTAGCACAACAAACTTAATTACAATAATATTTAGTATCTTCTTGTCTTAGCTATTGCAAATAAGACGTTTTGAAATATTGAATTTTTTAACAATTTCTAGCAACTACAAATTTCTTCGAACGATAGCGAGCTAATTCTTTGCTAAAGAGACTTAGCAAAATATTTATCAATTTTGCGCCATATTACTAAAAAAAAAGATATTTCGATCAAATCGCTATCTCGAAACATATTTCAACATATTGTTAAATTTGTGCTAAAAATCTTAGAATTTTTTGACAAAACTACAATCCACGCTATACGTTGCTATTTTGACAAAAAAATCAATAGTAAACGCAATCGCTATACGACGTTTACTTTTACTAATCAATATAGAGAAATATATTAAAGTTGAGCGATTTCAACATATTATGCAGACTAATTCTCGCACGTATAGTCGAAACTACGTGGCAAATATCTCTTCTATCGATAGAAAGTCGACTTTCTTTAACAAATCTACTTAGCATAATTATATCAACTATTTTCAATTTTTTAGAAAATTTCAAAAGAAAGATCTTTCGATTAGTTTGTTAGCCAAAAAACAAGTCGAGCTACAATAGAATTCACATTATATAGAGCTTGAGTACAAAGTGCGTTATCTTCAAATTGCAAAAATAATCAAAAACAAAATCAAAGTTGCGCAAAACAAGATGCGAAGCTATTGTTGTAGTTTTGCTAACACAAGCTTGACAAAATATCAAATCGAATAGATTTAAGAGCGAAGAGATTGAAAAATCGCAACACGTGGAAAGCAGCAATCCAACAACAACAACAAAACAATTTAGCTAGAAATTCTATTTCAAATTATGTCAAAAAGAGATTGTCTAGCACGCGCAATAATCTCGAAACAAATTATTATCAATAAACAACAAAAACAAGTTGTCGAGAATCTTTGTTCTCTTGCATCTCGAGATTGTACAATAGTCTATTTGTCTAATAAATAGTCTATCTATAATGTGTGTTTTATACAAGACTACAATATAACAATACAAAGATAAATATCAAAAAATCTTTCTATCGATATATAAGAATCTAACAATCGCAATTTATTATTAAAGTCTTAACACAATATACACGTACATCAATATCGAGACACTAAGCTAGCAAGCACTCTTGATCGAAATAAAATCAAACTAAAATATTGCTTTGTCTACTTCAATTAATTCGTCGAAAAAGAGTAGAATAAGCATTGTTATATATATCTCAAATCGATATCGTACAAGCGATGCGAGAGACTTACATATTGCAATACTCTAATTCGATCTACTTATTGTTCATTCTACTTAAACAACAAACAAATTGCTATATTATTGCAATAATAACACTAAATTCGAGAAAAGCAATTACAAATCTATCTTCAATCACATTTGCAAACAATCTATTGGTCGTTGCATTGTTCTTACTCTCTATATTATTTTTAACTCGACAATAAAATATCGTTTCTCTATTATATAATCGACATTTATAGCTTAACTATAAAGTTATATCTTAACAAATATTATCAAAACAAAAACTCGAGATTTTTTGTCGATTAAGTTTTCAACATTCTAGAGATCAAGCGCAAGAGTAGCAACAAAAATAGAGTTAAAGAGCAAACATCCAAACAAAGCAAATACAATATAAGAAATATATTATAGCAATCTTTATCTAGCGAAATAGTAGATACAACAATCTCTACGTCTTAAATGCCCAAAATTTTTATTATTGATATAATCTCCCAAGAGAATCAACACAATTTACTTAAACTATTTGCTAGCGAATTAACTCTATTATTCGACAAAAATAGCTTTTATTAAATAGAAAACGTTTTGCAAATATAAGAACACAAACTATTTAATAAACTTAATTCCAAAGAAAGCTTTTCAAACAATAGTAACAACAATTCTAGACTTCTCTTTTCTAACGAGAATACATTCTTTTTCTTGTTTCTACGCTCTCGATCTCTCTTATTTTTTAGTTTCGAAGACGTCAACAACAACAACGAAAGCAATTATATTTATTGTTGTAAATATAAGAGCTTGACATCGAATATTACAATTCCCAAAAGCAACAATTTATTTGTTGACAAGAGCTTAGATATGCTAGACACAATCGAAAGCAACACTATCAAATTGAAAGCAATTTTTATTACAACTATCAAATTTTGTATTACTTTTCAATTACGTCTATCAAAAGAAATAGCATCTAAATCAAAAGTTTTGTTGCAACTAACTCAACTTAAAGCGAACAAATTCGATACTCTAAATCGAGCATAAATAGAAAGAGAGAACTAAAGATCTAGATCTTTTCTATTTTTATTTCAAGACTTATTAGAGCAATTTGAAAGAGTAATTTCTTATTTGTATTTTCTTGTTGATCGCTATCTAAATTATCGCGAACGCTATCTATATTATCGAGACTATTACTATTATCTTTTTAATTTCTTCAATAATCTTATTGTCTATTAAATTTTGCTATTAGTTGCCAATTAAGAGCTCTAGATCAAGCTTGAGTCTAATTGCAAAATTATTTACAAATGTTATCGTAATATTCTTAAAATATATTATTATTTCTTTTAGATCTTGCATTTGTTGTTGTAATATCTATCTATTTAGATCGACTATTTACACTATCGATTTTAATCGAGTTTCTTCCTCTTTCGCGAGTTTCTTTAAAACTATAATTTGTGTTATTTGATTCTTGAAATTAATCAACTTAATTGTTAATCTAATTTTATTCAATTCTAGCTATTCGATAACGACGACGAAACTAGTTTCGACATACAAGAATTTCTTTTATCTTTGTAAGTTAAGCTCGAGCAATAGAAAAGATCGCATACTATAGTATCTACTTCTATCTCTTCTTTCGACGTATAATCTAACGCGACGACCAGAACTACTTCGAACAATATATCAATCTCTCGACACAATTCTTTATAAGTTTCGACAAAATACTTGCTCAAATATTTTTTGAAAAGATATTGTTTCTTTAATAGAAATTGCCAGACATAAAAATTGTCGACATTTGTAATTAATTTTATTTTTGCAAACTCAATCGCAATATTAAGTCTATTTACTATATATAGTTAGCAATAAGTCTCAACTATTCTAAGTTAAATATTATAGATATATTCGAATAATTTTTGATAACACTTAATTCTACAAGTCGCGCGATTTAAGTTGCTTGACTAGAGTAAGTCTATATTATACGCGTTTTACAAACTAAATAGATATTCGTAATCTTTATATCAAACTTAGGATTGCAAGATATACAATTTACAATTTGTAGACAATGTCGCTATAGAGCGAGTAAATTCTCTCTTTTGTCGCTTTTATGCGAAAAGTAAACAATCTATTGTAGCTTCTATCTCTATTTCTAGCGCTTTCTATCTCTTGAAAAATTCTAAGCTATTTCTCTATTTGTAATGTGTCTAACGCAAACAACGAAAAGTAAATGTTACAACTAAAGAAATCGATCTTATTGCGAAGATATAAAGTTAAATCTTGATAATCTTTTTTCTTTATTAAGTGTTATGTAGTTGTTAACAATAATTAGCAGCGACAACAATCTAGCATATAATCTTATATTAATTGTTCTTTACATTCTTAAGATTTAGCTATTGACTAACCACAATTCTCGTTACAAGCTGTCGTGGAATTAGCAACTTATCTAATATTGTATTGTTTTTCATTTAAATCAAATTATGTTTCTTGGCGTAATTCTAGATCTTGTTAAATTGGTTTTGTGTCTCTTTGTCTTAAACACAACACTTTTGTTTCGTCTTTTTGTAAAAACGTTTATTCTAATTATTATTTTGGTGTCTTTATCGCATCGCTAGCGCACAATCGAATAGTATTAATATATTATAGAACAAACATCTTCGTCGAGAGAATATCTATAGTTGAGCTTACTTGCACGCTTGGCGAAACAAATCCAAATAATAAAACTAGAAAAGTCGAAAAAATATATTCGAAACACAACAACTAAGTTCAATGTTATCGCGATATAGATATTAACTACAATAACTATTAGAGATCTAGCAAATCCATCTTCGATCTTTGCATATTTCGAGAGACACAAGTAATTTTAAAATCTTATTTATTTTTGAATTTAAGATTAGCTAAAAAGAGCAATTATAACTTCTATAGTTTTTAAGTATTGCGTTATTCTCTAAAAGAAATTAGTTCTTGCTTATTATATATTCGACATTGTAATATATCGCTCTCGATTATAGCTTCTCGACTAGTACTTATAGAACTAATTCTTACTATATATTAGATCAACAGTAATCGCAATCTTTATTAAGAGATTTCTACTTTATAAAGTTGAGTAAATCGCAAAAGAAGACTACTCGATCAAGACTTCTTTAGTTTTGATAGATATTAATAATGTTTTCTTTATAAGAATTCTAGCAAATCTAATAACTTTAATGCTTTAAATATAGAAGAAACATCGTAAAAATGTAAACAATATAATAAACAACAAATATCTAAGTTGGTAGATGTCGAGAGACAAGCTTTGCGTAAAAGCAAAAATATAGAAAAAACACTTAAATTATTAATTGCTGCTTTAGCAATATCTTTCTTTCTAAGCATTTAGACATAATTTGAGAGTCAATATTTAAGTTTGTATCGACTAAAACATTGTTGCAATGTTGATCGTAAGTTGTGTCAACATTTGAATCAAGTTATTTAGTTTCTTTATTATCTTCGCGTTTTGCAATTTTAGAGCGGCTATTTTGTTATCTCTAGCTTTTCTCGTTTGTGCGTTTTGGTCGAACTTGTTTTTCAACGCAATTGTCGATTTTGGGCGATCAAGCGAAGCATTTGCAATCTTTTGGTAACTCGACGTTTTATACATAGTAATAATTCTCTTTGGCAGAACGTTCTAGAGATATTGTTTAAGTTGGTTGTTGTAATAAAATTCGAGTTTCTTGGTCGCTTCAAATTTATCTAGCATATTGATCAAATTATTGTACGTTATTTAGATAGCTTTCTTGTCAAAGATAGCATATATGTTAGTAAGCGATCGCCTTAATTGGCGATTTAAATCTTTTGGAATTGTTTAGATTTTCGCCAATTTATATGCGACATAAAGAATTTCTTCAAATCTCTTAACATTCTTTTTGCGATATTTGCGTGCGTCTTCTTCGACCATAACATATTGATTTTAGTTTAGATAGATTTTGCTTGCTATAGATTCGATTTTGTTTGCGATTCGCACATTATAGATTTCGTAATTGTTAACAAGAATCTATATATAGTATCGATAGCCACTTATAAACTTTTAACATACTAGAATAGACTCTTCGTCCCAAATAAAGTCGACTCGCACTTCGCGTTTGTCGCGAGAGTTAAAGATTTTAACTTTTTTGTTGTAGTCAAATCTCTCGATCAAGTTGAAGAGATTCGTTTATTTTATAGAATAGCTGTTTTTATCTATAAATAATACAAACTCTTTAACGAGTTTTTCTAGTAAGTTCTCGTACATTACGTAATCTTTGAGACTTTAAGCTAGTTCTTTGTATAAGACGTTTTGTCTTACAAAGAACTTAGAGATTGTCTTTATGTCAATCAAGACATTATTATACTCGCTTGTCTTAATATTATTAATTTTATTTTTTGTCGCTATCTTCTTGTTCTTATTATTCAATTTGGCTTGAATACTAGTATCGTCGAAGTTTTTGAATAAATCAACTAGTAAGTCTTCGATCTCTTTATAGATGCGCTCAAGAAGTTCTAATCGATTAATCGACACAATACTCTTTATATTATCGAATTTAGTTTTATCTTTATTGATTGGCTAGTCTAGAAATTCGAATTTCTTGTTGATTATTCTAACGTCTATAATTCTTGTTAATATACAAAAAGATAGCTTGAAGAACGACGTCTACGCATGTTTATAGACATTGATAGCACGTTTGATCAACTTTTGGTCGAGACTTGACAATCTATTAAGATTGATCAAAAAAAGCATTCTAATAAACACTTTCTAAGTCTACTTCTTTCCTGTAGAAGATATAATATTGAGAATTTCCTAAAAATTGATCGAATCACAATAGAGCACACGATCTATAGCTTGTAGCTTCTTTCTATCGCTAGAAATCTTTTTCCCTTTCTTCTCGATACAATTGAATTGTTCAACAATCTTTTTTTGCATCGATCTAACATCGTTCTTTTTCTTTAGCAAGAGCAAATTTTCTTGCTTGCTATTAGTAGACGCGACTTTCTATCTAGCTAATACTGTTGTTTTCTAATTGATTGGCGTCGCTTTTTGCCCAACTAATACTGTTGTTTTTTAACTAATTGGCGCCGCTTTTTGTCTAGTTGATACTGTTGTTTTCTAACTAATAGGCGTCGCTTTTTGCCCAACTAATACTATTGTTTTTTAACTAATAAGCGCCACTTCTTGCTCAACTAATATTGAAATTCTTGCATTGATAAATGCGCTATCTTGCTTAGATACTTTGAACTTTCTCGCATCGACAAAAGTTGCATTCTGCGCAGTAACTTTTGAACTTTTCGCTTTTTGTTTTCGCTAATCTACTTTGTTGCGTTCTTTATTTGGATCTATCGATGTCGTAGACGTCGATAGTCTCGAATCGGATACAACATTCTTTGTAGAGCCATTTGGTGGGTTTTGTACGAATGCGTTATTAGTTATAATAACTAAGTAACTATTGTGTTCTTCAATCGAAGAGCTTGATTAGAAGAGATGCTTTTACAATCAATTATAATTTAGACAAGAATTCGCTCTAATATTATCTTTATATAAAAGCAAGCGAACAACAAGAGTTATTTTTGAAATTAAGTAAAGTGTTACTTTCGAATAATTGCTAGATATCCAAATTAGATATTTTTTTATCTAGAAATGGCGTATATTTGTAAGTCAATTCGATAAAAAGATAACTTTGCTACTCTACTATAGACTATCGCATAGCAATTATAAGATTCGTACTATTTTTGGCATTATAAATTGCAACAACGTATGTTTTGATCGATTTATCGAAGAGTAATTCTAACAGCAATTGTTAGTTATAGAAAGAACGTTTACAAGCAACTAAAGCTTGACATTACAATCTTATTGAATCTTACTATATTCGATTTGACAACGTCGAGTAATGTATCGAATGCGTCAATTAAACGAACGCAAATCTAGATTGACTCTAGCTTTGCAACATCAACAACAACATCTTTACATCTTAACTCAAATTTCTATGTAGAATTAGCACTAGACTTTTCTTCAATAATTGGCTTGACATCAAGAGATTTAAAGTTAGCGCATTACTATTTATCTACTATCGCGATCTCTTTATTAATATTGTCAAAGAATTACACTCTTTAGACAACAAATCGACTAATTCTAAGTACAAGAGCTTTGTCTACTAAGTTTACGAAATAGACTTCGTCACACAAAGATTTTTGAAGTAGCATAGAAGTAATTTTAGTAATTCTTGAAAATATTATTTTCTTGGACAATCTACTATTATTAATAAGCTAATTACAACAACTCTCTTAGAAAATTGTTTCTACAACAATTGTTGAAATTTACTTTTTTACTTGTATTAGAGATTTACAATCTAGAAGATTAAACTATCTAGAATGCGTCTTTATCTTCAATTATTTTACTAACTTAGCTTATCGACCATATCAAATTCACTCGCGTTGCGTATTGTAGATGCTCGCAAAAATAATTGTCGTAGCTATAAGCAATAGCATAGATCTCGAGTGTCTAAATTATATATAGAATTAAGTCTAGTTACAACTATGCGCAGAGCGAAGTGTATATAAAGATAGAAAAAGAACTAAGATACTTAATAATTGGCTTGCTATTCTCTTGAATAATAGTAACGTCAACATATGTTACAACCCAACATCTATTCTATTATTATCTTCAATATAAGTTTTGAGAACAATCGCTCCAAAGATTGTTAGATATTGTTTCTTCTTAAATCGATAGCAATCAAAATTAACAATATGTTGAACAAACGAAAGCAAATACGACTCGGATAGTAATTATGCAAGAGATATTCTCTATAATGTTTGGCTCTTTGATTCTAATTGAAGCAAAGATGTTTTTAGTATAAAAATCACTCTTTTGTCTTGTTCGTAAAGAGTCTCTTCACTCAATTCTTAATTAACAATCTCAAATTCTTTCTTTTGCGCTTCGACATACTCTTCGTTTGGCTTCTCGAAGTTGTCTAGTTTGCGAGTTACTATTTGAAGATAATAATCTCTCTTCGATTTGTTAGTGTCCAATATTAAGATAGATAAAGTTGAATAATAAAACTTACAATATTTTGCTCTAATGTTGGCCACTCTGCTTGATCGATCGATTGATAGCTATAGTAACAATGATTTCGATAGATAAGAACATAAATATTAAATTCTATCTATTGCGACAATTTATTGGTCTTTCTAAGAAGATTGTAACTACGTTTGCGAAACTTTTTTTACAAAGCTCGTCGCTTGTCGATTCTTTTCGCCATACTTAGATCGCTAGTATAACAAAGATTCTTTTACACTCTTAAGCAACGCGAAATGCGTTGCGATTGGCGACGCACAATTGGCGAAGCAAAAAAATAAATACTTTGAATCCATTTCTAGATGCCCAAACCGACCAAGCGCTACGTTCACCAATTATAGCATAGCATGTTATGCTAAGCCACAATTTTTACTTTTGAATGCACTTATAATAAGATAGAGACGCTCTTGTCTATAGTGCTTTGGAAGTCGCAATCGCTTTTCTATATTGCAATTGATTCTAGACATTTATGGATCTAACTTAAGTCTACACTATATTCCTAGAGATGGTTTTCGTTATATATATAATTGTGTGTGAAACAATCTATCTTAGCTAGTTATTGCAAAGCTACAATACGCTTTTCGTCAAGCATTTCTTTTATTCGCTTGTCTTAGAGAGACACCATCTTATTGGACTCTTAACTAGGGTCGATTTGTTCTACTATGTTTTATACATAGCTATAAATATATTTTGCGATATTTTTCGAGTTTCTAGCATCGTAGATGTGGGCATTTGTGTAGAAAACTTGTCTTTTATCAACGTTATGTTCTCGTATTTAGCTTATCACTTGAGCTTTATAAGCGATATGCTAGATCTATCTTTGCGAACATATCGAATTATTTATGCTACAATCGAGATTATGTCAATAACACTAGAATTGATTTATATTGGTATCAAAATTGCAAAAGTCTCGAAACTCAAGTTGTTCTAACCTTTCAATCAACTATTCGAATCTCTAATAAGATCAATACTTCTTTGAGAGACTAGAAGCTAATTAATTAAAACTCTTATATTTATAATCTTTCTAATTCTTTATTCGCTTCGATAATTTTGTTTGTTGTTGTACAAATTGTATCTTCGCAATTATCAAATTGTTGCGTTGAACACTAAATCCGCCACATAGAAGTATACAATATTCGAATAGAAATTTTCTAGATTGTATATATATATTACGTCTGTTATTTTTCTATCAATTATTATTCTATAGACTCTAATTCTTCTATATTGCAATATTAGTATTTGTTACGATTACGTTCGAGCTCTAATATCGAAGCAACGTAATATTGTAAAAATAAGTATTAGTGTTTCTAGATTATTGATTGTTAAAGTCGAACAATATCTCAATATCTAAATGTCTTCAATTTTTTTCTAATCTTTTCTTCAAAATTATTTATTTACAATCGTCTCTTAGATTACGCAAGAGAGCAATACTATCTTAGATTTTATAATAATTCTAAGAAGAGATCTTACTCGCAAACTGTACGTCTTGACCAAGAAATTTATTAAGTTGTTCTCGAAACAAAGTATAGTCGACAACGATTATTCAAAGAGACTTTCTAAAAATAATAGATCTTTATTGTACGATTCGCACGAGCGCCAATTGAGAGCAAATAACAAAAGCTTTCAAAAGTTGTTCGAGAAAGATACAAGTAAAGACTTACAACTAATATTCGAGTACAAGAATGTCCAAGAAGACTCTTAATTATTAGACTTTCGACTTGCTCTTTTTAGCGAATCTTATAGACGTGACATATTCGTTAACAACTATAATAAAGTGTTGATAATTGCTACAAACTCGAACATCGTAGCGCAGCTATCTTATTTTTAAAAGTTGATATCTAGATTCAACAATTATCGAGTTCGCACGCGTAATATATATCTAGTCTAGCAGTTATATTGCATTGATACTTACTATCTTTTGCAACAATTTCTTACTAACGCTTTCGCAAATAATCGAAGACCAATTAGCAAACTTATCGACAGAATTCTAAGAGACGACACGAACTCAAATAGCTATATAAATTCTTATTCGAAGATTAAAAATATATCTTTCTAAGTAAACTAAATCTTTCGTATCGATATATATTATATGCTGAAAAGTCTAAAACAAGATTTTTTAATTGTTAACAAGCATAATCGTCTAACATATAGAAAGAGAGCGATAAATCTTTTAAGCTTGCTCGATCAATAGAATAGATTCTAAAATCTAGACAAAAGAACAAACAAGCTAGTTACAAATATATAGACAATCTTATAGTTTACAACATAATATAATCTTTCGATAGTTTTGGCAAATCGACAAATATAAAACAATCTTCGAAGTCTAGTTAAACAAAAACTTAATAGCAACTTCAAATTACTTGATCTAAAGCATCAATCAATTATCATGTCCAAATTTTAATCTCTTTTTTAAAAAAAAGATGCAACTATAGATAGCTAGACAATATTCTAAATTATAAGCAATTGAATTATAATAAACTACAAATAGACATAATGCTATTTGGCTTGCATATGCACTATTATATTTGGATTAAGACTTAAGTATCTTAGTATTGTACGCTTTTCTAAGATAGCTCTAGAAAATTGCATTCTTTACGTTGTTGTTGTCAAAGTCTATTTCTTAATAGTTGCAAAGATCTACTTCTATCTAAGTGCGTGCTTTTGATCTTTTATTCAAGATTTTCTTGAATCTTGCTAACACTCTCTCTATCTCCGTACAAAGTGTAATAATCGATTCGAATAATTTTGTTTCAATTGTTTGAAATGTTTTAAAATATATTAGCTTCTATAGTAGAAAGCTCTTCTCGTGCGTAAGTTCTTCGACTCGTTGTTTAAAACTTTGCGACAAAATGTACTTTAAGAATTGAATTCGATATAGAAATTTTTTGTAAGTCGACATTGTTTTGTTGTAATTAGCGATCCAATAATCTAGAGAGATTATATCTTTAACTTTGTCGAATATCGATCGCTTGCGAAAGAGAGATCGAATTGACGCATAACTCCAAATTGTTGCAAACTTTGGCAATCTTGCACGATTTTTGATTTTTGCCAACAATTTCTTCGTTATGCAATCGCTAGAGACTATCTTTAATAAAATAGCTATATCGTTCACGTCGTCCAAAGAAGTCGAATAATATATTTTGTCAATAATAAACATAATTTTATTTGGCACATTCTATGTTAAACGATATAGATATCTAGACTCGACTACTATGTTTCGTTGATCGAATAGATAAGAGAATATATATAGCAAAAAAGTAAAAGTTTAATAGCAATCAAAACACGACACAAAGTATAGATATTATTTTTGAATAATATAGTATTTACTTTCGACGCCATTTTTAACGTCGATCTATACTATAGAAGTATTACAATATCGACAAATCAAGTTTGCAATATCTATATTTCGAACAACTATAACAAATCGATTGATTTTAATAGATAGAGAACTCGTAGATCTTTAATCAACTTCTTTATATATACGTCAAAGTAGATTTTCAATGCGAATAAGTTTATCGAAGAAATCTTAAAAAGCGAAGCAACAATATATTACATTATTATTTATTGCAACTAATTATAATAACAACATTGCGAAGCCGAAAAAATCTAGAAAAGAGAGATCTATGAAATGTGTTTTCAATAAAAGCGCAAAGTTCTACTATAACTTTATATCTCTAGATTAGGCTAAATCTGTCGTTATTGTATATAACAACAAAGACAAAATCTTTGTCGCAATCAAATGCGCAAAGAAGAGTGGTATTAAACACATTCGAATCTTCAATTTTGTAAACAATTAAGTAGTCAATATCAAAGACATGTTTGTGAACAAGAAAGAGATAGTAATAATCTACAAGCAAATAAATGTTTTACTTAGATATATTATGGTGATAGCGAATAGTTTGTTGCAAGCATTTGAGATTGCGACTATATACAAGAAGATTAAACTTCTCTTAAACAAATGTCTTAGAATGCTAACGTAGATCTAAATAGCTAGTTGAAGATTTTACTTATATTTATAAGCAGCTTTTTATATACTATAACAGTCTGTCTTGTGATACTATTTTACTACGTCAGGACGATAAGATCAAGATTGATATATTATACTATAACAAGTCAAAAGCAAAATTTCTTATCAGATTGTAGCCAATATCGTAGAATCGATTCTTGAAAAGAAAGCTATCTTGTTTGCCAAAGTCCATATCGATATCAAGTGCATTGGCATTATTATAATCGAGCTTATAGAATTAGCTATTAGCATTCTTGATTTCAAGACAACGACATTGGTCGCGCCAGAAAGATAGAGCGACGGATTAAATATCAAGAACTTCTTAGCTAAAACGCAATTTAGTTTGCTTTTCGAGCTAAAGACGATAAGTTTTCAAGTATTTAATCGAGCTTTATGCGCACTAATCTTTTATCGTCTTAGCATCTTTTTTTGCCCTCTAAATTCCAAAGGGCGTGGCTTGAACATTATGTTTTCGTCGCTATAAGAGCAATCAAAGTATTATAGAAGAAATCTTTTTTAGATTGACAAGCTTCGTCTTAGTAATAAAAAGAAGCAATCTTTTGAAAAGCGATATTGATCTTGATGTCGTATCTTCGAGTTTTGACTATTGTTCGCTTTGAGATTATCTTGCATATATTTGGCGCGCTTGAATTTATGTAAGATAGCTGAATTATTCACGTGTATAGAGCTATCAACTTCTTACATATGTTACTAGAATTGCTTACAAAATATAGATAGTAAAAGCATTAAAATATCGTCGAAAGTAGTTAATTCTAACTTATTAGATAGATAAAGTTTGACACTTCTTTGCCAGAATTCTTCTAGAACAAATATTGTTTTCGAATTTCTATTAAAAATTATATTATCTAATAAACGTTTTATAATAAATTTATATTCGAGTCTCTAACAAACAAACATAATTTAAGTTGCTTTACGTCTAACGAGTTTATTCTATTTTATTGTCGCGTTTTGAGAATAGACTAGTCAAAGAAGAAGCATAAAATTGCAAGCTTTACAAGATAGTTGAACTTTTGTGTAAATATCTAAGTTAGTATATTAGATAATTCGCTACAAAGGCTCTAATTATTTGGTTCTCTTTAGAAATAACAACACTATTATATAATCGAAGAATAATGCGATCTAAGAAGTTCGACTTTGATTTCTATTGACACTCGTGTCGAGAGCGATGTCAAATGTGCGTGTAACACAAATTTTGTGTTGCTATAGCAATTAGATAATCGATGTAATTGATTGAGCGACTTAAACAAGAAATTATAGACACTTATTGCTTTTCTATAAAGCTCTTCCAAGCTACAAGTGTTACTTAGATTTACTAGCGTTACCAAGAATCTACACGACACAATTGGGGACACAATCTTGTACAATATATTAAATCTTAGAGAGCTTCGCAATTCTTAGATAATAGACTTTTCTAAGATTGTAATTTATATCAAGAATTTAAAGTTCTAGAGATTATCGTAATTTTAAAGATAGATTAGTATTTAACTTTGCAGCAAAAATTCTATCGAATCAACAAAGTCTTGCTTCGATGTTTTTGATCTTAAGAAACTACACTAGTCGAGCTATTGCACAATAGATCTAAATTTTGCAAAAAAGCAAGCGCAAACATTTCTACTAATTACTAGCATTACAAAAGTTGCTCTTGTCGTATCAATTTTATTTGTTGTTGCTTGTTATTAGTTCTAATCGCTATTTAAAGCAAAGACTAGTTTAATCTTGCAAAGCTACAAAAAACACATTCGATTAATTGTTAGCTTCTCAAGATTATTATATTCCCGAAATTCGACTATTGCACAAAATGCTCGCACCACAATATATTGAGTCAATTTGCGCATATTCTTCTTATTGAATATAAAACTTCTTGTACGCTTTTAGCGAACTAATTGAACTTCTTGTATCTTCTACTTTACAAGATTCTTAGCATTGCTCGTATCTTATAGTATTGTACATATATTCAATTTTTTGCTCGAGAGTTTTACAATTTTTCCAAGAAACAATTTGCGTTAGACTTAGAGCTTCCAATTATTGTTCAAAGAATTTGTAGTTCTTTATAAAAATAACTTGTAAGAAGTTCTAACAACGTTGTTGAAATCTTAGCTTATAGTAAGACGAATTATTAGATAAGTGCAAAACAAGAAAAAACAATTAAACAAATTCTTCTAAGAAAACAAAATTACGCTAAAAGTGTAACTGTAAACTTATATACGAAAGTATGTAAACTAAAATAGACTTCGATAATCGCGAATCAAGCTTAGCTAGAGACGCTATCTCGACTTCGATCAATTTTGTATTTTTTTGTTTACTCTTAACATTTAGCGATTTTGGAACGATTCTATCCGCCTATTAATAATAAAATAAGTTGACGCTAAAAGCTTGAATTGTACTTCTCGATCTTATTGCTACTTATTGCATTGTATAGAAGCAAACAAAACATAAATTCGCATCTACGCTAGACAGTTACTAAACGTAAGATCTTGAGAACTATTATCTTGCAAGTAACTTAGAATATTTAGAAAATAAACTAGAGAATAATCGAAAAGCTTTACAAGAGAGAAGTTCAAAAATTGGAATATTCTAATTGTTCTATAGATAACTTAAAAGATTAATAGAGTCGAATAAACAAGACAATGCAACAAATATATTTGTTACAAGTTAGTCACAATACTTTCGTTGTCTCGCATCTAGATCTATATATATTCGTCGTCAACTTTTATCAAATTTCGTTGTTCTCGAATATTTTTATAACATAAGCGACGATGCTAGATTTAGACGCTGCAATCTAGTCGCTATATTTTAACTTTTATCAAGATATAACTTTTCCAACGAGAATAGACTCTAGCGCTTATCTATCTATACAAACAATAAGCACGAGCCCATCTTTACATATAGTCCAAATACTAATAATGCAGCAACAAACGACAACTTTCACCATAGACGAAACGTAGATTAACAATAACGCAATTCCACAACAAAGCTAGACCAAGAAGTACGATCTCGAAGAAAAACAAGAAAAAGAATATATATAGTTGTCGCAACTAGTATCTAGAGACAACGAAGACTCTTAATACTATATTTTATGCTAGATCGCATATTAGCTATTATTCTTATACATGTTGACGCCAAAACGTATTACTTATTTTGCACTATCTTTGTTCAACATTCTTTCTAAAAGCTACTTGACGCTTGACTCTTGATAATTTAGCGTTAGCATACTATGTATAAATTAGAGTTCACTAATAGTCGCTCTTTCAATAGTCGCTAATTATTAAATATTACTTATTACGTCGACTTCTCGCTTCAATGTGTCACATGTTTTTTTTAAAGTAGCTATAATTAAGAAGCGCGATAAAGCATCTCTATTGGAGATCGAAAATTAGAAACACGTTATAGTCGACGCAAAATGCTTGTCTCAAGTAAATCGAGTTTCCAATTTGTATACTTGAGTTCGCGGGAGTAATCGTCTTCTTACAATTCTCAATAATACAAGAATCACTCAAAAGAGAATGTTTTGTTTAGCGCTATAATAATTTTCTTATCGTAGATCAATATAACGTTTACGTAGTAAACAGCCCGCGATTGCGCAGCAACTAAAATAGATATCACGTTTTGTCGCAACAGACTAGCAATTGTTGATCGACAAATTATTATCTCTCTTTTATAAATCTCTTTTAATAAACTTGGTCTAGACTATCTCTTAAGTCTATAGCGTCTTGACGCAAAATCTAATTCCATAATAACATTTTGTCTATCGTTGTTCTAATTCTAGAAAAACGCATTAACACTAATAAGCGTCGAGCGAAAGCTATCTATATCGCATTTGGCAAAGCTTGTTTAGATTCTATATTGCTTATAAATAGATGCAAGCTTTTTAGAGATATTTTGACAATTATTCTCTATCAAGCTCAAGAAATTCTTGAGTTCTACAATTTCTTAATACTTTACTATATTTACAACTATTAATCTCTCTAACAATACTTTGGCGATCGAAAGCTCTTCTACAATAAGTTAAAGTATTTCTAGCGAAAATAGTATTTAATCTCTATTCTTTCTACTAGAATAATTTTATATTGTTAGACACTAGCACAATTTTATCTAGCAAAAATTTGATTGTTCTTACAAAGAATCTCCAAATGCAATTGATTAACTGTCGCAAGACTTTGTGTTAATTGAAACAAGCAAATTAACGAAATCGAATTGCAAACTTCGAGCTTTACGCACAATGTCAAAATCTTCACTTCGACACTTATTAATTACACTAGATTCGCGCAAATTTGGAAGTCAATCTTTACAAAGAATACAATTAATATATAGCTATTTATTAAGTTTTGCAACACTTGAAGCGAAGTTGAACGCTACTTGAACGTTGTGTCGAAAAACAATAACATATACTTATTAATCTTGCCAACATTCTTTATGAACTTCGTCTCAAGATTGACGACAATAAGCTTTTGAAGAACGAAAAACAAGTAAATGTTATTGCGTTGTTCGTAGACAAGAAGAAATTTACTAACTAGATTGATAGTTTGAAGCACTTACTAATCGAGATAAAAAAAATTCTAAAAACAAAAATCAACAAGAACAAGAAAATATATACAAATAGCACTAAGCTAGTAAAGACTAGAAATTATAGAATTCTAAAATTGGAGAAAAATTTGATTTGCTTGAAGCAAAAGTAGCGTAAACACAAAACTTGCAAAGTCGACGACGCATAAAATGTGGAGCGAATTATCTAAATCTCTTTGTAACAATATTACTTGAAAACTAGCGTACAACTCTATCAAATTTCTCTTTTGCAATATTTGCTATTCAAATTGCCCTATTATAAAGTACTCAATTTGATAGCTCTTTTGAAAGAGTCTAGAAAGCTATAGAATTTATTGTAAACATTATTGTAAGAAAAGAACAAGATAAATGTTCTTCAATTATATTTCGTCTTTGTCGCAACATCTAACTTGCCTTAGCGCGATCTTATATTAATTTATATAAAGCTTAAGATAATAAACGATAAAGACAATATCCAAGATAAACTAGAAATAGATGCATTAGATAAGAGAACATCGAAAGTAAATATTGCTAAATCTGCGCCAAAAATAACTTTTGTTCAAAGCATTCAACTCGAACTTATATAATTTTGTTACTTTAAAAGTTTAGCAACGAAGATCTTTCTTTTTAAAATTGTATCAATATTTTAATTCTTTACTATATAATTAAAACCAATCTCAAACAACTCTACTCTTGGAATATTTATTAACAAGACATGTCTTGAAGTAGCTCTCTATTCGATTGTTTTTATTCTATTAGCAGCTATAAGTTATCTCTCTACTATAGTATTATTTAGTTTTTTAATATTGAGCAAATTGTTTGACATTCTAGTATTCTTACATTCTTTATAACAAGACTTAGACTCGTTGTAAGAAACTCGAAGAGAATCTTGGCAACTGCAATAGCAATATAAGTCTTTATGTCTCTCTAATTAAGTCGCTCCCTTGCCCTTCTTAAGAAAATTCTACATAAACTAACAAAGTTCAATCCATAAGTGTTGCGACTAGCTTTGCCTCTTGGCCTGTAGCCTAATCGACTTTTTGCAATGTTCGAATCGTCGCAAAGTTCGCGTCTTGTACAATATCGATAGTAGTACTTGCACGAACTATCTAGCGTCTTTTTGCTATTTGTGCTGTGCTTTGGTATAGAAAGACAAGAAGATCAAGAAACAAATACAAAATAAGAGCGTTATATTTTAGGCGCAATCGCAAATATCTTATTAAAGGTTGGGGGAAGCGCAATAGAAGCTACTAGATAGTCTCGTTTAGATAAACGAGACTCCAAATTTGAAAACGACTTCGCAAACGTTGTTATTATATCTTTTAAGATATTGCGATAGAAAAACAATTCAAATTGAATTGAAAGAAGCTAGCAATCTCTTACTTCGCTTCGACGCCAAATTCTTATTTCACTTATATATTGTAGTTTAGATTAAGAAGATATTACTTGCAATAATATATTTTAGTTGCAAAAGTTTTGGCGAAAATTAGCGTTCGAGCCATGCTCCAAGTTCGATACAATAGATTAGAAAGAGAAGTCGTCCCAAAAGATAACGTATAGTCTACAAATAGAATATATTATCGCGTCGAAACTTATTGGTAGCACTAAGATATTGTATGTTGCGTAAGAAAGCAGCATCAACAAAGTGTAAGTCTAAAGTTAGTTGTTGGAGCCAAAAATAACATCCTAATATGTCAAAAACGACTTTAGTAGTATTGCTTAGACGCTGCATAACACATAACTCTCGCGATATAAAAACAATATAAAGGGTTATAATTCTCTAAGCTATTTTGAACCAAAAGAAAAGTCTTTATCTTAACACTATATTTGATAAGTGCACATCAATATGAAAGTCTATAGCAAAGATCGTCGTTGGCGGGAAATAATTCGAAAGCGTAAGTTGTGTCTAATAAAGAAGGTCAATCAATTGCATACTTTGTGCAACGTTAACGTTATACTTCTTATTTAACTTGACCACAAGATTCTATTCTACAACTTGGACATCAACATCAATTATCTTGCAACTATAGTCGTAAGCCTCGTAGATCTATCTTCTTTAAAACGATCTCTAATTATAAGCATATAGGCGCTACACTAGAAGAACTCTACCAAGATAAATATTCTCAAACCCAATAATCTTGTTAAACAACAAAAGAGCATAATTGTTGCTAAGAATTACAATCTTGACATTTCGCACAATCGAACGCATAGTCTACTTGCAAGATCTTCAAATAAATCTTCGATTTGCTATCGCTACTTGTTGTCAATTTTGATAGACGAGCGCTCTTAAAAGCTAAATGCAATTGTTGGTTTAGTTATAATCAAGAACAAAGAGAAATTAACTCGAGTGCTTTCTACACAAAAGAAAGAAGAAAAGATTACAATTTGTACAAATCAATTGAATTGTTTGCGAAAGCGCGACAAAGTCTATCTAAAATTATCTTTTAATCTCAAATCTACTCTTAGAGTTACGCGATTCTCAACTAAGAAGTTGAGATAACAAACCCGTTTATTAACGAGACTTAAAACGCAACGAGATGCTAAGTAATTACTATTATAATATAATTGTTTGACGTAAGAAATTACAATCTCTTGTAGTCTTTCTTTTATGTAACTATAAATTCGTTATATATAAGTTACTCAAACATAAGATCTAAAATAGTAGCTAAATCTACTCTTAGAACGTTGCAATCTATTCTATTTGAGTCTTGACATGCTTTGCATTCAACATTAATAGACTTTTGCACAAACAAATAGTGCACAACTTTAGAGAAAAAGATCGAGAGAATAGAGAAGTTAGAGAGTAATAAATTTCTGCAATAAAGTAATCGCGATGTCTATAGATTGTATAGAATAACGGAAATTAGAGAAGAAAGCGATAAAGACAAAGAAGATAGAGTTACGACGAGATGTTAAAAGTAGAAAAACGCTGCATGTCTTATTAGTTCGATTAAGTGTTAAAGAAATAGAAAAAAATTGTTACAAGACTTAAAAATCAACTTCGAGAGAATTGGACTTATTGACGAAGAATACTATTCAATATATGCTCTTAAATATGCTAGCTTTTTACAACTCTACAACACGCGAACAAGCTTATATAGTAAGTCTTTTCGCAATATCGAAGTAGTTTAGATCTTAACGAAAAAGTCAAATGTAGAAATTTGTGGAAACTAAACAAACAATATACTTTGTTGTTTCTTAAAACTTAGACTAAGAAACCCATTTCGTAGCATTCGATATATCTATAACAAGATACTTATCTTAAGCAGTTCTATTATTGGATTCCTATAGCATAAAATTAGTCGACTAGCGTAGTGCTAGCAATAATAGATATCGATTAAATAGTTTACTTTTGCGCTTAGAGATCAATAAGAAAACAAGCGTTTTTGAACAATAGTCTGAGCTGTTATAACGATTGGCAGCTCCTTGGCGTGCTAGAGTGAACTGATTAAATTTTTGCCATAAAAAAGCCTTACATAATGTGTCGATACAATAGATAATTAAGCGACTTGGAAGATTACTAACGTTTGTCTCGTTATCGTTCGAATAGATGTACGCGACTTCTTGGCAAGCGGCAAAAAATAAAGACGCGAGACTATTAGAATATTCTCTTGCTAAATTTAGACAAATAGAATTGTCTACTTGATAATTGCACGCAATTTCTAGTTGGCTAAATAGATTAATGTTGCAACTAGCAATCGCGATATCTTCGAAAAAACATGTAATTAGAACAGAGTAGTCGTCTACATAGCTAATATCGATATTTGGCGAACTAGTGTAACTGTCTTCTATTTTGCTGTCTTGAGGATTGAGGTTCGAGCTCACGTAAATACGATTTGTCCACTTTGTAAAAAAGATATATTGAGTTGAAGAACCATGTGCCAGAGTCGTTGCCAAAGGATTTTCTATCGATGATAAACCACTAGCGTTCGAACCAAAAGAAATAGAGAGTGAAATATCGTAAATGTTGATTACGAAGATTATTAAATCTTTATCGAGAGAAGAGAGAGAACTAATTATAGCTTGCGACAATTCTAGATCTAGAGACTTATTAGAGAGACGAAATTCTATTATTGCATGCAACTAATGTGTAGCTTAAGACTCTACAAAAAGACGAAAGCTTGTTGTAATATATATCTAGAATAGCGTCTAAGACTCTTAAGCGACAATAATAAGTTGTTGTTGCAGAACAATAATTGTTGCAATAATAGCAGTTAAACACTTCAAGAAATGTGCAACTACTAGAGTCGCGAGAAGCAGAATTACTATCTAACAAATAATATCTATTTTTTTTGTCTAGTTTTAGATAAGACAAAAAGAATATCGACAAGATTTAAGATTACTTGTAAAGAGCTCAAGCAAGAGCATTTATATTTGAAGAATTAGCGTCTAGCCAAAATACAAAAATTGTCGAAAACGAATTTATAGATCGTGCTTGAGTAATCTTGCATATTGTTGACTTCTTTCTTACTCTTAGTATTATATAAACGACAACTATTATAATAATAAATAGTTTAAAAATAAAGATATTTTGCGACAAATTTTAGATCCAATAAATTTGAGCCAATATAACAGCAGTCGAGCTTTTGATCTCGAAATATGCTCTAGATCAAGCTCGATTGCTATTGTACAAATTCTTATAGTCTCGATCTATTAATTTCGAAGTCGTTTTTAACTAGAAGAAAATTATTTTCGACTTGATTCTAATTATAGATTTGCTACTATATTGTCTGCTTCGTTATCGCGCTAAAATAAAACGTTGCTAGCTACACTCCAAGTCCAACGCCACTAGAACTATATTATAGACTGCAATATGTTGCTTGTATCTAAAATTTCCGCTTGAAATTAAAGAAAGAGAAACACAATACTATATAGAGTTTGACCCTTCGAGATCTAATCTACAACATTGAGATTATTGCTTTTTGTCAAGTAAATCGAGAACATTTACGAGACAAACTATCTCTCAACGTTTTTCTCAAATTTTACTTCGACTTTGTTTAATAAATTCTATAGATGTAGTTTCTAGCAAAGAGAGAGATGTATTCTTTCTAGATTTACAACTACAAAAATATAATAAAGCGACTTCTAAAAGTTCATTTTGTTTCGAGATTAATTTTCAAGATTTACAATATTGTGTCTAAGACTTTAACATTCTATTCTCTAAACTAGAAGCAAGAACCAACGTCGTACTACGCATACTAGAACAATAACGAAGATTCTAAAAGTTGTGGGGATTGCCATTCAATTCACGCGATTTATGCATCGATAGTCGCTCCCAGATTTTTTATAAAGCTTTATAATTGTTTCTTGCATTTTCTAGTGAGACATTTATAAAGGGAGGCTAGAAGTTATATGTGAAGTCAATGTTATTATATGCTGAAGCATAAATATTCTCGAAATAGCCAATTCCCAAAGATTGAGACTAACGTTACTTTGATTTGTTTCTTTTATAACTTTAGCGATTCCAAGTACTAACACTTTGCTTTATACATTACTTGATGTTGCACAATATGTTTACGAATTGTCAATATGTAACTTTCTAGCTTCTCTTGTTACTTCGACGTCTATATTTGTTGTAAAAGTCTTTCTTTTTGTATTGCTCAAAAATTGTCTTAAATATATCTAGTAAATCTTAGTCGATTTTTCGAATATTAATTTGCTAACTCGAGATATTGTTATTCTCGATTCTTCTTGTTAAGAGACAAGAATCAAATAGAAAAAGCAAGTTTTCGAGATATTTGACATATTCTACAGATATTAGAAAGTGTCGTTCTATAACAATTCGATCTTGACATCTTCTTTTTTCTTCGATATATTAATATTTTTTTCAAAATCTTTCTCTATTTTTCTTTGATTGTCGTGCCAATTCTTGTTTTGCTTAATATTCTCGATAGCAACAATACAACTTACGAGATTGACAATCTAGATAGATTGAGTTGAGCGAACGTGAATTCGAATTATACTAATTTCTATTGAATTTATCTTCTTATAATCTTTTTCGTAATCTAATATGTGTATTATATTGTATACAAGAAATTATTGTTCTATCTAAAGATTCGCAATTGCTTTCTCGCTTTATCTAAACATAAACGTTTCGAATTTGCGACTACAATTTTGATTACAGATATTCTAGATAAGAATCTACATATATTGAGAGAATTATACAGTATTTTTTCTAAAGAGATCCGCTCAATAAAAATCAATCAAGATATATTTGCTCTATCAAAGAAGATACTAAGAAGACAAAAGCTTATTTGTGCATATAAGATTGCAATTATCAAAAACATAAAATTGGCTATTTACTCTTGTAGTCGACAATATACTAACAACTATTCCTCGAGTAGAAACATAGCAATAATAGAAAAATTATTATTCGATAACGTTCTTTTAGATTCAATTCGTATAGAGTCTCGTAGAAGCTAGAAGTTCCCAATTCTCTTATATTTAGTAATATATAATGTCAAGAATCAATATTTACAAAAGTTGGCAAAACTAAATAAAGACGTTCGAACAAATCAACACAAGCTAACGAAGCTTTATTATATTGAAGAATCTTCGATAGAATTCCCAAAAATAAGATTCGTTTTCGTTCGATTCAACGCATAGTCGTTCGCATAAATAGCTTGCTAGACTAATTTGTGTTCTCGTCCACTGCAGCTTTTGGCGAGACACGTTGGTGTAGTCTTTGAAGATATTAGATAGAATTACTTGTTCTTCTATTAATAGAATTGCTTTGTACGAATTGGAGTGATATCGATTGCTATCGTTTTACTTCTTATTTTGTGGACAGTTTTCGTCGCTTTTATTGGATTTCTTTCGCAAATTACAACTCTAACTAATTTAGTAGTGTAATTTGTATAATTGGCCACGATCTCTTCGTGGTTGAAGAGTATTATTCAAGATATATTGCTATAACTAATACTTACACTATTAACACTAATATTGTCTTATATTCTACGCGTTATCGCAGATTATTAAAATTATTCAACAAGAACAACTATCAAGTTGTTGTTACAGAAATATTATTTTATTTTTCTCTTTTTGCAGACATTTCTTATCGTGTCTTTATTTTTTAGTTTTATCGAAATTGCACAAGATATACTTTACGGTCTCGACTCTATGTCGTTGTTAGTTGCTTAGAATCTTTTCAAGTTCTACAATTACTTCTTCTTCTATTTGGTAATTCAAGACTTTTTCGTTAGTGCGACAACACTTCTACAAGCAGGAGAATTGTTTATATAACTCGTTGTTAGCTCTTTAATAGATTGTACGCCAAAACAGAAATAAGAGCGTCTTAAAAGCTTGCTCGAGATTCAATAGAAGATCGTTTTCTCGCTTTACACAATCTTTGTCTATATTGATAGATTCTTCACAATCTGTATTATTTCTTTGTCTACTTACACTAGTAGACTTGACATACTTGATTATGGCATCTCTTATATTTGTACTTGGCGTCATTGCATTCTTTCTATTTGGACTTGTATTTCGTTACCACATTCTTTGTATTTTAGTAATTTAGTATAACACAAATAATTAGCTTTATCTAACAACTTTGAAATAGCTTTTTATCGATATCTACGTTTTGGAATTATGTCTAACGAATCTTTTTATAATAGTTTGTAATTCGAACAACGATATCGCGAACATTAGTTAGATCGTTCTTATTACTCTTGTTGCAATAGCAACAATTATCTTTTATCTTACGTTGAAGAATTTATTTGCATCAATTCTAAGACATTTATTTGTATTTAAAGATACTAATTGTTATAATGTCGACAAGAAATCTTTGATTGTCGAAAGATCTAGTTGTGTTCTGTCGAGATCTTTATAGTTATATAATCGCATAATAGCATTTTGTAGTTTGTCAAGCGTTTCTTCTAGTCTTCGAGCTAGTATTTATAAATTTGCGAGAAGTCAAAGCTAGATACAGAGTCGACGCGTCTATAATGCAATATTTGTCTTGTATTCGATTTCTATTATCTCTATATCTAAAGACTTTCTAAGACTCAAAAATAAAAAAATACAACAAGCAAAAAAGCGTCTAAAAGATCTTTAGTTTAGTACTAGATTTGTCAAGCTTAATATAAACGAATATCTTATAATTTCAAAGAGCGTCGAATTTCTTGATAAGAATTGACTAAATAAATTTTGAAAAACTTTGTATACTTCTTGTGATTTTGCGAAGTACTAGCTTGTTAATGCTTTTGTGTTTAGATATCTTTGAACGATAAATATAGTAAATCTTTGCTTAAAAAACCTAAGAGATTTCTATGCATACGTTTTCACACAAGATAATCTAACAATAGAACGAAAATGCTTGTCTTATCTAAGCATCGTTTGTGAATGCAAACTCCGGTCGCCATTTATAGATATCAATTATTTAGCTTTTGAAAGCATAAAATTAATCGATAGTCTAATACTAAAACTTATAAAAATCAATTCTACTAGATCTAATCGAACATAGACTCTAAGATCAAGAAGATAGCTAATAGAAAGTTTGGAAATATACAATTAACTAATTTGTTTTAGTTTCGAAGAAGTTTAAGAATACTAATATATACACTAGAGATTAGAGACAATTCTAACAAAATCGCGAATATTGTTTGTGTGCTCGTACAAGAAAAGAATCAATTAGAGCGAATAATATTGATAGCGTCTAAATCTTTCTTGTCTACGAGTAAAATAGAATTATTAGAAGAAGTCGAGAATCAAAACAAACTAGCAGCTAAATTCGAGAATTTAGACATCGCTATAAATTTTGGCAATAGCGCAAATAGTTACGAGCTAAAGCAGCAAAATAAGATTGTTTGCGTCGATTAAGATCTTGTAAAGATAGCAAAGACTCTAAAAAAGATAGAACAAGTTCTTGTTTTTGTTGATGCCAAAATAAGTATTAATTGTGGTATATTTGTGAGTCGTCCATTTTTTACGAACAGACATATTTCTAAAAACGTCTTAGAATTTTTGGTCTTCAAAGAGTCTATACAAGATTAATCAAGAACTATTCGATATTAATGTGTTTAGCAATAAAGACGCAAGAAAAGAGTTGTTTAATTGTTTGAAAAATATAAGAAACATATCGAGATCTATTGCTTTGATCGAAACTAACATCTATTAATTCTTACGCATTCTTAAACATTCTTTCAAGCTACAAAGATGCTATACTTAGAACTTCGATAGACTAGAAGCCAAAGTAGAACTAAACAATAATCTAGATTTCGACAATTGTAAAGTAATCCAACTTTATAGCAATCTTGATTCTCTACGATGCACATTTTGTCGTTATTGTACGAATTGGAACAAGATAAATCAAATAACTTTGCTCTTTGGAAAGAACATACTATGTCTACAATGCACGTCCATAGTAGAGGAACGAAGAGTTAGAGAAGTTAGAACAAATATTTATGTTGGCTTTCTACAATCAAACATAGTATTTCTTTACGAGTACGACGATTTATTAAACGAACGCAAGGTCGAATTGATCGACCAAGACAATAATCTAAAGATAGACATGCTACTAATTATTGGGACATCGCTAGCTATTAATAATGTCAAGCAAGTTGTTGGATCTATCTTTATTCTAGCAGTACGTCGCAATAATAGAAAAGTTGTATATATAAGCAACGTGCGATCTTCAAAAGCATTTTGCAAGTCCAAAGTGGATTTTATATTCGAAATAGATTGCGATCTTTAAATACGAAAACTTGCAAAATGCGAATTATCGCTAGAACTAAATATTGTACGACCAACACGTTTACTCTATTTCGATTTTGATACTTCTTCGAAAACTAAGACTGTTATCGAAGCGATTCAAGCAACTGAATCTACATTTATTTTGATCGACAATTATTTTAACATACAATATAGACTCAAGAATCTATATTAAGTAAAAGAGAATCTAAATTGCTTTCGTGTAAACAATTAGCTTTCTACATTATCTCTAATATATATACTCTCGCTTTTTGACTAAGAGAACACGACAAAAATTCTATTTAATAGATATATAAACTTTAACTCTTGCGATACATTTATCAAAGAACAACAAGATCTTATATAGTCGATCGAGCAAAAATATACAAGAGTTGTTATTTTTTACAACTCTAGAAATTATTGAACTCTAATAATTGTAAATTTTTCGAATCGAGTTGTATACTACTACAACTCTTTATCGAATTACAATCTTAAAGCTACTATTATATTTTTGCAAACTTAGATAAAGCGCGTTGAAAAAAAAATTGATAAAAATTACTCTATCTAGAATGCTTCAATCGACGATATAGATTTTTCTATATATTGGAGATACACACTAACAAATCACTAGCATTTACTACAACAAATTAATATCTCGAATTGCGAAATTTATTTGCTAGAGAACGCGCAACACATTAGTCGAGAAATTTCGATTTACAAGAAATCTATTATCGCGAAAGATTTAAAAATTAACTTTGTCGAGCTATTAATTGCACGCTCGTTGTTCAAGACAAGCAAACAAAATCTACTAAAAGACGTATCTAGCGTATCTTCAGAAACTTGATAGATAGAAAATAAATCTAAATCTTATCTCTCGAAGACGACGCCAACACGTCGAAGATTAAAACTAAAGAATATAGATACTCAATATAAAAACAATAACGAAACCGCGACAAGCTCCAACAACAAAAACATATAATTATTAGAGCTTTCTATCGTCAAAATCAAGACTACAACGCTCTTTGCTTTCTTATCTATTAGCTCTTGGCACAAGTATCTTGAGTTCTTTGCGAATTGTTATATTCAAAGAAGCGTTACAAAAATAAAATACACCAAAGCGTTTAGATTGCTCCAGATAATTGCTAGCTTTAGATATTTAGAACATTTTGTGACATTGAAATCTACTATCGCTCAATATTGATTAATAAGATTTTACAAAGTTGTTAAGACATTCATTGATATGTCTAGACACTTGTATAATGTTGTTCTGTAGACAGAACGCATAGAATTGATCAACGCAATACTTTAGCGAGTAATTTGCGCGTATCTGGTTTCGCTTGTTAACAAAGAAAAGAACTTGTATGTAGACCAATCTAGGAATATAGAGATACAACAGAGATTCGCGATTGTTAAAATTGTTAAAACTATAATAATTATAATCCATTTACACATAAAAGAATAAAATACGTTCAACAATTCTTCTAAAGTTATTGCCTTTACAAACGTTCAACGAAATCTATAGCGATAACGACAAAAAGAATTGATATAATCTTTGATTCAAAGATAATTCGACTTCTTAAATTTGCTCGTCTTGACGTCGCATCACGTTCGAATAATATACGAATTGCAAAGCATTTCTAGTTGTTCGTAGACTTTTAGAGCGATCGATACAACGCAAGCACTAATCGTTAATAGTTTTCAAACAAAGATTTCTAGCAAAACTTGATCTCTTTTTGTCGAAGCATTAAATAAACTTCGTCCAAGTCTATAAAACTATATGTTTAAGTTGTCGTAAATCTTTAATATGTTCGTCAATTCCAAGACTTTCCAAGCTCAAAAATACAATATCGAGTTAGCTTCTAATAATAATATTCTCAAATTAACTTCTAATTCTAATTTGCTTATTAATGCATTTTAGTATTCAAATTCTACATAAGAGTTGCATAATGCGTGAACTTAATAGATTTGCGAGATTGCTTTTGCGCGACTTGATAAACTATCTAGAGAGCGCTAATCTAATTAATCAATAACAAAGATTTCAAGTTGTTAGCATCGTGAAAAGAGATTGTAGATTTATATTGTCGCGCTCTTAACAAAGACATAAATTACTAAATCTCGCTTACTAATTACACAACGCTTTTCTAGATATATGGTCTCTAATAGTTTTGCTAAGTAATAGTCTTGCTAAGTAAGTAACACTCGATTTTAATTCTAGATCTCGTGTAGATTGTTGCAGACTTCTACTCTAGTCAAAGAACTACAACCACGTAATCAAGATAAGAAAACGTTTGGCATCCACTAGAAATTCCGTTGCTTAAGAAATAACTAGAAGTATTCTTTATAAAAAAGGAAATTCAAACGAAGAAATGAGGAAAAATATCAACTAAGAATCAATTATAGGTTTGAAGACATCAATAGCTATTGTTATAATAAATACTTTTGATAAAGTTAATAAATTGGAGATAAACTATCTTTTGAGCGTCTAGTAACTATCTTTAGCTAAACTAGCTAAGCGCTTTGACACAAAAAGTGCAATCGAAGCTTGGCTGCTCTTGCTCTATTCTTATATTTATTACTAAAATCGATTTTGACTTTTGCCAACACTTGACGCCATCAAAAATGGCTTCGTGTTATCTATTTTAAGAACACTCTTAATAAAGATAAGTAATTACGTAACACACATTATATAATCAAAAGACAATTTCTAATATCGTCGAACTCTTGTTGGCTATCTAACAGCATTCGAGTTTCTTTCTCTTCAAGCCAAAGTATAGACTTTCGCTATAGAAATCTCTCACACGCATCTTGTATTTTAGATTCTTATCGTTCGAGAGCTCCAATTGCAAGATAGATTCAAATTAGTTAGATCCAAAGCCATTATTAAGAGCTAGCCTATTAGAGATACCACTTGAGCTTCGCATTATAATATACGAATACTGCCTTTGCAACATTATGTCCATGCGTCTTGCCAAAATAAGAGATAATCTTAGAGATCGCCGACGATTCAACGAACAGTCAACATCAATAATTGCTTTACTATCTATTAGCAAAGTCATTAATAAAGAAGCTACATCGATTTTATACGACAAGAATATATAGTGGATAGCGAATTAGAATTTGCTTGACACCAAATCTTGCTCTTGACTTTGGCAAAAATATATCTTACACTTTTGTCACGTTTCTATTTATGTTGAAAAAAGAGACGCATCGAAAGATTTACAAATACATATTAAGTACAACTACTTCAAGACTTTCGAAGATAGAACGCTTACTACTTAATTGATCGAAGACATATTAAGTATTAAGTCTATAAAGAAATATCTTAGTCGAAAGATTGTGCTAGCTATAAGGTTGTCAAATTTGGAATCTTTTAGAATCGTTTTTCGTCGCGAGCTCGAGAACTAATATTTCTTATATCGAATTTCTTTATTAGAACATATCGTGGAAATCATTAGAAAACAAGCTTACGCGATACTCGAAGAAGACTCAATGCGCACGTGAAAACTTAACTATTTTGTCTCGTTTAACTAGGAAGAGCAAAAGATTATATATTAGCTCGATAACATGGCTTCTCGACTTACCTAAATCTTTCGTACAATAAAAGATTTCCTATATAGATATTTTTGATTATCTAATAAAGAAATAGCAATTTGTCCCTAATAGCGAGTCTAACAAATGCGAGTCTAAATTAAGCGATCGAAACTAACAACTTTAGAGCTATTGTGGACTTAAGTAATATGTGAAAAATTTTTGAAAGTAGTTGATTCTTCGATTTGACGTCGTCTCGAAATAAGAAGTTTATCTCGACAAGCTCTTTTTGGGAATCCAAAATAGATAACTAGAGAAGCAATAAATAGATAATCGCCTATAAGAGTGGTGGGAGCCTTTAGAGAATATCTTATGTGCTTATTATCTATAGATTCCCGATCTATAAGTATTAGAAGTCTTCTCGCACGAATAGCGACACCATTTATTGAAAACGATACGAAGTTCTCCACGAGAAATTGAATTTAGATAGCAGGCTATTTTATTATAGCATCAACAAGCAATGGCAATCTTTGTTGCTAACCTTTTATCTTATCTTCTACGTTTGGCCGGACTTGAATTCAAGCTAGTTGAAAAAGATAACAAAACATTCTTTTACAAGCTTTACAAAGAAACCGCGAACAAAATTCTTGTCTATTATTTATCTCAATTCTCGAAAATATTGAATGTAAAGAAATTGACAACTCAAGTAGCAATTGTTGCAATCTTTAGTGTCTTGTCTATACTTTTGTATTCAAAAAAATAATATAGAAGTTCAGTACGAGCTCGCCCAAGAAGCACACAATTGTTAGTATTGTTAATCTTTGTTTTAAGAATCTAGTTGATGCGAGCCAAAAATATAAAAGACGATCAAGTCGTTCGAA
>JAABUW010001888.1_pt1 | contig 33154 bp, 31 predicted proteins | sample 5560081 | NCBI WGS metagenome assembly JAABUW01 (sample SAMN10711882, study PRJNA513363) | rock metagenome | isolation source: Antarctica rocks | place: Antarctica: Victoria Land, Knobhead sud | reverse complement strand
ACATATTAGAAGCACTCATGTCATACGTTCCCCAAGACACTGCAGAAGCACTGCTTCTCGCTGAACGAATTGCACCTCGTTTGTCCCATTCGAATTCAGCTGTGGTGCTTACATGCACCCGTGTAGTTTTATATCTAATGAACTACATCGCTGACGAAAAGCACATTTCTTCCCTTTGCCGCAAACTTTCACCACCACTTGTAACATTACTAGCGAAGGGGCCAGAAGTTCAATACCTTGCGCTTCGTAATGCTCTGCTAATTCTCCAGCGAAGACCTGAAGTCCTACGAAATGATATACGAGTCTTCTTTTGCAAATACAATGATCCCATCTACGTCAAGGTTACGAAGTTAGAGCTGATTTTCATGCTGGCGTCGGAAAAGAACATAAAGGAAGTTTTGACAGAATTAAGAGAGTATGCTACCTCCGCCAATAGATCCGAGACGAAAAGCTGATCTTTGTATTAGGTACGCTACTGAAATAGACGTGCACTTCGTCCGCAAATCAGTCAGAGCAATTGGCAAGTTGGCTATCAAAATCGAGCCAGCAGCACAACTTTGCATAGATTCCCTCCTTGAGTTGGTCGCTACTAAGGTCTCGTACATCGTTCAAGAAGCGACGGTGGTAATCCGAAATATATTCAGAAAGTACCCAAACCAGTATGAATCTATTATCTCTACACTTTGCGAGAACCTCGATTCCCTAGACGAGCCTGAGGCGAAAGCAGCAATGATATGGGTCATTGGCCAATACGCCGACAGAATCGACAATTCGGACGTCTTACTGGATGATTTCTTGTATTCATTCGCGGAGGAGCCGGTAGAGGTTCAACTGGCCTTGCTCACAGCAACAGTTAAGCTCTTCATACAACGCCCCACAAAAGGCCAGGAATTAGTACCTAAAGTTCTCCAATGGGCTACCGAAGAGACGGACAACCCGGATCTCCGGGATCGAGGTTACATGTATTGGCGACTTCTCTCGTCGGATCCAGCAATCGCAAAGCAAATAGTAATGGGCGAGAAGCCAGCAATTACGGCCGAATCGGAAAAGCTCGACCCTGCCACATTGGAGGAAATGTGCCTCAATGTTGGAACATTGGCTACGGTCTATCTCAAGCCTGTGCAACAAGTCTTCCGATCAGCCCGAGTACGGAAGCTTATCGATAGCCCTGCTCTGCAGAAACATACTTTACCTACTCACGTTGCAAAGGAAGCACAAAGCTCGCTTCCTTCAGTGAATGGAGGCGGGTCCGGAGCAGGACCGGCGCCTGCCAACGGAAATGTTGCGGCTGCTGCCGATGCTGCCGATGCCTATTTCTCCCAATTGAATACACACAACATGGCCGCGATGAATCTGAGTGATGATGGGTTTGGAGGAAGCCCAACCATGGGCTTGGCAGGGGAACGGCAGTATGTAGTGAATCAGAATTACCCCCAGGAGGTATACCAGCCTCAAGTCGGGGGAGGGAATGGCGATTTGCTGTTGCTCTAAATGGGGACTGCTGTATATATGTATGGTCTAGATGAATCGAGTATTCGAATCAATCACGGAACGCCTATTAGGGCCTGGGGTAGGAAATATTCGAGAGGATAATGCTTGTTGCCTTCAGGTGCCTACTACTCATCTGTTATCCTCGTGGTTATTCCGTGCATGTAACCATTGAGAACAGGGCAGTATTACAAAGCCCTGAAACTGAACATGGATTACATCTCGGCTCTGATGACAACAATCTAGATACCTTTTTCCAAATTCGACGTCTCCACTGTGTCATATGTTGCATATACATACCGGCTCTAGAGCCCACTTTGAACCATGGCTTTTAAAATCCTCTTAAAACTCATAGGCAGCATGTCCTGGAAAAATCCTCCCGGCCAAGCAATCATGTCCGGATACTTTGGTGCTGCAAGGCAAATAAAATGGATTGGAACGGAAGAGGGAAATGCTCAGTACGGAGGAGGCCAAAAGCTAGGTACAGTATGCCGGGACCCCCTAAGTCGTAGAGATATGTAAGAGTACGAGTACCACCCCCCACTTCTCCAGGCTGCACGAGGGGGGCAGAAGCTTTTTTTCTTCCGCAGCTTGGTGGTCTTGAGGGTTGGAAGCCCCGTGTTTCTGTACTGGGACTTTTTTTGTTCTTTACGGGTATTGGTGATGTGGTGGGGAGGGTAAGGCTTTGGGATGGCTTTGGGTGGGTTTGAGGCGTTGGGGTGGAGGTCTCGGTATCGAGGCGGGGAGGTGGAGTGATGATTAGGTTACTGGATTATACTATACCTCTTTCTATAGATAATGCGCTTGTAGACTGGGGTGTTTCGTGATTGTGCAGGTTGATGGGTATATTCGATGTCTCATAGATGGAATAAAAAACGGCTTCTTTTAGACCGTTTTTCATTATGGGTAAGACTAGGGAGGGTTTTGATTCACATTCTCCGGAGGTTCTATAAAAGGCAGGCCTTGATAGCCTGTCGCGATGTTCCTGGCCCTGTATCTTTTGCGCGTGATTCGAAACCATCGAGTCATGTTTTGAGTAACAGTTCTGAAGGGATAGGTACTTGGCAGACATTTTGTCGGGTCGCTTGGATACAGTTTGTCCGGATTCACGTGCTGACACCAAGCATTTGGAGTACTTTTTGGTGTTGATCATGGATTTGGCACAGAGTATTGGCGAGCTGGCGATGGCATACTGCAGGGCGATAGGGTCTTCAAGTGTTTCATCCTGGTGATATCTTTCATGCTTTCTTTGATCCCGTTTGAACTGATTCTTCCTGATCAATCAGCGCAGATTCTAATTCGAGAGAGTGATTTCAATTACCCATCATTGCGAATCTGGGCAATATTTGTATCCTACATTTGAAGAACAACTTTGATTAGTGGCGTTATATTTCGAAAGCTCAAGCAGAGTCGGCCATTACCTAGCGGCTGCTGTAATCTCTCATGGTGAGAATGTCTCGAATTCGAAGTTCCATATTTCTCCGGCATGTTCGTCGTAGCCCCAGCCTTTCGAGCTTCTAGTGCCTACGTGTTGTAGAAGGCTGGGAAAGTGAGCAAAGCGAGCCAAGTCTTCCGTGTCCGCATAACGTTCGAGGAGCATATCGATATAATAGTCTTCGTATATAGCTTTGTTGATTCGTTCAATTACTTGTGGCACAATCTTTCGGGGGAAGATAAAGCCTTGCGAGCAGCAACCAAAGCGTGACATTAGTCTGACGCCAGCAGGCGGGGGTTGCATGGTCACGCGGCCGGCCATGAAATAAAGGCTGATAAAAGCGGGTAGAAAGCAGCAGCAAATGACAGCGACATGAAAATTGGAGATATGTCGTCGCAGAAGTGGCAAGCGAGCACGTGATCCAATAAGCGCAGATAGCAAGACCACGAACAGGAGAAAGGACCAGCCGAGATACCGCGGCCATTCTTCGCTGTTCCAGCCCAGAAGGGCTTCTGTGTAGAACATCCTCATATACAGCCAATTGGCATCCCCCACCTGATCCTGGATTTTCCGCAATGAGGACATAGCCAAGTTATACCACCCTCCTCTTGCAATAACGTCGTCCTCAACGACTGTAATCCACTCCGCACCTGTCTTCAAACAGTTGCTGAGAAGATAACCGTAGTCATACATCGATTTGTTCCGTGGATGATAGTTTTCCTCAAACAAGCGCAGTTGGGCTGAGTCAGTGTTGGATACATCGTAAGTCAGCACCCTATTGGAGACGGCTTTCAGCCATGGTTCATGGTAGACCGGATGGACAGACGGATCTGTGTGGGCGATGAACAAGATGAGGTATATCTTGGCACGCTCTGCGTCCGAAAGACCTTCCAACAATGACCCTACGGTACCTCTGACATACTGTTCCTTTGAAGGGCGCGCAACCGTGGCCACCCCGATGCACATAGATGGGTTTTCGGAATGTGGTGGACCAGACGAGTCGGTGTGGTTGAGGTTCCCAAGATATGCGTAAGCTTGCTTCTCGCGTTCGATGGAATACGATCGCTGGTATCCTTTTTTCTCATCGAAGAAGTAAGTTGTCGGATCACGAGCAGAGGCAATCGCGCAATACCGGAAACACATGTACCAAGCGAGCGAAAAGGACAGCAAAAGCCAAAGAGTCGTAGAGCGCCAGAGATGGCGGAGGGTAAAACATGATCTCCTCTCATCCAACCATCCTGGCTCCATTGTGCGCTTTCGACTCATCGGCGAGACCGAAGCCGAAGGGTCGCTTTCAAGACGTCGCAACCTGCCAGCCTCTGGGTTGTGGCTAATATATACCGCGTGATTGAATTTGCTTGGAGATTCGATGATCTCGATTACCGGTTATTTTGTGACCTGCGAGAGAAGTGATACCTAGATGTTTGCCCACCCGCCACCGGATTGCATACTATGTACGGAAGTACGAGTAATCCATACTACGTACAGTACTTCGTATGCAAGCTTATGGCGTGGTAAATTCGGTTGGCCAGATGAGCACTCGTGGCGCCGGGAAGTCTTCAAAATTACAGGTACCACCCAAATTGAGCCAATCAGACCACCATGACCACCTACCTACTGTACTCTCAACCTCAACTTGCAATTTCACCGCAAATTCATCCGTCCTCCCATCATCATCCCTTCCTTTTCACTATTAATCGAGCTGATCGTCGACCATATGAATCAGCTGTATCGTGCGATTTTCACTGACTGACTGACTGACTTGTTTGAACTTCGAATATGACAGTACCTTATCGTCCTGACGGGAGCCTGACCGCCGCCTATTTTGCGCCGTCTACTATCTATCTACAGTATGCAGTGTGATTGGTGAATTAAAACACTTCCCGGCGGCACGAGTAGAGAACTTTGTAGCCAAAAATAACCGACCACTCAGGCTCGGTGTGTTGTCGCTGCTGCTTTCCATCCGTCATACTGATGATATTCTGGCCTCGCCGCTAACCACGAACCTATTGCCCGTGCACCAGTATTGTTGTCTTCATATCCAACAACTGTGTCAGGAGGAAGAGACCCATGCTTAGTTTTCTGCTGTGTCCGAGTATCCCTTTGGGGCTGTCAGAACCAAACACTTTACGCTCGAACGGATTGCTGCTGATCTTTCGAAAGCTGAATGCAAGCAGACAAGGATTCGGGGGCGATCGCCAGTCGTGCAAATCAAAAAGTGCCCTCAGCCCCTTCGGATCTACCATAGACTACCAAGTACGACGTACGACGTAGAGAACTCATCAAGCGCCAGTTCCAAACATCTGTGACAAGACTAATGCACCTTCGAGTCTCGACCGGTTGCTGGGCGAATGGCAAGGTGCGGCAGGACAGCCATGCTTTTGGATCAATGTCATTCATCATAATTACCCATGGCCACTCCCTTCTGACATCCTATCTCATCTATACCATTCCATCAGCAAGTCTCGATTCCCAAGGGCACGTCAATGTACACTCACCTTGGCTAAAAGTGTTGTGGCGTCGTGCGTTACGATTTAGATATATTGATCTTTCTGCCTTTGTCGTCCAAGCGAGCGATGGAAGCTGGTCCTACCCCAACCTCATTTCAGCAGCAATTTTTTCGTAACACTGGCTTAGGTGTACTCAATGATCTCAATACATGGCTTCGAGGGCGACGACATCGAAGCGAACAGAAAAAGATTGTTATTAGCACTTCCCGTTGGACTGCCTTGAGCCGATGTGGCGTTCATGTACTGCCTGTTCTTGTCTCAATTGCCATAATCATAATCAATATCCGACAAGTATACATCGGGATCGACTTCCAAAGTCTTGTCACCTCAGAGACGATCAACATCGCCTTTCTTCAAACAGCAGCGAAACTCCAGGAGCTACTAATCGTTGCAAGCCTTACGACCATTGTCTTTCAGCTACTTCGTGACGAACTACTTTACGGCGATGGAATACCGTTGGGATTGATAGGAGCCGGAATCGACTTTACCAAATTGAGCTACTTCTGGTCACCAGAAATTCTAGGTAGCGTCACAAGCTTATTCAGGGGCCGCAGGAAATACAGAAAGATCCAGTTGGGGCTCTTCCTTATCTTAGCTGGTGCACTTGCCCTTCTTGCAGGTCCTTCATGTGCTGTACTACTAGTACCACAAAACCAAGATTGGCCCGCTGGAGGGACTTCATTATTCTTAAACGGCACGAAGGACGAATTCTGGCCGGTGGAACTTACTGCAAATTCATCTCAAGCGTCGACGTGCTCTTCCTCCTCTGGAACCCGCTACGGCATCTGTCCAAGCGGTGGTTATCACTCGCTCTGGTCGCATTATGCCAAGCTTGACCACTCGATTTTCACAAATGTTGTACCTTCCTACGCGAAAGAACTCTCGGGTAATCGTTATTATTGGTCTATTGAGAGCATGCAGCCTGTGTCGTGTAGAACTATTTCTCTGGGTCAACCGCAAGGCAGTCGTTACGTCGTCCAACCTCACCTGTCCGTCTCTGTATTGTTGGATCAGCTGATGCAAGATTGGTGGAATGCTCTGCTATCAAAGAAGCCTTACAAGGAGCACGATATTGATAACCGGCAAGCAGTGTCCTCAAATGTCTTGAGTCCGCTTGTTCACGTACATTGCTCACCAGCCGAAGTGCTTCCATCATCGAACCGTACAGTTCAGTTTCCCACCTTCGAATCGTCCCAACCTTTTCAGACGCAGGATATAGCAGGTTCTGTGATCTCCGATCAACCAACAAACCACCTCCAGTTTTCCTGGGTTCCTCTTCCTGCAAGCTACGAGTCTGTCAGTACTGGGGCTGTTCTGCAATCAGCTTGGGGCCCTGATAACCAGTCGCGCCTCGTCGTTGGCTGCTCTGTTCAAGCGCGATGGGTGCCCGCTCATCTCCAAACAGAAGCATATACGTTTTGGCAAGGCTGGTTCCCCAAGAATATCACATTTGATCACGCATATCCTATAAAAGGAGGTCTTTTACTGGATGGAACAAGACAGAGCACGCGAAACGCTATTGCTGTCGATGAGTCTTGGTTGAATACACTCACACCTCCCACCCCAGTTGAGGGACCTGGCTACTTTGATTGGGGTCCATCAACGGTCGAAAGTATCCTAAGCAGTGTCAGACTAATGGAAGAGATAGGATCTAATAAAGGATCTCTCGTTGATAGTTGGCAACCTCAGGGCGATACGAGTCGGCCCGATATGCTCGCGTCAGTGATTGGGAGTATTTTTGCAGATGGGCTCTCAAGGGTAAACATAGAAAGGATGTACAAAACCCAAGGCAGTCCATCTCAGTGGACTTTTGCAGACTATGACAAGGAAGAAGACTTCGACAATCTTCTCCTCCAAGGAAAACGCGCGGTGAGGAACCCAAATCCATCCCAAAAGGATGTTAATGAAATCAGTGTGGAGTTTTCCATAACCGGTCTTAGCTACAGGCGCAATTTGGTTCAGAATCTTGCGATGGTTGTTCTATTTTTGCACATAGCTGTTGCAACGTTGCACACGGTGTGGACAGTAGGACGAGGCAAATCATCCGCCTGCTGGGATTCCGTAACAGAAATCCTAGTCCTCGCACAGAATTCAAAGCCTGCTTATCGTTCGCTACGGAACACAGCCGCTGGTCTCCAACATTCATACACTTTTGCAAAGAAAATCAGTATCCGGCCAACGAAGCTTCCAAACGCCCAGGAAGCTGATCATCTTGAATTTCTTCTTGAGGAAGAGGAGGTCCATGCCGAAAATGAAATGATTGACATGGAGCAACCAAACCTTCCACCCTCCCAATCTGCCAAGAGCTCGGTTGTCCACGTCGATGAATCATCGTCAGGTCTAGCCAATATCTCGCACCCCTCGACATGGCCTACCTACCGACGGCCTAGCAGTGCACCATCGTTATGGTCGTCAGAACAGCTCGATGATGCGCAACCATCAGATTTAGAGTCACCTCTTCTTGCTCCTTCGAACCAAGACTTGCGCGTTCCACCAGGATTGCGAGTCAAGGACGACCATGCTTATGGATGAGGAAGTTGTTCCTAAAGAAGAGAAAAACTGTGCAGTATAATTGAAGCCTTACACAGTCGCCAAAGAATGGCGCAGTGGTCACTTATTTGCAATGAGCCTACTTTTTAAAGTCCCTAATAGGAAGAAGGCGCTTCTGTCGCTATTTGGCAAAGCGGGAAAGCTCCGTCAAGCCTGTGGTTCGGAAGCCGCGGGTGGCATGCACAATTTCGGAATGAGCGAAGACGTCGTTCCAGCGTTAAAGTACGGCCAAAGTCATACATATGTTTTCAACTACTTGTTGCGATATCCTAGTACCAGCCATGCTGACGGTCATAGCAGCCATATGGTGCCAGCGAAAGAGAAAGACCACCAAAATGTCAGCATGGAAGTTCTTCCAATAAAAGAACAGACGCTACCAAACAAACCAAGGCAGATATGAGTTTATTCTAAGGCGATGGCTGGAGGTTTGGTATACATTGACCAAAGCGGTTAGTAGCGGAACCTCTACTATCAGCTGGGGGAGCCTTGGCACCGAGCCTTCCACGCCTCGGCTCTGGGCAACGTCGGCATCTTGTACTTAATAGGGGCGAGGCCTCACTAGCGGAATGCCAGTATTTTGTCCTTCATGATCCAGTACTTCACACTGCCAGATTGCCTCGTTGCTTCTACCCTTTTATTAGGGGAGCTAATAGCTTATTCATAGAAGCCTGAGCAGGACGGAGAAAAACATACAAAGTGTGGCAAAGCCAAAACTCACCTGATGCGGCAGGCTTTACCAAATTGAGTGAATTCATTTGCACACAGGCTACACCTGCCATAGAAGATCAACGTTGTAGTCGTCCCGGTAGTAGTAAGGGTAGAGGAGAGACGAATGCGAGCCCCGAGAGGAAGCCCAGAGCCAAAGAGAGGCGAAGAGACGAAGTAATTAGGTTTAACAACCAAGTCTTTCGTTGAGCATATGAAACTGATACCGACGTTCTGCAACGAGGAATCTTCTCCAGAATACCGATTCAAGCAGCTTTGTTATTCCTGATTGAACACCGCTTTTTCACACAGCCTTCCCATAACACATTCTGATACCATCAACGATCCTCGCATTGTCTATTTCTCCTACTGCAATTCCTCTTCTCCCCCCTACTCCATTACCTACGCACTCACCCCCCCCTTTCCTCCAAAAAAAATTCCAATCTTCCAACCCTCAAACATTTCGCCATCTCAACCCAACCAAATCTCATCGCTTCCAGCATCCCCTCTCCACGTCCCTACAAAACCCCCCATCCCAGCCTCTGCTTTCCCTCCCAACACCCAGCACTCTCAAAAGCACTTTTAAATAAAGCGCGACCGCACCCGCAAAAAAAAAAAAAACCTCCCCCCTTCCCAAAACCGGGGTCGCAGAAACGTTTGCTTGCAGCCCGTTGGGGTACTGGGTGGGGTACGAGTTCCCAAGAGACTATTTTGCTTCGTTATGATAAGTATTTGTCATGCTTGATGATAGTGTGGCAGCCCCGTTCCCACCCCACCTTTGTAAGAAGTTGGAAGAATGCGATTGCCGGAGGAGATGGGAGTGTGGGTTTTGGGCTTTGTGGGAATTGGGGATGGGTGGGCGTGTGAGTGAGGGAAGGGGTTGGGAGGGGGGGGGTTGAAGAGACCTGTCGCTCGTTTGGAAGAATGTATTCGGTAGCTACGCTGACGAGTATGGGGGACCGGTTTGAACCTGATTCTGAAGGGTAGGAGTTATCTGTGTTGTGATGCCTGCGTCCAGCGGGATGACTTGAACGAGCAAAAGCATGTTGGGAAGGAAGCGCTTTGTATAGGTCGCCGTTTTGTGTTTTAACCAAATTCTTCTTGGTGCTGAGGAAAACAAAGCTGGATTACAGCACGCTAGTGAGGGGGAATTTCTTCCAAAAGTCGGAATCTGTCTGGACTCCTTGTGTTCTTGTGAGTTAAGCTAAAGCTTAAGCTTCAGTTACCCATCATATCGAGGTGATCTAGCTTGCTTGAGCAGATTCCATCGTCGATCTTCATTAGCCTTGTAAATCTCCTTCGTATCATCAGCTTCATGAATCTCCTTCGTATCACCTCTACCCAATCTACCCAATCTACCCAGTATAGACCTCCTTTATATCATCTCTACCCATTCTACTCAGCATCGACCTCGCTTGCCGACCCTTGGCCTCCACTAACGGACTCCTCAGATCGTCTTTTCCCTGTAGACCGAAAAACTGCGTTTGACCTGCCCATGTGTAAGCCGTTTTTTCCGAAAAAGCCTCTCCCGAAGTCCCACTCACCCATCCCAAACGGTGGGAAATCCACATAGATGTTCTCCCAGTGACCTTTTGGCGCCGCGTACACTTCATGCATGATACCAAGGTGCGGGTGCTGTTTCGTGTTCCGATTCCACCAATCCCAACCGGCGCGGTGGGCTGGCCCTTGTGCAAAGGCACGTAGAGACTCCATGTTTTTCCAGTAGGACAACGTGATCAATGTGTTCTTGGTCTCGGAGACTGTGCCTTGTAGCGCAGAGGACTTGCCTAGGTCTATTTGTGGATTAGCAAGTTTAGCCAATGTCATGTTGCTGCAAGATTTTGCTTGCAAAACGAGGGAGGAACAAGAGGGATTACGTACACCCCCAATTCTGGCGGTCTGCTTCCACTGCAGTCCACATGCCTTGAAAGTACCGTACTAGCTCCTGAAAACCAGGTGCATCCCACCCTTGGGGACTTGAATAGGGGAATTAGTTCTGAAAATTCTAGTCGCTGGCTTAAGATCGTGGAAAGGTAGAACGTACTGGCTTGAACAGGCACCAATGGCAAACACGACAACCTCTGTATCGGCGCCTTGTTGAATGGCTGAGCCATTCTCGTGCGGTATCTGTGCAGTGTAGCGCCCTTTTAGAGCCTTGGCTGTTGGCGGCGTAGAGCTTTTGTCAGGTGGAGAGATTCTCCTCGCTTTTACAGCTAGCAAAGTAGCTATGGGGAGAAATGAGACGTAGGTTGGCAGGAATAAGGTGAGAACAGACTGCAAGCATGCCCCGAGAAGAAGCCAAGCCAGAGAATCAAGCCCATTGAGGGTTGCAAGTGATTCTGGGAGCTGCATGGCTTATTGCGTGGTTCAAATGTTTTTTGAACTTTCTAACTCTCTTGTATTGTATCTAGAGACACTGGGGTGAGCAGCGAGTTTAAGCGGGGGCGAAGGAGCCGGGTGGTTGCATTCATATCGCTGCTACTGCCCGGTTCCCGCGGAGCAAGTATTTGACGCTGGCAGTGAATAGGATCCCGCCATGATAACAGCAACACAATGATGAGAATGCAATCCACCTACTGCAAGAGCCATAGAGAAAATTAGAAGCATCGAATTTGATGGTCTGAAACACTTGTCAACTATTTGAAGGGTAATAGGATTGTTCAAGTTGAATTTGTACGGGGAATGAGGACTCGTGGACTGAAGTAGTGAAAAATAGCATTCTGAATCAAAGACCTACTACTAAAACAACCATTCAGCACACTGTGAAGTAGATTAGTTGAAGGTATTATCAGGGCGTATCAAGAAAATTATACTGCTCTACGGTAAGAGTTGTCCGACGCTCGGTCATGCAATTCGCATTCACTTTGACGACACGGTCACGTGTTTCCGCTCCGCCAAGCTCAGAATCACGCGAGTTGTTTTGCAAAGTACCATACAATGACAGATTTGACCCCCCTCCTCAACTCCCTCCTCCAGAAGCACAATGCTCATCTTACATCTCACCCTCGTACCCGCTCCCACACCACCGATGAGTTCCTTAAAGAAGCGTACCGAATAGTACTCCTCCCTCCCCTTTCCCTCTACCCTCACTCTAATCTCGCATGCAGAACGCACACATCCTCTCCCTCCACACCTATCTCCGGCAAATCCGCACCCCCTACCTCTCCACCGCCTCCTCCCCCCACCGCTCCATCCAAAAACACCACACCCAGCAGCACCTTACTCCCTCTCAACGCGCCTCCATAGACGCCTCCACCCAATCACTCCTCCGTGATCTCAATGCCTCGATCCACCAGCTTTCCGACGCCGAAACCCTACGGCACAACACCGCCCTAACCTTACTGAAGAAAAAGCACGGACATGGGGGTCTAGCGGGTGCAGTGGGGCGGTGGGCCGCCGGCGGTACGGGCGCTGATGAGGGCAAGGGCGAAGATGAAAAGGAAGGGGAAGATAGGGAGGCGATGATGCGCGCATGGCGGGAGAGCGTGATATGGTATCTACGAAAGAAGCTCGGGGAGACGGGGGAGATGCAGCGGGGGATGATGGAGAGGAGGGTAGAGAGGGAAGTAGAAAGGGGAAGGAGCGTGCTTTATCTGGCTAAAGGGGCTATGGAAGAGTCATCAGGAAGAGAAGGCATGACTACTATGAATGGAGGAGTAGAGGGGGCAAAGAGAATGGGGAATGGGAGGGTTACTGGGGACGAAGACGGAAGCAGGGAGATTGAGCGACAGCTAAGCCCAGAGCAGCTGCAGATTTTCGCCCAAGAGAACAATGAGCTGCTCAGGCATTACGAGGATACCCTAGATCAAGTCCGGTAAGCTTCCCCTTCCCTCCCTCACCCCTTTCCCCTTACCCACATCCCCATCCCCATCCCCTCCCCACCCACACCAAACCAACACCCCCAAACAGAACAGCCGAAACCTCTCTCCTCTCAATCTCCGAGCTCCAAACCACCCTCGCCGCCAACCTCGACACGCAATCCTCGCAAATCTCGCAGCTGGTGCAGGACTCGCTCAGCACGACCGAGAACGTGGGCGGCGGGAACAAGCAGCTGAAGAAGGCGGCGGAGCGCAAGAGTACGGCGCGGATGGTGTTTTGGGCGACGGCGGGGTTGTGTGCGGTTTTGGTGGGGTGGGATTTGGTGTTTTAGGTGGGGGGATGAGGGGGTTTGGGATTGGGAGGAGGTGAGGGGATGGGAGTTGCGGCTTATTTGCGGCTTATACGTGAGAAGCTGAGATTCAGGGTCCGTCTATAAACATCCATGGCGCTGTAACTTTTCCCCTTAGACCACCTAGTATCCATCCATTCCTACTCCGCCTCTTTCACAACCTTATCAATCGCTTTGGCAACATATTCGACATTCCCCTCGTTCAATCCCGCCATACTAATCCTCCCATTCTTCGTCATATACACATGCGCCTCATCCCTCAACTTCAGTACCTGTTTCTCGCCCAATCCCGTGAAACTAAACATGCCAATCTGATCCGTGATATGTTTCCAGCTACGCTCCTTCCCATTCAGTTCCTCCAGCTTGGCCCTCAACGCTTTCCTCATATCCTTGATGCGCCCGCTCATGGTTCGCAAGTTTGCTTCCCACTCTTTGAACAAAGCTGGGTCGTTGAGAACAGTACTGGCGATACGCGCGCCGTAGGCGGGCGGGTTGCTGATTTCACTGCGCTGCAGGATGGCAAGCTGGGACGCGATGCGGGTGATTGTATTGGCGGCGTCTGGGCCGGGACCGGTGATGAAGTGGAAGGCCCCGGCTCGTTCGCCGTAGAGACCGAAGTTCTTGGCAAAGGATTGGGCGACGCACATTTCGAACTTCTGGTCGACGAAGTAGCGGACGGCCCAGGCGTCATTTTCGAGGTCACCGGATGCAAAGCCTTGGTAGGCACAGTCAAAGAAAGGGAAATGGTTGCGGGCGCGAATTGTCTTGCTGAGTTCTACCCATTGCTCTCGGGTGGGATCAACGCCGGTGGGGTTGTGGGCGCAGGCGTGTAAAAGGATGATGCTGCCTTCTGGCGCTTGTTCGATGGTGGAGCGCATGCCATCGAAGTCGAGGCCTTTGGTTTTGACGGAGAAGTATGGGTAGGTTTTTATAGGGAGATGGACGTTGGAGAAGATTTGGTTGTGGTTGGCCCATGTTGGGGAGGAGAAGTAAATAGATTGATCGGAAGAGCGTGGATAGAAGCGGGAAAGGAAGAGGGCGCCGAGGTGGACGGCGCCGGTGCCGGAGATTGTTTGGAAGCTTGTGACCTGGAGAATATGTTATCAGCGAGGCGTAGGGGTTTGTATTAACCAAGCAGTACCCTCTTCTCTTTGACGGCCGGGCTGTCTGCGCCGAGCATGAGCTTCTGTGCAGCGGAGGTGAAGTCGACAAGACCCGCAATGGGTAAATATTCATGATTGAGGTTCGGATCTTTCCGTAGTATCTCATCTGCCTACGAGTTTGTCAGTCCAAGCTCGAAGACAAAATCCGCAAAGAAGCCGAGGTCTCAAAGACAGTGGCCTCATCACAGCTGTAATCACCTTCTTGACCACCGGTAGCACCCAAGGTTTGGCGTTGTTATCTCTATAAGCCCCAATACCCAAATCCACCTTCTTCTCAAAGTCATCCTTTCGATATGCAGCCATAAGCCCGAAGAGTGGGTCTTCTGGTGCCTGCGGAACCTTGTCCGAGGAGAAGACGGTAGGGTTGCCACCGTCCATGATGTGTCCTTTGATATTGGCTAACCTGGCTGCTGATGTTTCCGAAGAAGATGAGGTTGGGGAAGGAGATGGCATGGCAGAATTAAAAGCCTCAACAGAGAGAGCGGTGTACGCTGTACTCGCTTGTCGCATGGATCTCGCATGAACGGATTAATTATTTGATCGACATCTAATTGTCCGGCCCGTCGGCCCGCTGTTACAATCCCTGTCGTTAGGGTTTATCAATACCTTAGGCCGTGGGAAGAGTAAACGTCATTACAAGGTACAGTATCCGTCAGACCGCCGACGAAGCCTCCATGGGAGGTATCTACGGTTTGATAAGATCTATTTGGTCTTTTGGTAACTCACCAGTACCTTAGTGGTCAGACGGATTTGTTCAATATACACTCAATGTTTCGTTATTAGTATCTGGGCCGAACCTTCGCCGAATGTGTACCACGGACCAACGGGCATTCCCCGAAAGCGAATCAGCGGATTCTAATCCATCCATGCTTTCTGCTCCAGCTCCGCGAGTATTCCAGCCCGTACGCCCGACAGCAGTGAAGGTCCAAATTCTTCAATAGCATGAAAGTTGTCAAAGAACCGAAGTCTTCCAAGGGCGTAAGCCATACAGCCTCGTTCGCCAGCCACTGAGAAGCTGGCGTCTTTCGGTGCATTGCAAGCTGGATACGGAGTTCGCATAAGGAAGATATAGAAATTATGATCGGCCATAATACTGTGTATTCCTCTCGTGCTTCAGATTGGGTATGCGGCAGATAGATGCAGAGTTTTAGAGACTGGATAGCTTCGAAACGCTGGCGGGGCACGAACGTTGAGAACGACTTGAGGGATTCAGCACCTTTGAAGCTGAAAGCGTTCTTGGAATAGAGGATATGAATTGCATCAGTATAGCTATGGTCAACTTTAGAAAGCTTTGAGTCTTCATTAGGCGGGTTAAGCAACAAGCAAGAAGTACCTACACAAAATGGCAGCTTTGTAGTAAGGGTAGCAGGTTGTCTAGAGGGGGCTTGTTTTGATTCCAGCACATATAATGATCCCAGCCGCTCGCAACATCTTCCAAGAGACAAGGGTAGCGACATATGTATGGTCTTCTTATACCGTCGCCATAACGCAGGTGGAGACGCCTCCCGCAGAGCACGTATTTGTAAATTTCCAAACGAATCTCCGTTGGCAGAAGCGAGCAAAAGGAAGACTGCGGTTGATCACTCGTTTTCCGAAGATCATTAGAGCCGGGGATCGAAACCTTACATTTCGGCGTCGGTGAATTCGGTGGTGCATGCTGGGCAATGCGAGGCGTCTCTGTTTCGTCTGTGTGCTGCAATCTTCTTGGGTGCTCTGCACGTTTTGCGTACTTCATATACCAGATTGCAGACCGGCGAAAGATGATGCAATATGACTTGGTTAGAGAAGAGTGCTCTGAGTTAGAGTGACTGGACATGTCGTTGCCAGCCAACTATCCCTCGTCACCTTAAGGGTAATACTAGGTTGCTGGACCATCGAGAGTTCGAGCTTTTAGGCCACGTTAATCATAGGCTTCAATGCCTTGCTGTTGTCAATGGGCGTTGGACGCCATAGGCGCATACTGTTGCCTCAGAATAGGAATCGCTCTTGTGTTTGAACAGACCAGGCAGGTAAGCCGGTAGGCGATCATGCATACCCAAGTGCTACAACTTTAAGGTCAAAGTCGCTGCCTGATGTGTGTTTGAGTTTGGCAGGTGGAGGGATTGACAGGTAAGATCACGAGGACAGGTAGGCACGGTAGGGCTGAGGATCTTTCAATGAATCACTTTACGCGGTGCAATTCCGCGTCGACGCGACAAGGCATTCCCACCAACAGATACGTATTGGCTTTCGAGTCTCTTCCTGTGTAAACGGTCTCAGTGCGTCGGTCTGGCTGTCCATCGGATGCCAAAACGCTTTGATTTGCCTTTTACCGTTTTCTTCACTCATCTGTATTGCTCCTTCCATGCAAACGATCTACTGCAGCGAACCATTCCCTTTACTCAGTTAACCCTTCGATCATTACATTCTTCCTTCTCACGGGGAGCTCGGTCAAAAAGATTTCTGCCAGCTATGCCCCCGAAGCAAGCTACGTTGGGGTACGTCAAGCCGTCTCAGCAGACCTTAGGGTGCATGCGCCCTCGGGATTACTCTTTCATGCATATGCTGATCTATCAACCCTTTACAGGAAGTTCTTCGGGCAACAGCAAAACGGTCCCAAGCCTAAACCACAGCAGTCGACATTGGCCTTCAATCCCCCCAGAGCCCCCAAGTCTGTAGTCGACAAAAAAGACAAGAACAATGGTGTGCAGGCTTCGGGGAAAGCCCAGGTAATGCCTCCAAAAGGCAATGATGTGAATGGAGACGTAGTTGTAAAGTCGGATTCAGAGCCAAATCAATGCATGACGAATGCACATGAAGGACAGTCAAGAGAAGGCAATATTTATCCCGAAGAGCCCGAAGGGAAAGGAGACAATGATGATATGACGATTGCCGAACCATTGCCTAGTAGCCCTTCTGCGGAAACTAGCGAAAGAGCAGTACCCGAAACACAGCAAAAGTCCTCACCCAAACGAGGCAACAGTGAGATAAAGGACGAGGAGGATGAGGATGAAGAACCTGTGAAGAAGAGGCCCAGGCGACAAGGGACCCAAGATAAGCCCAAGGAGCCGGCCAAGAAATCAGGCAGAGGAAGTTCCACAAAATCAGTCAAGACTGAATCTGTCAGCCCTAAAGTTATGAAGGTTGGTTCGGAGTCTAAAGCAGCAATAAACAAACTGAATGGAGGACAACCGCAAAGTACTAAGGCCCCGTCGAAACCACATCATTGGGAAGAGGCAAACGGTCCCCAGAGCAAGTCGACCAAAGTCGCAGAAGGTGCTCATACAGCGGATGAATCCTCTAGGGAGAATGATGCATCCGAGGTAGAAGAGGAAGAAGCAGAATCAGACGTGGAAAATGAAGAAAAACCCGAGGTTGCGGCGAAGACTCGAGAAAAGGTTCAAGCTACGTTAAAAAGTATCGGGAAAGATCCATATCCTGACTGGCCATCGGGGGAACCAGTACCTTACGCAGCGTTATGTACTACGTTTTCATTGATTGAGATGACCACGAAACGTCTGGTCATCTCAGCTCACTGCTCGCTTTTCCTTAGGCAAGTTCTACGATTGACGCCCCAAGATCTATTACCTACAGTGCAACTTATGATCAACAAGCTCGCTGCTGACTATGCCGGCATTGAGCTTGGTATCGGAGAGTCACTGATCATGAAAGCCATTGGTGAAACTACAGGCAGGAGCTTGCAGATCATCAAGGCAGATCAGAATGAGATTGGAGATCTTGGATTGGTCGCAGCAAAGAGCCGATCAAATCAGCCCACAATGTTCAAGCCGAAACCGCTAACGGTAAGGGGTGTGCTCGAGGGCCTTATGAATGTTGCCATAATCCAAGGTGACGGCTCTCAAGGGAGAAAGATTGCTGGTATCAAGAAGTTACTGTCTGCTGCAGATTCAGCCATGGCAGGCAAGGGCAGTAAGGGTGCAGACATCACAAAGGATAAAGGAGGAGCGAGTGAAGCCAAATTCATTATACGGTTTTTGGAGGGCAAGCTGAGACTAGGTCTTGCCGAGAAGACAGTTTTGGTTGCTCTGGCGCATGCGATGGTTAGTCACGAAATAGAGAAGAAAGGTAACAAAATACCCAACAGTGAGCAGCTGGCGAAGGGGGAATCCATCCTCAAAACAGTCTATAGGTGAGTGGTTGCATCGTGGACGTTAGATTGAGACTGATTGTGCACAGCGAACTGCCCAGCTACGAGGTCATCATCCCCGCAATGCTTGAGCACGGAATCTTTAATCTTCGCGACAATTGTAAATTACAGCCTGGTGTACCCTTGAAGCCTATGTTGGCAAAGCCAACAAAGTCGATTAGCGAGGTCCTGGACCGCTTCGAAGGCAAAAACTTCACCTGCGAGTATAAATACGATGGAGAAAGAGCGCAAATTCACTACGTTGCTGAGGACTCGCCCCAACAATATACGAGTAGCTTGCCTACCTCCAAAGGCACGAAAGGACTATCTGCTATTTTCTCTCGGAATTCAGAGGATTTGTCCAAGAAATACCCAGACATCCTGGCCAAACTTCAGACCTGGATCAAGTCGGAAACCAAGAGCTTCGTCCTCGACTGCGAGACGGTGGCTTGGGACATGGTAGAAAAGAAGGTTTTACCGTTCCAACAGCTCATGACCCGAAAACGCAAGGATGTCAAAGTCGAAGATGTTAAAGTCAAGGTCTGCGTCTTCGCCTTTGACATGCTCTTCTACAACGGCGAGGTTGGTCTTCCACTTACCCTCTTTATTTGAAATAAAAGAGACCAAAAAGACACTGCCAAAAACTAACCCCTACCACTAATAGTCTACTGTCGAGAAATCCCTCCGCGAGCGCCGTGAACTCCTCCAAGCCGCCTTCTCAGAAGCTGAAGGCGAATTCGCCTTCGCTCATTACGGCAACACCTCCGACCTCGACGAAATCCAAACCCTCCTCGACGCCTCCGTCAAAGCCTCCTGCGAGGGCCTCATGGTCAAAATGCTCGACACCGCCGACTCGGGCTACGAGCCGTCCAAACGCAGCCGGAACTGGCTCAAGGTCAAAAAGGACTATCTCGCCGGCATTGGCGACAGCCTGGACTTAGTAGTGCTGGGCGCGTACTACGGCAAAGGGAAGCGCACGAGTGTGTATGGCGCGTTTTTGCTCGCCTGCTATAACGAATCTAAACAGGTCTACGAAACCGTCTGCAACATTGGCACCGGCTTCTCCGAAGTCATCCTAGAAGAATTGCATGCCAAGCTGAGCGAGCACGTCATTGACAAGCCCAAACCTTTCTACGCTCACAGCAGCGTCCCCAAAGACCAGCCAGACGTTTGGTTCGAAGCGCGCTTCGTGTGGGAAGTGAAAGCTGCCGACCTGACGCTCAGTCCAAGATACAAAGCCGGGGCTGAAGCGCTGGGGGATGCGAGCGGCAAAGGCATTTCGTTGAGGTTTCCGCGGTTTATCAAGGAGAGGGAGGATAAGAAGGCGGAGCAGGCGACCGGGGCGCGGATGGTGGTGGAGATGTATGGGAAGCAGGAGAGTGTGGGGAAGGGGAGAGATGGGGGTGGGGGGGTGGACGATGATTTCGAATACTGAGTGTGGTTACATTTGGCGCTAGGCCGGCAGCTGAAGACTTAAGGTACTGCTTGAAAGAGGATGCATTAGGCGCTTGTGCCGTGCAAGTATATCCATCTGGCTACTCCTTGCTTCGGGCTCAAGCCCTTTGCCTGGATTGCGTTACCCAACCACTTCTCTCATTCAGTACACCTCTCCCACGGCTCCCTCCACACAAGACCAAACCCCTCGAAAACCCTCCTCTCCGCCTCCTCGGTCGTCTTACACCTCGTTTTCTCGTCCCTCCATTTCTCCAAATCAACCCACGCCCCCGTTCCTCGCACGCGAACCCCACTACTATCGAACTTCCACCCTTTGACCTTCTTCGCGTATCTTCTCAGGTCCCTATTAAACGTGGTCCCGGACGTCCATCCCTGCACGGCACAACCCACCGTGCGCCAGGGCGACACGATAATATCGACGCGGCGGTGGGGGTTGGGGTTCTCCGCGGCTGGGTCGGCAGCAAGATCCGAGGTCTGGGTGGGCCAGTAGGGGTTTTGCCAGACGACGAGGGCTTTGTCCAGGGTGTCGAAGCCGTGGCCGCCCTGTGTGAGGGAGGCGAGCGGGAGGGGCTGCTGTTGGCGTTTAGTGTTTGTGAGGTTCAGGGTTAGGGTGTGCGCGATCCAGCCTTCTCTCTCTAAAGATTTGACGACGCGGTCCACAAGGCCGGAGGTTTGTGCTTCGGAGCGGTGGGAGAGGATGATGTCGACATCGCCGGACTCAGTTTTGCCGCGGCGGTAGCCGCCGACGATAACGCTTTCGATTCCTCCTTGTTCTGGGGGGAGAACGCAACGGTTGGCGTGCGATGTTATGATTGAAGCGATTGATTCGGATTCGGAGCGAGGAATCTTGAGCTGGAATTCGTCGTAGTATTTTACGCCGATTTGCTGGACACGACTCAGAGTTCTCCAGCCTTGTTCGACAATATCGTCGAGGTCTTTCCATTTTTGATCGTAGTAGAATTCGCGGGCTGTGGCGGCGCCAACGCCCCAGATTTCGTAGAAGGTGCGGAGGACTTGCATTGCGGGATCGCTTTCGAAGTCCTTGATAGCCTGGAGGGAGCCTGTGGTGTGGTACTCGTGGAAGAGGTGCGCGATCTTTTGGTCGCAGCCGGGAAGCATGAGGACTTCGCGTGGGGAGCTTAGGGGGTAATGATACGCGGCCAGGGAGGCGATGCTAGTGCTGTAGGCGCGGACGCCAATATCATCGGCGGTAAGAGTGCGGGCTAAGCGGATCCGCTTGAGGAGGTCGATGAAGGGGTCGTTGGGAGAGGGGGAGGTGGTGGAACGCTCGCAGGAGTAAATTCTGTCTTGGAGAACCCAGTCGGGCATGGGTGGGAGAGGGTTATTGATGGCTTCGTCGTGCTCGGATGTCGTCTGATGGAGGAGGTGTGGAGGGCTGATTTGGTTGAAGCTCTGACTTGCTGCATTGCTCGAGGACGTAAAGCTTCGACCTATGAAGTCCCGGTTTGCGGCGTCTTTGACGCGATCACGTCTGTAGGCTCTTATAACTGAAGGTTTGACTTCAGCTTTCGCGCGCTCTAGGATCGCCTGGGAAACATCCTGTCGTAGCGTAGGAGTTTGTGTGATGGCCGTTGTGGGAAATGCTGCGTCATTGGGCTTGAACGCCGGTTGGGAAGTTGTGACTACCTCGGGCAATGGAAGGAGCCTCGCTTCATACAATGTGTACGGTTCAAAGGGCTCAGGTCTCCCAGCTACTAACGAAGCCTTCAGCCAATCTAGCTTGATTACTTTGACTTTCCCAGCAAAATCTTCAGCAGCGAACGGCAACGACTCGTCCGCCTCGACCGTATCAGGAGAGCCCATGGTAGGTGATATGAGCCCTTGGGAAATTGAGAGTTGAGACATAGGCTTTGCTGCTAGAATTTCTTCATCTTCAGTTACATCTTGCGTCTCAGAACCAGTAGAGAGATCATCAGTGTCATCCCCCGTGTCTTCTGTCTTTGCTTTCGATTCTCCATGAGCTAGCGCTCTCCGCTTCCTCGCTGGGCTCCCACTCCTCGAAGTGATTGGGGAGCTGAGACTAAGATCTCTCTTCTCGCCATGAATTTCCTCAAAGCACACCTTGCCGCATTGAAGTTCGAACTTTGCCCGCCTCTCCTTTGAAATGTTTCCAAACACGATGTTCGATTCTTTAATATCGTATGTCAGTGTTCCCCCTCGATTGCTGATTTCGTCTTCTACCGCATGGAGCTTAGAGGTCGAGAGATATGTTGGGAGTACAAAAACATTCGATAGACCAGTGAGATCGAGTTTCGAACTTGTAGACGCTTCTGTAGCTTGATCGCCGGAATCAGTAGTAGCAGACGCTTGAGTATTGTGCTGACTATCCGCCATGTTTCTCTAGAACAGCACTACAGTACGAAAGACCATGCTGTGACCAATGACAACCGAAGTGGCGACGACAGTACAAACAACCAGATGCAACCGTCATTTTGAGAATACCCAAAATTGATATCAAGTGTAAAAGTAAAGAAATTAGCTTTCAACCAAGCAAGGGAATTATGCAGCATGTGGTGTATGATTGGAACTACATCTGTGTCTCACGGTTTGAATATTAACAGATCGTAGAGCTCAACCTGTGGGTTGCGAGTATTTGTACTTTCAACTCATAGTAGCCATCACTCGAAAGTGCACAGACAGAAATGGATGTCATGCCGAAGCACTTTACGATACAACCGTACAAGGCTACTGGTAATGTATTTTACACCCTGCGTATTACAGCCTTAGCTGTATTTCCGCAAAAGCTGGCATCAGTGGCATTTTTGTCCGATTCCCCATTTCTCCTGCTCACACACTACCCTAGTAGTGGCCTGAATGGGATTCCACTTAGCAGAAGACACACTTCCTCCCGCCGATTAAGCTGATCCTCTCTTTTGATACTTCCACCAGTACCAGTTGGAGGCAGTTGGCATACCAGCAATACTTTCCCATAGTTTGACAGACAGGCGAGCTCCAGTCTCTCCCGTCTTCCCTTCCCTTGTTGAACGACTGAGTACTTCGGGTAATCGATATTGTCACACCTCGAAAGGAATCTAGCGTGTCAAGCTCTGATACTCTATGACTCCCTCTAGATTCTCAGTTAACGATTAGCCACTTTTTCAATCTGGGGTTCTCCCGTTTCGTCCCTGTGAACTATTCCATGCTGCGGTCTTCTGTGTTGTCTTGGCCCATACCTTTGTACTAGCTATTGTCCGCGCGTCCTATCTGGCTTTACAACAAGGTATTGTTTTTAAGCAATTGGCATGCCAAAGCCTACCAGACACCAGCCTGCCAAAACCACCAGTGACTAGTCCTGGAATTTTCCGTTACAATCTTTCTGCTTGGAACAAATGCAGTGGCGTTCGCGTGAACTGTAGGAGTTGCAGATATTTGTAAAGACCGCATGCGGGTCCATTGAAAGGAGGATTGGTACCGTTATCTTAAATGAACAAGACTACCGTATGTTCTTGAAAATTTCGAGTTACGGTAAGTACCAACCAAGCCGATGAGATGCGATGTGAATTCTCAGAACCGGATTTCCAGGTCTCATTGTACGAAGATGAACGCGGTAATAGACTCGATAACATGAGTAGCTGAGACAGATCCGCCTTTCCAGCTGCTACATAGCTCTATTATACCTTATATCAAGTCGTCAATAGCCAAAGGGTTTGAACCCTTGAAGCATGGGTCATCTCCATGACGCTCCTTTCTGCAATGCAGAAAGCGTTTGGTAATGAGGGGACCTGATTTTTCTAGATGCATTGTCTATGCAGAAAAGAAGTGATATCAGAAAGAAAAAGGGACCAAAGATTGTGGAGGTCCAAGACTAAAAGAGCAGACATAAGGAACATCGAGGTCGTAAGGTTTGGACTGTTCTCCTATCTCAGGAATATAAGACTTGATATCTGGGTTTACGGCTTGGTTGTCATAACTCAACCTTTTCTTTGCAATAAAAGCAAACACGAGCAATGACCTACGATGGGATATGAGAACCAGATGAGGGTTTCCAAGATGTTTTCTCTGGTATGCTAACCAGACACGCAATACACTATAAGATCAGTCTTCGTCACCATCCAACGGTGATGGGACGGGAACCAAACCTAAACGACACTGGACAACATTAGACCCATATTCTGGTCAGCATACAAGTCCTGACATCGTTGCCTCTCTCAGAAAGACCTGACTTCAACACGAATATAGATCTCATTAGTTTTTGTTCTGCATGTTGCCGTTCTTTATAAGTGTTGTTCTTAGTTTGATTTCCCGCGCTACCTCTAATAACGAGCAGTAAACAACATCTTGAACCTTTTCCGAAGGATTGCTACAAAACTCTCGCTCTTCGCTCACTCCGTTGAACATTTCTCTGTCAAGCCAGTAATGTCACAGCCACCAACACCGCACGTCAAGCTGCCAGACGTCATGCCGCAGAAGCATATCGTGCCCGGCCCTAATTCCTGGGCACTGTCGGCCACGCAAGGGGACCCTAAAAAGCTTCCACAACCAGCACAAAGCACGAACCGGGAGAAATATGAGCAGAATCCCATGCCACGTACACCAGGAAAGGCTCCAGATGATGGTAAACTAGCCGTGTCAAAACATCGTGTGTACATACAGCCAGCCACGCCACTAGGCTGTTTGAACCAGAGCTTGCATAATCAGAAAATTCGCGCTGCCACAGACCCTGTTATACCTCAACCACTTTTCACTGGTAAACCTGGCGGCATTGCTCATATCCGCCAGAAGTTTTCTACTTCCAAGAGCAATGTGAACATCATCAAGGAAGATGACGTAACGCAGACATCGTCACCTCCTGTATTTTCTGAAAAGGCATCCCAGATATTAGGGGCATGGCCTGTTCGCGATAACAGTCGCCGTACGCCTCCAGCTTCTGCACCTCCATCCACGAGTACACCTGATCCCTACCGTATCTCGTCCGATGATCATGCGGCTCGTTCAACAAGCCCAGCTCGGAATATTCAGTCTACGCCAGTACCTACGCGTCGCTTCTTGAGAGAGAATAAGATGACAACCCCTGAACTTGAGCGCGCTTCTCTTACCACTACCGCTGAGACTGGTGAGGACGAGGGAGTTAATATGGAAATATCGGAAAACCCAGAGGGTATGATTTCAGGCGATGAGGAGTTGCATCCTACCCGTACAGGGACTTACGGTAAAGTTGGTGGGGTAGAATATGTGAATGAGCATGAAAACCAACGGATAACGAGCTACGCTGGGATAATTGAGAATGCCGAACTCATTGATCAGACGAGTCCGACAATGGTCTCAAACACATCCCAAGGACACGACTCTGGAGGACTTTTACAACCAACGGTCTATTCACCGAGCAATTACGATGGAGTCTGGGAGAATGACCCTCATGTAGTAAGTCAGGTTTGTTGGGGGATCAAATGATATGCTAATCGCATGATAGGGCTACTCTCTTCCTCCGTTCACTCCATTGCGGCCTCAGCATGCTCCAGCGCCAGAAATGCAAATGCGCGGGTCATCGCAAGATTCTGGTACCACTGTTCCGGTAGTTTTGCGCGACTATTACCAACCCCCAAGTCGTTTCTCTGTGTATCCACCATCAACAGCATCAGTCAATAGCTGGGCACAAAACTCGCAATTCTCCCTAGGGAACTCATTCGCAGCTGCTAACCATCCATCATCGGCTGGCATGCGTTCTCAGTTTCCTAATCAACACATGAGCAATGCCGCTCCGACACCTCCGCGTTCGCACCCTGAGTTTCAGCCATCAGGGCCAATGCCGGCTGGATTAGCGCACTTGGAGCTAACTTTACACCACCACATTGAGAACTGCTTTGGGAGCTTGTCGAGGCTTGTGGCTGACAAGCATGACCGAGTTATGGACCAGACAATCCGGCGTCTAGAAAATTTGGAAGAAACGGTTACGAAAGGGCAGAAGAACGGGAAGGGAGACGTCAAAGATATGAAGAAAGAATTTAGCAATCTCAAGGCAGAAGTGAGAAACGTTATCAAAGGTAACGATGAAATTAAAGACCTTATCAAAGCGCTGGATGAGAAAATAGGGAAGCTTGAGAAAAAGGTCGAGGCAAGCGGGTGTAAAGGCCAATCGGTCGCTACAGATACTACCGGACATGAAGCCGAGACTTCCAGGGCTCAGAAAGGCGATATTGTTCATCGACGCACTGAGAGCGCGCATAATGGAGGAAATCCTGAGCGACTACAGCAAAATCAGAGTGGGGCCAATCACTCAGCTAGTGCTCGTCACCAAAGTGGTAATAGTAGCAAAGGGCGTCGATCAAACACCACGAGCGGAGGAGGTGCGGGTAGTGCTGCTGGAAGTTCGAGAAGAGAGTATTTTACTGAGCTGGGAGCTAGCAGGGGTCCAGTACCTGATGTTAGAGAGCATCCTGCCTACTCAGGCGGGCAGCAGGGGTATGATCTGGCTTACGATTCGAATGGTATGCCAGTGGGCCTGGGAGTCTCTGATACTACGATTTTCCAAGCACCCTCTTTCAGTGAGGGCTGGTATCAACGAGTCTATGGACCTTGAAACATTGTTTCTATCCTCAGCCGTGAAGTGTTCAGCATGATTGGTTGCTTATTTGTCGAGGTAGATGGTGTCGCAATGCCCGCAAGGCCTAATTGATGTTCAATCAAGTAGTAGAGTCTATTTGGACTTTCAATAGCTGAATGCGTAATGGAAAGCGGCTTTTGTCTAAGCTCTTTGTCGTATCTAAGGTAGAGTGTGGTCAGCTAAAATCTAGACTAGTAAAATTTGCAGCTCGTACCGATTACCGAAAGAGCTTCAACACCATTTGACAGTCTTGACTGCACGCAAATTGTGTTACAGAATTCGAAGATACTGCGCCAACCATTGCATAAAGAGTCTCTATTCGTAATTGACCAACCTGGAATGGCTTTACCCTCAGAGCATATTACGATCAAAAGGAGACGTGACGATGAGCCAGTAGAAGCTCTTTGTAAGTATCCGTACCGCTAGTGGTTACAATACTCGACTGATCTCCATAGACTTGCGGCAGAAAAGATATAAGTCAGACGTATGTTGGGACCGGGTCACCAACTCCCAGTCCCCAGATGTGCCTGTATTTCTGCCATCGGCTTCAAGCCGATCGAACGACGCTGTGCCTGATGCCACCGATATACCACAGGTGCCCAAGATAAGACTTACCTCCCCCGAGGAGGACCTCCCGAGCGAACATGCTTCCAGCCTCGAAGCAATACAACGCCACTCAGTTGGGACGCAAAAATTGACGTGTACCAGCAACCGTCCGAACGGGTCTGTTCTTACAAGCTCTAGGAACCCCGGCCAGAAACGTTCAGATGTTTCAAGATCCAGTACCGGGCCTCGAAGGTTCCACTTTATCAAAAACTCGTCATATGCGTCCTTACACACGATTGGACCAGCTAAAAGAGTCGAAAAGCACAGGAAAAGTCGAAGGGGTGATCTGCCGGTTTTCGTTGAGGAGACAGGGTCTACTTCCCAGCGAAGGATCGATCCGGAAACTTCAACGGAAATCGGTAATGAGACACGTAAGGACCACGTCGATAGCCCACCGGCAGCCCAAATCTTGGAACAGAGGCAAAGAAAGCGACCCATAGTCAGCGCAGTGGAACAGAAATGGAGGATGGAAAACTGGGCTAAGTCAACAATAGCCGATCGTGATGTTCAAGGAAAATCAAGATCAGCGCAGAGTATCCATGAACCTTCAAGTCAGTGGGATTATAACTCGGAGATACTTGCAGCGCAGCTGCAGCAGGTCGCATCTCAGGAAACCAAAATTGCGACAGCTAATTGGGAGGACGCCAGAAATGCACCGCAGCTAAAGGTACAGCCTAAACCTCCAAAGCCCCGTCCGCCAATTGTACAGCAGCATGCCGATGCTTTCGGCGAAGATGTGTCAATCATGGACATAAGCGAGGACGGAAACGAGGACGACTATGTGTATGATACATATATTCGCTCGGCTGGACGACTAGCGGGTGCCTCCGGGAAACCTTCTGAAGGAGATATAGGCCGTCTTCAATGCATAGACCACAGCAAGATTGGAATATTGATCATCGCAGAGGAAGATCAAGAAGAGTGGGAAACATTTGCTGAAGTAGATCTGGACGGCGACAAGGACTGGAATAGTGAAGAAGAAGACGAAAATGGTTCGTCCAAACGCCAGTGATCGAATTTCTATATAGATTTTACTGATTGGAACAGCGGAGGATTTTTACGGGAATGACTATCCAGAGGATGAGGTTAAATCCGACGATGAATTCGATGAAGGTGCTTACAAGTATCGGACAGGCCCATCTGACGAGGAGGAATTCGATCATGATATAGACAGTTGGTCTGATGAGGACGAGGCACGATATCCATGGAAGCACGAAGTAGGAATTGTCCAGCGAGAAGGCGACAATGACAGCGATCATGACATGAACACTTGAAGAAAACAAGCAGATACACTTTCCGTTAGCAGCGACAACTATAACGCCAAGTACAAAAGTGCACGGCAGATCAGCTTAGGCGATGAAGAACGCATGTAAAAGTAGGGTACTCGTTGCGATGATTTCCTGCTCGGAGCAAACAATACCACCAGGGGCTCCAACAACAGGGTATCCAGAACGAGTATGTCTAGAAGCACAGCATATACGAGTTTTCATTCAATAAACGGAAATTCCAAAGCCCCAATCCCATCTTTTACTCGCACTAGGCAACATTAGATGACATCCTAGAACTTCAACCAAGTTCCTGACCGAAAAGATGGAGATACTTTGTGCTCATCAGCTACAATTCATCATCTTGAGGTTGCTGTGACTTACATCGACATCCAGCTATCTATCTGTGCATCCAGGGATACGAAAGTCCGGTCGTTGACTGCATACCGTATGCATTCACTGGGGAGCTTGACCTGTTACGGAGTCGCACCCTGGGGATGTTGTAAGCTTCACGCAATCGATAGTATTTGCATTGGATGCCTCCGAAGCCTTCGCGCTGTCTTTGCGGAAATTGAGCGTTGTAAGCACGGGCGATATCGCTCCATTCGTAGCCAAGGTCGATCCGATGGTACCAAATAAAGTGAATCTCTTCCTCCGAGTATGGCGGCCGGAATTGACGGGGCGCTCTTGTGGCCGAGGATCTCGACGACGTTGAGGGCATGCGGCGGCGGCCGTCGTTCGATTGAGTCGGGCTCGGTCGTCCAGAACTACCGTTAGTGTTCGGGGACCTGCTCATCTGGCGGTCTTCTTCACTTCCGACCCGGGGTGACTGATGTCGAGGAGGGGTGGGACTGTCCTCATCCGAGGAGTTGAGCATATCATGGATGGCCATGCTTCGCCGGCGAGGATTGTTCCATTGTGAGCGAAGGGCATCATGGCCCTCTTGGGAGCTTCTGAAATTGTCTCCCGAAATGCCATGGCTTCCGGCCCAGCCTTGATTGTTTTGTCGAAAAGACATGATGTCGCGTTCGAGGATGGTAATGAGAATGTGGAGTGGGCTGCTGTCCTGCAAGCTTGCCTCGTGTGCGGGACCTGGAATTTTCATGATTCACTCAGTGGACATGCTCGAAGCCTTTTAAAGTAGCAGAGAAGGAAGGGAGGTCTGCCTAAATTATCTTAAGCAAATCGCACATAGCGGGTTCCGCAGCTGCAGACGCCGCCTGCGCCGGAATGTGCCCCCTCTGGATTGCAGGTGCAGGAACTGAGCTATCACTAGCTAAATGTTCTGCAGAATACCTTACTCACCTTCCGGTACTGCACCAATAGCTAAACGTCCAGGGTGTGTTTGGGGGTACCTTAAGGTTCACCGTCCACAGCAACAGCGCTCAAGGTTGGGGCTAGGAAGGATGTGCCAAGTGAAACTTTGGGGAGAGCCGAAGGATTGTGTGATTGACAAGCAGATATCAGAAACATCAACCGAACCTCAAATCGTTTGAGGTCCCAAACAAACCAGGCTGTCCCAGAGCTGAAGGTACTCGATGCCTGTTGCACGACGTTGCGACGCTGATGACGGATTCCTCGACCGGGTTTCGGGTCTTCTGGGAGAACAAACGGAGCAAAGCGATCAGCCCCCCCCTTGTGACGCTGACTCTACTGTAATAATCCTCCCCCTCCAGAATGCAACAGCAAAGATACGTGACCCATGGGAATTACCTTACAAAGCTACCGGCCGCTTGGGTCAGATCACTGCGCCCTTTGAACGACGGGCGCCTCCCATACCTATCAAGGCTCTGAATCGCTGAATCGCTTCCGTGCTTTCTCTCTCTACTATATCGAGACTTGGCAAGCGGCTGTCACCGTGTCACGCCGTTCTAGCTGTCAAACTCACCCTTGCTCATACCTTACTAAGGTACCTTCTCTACCACCTAGGAAGTGGATACCAGCGCAGGCGTGCGAGCTGAAGTGCCGAGGCCGCTGTACGGAGTTACGCAATGGGCTAAAGACGAGCCGTCCGGCAGAGTGGGGCTTACATGTCCCCGTGCTCTGATTGGACAGGGCTTTCTTCACCTCCGACCCTCGTCTAGACTCGCCCAGTCCATCGACCCCCCCGTGCTTGTTGCTCTGCTCCATACTCAACCGGACTGAACAGGTTAGACTGGAGCCAACCCTCCTTCACCAAAATATGCAGCAAGGGTTACTAGCTCCTTGGAGATCGCTAGCTCGGTTAGTGTATGCGGCTAATCTGCGATGTGACTGCACCCCTTCCTGGCCTGCGCTTGTCTGGGGCTGGTGACATGCACCGAACAACGAATGAAATGCCCCCCGCCCGTCTGGACGAGGCCAAGTCGAGTCGATGACGCCGGCCACGTGAAAGCTGCCGCGCGACTCCGAGTTTGTGTGCACCAATACTTCCCTAGGCCCCTGCGTGCTTCTGCATGGGTACATCATCGACAGCAAAAGATCAATACCGTGCGCATGAACTTCCAATCACGTGCTGCTGGACCGATATCTGCCTTCCATTATTCCGTACTGTACTTTCAACGCTCAGAACTGTTGGTTCTTCGTCTTAAAAGTAAGTTTCAGATACTCGGCCAATGAACAGTCTCCATGCACAGGACTCTCTATCGGGTACAGCCCAATCCATCCGAGTCCACCCACCCACCCACCCCCACCAACCAGACGAACGATGGAGAAGGATTGACTGCTAGCATCGCAAACTCATTCATGTCGAGTATCAGAACCGGGGGATCTACGGTACTGTGCCGCGGGCAAGCTGAAACGACAAGCCTCGGATGAATCCATGCGCTGAGGCTCGCCGCCATTCAGATCGTCGGATTACGCGCCCTCGTGGGAAATTGAGTTCTAGCATCATCTCCAGCCCAGCGTCCCAACGGATCAAGATAAAATTGGAACCGTTGGTGTTGGCTTTGGCGTCCCGTCGGCCGCTACTCGTGGAACCGCAACTGCGCCGATCTTCAACAGCGGAATCCCACCGTACACAAACTCAACCTTTACATCGTGCTGCACTAACAACCTGCGGCCCGGCTAGTCTTTTAGGGGGCTTATACGAACCTGAACACATCCACCCTTCACAGCAGCCCGGTTTGTTGTCGAGGATCTTGTTGAGGTCCAATCAACATATGGCGTTTTGCCCTCCCGACAGGGTTCACATCATATTGTCAATGAGGATTGCGAAGCCTTAGGTGTACGAACTGGGGTCCTACGAGGCCCTTGAAACCTCTATCACAAGGCTTGCATGTGCATGAACTACTATCAGGCGCGCGTTTGCTCCAGATTCTCCGCAAGCGATGCCTTGCAGCGAATTCATTCGTTCGTCGATGCTTTTCAAAGCCCTAGACTAAGGATCTTTGAGTAAGCCACCTCCGGACTTGCATTACAGCCCCAAAGGGCTGCAGCTACCAACCCTACGCCAAAGTCCTAACGGCAATCTACTCGCGGACACTCGTTCACATCGTTTCTGGCTACTGTTGTCCACTACGAAGCCGCAAAAATCCCGCAAAACCGGTGCAGACAATGATCATTGTCGTTGGTTGGAACTTCGGAGGTTGGCTTGCCTGAGTGTGCGGACACATCAAATTTACCATGAAGTGGAGTTGATGCAGCCGTCGGTGGATACTTTCTTCAAAGCTGCAGCCTTAGATCGATGGTCTTCATGGGGAAGGTCAAGGTACGTAGGTAAGGTACATGGCCAGATGGACTACGCGAAATGCATGCAGGTCGAGCTCGATTCAGGAGGATCGGCATCGGCCAAAGAGGAGTTGAGAAAAGTTTCATAAAAAAACAAAACAGAATCCTTTGAAGAGTCGTCAGGGTTGCACAAACACGAGTGTCAAACGTGGTCGCAGGGAAACCGATCCTGCTTCCTTCTTTCAGCTCACGCATGAATGTACCTTTCCGCTCGGCGCAATTACATTTTAGAGTGGTTCGCAAAATCACCTGCACGCTGCACAACTGCACACCGCTTTCGAATCAGGCGTTTAGTAGTATTCCGCTTCTCCGCGTTGGAAGAACATCAAATCCAATGAAACCGCACTAAGGTACTGGAGGTACTTTAATACCTTACTAAGGTAACATCAGAGACGTCAAAACCACCACCCAAATCTTTTATTTGTCATTTAGTCAGTCCCCCGTGATATTAGCGATCGAAGCATGGCAAATACCTTCAATATCCAAGCCAGTGGTCCTACCAGCTGAAGGATCCATGAAGTTCCAAAGAATTCTTCTCTCCAATTATGCCTCGCGTAGGACTTGGTCTCATCCCCACCGGATTGCACCGATGACGATGTTGTGCGTCTGGAATTTCATTTCGTCCCGGACTGCTGTCAAGGGGCTGAGATATGGTAAAACAAGGATTCTCTCAAACAATTCCACTCGATAGTACTACAACAATCGATGTGTGTGGCGTAGTTGTCCTGCGATGGGTAACAGAAGAAACAATGCGGCTCTACACACTGTGAGGCCATAACACTACACTTAGTCGATGTGCTAGGCGGTCTTTCTGGCTACTTCTTACTTTGTCGTCGCTTTCCTTGACTGCTGTGATCTGCTGTCGTTCTGGTCCCGAAATCTTCCGTCAACCACATCATCACGCATGAGGTTTTTGTGGGTCGTTTTGAGCAGAACGTCTCTGAGGTTGCCTGTAGGTATTTCGCTATATCTGGGGGTTTGTCCGAATACTGTAAAAGGGAGTTTGGTCTTTTTCGAAGCCAGCATCACCATCGGTTGACAATGAAGCGATCAGCACCATCCTCTCTTTCACTACTACGATTCCTCCAGCACCCCTTGTTCGTGACAACCTGGACATGGTTTCTCTTTCTCTTACATAGTCAGTTCGACTCGTACTGCTCCGAGTCAATTGACTCTTACCCATGATAGGTCTCAAGCCCAAGAGGTACCGGCAATACTGAATCCTCACCCCGAAGCAGTGAGATATGTATATAAGCCAACTACGAAGCTACAGTCCTAAACCCTCAGCTAGTTGTCAGAATATATCCGTTCTTGCCTCGTCTAGATCCATCTAGCCACCCACAATCTCCTTGCGTCTCTCCGTGTCTCCACCTCTACAATCTCTTGCTGAGCCATCGCGGACACGGCGTACCT
>JAABUW010001884.1_pt1 | contig 33222 bp, 48 predicted proteins | sample 5560081 | NCBI WGS metagenome assembly JAABUW01 (sample SAMN10711882, study PRJNA513363) | rock metagenome | isolation source: Antarctica rocks | place: Antarctica: Victoria Land, Knobhead sud | reverse complement strand
GAACTCCATCCCTGTGAGCACATGCAAGCAGCCTGCAGTTTACATGTACTGCTGCAGAGCAGCTGTGCCTCAGCAAAAAATCGATGGCACCTAGAAGACCCTTCGTTTGGAGTTGCGTTGTGAGCCGACATGCTCACGCACAGGCCCAGAGGCGAAGCAGCAGCGGCGGCGGCGACGGAGGACGACGCCGACAGCCTTCGGGAATTTCTTGCATGCGGCGGCGGGCAAGACAGGCGCCGCCGACCGAGGGGCCAGCGCCAAGCGCGAGAACAACGGCAGAAGCAGACGGAGTGAGCACGACATGGTGTCTCTGCTCGTCAATGACATGGTGTCTCTGCTTGAAAATGCGTCGCCGCAGCGGGGAAGGCTTGCAAGTGCAGTCGCAAACTTCTCGCGTTCGCCCGCTGCAATAACCTGGGTGATTCGCTTGCCGCTGCAGGTTGCTGAACATCGCAATGTGCAAATGCTGAAGGAGCAGCTGCATCTCACATCCGCACGAGCGCATCACAGCATGCAATGCAAGAATGTCCATTTCATTTGTGCGTTTGCGTGACGAGCATGCGTCTTGCAGACATGCGCTAAGCATTTTCTGGCAGCCTGCGTTCGGGAAGGCCTCGCAGTGTTAATTTAGCAGAATGCTTGAATCCTAGGGCCCATGACCGAGAGCATGGCCGCCCAGCGCAAGGTGCCTGTCGTGCAGCAAGACCTGCCACCGGCACAGACCTACGAAGAGATCTGTAAGGGCCTGCTGGGCCTGCAGCACGCCAGCTCTGATGTCTTTGAGCGCTTGCACGCCCGCATCGCGGCGCAATCAGGCAAGTCTACCTATTCTTTCCAGCCTCATTCGTCGCCGGATTTTCCCAGCAGACTCATAGCATCATCCTGAAGGTGTGGTGCTACGCTAAGGTTGACGCTTCAGATGTTGCCGCCATGCGCAGGCCATGCGCAGTCGCTCAGGGTGCGGCTACAAGCGGCGGAGTCCCAGCTCGAGCAGTTGGCGGAGGCAAAAGGCGCAGTGAGCCTCGTGTCGTCGGCGCGCTACCCAGCCACCTCGCAGCGTTACACAAACCTTTTCAGCGCCTTCTCAGCGGCCGATGAGGGCTCGGCAGCGGCTGCGGCGGGCGCCGCAGGCAGCGGCCGCAGCAGTCCGGTGGAAGGCGCCAGCCCGGCGGCGGCCGGCAGCGCGGCAGATGCTCTGAGCGAGGTGGGCGGCGCCCTCGCCGCCGCCGGCGACAGCCTGCAGCGCCTGGCCTCCCATGTGGTGAGTGAACCGTATTTGAGGGTTCAAAACTACTGAATTGTATATTGGCGCGCTCGCGCGCGCCAGCGACAGCCTGCAGCGCCTGGCTTCCCAGGTGGTGAGTGTATGGGTTTCAAGGGTTTTCACACATCACAGTGCATGCACATGTTTACAGGCTGCGACACAGCCTGCAGCGCCTGGCTTCCCAGGTGGTGAGTGTTGTGCATCTACGGGCATGCACCTGCTTATGCAGTTGCACCAAGACAAAGACAACGACCCCTGCTCCTGTCTTTTGCGGTTGTGCACGCTCAGTCCGAAGGCGCACATGTGATAGTCGTACTGCTGCAGGCGAGCGCGCAGTCCAGCGCCCCGCAGCTGCCGGGCCGCGACACCGCGGAGCTGTTCCACTTCTTCAACCAGGAGGGGCCGCTCGAGGCGCAGCTGCGGCAGGAGGTGAGTGCGGCACCACGCGCTTGCATCTGCGTCTGCGGGCAGGTCGACTCGTCTGAAGGCTGTCATCTGCGACAGGTCAGGGTGTCGTGCATGTTGTGTCATCAACTGTGAACGTTGTGGCACTGAAAGATAATCAGAACAGGCGCTGGTGCCTCTGGGGCTGCATCGCGCCGACAAGTTGATTCATGCGCCTGTAACAACCGTGTACTGCGCGCATTCCAGCCGCTGGCTCTGGACCTGCCGCCGGACGGCCTGACCTCTGCGGCAGCGCTGCTGTTGTTCGGCTCCTCGGACAGCCCCTTCACCAGGTGCAATGTGATTGTGTTTCTTTCGCTGTGCGTGCCACCCTGCACAGCTTCACCTCGTGAGACGATTGATGGTCATGTTGTGGAGGTCATTGAGCTTCGAACCCGCCCTGCTCTTGCTGAAATCGCAACATGGTCACGCTGATGTCCACACTGTTTGCAGTCACTTCGTTCTCCCTGCTTTGCTTCCAGGCGAGTGGAGCTGGACCTGCCGCTGCGGCCGGCGCTGCCGACGCAGGCGCCGCACTTCGACATGCGAAGCATCACCTCCACGCTGCCCGAGGCACGCTCACCCTTTAAAATTCAGCCTGACAATTTGCACTTTGTTTGTGTCTTGGTTGTTGGGACACGATCCAGAAGCACTCGTAGCATCATCTTCGCGCTGTCAGAGGTGAGCTTGGCGCGTCCAGTGCCGGCGCTAGTCCAGTGCAAGCATCATTGCATCCGAAGCTGTACTCTCACGCTGGTGGTGCTGCCTGAATGAACACCATTACAACCAGAGTTCAAGGAAGACAACCGGCTGTTTCTGGTCTGTGCAGGCGATTCCTAGGGAGCTGCAGTCGGGGGACGCCTCTCCGGGAACCTCCGTGGCCGGCAGCGGCGGCGGCGGCGGCAATAATCGGCGGCCGGTGGCCCACCCTGTGCCGGAAATCAACCTGCCGACCGAGCTGCCAGACATCGCGCACCTTGGCTCCGCCTCCATGTTTTCCGGGTGCGCAATTGGACCACTGGCTAATACTGATAGGCGCTAGATAGAAGTTTGAGCTCGACACTCAATTTTTGTAGCGCACCCTGTGCCGGAAATCAACCAATGTGCCGGCGGAGCTGCCTGACCTCACGCTCCTCGAATCCGCGTCCATGTTCTCAGGGTGCGCCGCTGGTGGGTAGTAATGCTGCTGACACGGCTGTTGATCCTGCACACAAGGGTCCCTGAATGGGCATGGGGCTCGTGAGCACCGGCAATCGGACAAAAACCCATATAAACCCTGTTCTGTTTTTCTACATGATCATGAGCCTCCACAGCCGAGACAGAATCAGGGCTTTGCCGTTCAGGAAGCTGTGGCACCAGACTGGCAAGAAGCTGTGGCACATGTTTGCAGGCGGTCTGCCAGCATACGCTCTTCAAGGTGGAGCCGCGCGCCGTCCGCCACGGCACCTGGCAGTGGCGCCAGCCGCGGTGCCAGCGGTGGCTTTGACGGCCCCAGCGCCAGCCAGCCCGCTGGGAGAGCGGACTCCGCCCCGCAGCGGCCGCGGCGGCGACCGCCGGGGGAGAGCCTGCTGGGCGTTAGGGCGGCACCTCAGGGCCGGCAGCCGGCGCCGCCGGGAGGGCTGCAGCGCGCTCAGTCGGGCGGCCAGCGGCAGGCGGGCCCGCCCAGCGAGCAGCCGGCGTCGCCGCCGCCGCGACCACCGGTGCCGTTGCTGCGGCTCGGCAGCATCGGCAGCGCACCGGGATCGGGGGCCGAGCCTAAACAGCAGACAAGCGCTGTCGCAGGCACGGTCTCGTCCAGCCTGCCGCTGACGGGCGGTCTTAGCGGCGGTGACGGTAGCGGCAGCGGTGGCGGCGCTCGGGGCAAATCAGCAAGCCTGACGGCGGCGTGGCAGCCGGCAGCCGCGCAGCGGCCACGCTCCAGCCCAGCAGCGGCGCAGTGGCGGCACAGCGGCCCGGCGGCTGGCGCCGACACTCAGCCGGCAGGTCTTGCGCAAGCGCCTGCTCGGCGGCCGCAGGCCAGCGCAGCAAGTCAGCAGCCCGGTGGCGACCTGCCAGGCAGCCCGGCGGCCGATGCGCTGCCTGATCCGCCCGCTGCCTCCCCTGCCGCGGCAGCGGCACCGGCGGCAGCCTCGGACACGGACCCCTCCCCATGCGTTCCGAACTCGTCGCCCTTCGACAGCTATGCATCGCCGCCGGAGCAGCCGCCCCAAGATCAGCACAGGAGTGCGGCGACTGCGGGTCCATCAGAGCCGCAGCCGCCGCGGCTGCGGTCGGCCGCGTCCGCGCAGCGGAGCGTCACCATGGACCCGGCTCTGGGCTACAGCCATAGTTGCTACATGCAGAGACAGCAGAGCTCTCTCTTCCCACCAGGTCCAGAGTCCCGTGGCACGGGCGGCGGCAGCGGCGGCAATGACAGAGCCGCCGGGGATCAGAGCAGCGCAGCGCCGAGCAGGCTTCTCGAAGCCTCCACCGCGTCCCTCCGCGCCCACGCCAGACCCGAAGATCGGGCGGCGTCTGACGACCCGCCCGGCGGCGGCGCTGGCAGCGGGCGTGACAGCGGCATGTTGCCGGCGGCAGCTGCGACGCAACGCGCGTCTTCCCAGCCTGCGGCGCTAATCAGCGCTCGGCCGGCGGCGAGGGCGGCGCCGACGGCTGCCAGCGGGCCCGGAGCGGCGGCCTCGGAGCCGCCGACGCCGCCGGGGCGGCACACCGGCGGCAGCAGCAGCGGCGGCGGCAGGGGCGCACAGGTAACGGGCTTCTTTTTTATCTATGTGATTGCTTCTCACTCTGTGATGCAGGCTGCGTCTTTCATCTACGATTGCAATATACATCTACTATGATTCAATGCCTACATGTGATGAACCTGCAGCGCAGCATCTATGCGGGTCAGGTCTTACATCTGTGATGCTGTCCTCTGCATTTACGTCCAGTCAATATGAGCACATGTATGCATTCAAGTGGTCACGTGTATGTACACCCTGGGGCGCAGGTAATGGACCTGCAGCGCAGCATCTCGCACCGCCACCTGTCCCTCGGCAGCCGCCCCTCGCAGGACAGTCTGCCAGACGAAGACGGTGCAGCATGAGCCCTCGTCCCCTCATGTGTCTGGCAGACCTGCGACACCGCGGCCATACCCTGTGCTTGCAATTTGAGCCGCAGCACGGTCCAACATGCGCCACAGCCGCGGGTGCCCAACAGGCTGCGCTTGTTTCAAGCCACTCTGTCTGATCTGCTGCGACTCACGCTCTCAGTCAGACACGACTGACCTGTGAGAGGGGATGTGGCGCAGGCGGCTTCGAGGTTCCGCGGCAGCAGGAAGGAGGCGACGTGCTCGGGCTGCGGGCGTACCTACGGCAGCGGGACCTGTAAAACCGCTGATGGCGGAATGAGATTGCTGTGATCCATGGGTAGATGGTGCAGTAGCGCTGAGCGATGCAGCTTGAAAGTGCAGAACATTGTCGAAGCGCATAGCGGCAGGGTGGCTTTCTACTTCGCTAGGTTGCAGTTGGGCTGCGTAGCCAGAGTGAGTGTTTGAACGCTTCCATAGTTGCTGACTGAATGTTTTGCCTGCCTGTCTCACTCACCAGTAACCCAGTGACACGAATTCGTCATGAGATATAGTCATGTGGCCTTGTGTCATATGTGTTCGCAAGCGGTCATTCTCGTTCGATTAAGGATTGGCTGTGCACTATCATACGCCAAAGCGACACCATCATCGTTTACAACCTGTGTAAACCAGCGAGACCAGCCCAAACAAATACAAAGTCACTGTCTTTATCTGCTGGATCCAATCGCACGCCATTCTCTCTAACCTCGACAGACAACGGCGGAAGCCTCGCACACTGCGCATTTGCTATCGGCTGTTGCATTCGGTGTGCCGCACCCTGCGGTCATCGCCGCCGTCTACACTGCTATGCTGCTGCAGGCGTTTTGCTGCCCCACTTCCGCCCGTCCGGCGTCTGCCGCCAAGCCGCCACCCACTCCGCGAACTCTACCTCCGTGCGGCGGCATTGCTTGCAGAAGTCTGGCAGCCCGGACCTCAGGTACCTCAGGGTTGGGCTCAGCCGTTTGCCGCGCTCCCGCATGAAGTAGGTGCGCGGCGCGATGGTATTTGGCAATGACAAACTGATATATGACGGAGCCCGCCCAAGAGCCGCCAACGGCCGCCCGATGACTTGCTCCAGAAAGTCCAGCTTGCTCAGGGTGCTGGACGTGTCCAGGCTCCTGTACAGCACATCGGGCCAGCTGCGTGCCACCAGAGCCGCCTCCTGCTGGCTGAGGCTGCACACCTCCATTAGCCGCCCGAGTTTTGCTTGCATAGTGGCAACGCTGCTGGTCAGGATGCTCGGCCGTGAGGACACCATCTGTGCCACCCATCCGCCGTCCAGCCGAGCTCGCCGCACCACGCCAGCAGCGCAGAAGCCTTCTGCTCGATGCCAATGGTGTTTTAAGCCAAGCAGCAGAGACTGGCTTCCCCCTGCCCGTGCCAGCTGGGCGTCGCTGAGGCCCAGGCTGCGCTGCAGTGCTTCCCGCCGTTTCTTCAACAACCCCACCTCCAGGCTCAGATATTGTGGACGCGTGCGCAGCAGGGTTGCGGCCTGTTTGGCGGTCGAGCCCAGCTCCTCCCGCAGGAAGCAGGCGACGCTGCGCGCCTGCGCAGGCTGGCAGGCCAGGTAGCGCGGCCAACTGCGCAGCACCGTCGCCATGCCGGCCCTTGGCATGCCGATGACGCCGCTCAGGATGTCCAGCAGCTGCTGCACCTCCACCAGGCTGATGGCTGCAAGCGCATCGCCCGGAAGCTGCCTGGCGGCAGCCAGCGCCCGCTTGCGGGCAGCCTTGTCGAGCCAGTCGATGGCCTCCTCCAAGCTGACGCCCAGCTGTTGCGCCAGGAAGTCCGCGCATTCGTACAGCTCCCAGTCCCGCTCTCCGCCGCCGCTGGCGCCGCCGCCGCCCACGACGCTGCCTTTGGAGCTGGCAACAGCGGCGCTGCCTGCCGCTGCTGCTGTCTTTCGCTGCCCGCCCGGCTGCTGGCTGATGCGGCGTGCAAGAAACCCGCCTGCTGCCGCAGCCGCTGCCGCTGCCGCTGCTTCTGCTGCCTCCAGGCATGTGCCGCCGAATGCCTGAAAGCACAGGCAAGGAAAACCAGCTGATTACCTTTGTTGTGACCTGCCGCTTGACCATGACTAACAAGCGGATTCAGCGTTCATGCATGTTGACATGCACTAACCTGCCGCTGCATTGGGCCACTGAATGCGGTGGCTGCATTGGGCCTGCGGTGGCTGCATTGGGCCTGCGCTGATGGGGCCACTGAATGCCTGCCATACGTGGTCTCGCTGCATCTCCGGATGCTCTGACGCTGCAGCGATGCTGAGCTGTGCAGGCAGGCAAGCGATCCAGACTGGGAGACAGATGGCCACCCAAGCATGGCCATTGCAAATACGACCGCAACGGTACTGATCCTGTCGAGCTGTGAAAAATTTCCTGAGCTCAAAGCACTGCCTGGACGCTGTTTTTCTGGCTGCACCTTGGCTGCGGATGCCTCGGCTGCCAATTGTAGGTGCAGCCCGACGTATCGGTCTGATCTGCAGCGACAAGAGGCAAGCACAGAACAACACTGAACATTGAATAACTGAGCAAAGCGCGCATTGCCGCAGAGACCAACGCCATGCTGATCGTACAGCGCCCGGGTGTGTTTCGAAGGCGAACACAGCGCAGCAAGCATGCTGCGCAATGCAGGTGGCTTCGCTCAGGGTTCGTGCTTAAAGTTAAGCCTTAAACCTCAGGGTTTCACCGTAGTAGGTTTCGCATACGGTTTCGCTGGTTTCGCCTACGGCTCGGAGGTTTCGCAATCACGCGAAACATCCACCGCCGCTGCCGCCGCTACTGATGTTCTGCCGCCGACGGCCATTCTTTTGCCAGAAAAGACTACAACCGGCCATTGGAAAGCTCACAGGCCTATCTGAGGCCCATCGCACGCTTGCAGCAGTCCTGCAACCTGGTTGCCCTGCCCGCCTGCCCGAGTGCACAGGCCACATCGCCAATCGACTCACTAGGTGTGATTAACTAGGTACCTGGCTGGTACGCCCCTGGCTTGATGTGGCAGCCGAACTCAGAGCTGCGACGTGTTTTTGGAAGGAACAAGGCCCGTGCTCATGCACAGTGCACGGAACGTGCTTTTGGAAGCGTTAGCAGGGTATTTCCGAGCTTGGGGAAGGAAAATACGGCAGATTTAGGGTTTCGCATCCATGCGAAACGTTTCGCCGACGGTACTTTAAGTTTTGCGTTTCGCATTTTACGTCTGAGGTTTAAGCACGAACCCTGGCTTCGCTGACGCCATCACCCCGCCTCATCGGCAACACTGTGTAAGTTCGTGACAACCAGCGATCTTGCAGTGCCTGTCAGAAACGCTCCTGCACCGACAGCAGCGGCTTTGGTCATTGTTTGCATCTGGCTTGTCTGCACCCAATGAGCACCTGCCTTGGCCAGCGCCAAGCGCAGGCAGCGTGGCCTGGTCAGCAGCTGCAGCACACACGGCAGCTGACGAGTCTGAGGGGCCTGCAGCTTGCCTCCAGCAGTCGAGAAGCGAGGCGGTGCTGCAGGGCCACTCCCACCTTGGCAGCAGTCATGGCGCCCCAGGCACTGAAGACCTACAAGGCGTCTGAGATGTCGGCGCAGGACCTGCTGGATGCCACAGCGCGGCCACGTATCGATTTTGCGTCCATCCTCAGCACGGTGAGGAGTGTGCTTCTCAGTTGCGGATGACTTGCCGCCCCGGCCGCGGCTGCATGCATCGGGTCTAGCACAGACGCCTTGGAGCACTGACTCCTCACATCCAGCCAGAGACGACCCTTAGGTGTTGCATATGTCCCTTCGCATTGCAGGTGGAGCCGATTGTGCAGAGCGTCAAGCAGCGCGGCGATTCAGCGGTGAAGGAGCTAACGCAGAAATTCGACGGCGCAACAATCGATGTGGTGTGCACGCCCATCGAGGTATGAATGCCGATGTACGAGCAGATGATTGAGCTGCTGCTCCTGTCAGAGCATTTTTTTCTCGGCAAAGATGCATCTCTCCGCATTGGCGGCAGCGCCAGTGCACGTCGGTGTGGCCGCATTGTCATGAAGACGAATCCGACATCCAGACATCGACACCACGTACTCTGCAGGAGCTGCCGGAGGCGCAGCTGGACGAGGAGAGCCGTGCGGCGTTTGACACCGCGTTCAACAACATTAGGTTTGTAAACACACTGTGTCTTGCAATCGTAGTGGAACGTGGTGCGCCAGTATGACATGCGCTTGTCTCAAGGCTGGATTCATATTTTCAGCAAGCTGTGTGTGTTTCATGTCTTCAGGGCGTTCCACGCAGCGCAGCAGTCGCCCCCGCTGGAGGTGGAGACGATGCCGGGCGTGCGGTGTCGCCGCGTCACCCGCCCCATAGGTGCTGACCCCATGCAACCTTCACGAGCTTCAGTGCAGCGTGTTTGCATTGCTCATGTCGACGGGATTGGAGGGGAGGAGACGGCGTCGAGGCACGATCCTTCGTGTGTCCTGCTGCCATGCTTTGGCTGTCCTTGGCGCACTTGCGTTGGCTGGACGCTCATGCCTGCTGAACAGCTCAGCACCGTTGGCGGCAGCCTCCAATGGGGTCTGGTCATAGCGCGCTGGGCAATTATGTGCCGAGCAGCATGGCGCTCCTGCCGTCGACAGCATGTGCTGCAGCTCGTGGAGCTTCAGAGAAACTGCTTGAAATGCTGCGAACCGTCAGGCGCGGTGGGCATCTACGTGCCGGGCGGCACTGCTATCCTGCCCTCCTCGGCGCTCATGCTCAGCGTGCCGGCGGGGCTCGCCGGCTGTGGCACCATTGTGCTGGCGACGCCGCCGCGCTCGGACGGCTCCATCAGCCCCGAGGCAAGTTCATCGCAAAACATACAACGGTCTGAATATGACGCGTTTCTAGCAGGATTCACTTTGAATGCGGCGCTATCGTGCTGGCGCCGCCGCCGCGTTCAGACAGCTCTACCAGCCCCCAGGCAAGCACAAGCAAAGCACAAAAGACAGGTTAGAAAAGAATTCGTTTGCACCAAAATACCCCAAGCGTGTGCTGGCGGGCCTCGCGGTCTGCGGCTCTTTTTGTCACAGCCGCGTTCTCACTGCTCCGTCAGTTCCAAACCAGGTGCAAAGCAAACACGGAAGAGACTTTGTTATCCGCGAGGACGATCCGCAATGAAGCGCATCAATTATATCCACATGCGGCCTCGCGAGTTTACGCAGCCTCGAGGTGAGAAGCAACAACCTATGTTGCTCGCGGCGACTATTGCATGCACCCGAGAGTGCGCACATGCCGGGCTGAGCAAGATGCATTGGTGAAATTAGATGGATGCGTCACGCGCCTCAGTCTACAAGCACCGCACCGCACCACAATGTTGTCACAATCATGTTTGACATAGCGACAGTCTGGCGCCTGCTGCGACAAACAAGCATGGCATAGCCAGGCAAAGCAACCTCGGTGTGCCCCGTCTGCGCAGGTGCTGTAGCGGGAGTGGCGCATGCGCTGCGTGCGGCCGGCGAGCAAGCGGCGATTGCAGATTTAAAGAAATGGGTTAGCCAGGTTCGTGCTCATCGACAAATATCCCTGCAGGTGCTGTACTGTGCGAAGAAGGCCGGTGTCACGCACGTGCTGCGGGCGGGCGGGGCGCAGGCGGTGGCGGCCATGGCCTGGGGCACCGAGACCTGCCCCAAGGTCGGTGAGACCGCCAATTGTCACCTCCCACAGACATCTGAAGGGGCTTGCATCTATCACACAACACTCGCCGAACTCAAATAAGCGATGGCGGGCATGGTCAAAGAAGCGGTGCGGGGCACCGAGATGTGCCCCAAGGGCTCTGTTCCCTGCCTGCCCCTCGCAGACTGCTGTATGCTGGCTGGTGTTTCAGGTGCTTGCTAGCACAGTGGCTGCCAGACGCATTGGCCTCAGCTGGGCATTACTTTCGAGTAGTTAGTTTGCTTCAGGTCAAACACAAACCGAAACAGACATACCAGTTGCTCTACTAACGAACAGAACACAAAACAACAGATAGTCTGGCGTCGCAGGTGGACAAGATCCTGGGGCCGGGCAATCAGTACGTGACCGCGGCAAAGATGCTGCTGCAGAACAGCGAGGCCATGATCGCCATGGACATGCCCGCCGGCCCCTCCGAGGTGCGCTCACAACTGCACACTTCGTGCACTTCCCCTTCCTTCCGCTGTTCTCAAGCCGTGCGCCGGCCTCGGCAAGCGCCGTGCTCCCTGACCTCGCCAAGGGCCGGGCCCGGCCGCCTGCTTTATCAGCGTTTCTGAACCCGCGGCAGACCCTTCAACAGTGTACCCACCTCAATCCATGCGTCGACTCCATGCGTCGACTCCAGTGTGTGTAACACCTGCAGGGCTGATGGTCGTGGACCAGCAGGCATCACCGGTGTTCATCGCCGCGGACCTGCTGTCGCACACTGGCACGTGAATCAAAGAGATGACTGCTGCCCGTGAACCAGTGTTGATCTTTGTCGCAGGTGCTGGTGATCGCGAACCAGCAGGCGTCGCCGGTGAACCTGCAGGCAACCCACACATGCGCCACTCACACAACCACTGATTATTTGCCTCTTTATTTGCAGGTGCTGGTGATTGCGGACCAGCAGGCGTCGCCGGTGTTCATCGCCGCGGACCTGCTGTCGCAGGCGGAGCACGGCCCCGACAGTCAGGTGAGACTCACACCCAGCAGTAATGCTTGTGGCCTGATCTTGTGAAGTCGCCATCATTCCACTGCGTCAACTCCAGGAGTGCAGGGGGAGGGTAGCGGCAGCGTCCCTCAACCTTCTGTGTTTAACACTCAAGATCCGCATCATGTGTCTCAGCAGGTGGTGCTGGTGGCGCTGCCGGGCGTGGATCTCGAAGCTGTGTAGAATGAGGTTGGATCGGCACTGTGACACGTCACTCAAAAGGCTGACTGCTGAAATATCAATCACTTAGGTTGCTAGGTTTGCATGTCGGCAGGTGGTGCTGGTGGCGCTGCCGGGCGTGGATCTCGAAGCGGGGCAGGACGAAGTCAACCGGCAGTGCGACAGTGAAGTTGCGTTGGTTCTCTGTCAACGTAGGCACGTTTGCCAACAGAACAGAAGCTAACGGAAACATTCTGTCACGGCAGGTGGTGCTGGTGGCGCTGCCGGGCGTGGACCTGGAGGCGGTGCAGGGGGAGGTCAAGCGGCAGTGCGACGCGCTGCCGCGGGGCGACATCGCGCGTCAGGCGCTGTCGCACAGCTGTGTCGTGCGCGTGGACTCCAAGGTGCTGTTTGATGTTGCTTCAAAACGAAGCATGCAAACTCTGATCAAGATCATGGGCAAAGCGAACAGTGCTGCCATGGGGCGACATCGTGCGGCAGGTGCTCTCGCTCAGCTGCGTTGTGTGCGTCGACCTCAAGGTGTGGTTCGACCAAGGAACAGACGTGAACCCTGCGAATCAGAAACACACAGACGAGCGCTGCTGCGGGGACTGTCCCACGGTGTGGAGTCCGAGGTCCACAACGGAGGACGTGAATTGTCACTTCTTGTGTTTTTGTTCAGAAGCAGTGTTGAGAGCTTCGTCCTGCATGTCATGTGTTGTCAAGGCGCGCCTGCTCGCCTTGAGCTCATGGAATCCATTGCACGCAGGAACGCACCATTATGCTGCCCGTGGATATTGTTTTATAAACCGCATGACCTACCCTGCTATTTGCTAGCCAGCAGGAGGACTCGGATCCTTATATACCGCCTCGTTCCGGGCACCTGATCGTCAACAGTCCGAACACATCTAAGGATCGACAATCGGAAACTTTCGCAAATCCACACTGACAGGAGGAGGATTTCGCCCAACCGCTGCGCGCCTGAGCACATGATCGTCACCGTCGCCGGCGCGGAGTCGTGGCTGCAGCTGGACAGCCATAGTGAACATGACATCCAACAAATTCTGAACGCGCATCCGTTGGCCATTGCAGGAGGAGGCGGTTTCTTTCTCCAACCGCTATGCGCCCGAGCACCTGATCGTCAACGTCGCCGACGCAGAGTCCTGGCTCGAGCAGCTGGACAACGCAGGCTCCGTGTTCCTGGGCCCCTGGACGCCGGAGTCTGTGGGCGATTACGCGAGCGGCACCAACCACGTGCTGCCGACGTACGGCTACGCGCGTATGTACAGCGGCGTTAGCCTCGACTCCTTCCAGAAGAAGATGACGGTGCAGGTGGGAAGCTCTCAAGACAAGGGTAACCCAACGTCTTGCCGAAGTGTGTGGCCTGTTGGCATCCTCCCCGCACACAGTGCTCACAGTGCTGTACGCATCGGGTTTCAAACAGAAAGCACAAGGCCCCAGACACTTTCGTGCTCGTATGAGACTCGGTGGTTGTTCCATTCTCTGATTTTGGTGGGCGTCTCGGGGCGCTTGGCCCCTCGGTGGCGCACATGGCGGCGCTGGAGGGCTTGACCGCACACAAACGCTTCTGGTTTCGGGTTCCTTTGCGTCGGATCTCATTCTCATTCGTGAGTGTTCCAATTTGCAGACGCTGAGCCCGGAGGGTCTCGGGGCGCTGGGCCCAACGGTTGCGCACATGGCGGCACTGGAGGGCCTGGACGCGCACAGGCGGGCAGTCACACTGCGCCTTGACGCCCTCAAGAATGGTCAGCAATGAATGAAAGGCGACAGGCCTGCGCCGAGGCGGCATGGCGCTTCACAGAATCCAGGCAATAAGAGTCTGCATCGTTTGTCGTAGCGAGCTCTGGATTTCGTTGCCAGCATCGCAGACTGGATTGCAGTTCAGTGTTTTGAGTGCTTCAATCTGAGCTTAAACCTGTGTCACATGCTCTCTAGGATCCGGTACTGAAATCACACTGGACGCACTGTACCCCGGACACACGATCAAAACAGTCGCCAAACGTTGGCACACACCCATCACCCCCTGTTGCGCACACCCTTTCTTCATCCAGGGCCTCTACTTCAGCGGCATATGCCAGGTGAACCCTGTGCCGAGCCGCTGGGTCCGAGATCTTGCACGACTCATGCGCCACCAGACCGCCGCCCGACCGTGTGTTTTCAGTCTTTCGTTTCAAGCGGTCTCGTGCGCATACATCTGCGCCTCCAGACCCTCGAGCTTCTCCGCCGTGTCGCCGTACTGGCGCGCCACCGATCCCGCCAGCAGCGCGAATGCGAGCGGCGCTGCCGGCAGCCACCCGTTGCGCAGCTGCTGCTCCGGCGCCAGCAGCCCCGTGCGCCCCGCCGCCAGCAGCGCGCGGACCCAGAAGACCGCCATCGCCGCCGCCACCGCCAGTGCCCCGTTCAGCACCCGCAACTCAGTTTTCCCAGGCAGCTGCGGCGCCTTAATCAGGCCCTTGGAACCACCACCGCCGCCTCGCCTCCCGCCGCCAGCGGCAACGGTAGAAGCAGCCGCCGGCATGAAGCGCAGCAGCACGGCCGCCGGCGCCGCGAGGCACGCCGCGGACGCCGCCTCCGCCGCCGCCACAGCGCCGGCTGACAGCGTCTCCTTGAACTCGGAGTGGTGGCGAAAGCTGACCCACGGCGCGGCAGCCTGCGTGGCGGCAAAGTAGGCAAAGAGCGCCGCCAGCGACAGTCCCAGGGCGCCAAAGAGGGCGCGCCAGGTGCGCGCGTGCGCGACCAGGGTCTTGCGCAGGTCGGCTATCACCTCCTCCTGCTGGTGCGTCTCCAGCATGTCTTCGTCCAGTAGCTCGCCCGCCCGGTCGCTGCCGGCTGCTGTCCGCTGCCGCATCTGGGGCTCAACTGGCAGAATGTTGTGTGATGGGCAGCCTCCCTGCTGCAGAGCAGAAGCTGGCTGCTGCGGCTGCTGCAGCGGCTGCCTGTGGCCGGCCGCCGGCGGCAGGAGGAGATGCGAAATCTGAAAGCCGGCGGCGGCGCCAGCGGCAAGCAAAGCCGCTCACTGCTCCTGCTCCGGCGCCTGGCGCTCCAGGGTGTTGTAGTTGAGCAGCTTCTCAATCAGGTCTGCAACAGCACAGAAGGCACCATTGAGAAGCATTGAGAAGCGAACGATGCGTGGTGCATTGCTTGGCACCATGATGCGGTGGAGGTTCAGCAAGTGCGGCTGCTCGAGGAAGGTTTTCGTGCATGAGACGCCAACATTATTGTGATGAAAAAAACAGCTTGAGAAAGACACGCACCGACGTGCGTCATGAGCATGCGCCTGCAGCAGTAGCGGCTGAGGCCCAGGGCGTCCAATGCGTCGCTGCGGGTTACAAGAACGCAATCTCAGAGACGCCCAAACATGAATCCTGCAAGATGAATCTTGCGCAAGTACACTTGGCGACGCAGAAACCAAGCAGCACGCAGGATTGCTCACCCTTCCGTGTACTCGGCCTGCAGCAAATCCAGGTAGGTGTCCCACTTGTGCCCGATGACCTTGCCGCACGTGAAGCAGCGCACCGGGATGATCATGTCTGCAGACCTTCCTCGAACGAAACTGCAACCGGTGCTGTGCGCTTTGCGAGTCCAGCCCGGCCCAGCTCCAGCGGGTTTTCAGGCGCCACCGGAAGCAGGACGCACCTTGCCTGGCAGACTTGCTTCCACTGTTTAAGTACATTTTGAACCTGCACGCGAGCCAGATGCGACTCTGCACAGCCACAACGGTTGAGATAGCAGGCTATTTCTCTGAGTCTGATCAATAAGCCCAGTGCAGCAGACCTGAGCAGCATGCGGGGCCGGTGATCGACTTCGGAATTGGAGGACTCAAAGAGTGTGGCCACAAGATACAAGCGCAATGGCCGCGACAGAGGCCGAGGTGGCTATGGCTTTCAAGAAGAATCAGTTCCGGCTCCAAGGGGACGACGTGATCGACCGCTGCGTTGATCTGACAGCGCAGTATGGCATCAGCGCGGCGGAGCTCAGCGAAGCATACGACCTGTTCGCCCTGCACCAGTGAGACACATTCCAACAATCTGGACTGAATCGAAAACAACTTGCAGTTTGTAACAGGCTTGCTGCGTTGATGTTTCTGACTGAAATGTTGGAACTGCTGCTGTCGGGCAGATCACCAATACCGCTCGCAGACCACAAACCATCATGCCACTTACGGGAGATCTGTCCGTGACATGATGATATCCACTCAAACTTCCAGGAATGCCGGAAGCGAGGTCACGTCGAAGACGATGGAGCACTTCCAGGAACGCCTGAAAAAGCAGCCGCCAGCTCGTACGGCGACGGCCCCGACGCCTGCGCGGCCCACCTCCCGGCCCGCCGCTGTCAAGACGCCGCCCAGCGCTAGGACCAACGGGTAAGGTTGTTCTGCAGGTCTGAACAACCTGCACACAGCCAGCTGTGATTGCTCATCTGCCCTCTGCTGCGGCGTCCAAAGCGGCTGCAAGGCGCAGCCTTGCCTGACATGCCACCATGCACCTTGCTCATGCCGATGTCCATGACGAATATCAGCTACGGTGCAGGCTGCACAGCGCGCTGGCAGACCAGAGCAACCTGAGCCACTCGCCGGCCCAGGTGCGCTTGTCGCCCCCGGGACGATGGCTCTCTGGCGATGCATCTGTACGATTGTTCCTGAACAAGAAGGATTTGCTTGAAGCACAGCTGAGTTTTACAGAAACAAGTCTATGTGCTTTCACCTTTTAACAGTAAACGTAATGTTGACAAATTGACCATGAGCAAGACTTATCTGCACTTCTCAGGTGCGCACGCCGACGCCTGGCAAGAAGCCCGCAGCAGGGGAGGCGGCGGACGGCAGCGCGGCGAAGCGCTCGCGGCTGTCTAACGCCTTCAAGGACCGGGCACAGGCGAGACAGGCATCGCTGAGCCGCACATTGTTCTCAGGGCAGACACGCAGCAATGGAACCCAAAGCATTCAAGAATGTGACTGTCACAACTTGAAGCTCACGGCGCAAATCTGCAATCAACATCAATGCCATCAGCAGACGCTAACGGCCTTGTGAGAAGCCTGCTGATGCAGAGCGGCCAGGTGCTCGCAACGCTAAACGACCACGTCCGGCCGGAGTGTGATGCTGTGGTGCGCTTTCTGAATTGTCGTTCTTGACACTGGCGACGGCAGCTTGCAGCGGAACCGCGACAATCTGACCCAAATAATTGCAGCTGCTGCATGGGTCACGACTAATGCGGCGCCAACCGAACCTGCTGCCTCTGCACACTGGTTGGCTGCTTGCATCCAGAACGAACGTCGGCATGGGAACGGCATACTGAAGGCATGGGAGGGGCACAGGATTGACTCGATCACCTGTGAGGAGGGGCGCCAAACACCACAGGCTGCTGCGCCTTTTGGGGCAGCGCTACAGGCCCGTACAACTCGACATCTTTAGAAGACGCAGATGTATCTGACGAAAGTGTGAATGATCTGTGCAGCCGATGGAGGAGGAAGGTGCACCACACGCCACGGGCCGCTGCGCCTTTGAGCTGCTGGGGGAGGGTCACCTGGCGGCGGGCCAGCGCTACATGGTCGACCGCTTAGAGGACAAGGTGAGAGGAATCACATTGCACATACAGGTCGCTGGACTGTGCACATCAATGAGATGGGGTTGGCAAGGGTTTCTGGCATGGTCGGCATTCGACATCTGGGGGCCAACAGGACTAAGGGTTCTTTCGAAAACACAGGTGGCGTACCTGGACGGGCGCATCACGGACTTTGCTGAGGTGCTGGAGGCGCAGGGGCTGGGCCCGCCGCAGCCCGTGTCCGTGGCCACGCAGGTGCGCAATCTGTTCCAGCAATCGACTCGCCAGTTGCCTTGAAGCGCTGACATGTGCTGCGAGCCCGAGGGAGGCCACCCGCATGAGGCGATGGTGCAGCTGTGGGGCAGTCTGATGATGAGGAAACATATCCTTGGTTTGACATCAATTGGATCCAGTTTCCTTTCTTTCCAACTTAATGCAGGCGCCGTGCCTATTTGTCGGTTGCGTGACCAGGGAGGGCCGCTTTCACGTAACCACAACAAACTGACTCGAACATCTGCGTATGAGAATGACAGCTGTGCTCCAATTAAGAAACAACGCGATCTCCGACACGACGCAGGCGCCGGGGCTGTTCGTGGGGCGCGTGTGCTGCGAGAGCGGGGAGGGCCGCCTGAACGAGGCGTCGGTGCAGCTGGAGGGCGGTCTTTCGTCGTCAAATGGCGCGCGGGTGAAGTTGGACCTCTCGAAAGCGCCCGGCCTGCGCATCTTCACCGGCCAGGTGGGGGAACTGTCCATTCAACGACGTCCATCAACAGACCTGATTGACAATTGCCTCCTGTCCCACACTTTCGAAGTTCTGCAGTTCAGGCGGCACAGCAAGGCTGCCGGCCTCCCTGCTGGGCCTTTTCTTCCGGCGTCCCTCATGCAGCTGCCGTATGCAACCATCTATCGTTGCGCAGCGCCCAAGAGCCTCCTACCAAGCTATTCTCCTTGGGCAAAGCTCAATTCATACAATGTTGTGCTGCAGGTCATCGGCGTGACGGGCGTCAACCCGACAGGGTCCTGCCTGCTGGCGTCGCAGCTGCACACGGGGGCGGCGCCGCCGCTGCACGCGACGCGACCAGATGAGCTGGCAGACAAGGCCCGCCAGACAGGTGAGGTGTCATCCAGCCTCGGTTTCCTTCAGAGCAACGAATGAGCAGCATTGCTGTGTGGCACGATCGTCTTGCAGAACAAGGTTGCCGGCACCAACCTGCTTGCGAGGGGATACTATGTTTGGAGCCCTACAGGTCCTCCTGAAGCCTTCAATGTGTGCAGGTGGACGACACTCGATCGACCTGGACTGCATCCCGCACAAGTCACTGCACACCTACTTCAGTTCAATCTGGATTCAATGAATCTGTACCCTTTTTGGTTTCACAGGTGGACGGCCAACGTCGATGGTTGTGGCGGCGGGGCCCTTCACCACATCTGCGGACTTGGAGTTCGAGCCACTGCAGGAGCTGCTGCGCGCCTGCGAGGCGCTGCAGGGTGGGCCGCCGGCGGCGCTGCTGCTGGCGGGGCCCTTCCTGGACGCGAGCCACGAGCTGGTGGCCAATGGGCAGCTGGAGCAGCCTTTTCAGCGCGTCTTCGAGCAGCAGGCAAGTGAACATCTGCCGTCTTGCCACACCAAATTCTGCAAGCCGCCTCCTGAACGCTTCGCACAAGCTGGTGGCAAACAGGCAGCTGGAGAAGCCCTTTCAGCACCTCTTCGAGCAGCAGGTGGGAACAGGATTTCCAGCTTCTTTGCAAGCATACATATGCCCGGTGTTCACGCTGAGTGCATGCAATGACTCATACGGTCGGCAATCCTTCTGGAGTTTGCCACCAGGTAGTGGCAGCTGCGTAGCTGCAGAATGGCGGTCCGGCTGGATTGCAGTTATGAAGCCCAGCCGTAGGGTTTAGGGTTTTTGAGTAGCGCCCGCTTGTTGTCCGCTGCTGTCCACAATCTGTCATGTTATTTCCAACCTGATTCAGCGTTCGGCAGAGCCTTTCTGCGAAACCGAAGCTGTGTCTGACTGCTGCGTCTGATTACTGCTGCCCTGCAGCCGTCAGGAAGCTGAGTCCGGCACTTCGCGGCCCAGCTGCATGGCCGAGCCTGCAGCGCCGCGCTCGAAACCGTCTCGGAAACTCGACATATAATTGTCAAGTTTGTCCGGCGGGTGCTGGGCCCGCATTGCAGAATCTGCGGCGGCCTGCCCCGCCACGAGTGTGCTGCTGGCGCCGAGCGCATACAGACCGCTTGCAATCGCACGCTCATACCTACCCTGCATGTGTTCCAATGCTATCCTTGCGTTTTGCTTTTGCCAGGTGCTCGGGCGCATCGCCGAGTTTTCCGCGGCCTGTCCCACAACCCGTGTGCTGCTGGCGCCGAGCCCGCGTGATGTCATCGCTGCGCCGGTGTTCCCGACGCCGCCGCTGGCGCGGCCCGCTGGCTGCAGCCTTCCGGACAACGTGTCCATGCTGCCAAACCCTGCGACCTTCAAGATCGGCGAGGTTCGTATTTTGATGCACATGTATGGGCATGCACGCAGTTCCTCCATGCACACGCAGATGCATTCCTGTTGCTGGTACATACGCATGGCAGCCATGCACCGCCCCACAACAGCTGTTGGCGCGCCATCGGCACTGCAGATGCCTCTATTGGGGTCGTTCGGCAGTTGCGGCAGCGGCATAGTTAAGACCTGCCCGGCTTGGCGGCCTGGCATATGGATAAGTGTCACGCCAGCCAACTTGTAATACAAGACCAGATACGCCGACAGTTTCCGTCCAACCGACAGGTGGTGGTGGGGGTCGTGACGGCGGATGTGATCAAGGCCATGGCCACCAACGAGGTGGCGCGGCAGCCGGCGGGCGGCGACCGCATGGGCGCCATCGCAACGCAGGTCCTCACGCAGCGCAGGTGCATTCTGGGTTCAAACTGCATTTCCTCTAGTGTGTACATGTAAAAACTGCGAATCAACTTGCACTGGCGGTCGACGACCGCATGGGCGCCGTCGCGGCGCGGGTCTTCACACAGCGCACGCACCTATGGACTGGCCATTCCACACTGGCCTTTGCTCTTCACACACTTGCTCTCCGGGCGCGCATTGGCGCTGCGCAGCCTGATACCTTCCTGGTGGCGTCTTACAGAACCATGACCCAGGGGAACACGGACGATCTTTGGGTGGAGCTCTGTGGCAGGCCGAGTTCGAATAGGTGCTTTGCAGGCCAGACGTTTTGCAGAGATCGCCCCTTCACTTCTGCCCGCAGCTACTTCCACGTCTTCCCGCCGCCGCTGCTCATGCAGATCGACACGGCGCTGGTTCGTGGGACAGACACAACGTTCTGAACACTGTATTGCAGAAGTCGAGTTAGAAATATCATCATCCAATCGTCTTTCACGTCCGCAGCTACTTCCCGGTCTTCCCGCCGCCGCCGGGCGCGCAGCTCGACACGGCGCTGGCAGCGGCGGTGCTGCCGCTGCCCGAGGGCAAGTCCCCGGACTTGCTGGTGCTTCCGTCGGACCTGGCTGCGTTCGCCAAGCATCTTCCCGCTGCCGGTGACGCCAAGGTTTGCAGATCGCTAACAGGGTATACTCAATCTGCAGCAAGTTTACTAGATGTGATGGTGCTGCCGGCAGACCTGGCTGCCTTCGCCAAGCTGCCGCCCGCCGACGGTGGCGCCAAGGTAAGAATGCTATGCCGATCTGTTTGGAAAATCTTGATTGGCTGCATTTCTGCGAGTCGCATGGACAGCCTCATGCACTAACACGCCTCATGCGCTAACGGCTTTGCATCCCCAGCCGAGTGTCACACCTCACGCCTGCCAGCGGCGGCGATGCCCGAACATGGTCATGGCGATTCTCAAGCAGTTTTTACCACGTAGCAGTCAGGTTGCCAGCCATTCAGTGCGCCTGTCCCATGCAGGTGGTCTGCGTCAACCCCGGCCGCCTGGCGAAGGGCGTCACCGGCGGCTCCTGGGCTCACCTGCAGCTGCGGGTGTGTGTTGAACTTCACTGAACCCTCTCCTCTCACTTCCGCAAGCTTGGCTGCAAGTCTCCTGCAATCAGCTGATGAAGTGCATGCCGCGCACTGAAGGGATAGTCGTTTCTTCTTTAACACATTCAGCACACAAAGCAGCGATCCTTATAGTCATTTTCATTCTTCCGATGGTCCAGGTTGCGGAGGAGGCGCGAGCGGTGCTTGCGGGCGAGGCGCCGGCGACCAATGCGCCGGTGCCCAACAGGGTGGACCAGCGGTGCAGGGTGGACATCAAGCGCATCTGAGCGGAAGCTGGAAGGCACAAAACAGAATGCGCATGGCAGCGGTTAGCGAGGCCACCAACGGGCCGGTTGCGTCGAAGGTGGAACAGCGCTGCAGGTTAGACATGAGACGCATCTGCGCAGACGCATCTGCGCAGACGCATCTGCGCAGACGCATCTGCGCAGGCGCATCAGCTGAAGCAAAGCTGCGAAGGATGCTGCAAGCCTGAGATCAGCAGCGGGGCGGTGCACAAGCGAGTCACGTTGGTCGGAGGGAGAAGTTGCAGAGCACAAGGCGTATGGTACACCGAAGACCAAACAAAGCGAATGCTGTTGAATACATGTAACCCAACAGCGAATTCGAGTGGGACAGACAAGATGCGCCAGCACAGGGCGTCGCCGCAGCAGCCCGCCCTCTGTCATCAGCAGGAAAACCAGCGCTGCGATGATTGAGAACGAATGTCACATCTCAACGTGATCACAGAGCACAATGACATTCATTGAAAGCGTTGCCCCTGACGATATCCCGCAGTCAGACCCCGGCTTGCACAGTGATTCACAGTTTCGCTTGTGTAAGGACAGTGAAGACAGACAGACAGACAGACATAAGTAGATTACACCCCGCCAGCCTCACTCAGACTGATAAGGCATCAAATAATTAACAAACCATCGTGGTCATTACACCGTTCTCAGGCTAGTTACCAGGTTTTTCCTCGTCATCAACCCTTCTCTCTCTCATGTCGCAAACTGTTGATGACACTCACCAAGCAGATGAGCCGATGAGACCCACCTCCCCAAGCATGCCAACATGACTTCGGCAACCATCCTTCTGTCCCCTCCCCACGCCATGGTGGCCAGCGCTCGCTGACGCATGCACGGCGGCACCGCCAGATCAAACAGGCAAGAAAAGCGCTGCCGTATAACGTCTGTCGCGGGACGTTCCATCAGCACATGCTTCTCGTCCCCGACCGCGCCACTGTCACAAAATGTGCAGGGCAGCGGTCGGGTTGTTCAACAACCCGACCAAGTTGGTCATTTGATGCCTTATCAGCCTGAGTGAACTGGCGGGTGTAAGCTATCTATCTATTTATCTACCTATATATCTAGCTAGCTAGCTATCTATCTATGATATTGTCTGCAGATAAGAATCTGTGCTTCGCCAATCATTCTCACGGCGGCAAACGGCGGTATTAGGCGCAGTCCCAGAAACAACCGCCCATTATCGAATGGAGCCTAGGAGGCCTCAAACACATGTGCAGCTCTTCCACGAGGCACTGCAGCATGTTACAGACCTCCCAGAAGGGTGTTTCTCTGCCGTGCAGATGCTCGCCAGTCGGTGCCACGTTCAACCAACGACTAGCAGGCAACAGCACGGCGACATCGCATCCTCGGACGGTGAGAGCAACATCCTATAGGGCGGATGTGTGGGCGGATGTGTCGCTACCACCAGCAACATTCCTATCGTCAGCAAACCCGCCTTGTCACGGATGGGGAGGGAGGGTGACGCAGATTTTGCTGCCTTTTGCGCTCGCAAAGCAGCCAATTCGCTCTGCCAGCAGCGCACTCCACAGATGTTGAGTCCTGCGACTCTCACATCCATTTCGATGCACTATAAGATATCCTTGACCAGTCTCGGCGTCTGGAACGACGCTGCTTAAGTACCAGAACATTGCGCATAGGGTTTCTGCGTCTGCGCACTGCGCAGACGCAGCTTCTCATCCATGCGGCATGGATGAAGCTTACGGCGACGCTCGCAGTGGCGTGGACGCTGGACGAATATGGACAGGTTTTGTATACGAGCTTGGCACTGATGCATGTCGGTTAGCATCGGCCTAAATTTAGGCCGACTTAGGCTTTAAAGCGCTAAATTTAGGCCGATTTAGGCTTTAAAGCGCTTGTTCTGCAGGGTTGTTGCCGCAACGCTCGGGAATGATTTCCATTGTATATTTGAGATACCCGACGGACAGTATGTGTACAGCTCGTCGTCGCATTTTACGAAAGTGAGCCTCGCCATGTGGAGTCCAGCGGCGGGCTGCCCGTACGGAAAATGCAGTGATACGCTATGAGATATGGAAGGCATCTTTCCCCAGGTGCCAGGCTTGGCAGATTGCATCAGTGTGTCCCGCCATGTACGGCTGCTGTGGAAAGAGTCACCACAGATGATGACGGTTCTGAGTTCGCCGCCTAAAAGCACACGATTCACAGTAGCGAGGCTGAGTATAGTGGCTGCGCAGTCACAGCCAGCATGTCTTCATCGAGATGCTTTACTATCCGCCTCCGGCCTTTCAATTTCCCTTCATGCGGCCACCGGCCGGAACCCAGAGAATGAATTTGCAGGCTGCTTCCGGTGGAACCAGTGCTGCCGCCGACCCAGCCGCTCCCCCGCAGCCGAATGCTGCTGCGGCATCACTGCGGCCGCCTTGCTGGACTGCTCTGCATCGTCTGGCCGCCTGCGCAGGAAGCGACGGAAGCAGGAAACACCGCGCTCGCCGCTGGAAGCTGACTTTGCCGCACCAGACGGAACAGGCTCGGAATGTGCTGTCACGGCAACCGATGGCGCAGCTGCCGCTGGGCTGCCGCCTCTGCCAAAGCCCCCTCTGCCTCCCAGCTTTCCGCCAAAGAACCGGCGCTTTCTCAGCGGCCCGGCGATTTCGACGGAGGCGTTTGTGCCATCCTTTCTCAGCTGCGGCAGCCTGACGATGCCATGACGCGGGCGGGGCTTTGTGGCGCCGCTGACGGACGCAGGCCGCTCCAGACTTCCAGCCCATTTCACCCTCTGCCGCCGGCTGTTGCGGAGCCTGACCGGAGTACTTGAGCGCTGCGACGTGTTCCTATCAGACCGCATCGTCGGCGCCGCGCCGACCGCCAGTGCTGGTGCATACAGGGACGCAGCCGGGGGGTCATCCGTGTCTCCAGCGGCCGAGGCTGCTGCCCCCGCGGCAGCGGCGCCGGCTGCGGGGCACTGGATGCGGTGGCCATACGAGCGCCTGCCTTTGGAGCGGCCGCGGGCCCAGGTGGCTCGCTTTTGGCTGGCGGCTGCCGTGCCAGTGGCTGCAGCGGTGGCGGCAGACGTGTCATCCTGCACCGGAAAAGCAACAGCATAAGACAATTTCGCTGTTTTGAGCATGTCAGCATTCAGGGGTCTGCTGGCATGTAGGGCGCCCCAGCATGGCAGGCGCTGTTGGTCGACACAAGACTTCAGGATGCAGCATTTCAACCCCTTCCAGTTTCTCCACCCTGCAGACAAAAGGATCATCACTCTGCCGGCGGCCCCCAAGCAGAGAGCTCGCTTCCATGTCGCACCAATTCAGGCCGACACGGCTCATGACTGCCAGGTGGCTGCGGCTGCACAGAATCATGCTTTGAGGACAGCTTGGTTATCCTGCCATACTATTTATCAGACTGCAGCAGCAATGCAACCCCAAAACTGCCGGCACCTCCTCTTCGATACGGCGCAGTGGCAGCTCTGGCTCTGGCTCGTCGTCTGGGGCCTCTGGCGCTGCCGCGGCTGCCGTCGCCAGCCGTCTCCCAATGGAGCCCCGCAGCTGGTACCTGTCCTGCTGCGCGGCGCGCCCTGCGGCGGCACGCTCCCTGCGGCGCCTCAGCACAATGGGCGGCAGGCGCGACGGCGCAGGCGCAGCTGCTTCTGACGGTGCGGCTGACGAGATGGCTTTGCTGCCGGGCCTGCATACAGCAGTGTATGCATGGAGCATCTGCTGATTTGGGTGATGAAGTCCTGCCCTCGGTCATGTTGCAGCGCAGGCGTGTTGGTAGGCAAAGCTCAGCCATATTTCGACAGGACATGTGGCAGCAGAGCGTTTGGTCTGGTGTACTTGCTGCATTACGTGCAGGCTTTAACAGAGAGAATAATGGGCGCGAAGGCATGCGAAATCCCACCCGAAGGTCGCTGAGTAGTCTATGTCATGAAAGGCAGCACGGCCGAGCGCTGCCGTATCTGCAGCGAATGGGTCATCGGCAGCATTGCCTGCAAGAAAGTTGTCTGCGCAGCAGGCGTCACCCATGCTTGTGCGCCCTGCGCCTGTACACGTGTTGCACCAAATTTGTGCTTTGCGCTGGTACTCCTCATGAGCACCTCGCCACCACAGTCGTTCTTCTTCAGAGAGCATGCAGAGCAGCGGGTGCTCGCCGCGGACGTTACGTGCAGCGACAACACGAACTTGGCATCGGAGGCAGGGATCAACGTACCTGCATCCTGTGCTGTGTCGACTGGTGGCAGCATAGAAGGCTGCAGCCGCCGAAATTTGTCTCTCAGGCTGGGCATGGTAACCAATGAGGGCTTTGTCCTGTGGTCAAGATGGCCAAGAGTCCGCTGCGCGAATGACTTGTACTGGACTCGAATGAGCCCCACCAGCCTGCGTCGGTTCCGCCAGATGGCCGACTCTCATACTGCATGACGGGAGGGTGCCATGTGGCAGCTTTTTAGATGTCACCGCTGAACAATACATCGGCGGCAGGACACAGCACATTGCGTGTGACGGTGAATCATGTAGAGTTTCCTAGTGGCTGCCTTGCCGGACAACGGCGTGCAGGGCACTGGATTTTAAAAAGATTTGAGACGGCGCAGAGGCATGTCGTCTGCAGCACATTTCGCGCGATGCCCCGCTATACTGTTACCTTGGTACATGCAACGGGCTCAGGAAGATATTCTACTCCAGCTTGGCATGAGCTGCAAGTGTGACGGATAACCATGTTGCCGCCGCTGTAGCATCGACCAAGCTGAGACATAACAGGAAGGGCCTCGTGCTGAGACTAACTCACGTGCAGCATGCGTGACGCGCGCGGAAATGGCAGCACAACAAAATGGCTGGAATCTGTCGCAGTGGCTCCATCGTCTTCGCCCCAGCAGGCCTACTGCTGGCGGCGCTGCCCTTGCATCTGGAAAAATGGCCATCAACTGGGCCGTCCTGTCGCGGCGCGGGCGCTAACATGAAGCGCTGCACCACTGTGACGCTGCTGTCGGCCGTAATAACATTGACACTGTCGGCCACCCTGTGTTGGGTTTAGGGCCCGTTCGCCTCTAGCGGCGCTGGCACTCACATGAAGCGCTGCACCACCGTGACGTTGACGTCGGCGGCGCCGGACGAAGACACGCTGACGCGGCTGGCGGTGTAGCTCTGCGGCCGCGGCGCCTGCTGTCCATAGTACTGCGGCTGCTGCGGCAGCTGCATGGATCCGATATACGACCCCAGCTGCTGCGGCTGATGCTGCTGCAGTACGCCGTGTGCCACCGCGTGCTGCTGTTGCACCGTGCCGTAAAATGGCTGCTGATGCTCCACTGCTCCATTGAACGGCTGCTGCTGCTCCATGCCGCCATAGGAAGGGTGCTGCAGCGCCGGCTGCAGCGCCGGCTGCGGCTGCAGCGCCGGCGGCGGTCCCCACTGCTGCTGCACTGGACCCTGCTGCCAGCCCGGAGCCGGCTGAGTCAGCGCCAGCGGCAGCGACTGTGCCTGCTGTGCCTGATGCTGTCCATATTGTTGCTGCAGCGGCTGATGGCTGTATTGCTGCGGCGGCTGCTGGCCATACTGATGCTGCGGCGGCTGCTGGCTGTACAATGGCGGCGGCTGCTGGTGGCTGTATTCATCAGGCTGCTGCGGCGGCTGCTGGCTGTAGGGCGGGTGATCCTGACTGTATGGCTGCTGCTGCCACTGCTGCGCCTGCTGCGTGCCTTCCTGCCAGCCCTGCCAGCCATGCTGCTGCGGCTGCTGATACTGCGGCTGCGGGTCGTGCTGGGTTGGAGCTGCAGGGTGGCCGTACTGCTGCGCCGCGTACTGGCCATCGTACTGCGTTGCTGGCAGCTCGTCGAACCTGCAAGAGAATCGGACTGCAGTCAGTTCATTGCTTGGACAGGTTCGCTGAGTTCATATATCTCTCCCCATGGTGTCAATGACATCATGCTCCAGCGGCTAGGCCAGCTGTGCCATCCCTGACAGTGCCAGCAGCTGTAGTGACCAATATGGAAACTCTAAGTGGATGGAATGGCAGGACAAAGAGCACTCACTTGGAGGTGCCGCCTAGGCGCTGTGCGACAGCGTCTCGGGTATGCAGGGACAGCTGGCCGCTGTTGAACAGCTGCGGGTGCGGCTGCGAGTCTCCACCGTCGGACACCTGCACGTCCTCGGAAGCGCTTTCAATCCATCCTCAGATATGCCTGCACCTGTGCCGCACTAACATCTGGTGTGCACTTGTCGGTTTTTGAGAGCTGGCTTTGCGCCACACGGCACTATGCATTCGCGCCAAACGAGACAGAAGTGATGACAACAGGATGCACACAGAAGTGGAAGCTGCGAATCCCAGAATGCGCATCCTGCAGACTGAACTCAAGTCCATTGCAAAGCACCTGGCTCAGAAGCTGCGGGCGCGGCAGCTGCGATGGCGGGGGCGTGTCAATGTGCTCAGCGGGCGGCGATGTGGCTATGCGCGGCGGCAGGTTCCACGTGTTTGCTTGTGGCTCATGCTCGTCTGACGTCGCATGCGCCGGCTGCATCACCTCTGCACCCTGCTGCTGCTCCCAACTGCAGATCACCCCTGGCTCGTCAAGCTGTGAAATTGACTGCACCATCTTTAGGATGAATTGTTATTACAGTGCCGGGCGCCGCCAGGGAGTACACACCCCATCGGCAGTTGCATGCAAAGCGCAACAAACACGGTGCACAAGGAAGGCAGCTCGAACAATATCGCAGCTGTGCACAGAGACTTGCGCGATTACCTGTACGAGGAGTGCTCGTAGGGCTGCGGGCTTTGGGACGTATGCTGCGGCACGGGCAAAAATACTGGCGGCGGCTCGTCGTCTGCCTCCACAGCCTCCGCTGAAGCTGGGGCCTCATTAGCGGGATCCAAAACGGTGTACTGCTGTGGTTCCTTGGTCTCCGGCAGCCGCATGGTGCCGGCCGCCTCGGCAGCGGGCGGCGCAGTTGCAGGGACCTCCTGCTGCTCTGCGGTCTGCTGCTTGGGAGCTTGGCTTGCAGCAGCAGTCGGGCGCTGCGGCGGCTTCCAGTGCGATGCTACGGTGTGCAGCTGCGGCTGCTGCTGCTGCAGCAGCCCAGCGGGCGCCGCTTTCTTGTCGCTGACGCTGCTCCAGCCGGCTGGCGGCGACGGCGACGGCGGTGGCGCCTGTGCTGCAGCCACTGGCTGGGCGATTGCCGCAGCAAGCGGCATGGACGCTTCCAGCTCATCTGGCGGCGGCAGCTGCCCAGCATCAGCGAGAGGCGTCTCCGCCGCTATATCAGGCTGCTGCCGCGGCGGCGGCGAGTGCTTCGCAGGGGCAGCTGCCGCCTCTGCCAGAGCTTTCATTGCCGCCAGATCCGCCGCAGTGGGATCAGGCTTGTCCACATGCTCCGGCCGCCGACCGTCCCGGCCCACCTTGACGAAGTCGATGCTGCGGCCGACGTACTGCGTCTGCGCCACCGCCCACCGGTGGGCCGGGGGAGCCGCGGCAGGCGGCGTCGCGACCTTCCATGCATTGGCGGCTGCGGCGGCCTGCTTGGTTGGCGACGCCCCGTCACCGCCAGCCTGTCGGTCAGCTGATGAGGCGGCCCCTGCCACGACGGAGCGGGAAGCAGCGGCCGCCGGCGCCCTCGCCGCAGGCTCTGCGGGCAGGGCTGCCTCCTGGCTGCCGCTACCAGCTGCCGGTTGGTCTTCCGGAGGCAGCTGGCCGGCGTCCGCAGGCTGCGCTGCAGCGCTGGTCAGGGGTGCCGCGTACACCAATGGCTTTGGCGGCTGCTCAGGTGCGTCAACCGCGGGCTTGTGAGCTGACAGGCGGCGCCAGCGACGAGTGCGCTGCGGAGACGCTGGCTCTGCTGCCTTGTGCGCCACAGCTGCAGCGGTGGCGTCGTTGGTGGCACTGGTGACTGAGTATGCGGGCTGTTTCTGATCAGGTGCATCTTGAGGAGTTGCAGGCTTTGGCGTCAACTCGTCACCCCCGGCCGGTGGCGTGCTGGCATGCTGCTGAGACGGTGCCGTCACACTGCCGCTGGTACCTTGGCTGCGGGGGCGCTGCCACCATGGCTTGCTGGGCGCTGGGGCATGCTGCGGCACTGATGGGCTGTCTACACCGGGAGCAGGCAGTCCCGCGGCTGCTGGGCCTTCAGGCTTGGTGGCTGCGGCAGCTTTGGAGGGCTTGGAAGCCGGCGCGGCGCCGTCGGAAGCGGCAGAGGCTCCCAGGTGGAAGGGCGCTTTGGAAGCCGGCTGCCGGGCTGCGGGTGCTTGCGGATTCTCCTCTACTGGCTGCTGCTTGAGCTCGTCGCTGGGGCGGCGCAGGAGGTGCAGCAGCGGTGCCGCCGCCGAGCCCTTGGGGGGCCTGCGCAATGACGCAGCCGAGGGGTCCTGTGGCGGCGCATCGCCGCTAGGGTTCGCGGGTATGAGATAGCCTGGCGGAGCTCGCCGCTGCAGCGGCGGAACGGCTGCGTTTGTTGCTACGCTGCTGTTGGTCTTGCCGCTGCTGCTGTTGTCGCTGCTCTTGCGGTCGCTGCCGCCGCCGCTGCCGCGGCCGGCTGCTGTGGTGCCTTTGGTGACACTGTTCCGCACGCCCGCTGCGGCGATGCCGCCGCTGACGGCGCCGCCTTTGCCGCCGGTGGCATTAAGGCCAGAGGAAGCCTCATTTGCATCCTCGGCAATGCTGGACAGCGTCGCCGAGGGCGCCGAGAGGAGCGCCCGCTGCTGCAGCTCCCCAACCTTCTCCATCCAGGCTTGGACCCGGAAGTTGAGGGCACCATTGGGCTCCAGGCTGCTGCCGCTGAGGCGCTTGCCGGTCTTCGGGCAGGTGTCGTTACCCCTGCATGTAATTGATAGGCCAAGCATCAGTCTTTAGCTTCCAGGCGTGCTTCCTTGATGCTATGTCCCACTTGCTGTGTTCTCACTGTATTAATGAGCTCTTCTGCCAATACAACTTCGTTTTGATTGAGGGCGGTATGCGAAAAGGGATGCGTTCGAGCCCGGCCCAGCCACCAGTGGGCAGCATCCCACCCCAAGCAAGACACAGCAAAGCAGCCAGCCTGATACAGCAGCTTGTCTGCCGCGCAACTTGACTTGGCAAGACACAGTCTGGCGGAAAATCTAGCGGCCTGGCATGAGAATGCAGCGAGCGGCTGCCCGAGGGAAAGGCTAAAGACTCTCACTCCGCAAACCAGGCGACGATAACGTCGCGCTGGTAGGTGACGCCGGACTCCACAAGGGTCACTGGCTCCGACATGACCTCTTTCGACAAAGGGCACAGAAACGCCGCCGGCACATGGCCGGCGCCGGCCCGTTTTGCTTGCAACATGCTCGGCTGGTTTTTGGATGAACTCAACGAGGCTAGCAGGCTGTTGTGGTGCTTGAGTGCCGAGTTTTTTGCGCAGAGCAGCTAAGCTGCCTGACGGGTGGCGAATGTTCACGTGAAGCTCTGACGGCGGAACACTTGGCGGCAGCACGAGATGTGTGCAACACACTTCTAAGGCTCCAAGTCTTACACCGTTCTCTGGCTAGTTACCATATGTTTCCTCGTCACCAACCCTGCTCTCTCTCACGAGCGCCCTTGCACATCACAAGCTGAAGAGATGAATGCATACAATCAACCGCACTGTTCATTCGGTTACAGAGCATGCAGTTGCTTGCCAATTTGAGAAGGAAGATCGGCACAAGGCAGTCAAGTTCCCACACTGAAGTGGCGATGCGTTGCTTTGGGTGCTTCAAACCCAGGCAGTCACGCGTGTATCGCGCCCCCACCGCAGTAGACCCTGCGGCAACTGAGACTGCAGCAGCTGCAGCTTCACATCCAGACCCGATGCGTGCAACATCCTTCAGATTTGTCAGAGACCTGGGCAGCGGCGGTACGTACCGTACTGGCACAACAGGGCTCTTTCATCACATTCAGACCGGCGAAGGGGTGGCCGTAAAGCTCATCAAGCGCCCCCTGCCCAAGGCCATCCTGCCCAGCGTCATGCAGGAGATAGCGGTGCGGCGGCTGCCAATCCTTTCTGGGATCGCAGACGTGCATGGGATCGGCAGCCTCATCGAAATCTGTGCACGAACAGGAAGCTCACACACAATCTCGATGTGCGCCTACCAAGAAGAAAGTGCTCCGCACAAATATCAACCTCTGGCTGATTCCGCATCAATGTGTGTCTGCAGATCCAGGCCGAGCTGGGCGATTGCTCGCGAGGGCCACGTCAACATCATCGAGTCAAAGGAGGTACTGCAACCTTGAGCCCGCACACTGCTGGAGGAGTTCCAATCTGAGCGACCTTCCTACTGCCACAACACGCGCCGCCACGATGCCCAAAGTAAAGTGCCACAGAAGCGCAGCATTGCACATTTGCCGCCTGCTCTGATCTCACCGCCGAACATGGGCAATGTACACAGCGTAACATCAATTACTCTGGATAGGTGCTGCTGACGGACCGGCATCTGTGTCTCGTCATGGAACACGCTGCTGGCAATAGCCTCACAGGTGCGCGGCTGCCTTGCCCTTGTCTTGCCTTCCGAGACACTATGGATCGGAGACGAGAATAAGCCTTCAGCGGATAGGCGCGTCTCCTTCCGGTGCTGCAAGGCCTCCTTGCGACGCCTCGCGCGGAGTGCTTCCACCGGCAGCTGACTGCGGACGCAGTGCTGCAGACGCCGTGCAAAGTGTCTGCCGGTGTTGCATGCATGCAGCTGCTAACTATCATCCTGCGGTCAACAATCTGAAGCATTGGCGGGCTTGAAATGCAGCCCTCTGTTGGGTACAACTTGTACATCTGCACCCTGCTGTGTGGGGATGAGGATTGCAACCGGGCAGCCCGGGACTCTCTCCAAGAAAGCAAAGGTCCCAACACCCATTTGAAATCTGCATTGTAGCTCAGATGCATCGAGCGCGATCAGGCTGCTCCTGCATGATTCAGCGATGACAGCCTGAGCTTCCCTCCTTGTGCATCGCAGCTTGGGCATGTACCAAGGCAGACATGGTGTCATGTACAATTTCGATATCTATGTAGATTGTGTGGTGGGAAGTCAGTCGACCGTGGCGTGACATGTTCGCAGATTGACGGCTGGCGCCCCCAGGTCGACAACCTGCTCTCCACCAACATTAAGAGACGCCTGCAGGCTTCCTTCCCGAAGCTGTACAGCAAAGCGGTCAACGAGTTCCGGACGAAGCTGCGGAAGAACATCAGAAACGACAGCAAGAAGAAGGCGGCGCTGCAGAAGCTGCTGCGGCATGGGCCGGATGCGTCGCGCCCCGACTTCGACCTGAATCAGGTGTGCACGTCAACTCGCAATCACTTACGAAGTGTTGATCAACGGATGAATGTCCGCATCGTGCCGTGTCAGCAGATCACCTGAATGACGCATCTCTGCGTCAGCAAGGCGACAGATTCTCGGCACCAAGAAGATGACGCCGTCTCAACTCGCCGGTGTTCCTTGCACGTGCTGGACGCGAGCTACCGGCCCACAAAGAAGTCGGGTTGAGTGCGGAGGAGATAGCAGGTGCTTGCGGTGACTGTTGTCCGGGGTAAGTACTGGCGACAGCGCGCGCCGATGCGACGACTTGCCATAGCACAGGAGATGGATTTTCTCCATGCAAGATTGTGGTGTATCATTTTGCTTTCAAAACAGCGGAAGCGACTGTTGCAACCAAAAAAATGTGCCTTCTGCAGAGCTCGTCGTTCGTCATCACCACGCTGTCCGTCCCGTATGTTTGTTCATGGCGTCGTGGAACCTCACCCTACTCAAGACGATTTTCCATACACTAATTCTGCGGGACGTTCGGCCTCCACCGTGCTGGTGCCTGTCCAAGCGGCCCAGCTGGCGCTGCTGGCCACTGCCTCACTT
>JAABUW010001881.1_pt1 | contig 33254 bp, 34 predicted proteins | sample 5560081 | NCBI WGS metagenome assembly JAABUW01 (sample SAMN10711882, study PRJNA513363) | rock metagenome | isolation source: Antarctica rocks | place: Antarctica: Victoria Land, Knobhead sud | reverse complement strand
TTCAAATATACATACTTTTTCCGGAGATTGATAGCGTTATACATCAAACTCGAACCGGATCGTGCGTAGATTTCTATCTTTAGGGCAAACAAGATCAAAGCATCGATCACCTCATATGGTACGTCTCACTCTATGAACGTTTACTTTTACTAGTGCATTCTCGATGTTATCTCTATGCACACCAGCCCCCTATCAACCGTCTCCATTAAACCGCCGCCGTCCCCCATCTTCCGGACCTCCCCAACGCTCCCCCGTCCCACCACCCCAACCAATCTCACCACCCCACCATCCCCATCACAACTATTTAAAACCCCTCCACAACTCCACTATCTATCTAGCTTGAAGCATCCATTCTTATGAAAAAGCCACTACTTCACCATCCTATAGAATGAAATAAAACAAAAGAGTAGTGCTGCTAGACATGAAACGTTTGACTCAGTGATGATGCTAGGGGGTTATCTAGGGTTTGGTCCTTAGAAGGGTGGGGATTGTGGGGCTGGGGAAGGATGGGGATGGGGATGGGGATGGGGATGGGGATGAGGATGGGGATGGGATTCTATCGCATATCTGTGGCGTCGATGGAAATATGAACGATTCGACGAACAGAACACTCGAATCTCGCAATTCGAGAATGCGACAACGAAGAAGTCAGGATAAACAGACCCATCTACCCATCCGATACTACCGTTATGCAATTCGTTATTCACAAGCCCGTGAGGCTAAGGAAAATATGTACCGATTCAACGAGTCGAGCAGTCAGATCTCACGCCTAAAGAAGCGGTTGAAAGTTTAAAAAGTGAAGAATGAATAGATGTGTTGTCAGTCTCTTCGGTACTTCCGTTAGGTATCCTGTTATTCCACACTCGTTAATTCTTGTTAAATTGTTTTTGGTTTAATGAGTTGAGTTTTTGGATGTCCATGAGGGATAGGGATAGAGATGATTTATCTTTTTTGACGTTTTTGCGAGTTGAAGAGGAAGAGGCGTACTGAAGAAGTGTTAATGAGTTGTCGTGTAAAACGACCATCGATTCACAAGCTAACGAATTAGAAAGTGAGATCTTACGAGTGAAAGACGTAAATGTCAAAGAAAAAATCCGTATCTGATTAGTGTTTTTGCAAGTTGGAAAGAAAGAGCATACTACCCACTATCAACGACCTATCGTACAAAAACAATCATCGACAAACCCTATCGTACACCTATCCAACCGCCCCACCTAGTAATACCCCACCGCCGCCTCCGCCTCCAACCCCACCCGATACATCCGGTCCTCCAAACTCTCCCCCATAAACCTCTGCACCGCCCTCGACCCCCCCGTCCACGGATCGTTCTCCTTGTACACCAACGCTGCCTCCAACCCCTCCACAGTCTCCGCCTCGTCGCGCTCGGGGGCCCACTCGTTGACCCGGCCTTCTTCCCCCTCCATCATTGGGCCGGAGGGGTCTTGCTCCCAGAGCCCGTTGCGCCAGCAGAAGCGCATGAATGCGAGCCAGCAGGGGTCGGTGGCCAGGACCCAGGGGTTGCCGAGGACGATGAGGCCCTTTTTTGCGCGGGTGATGGCGACATTGAACTTTTTGGGTTCGCCGATGATGCCGATTCCGCGGACTTTGTCGGGGTCCAAAAAGCGCGAGCGTGCACGCGTCGTGCAAATGATGACGAATTGGCTTTCGAGCCCCTGAAAGGCCTCCATGGGTCCGATATTCAGGCCCCATAGCCCAAGGTCTCTGGCTGCTGCCCGGAGAATGCGCACTTGGGCGCGGAATGGCGACATGATGCATATATCCGGTTGATTTTGGATGAGCCCCGAAGCTAGCAGGTCTTGTGCATAATGGATGGCCATGTGGGCTTCACGGACGTTATACCAGCCTGCCCCACCGGCGGCTCGGAGGTCCTCGCAGTCATCTATGCCACCGTTGCAAGCGAACAGAACGGGCCAGCGGCGGCCGCGCCACTTGTTCCAAGGTAGCAGTGAGTCACAATCAGTGGCTTCCGGTATTAGAGTGTTTTTGTAGAAGAGGGAGGATGGTACGGCGAGGATGGCAGTGTGAGACCGGTAGTTGCGAATCAATGTCACTAATGGAGGCCAGTGTGTCATAAGGGGCAGATCTTTCTTTTTCCGTTGTGCCTTGCCGCGTACTAGTGGGTGGCTAGCGTAAAGTGGGCGGGTTGAGAGGCGTTCGAATAGTGAGATGTGGAGGGTTGTAGCTTTGCTGTACGTTCGAGGACTAAGCTGATTTTGGTCGCCGGCCATCACGAAAATTGGATCCTGGACGGCATCTTTTCGCTGACTTGAAGCATCGTTGATCCATAGATTGTGGCCTGAAGCAGGGGCTACGACACAGAGAGGTATAAGGGTCTCAAGCTCCGTGGCTTGAGCAGCTTCGTCAATAATTAGAGCACCCCAGTGCAAGGCAGTCCCTCGCATGGCTTTAGATTCTTGATCGGGGTTGACTGGATGGATCATAGCTCTAAGACTCCCTTCTAGGTAGGCCAGATCGCGATTGGTCACAGAAGCTTGGACCAGAATATCAGCGCTTTGGCAAGTGGTTACGACGACCTTGAAGGCCATGAGATTTGGGAAAGGAGGGAGGCCGAAGAAGTCTCTCTCAACGTAGCAATACAACAGAATTTCTTGCGGCACCTCAGCAAAATCCCTCGTGAAACTGTTCAGACGGAAGAGAACTCTTGGGCTGAAGTAGGCGCGTAATCGCATAACTAGCATGTCTGCAGCTTGATCAGATGGTGCGCAGAGTAGAATTGAGCCTTGAAATTTCGGATCCTTGGCCAATTGATTGACGGCCTCGCAGATTGTTTTCGTCTTCCCAGTGCCAGGCGGTCCGTGAATGAGGAATGCAGTATGGTGCTTCATGCTCTGGATGACATCGGCAGCTTTCTATTGAGACATCAGAAATTTTGGTAGCAAGGAGATGTGATGGTCACGTACCCTCTGCTCGTAGTTCAGACTCTGGTCAACCCACTCTTGTGCAAATACACCGGGTGGAAGCTCGTTTTGTAAGATTCCGTCAGCGTCCTGCGGGAAGAGCATGCGCTGCAGCCATGTCCTATTTTCTGCGCTCACTAAAGTGCTCGTATGATGCTCTGAAAACTCCTGAGCAACACTCAAAACTGCTCTGTGTAGAGATTGGATTAGGCCAGAGGAAATGACGAAGGATACATTACATCTGAGCAGCTCTGGTATGAAGTGATTAGCTCGAATTATCAGGGTCTCGGCTTTCTTGTCAATCGTTACTACGACTGCGTGTAGCACGTAGCCAGTAAAACCCGGGGCTGTTATATTCCTGGCGAAACCTCCCCATGCCAGCCATATATCCATCCCAAGTGGAAGACCTGTATTTGGGTCAAACACAAGTTGGCGTAGTAACACTGTGTTTCCCAAGGCGATCTGTGGAGTACCCTCTCGAATACCTGGGACGTGGACCTGATATGTGGGCACTGAAGGATCCACGCTGACTAGTTGGACCCCGAAAAGATCGTAACTTCTCATTTCTGGTGCCTGAGCCTTCAAGTCCAGTGCCATACAATCCAAAAGATGTTGGCCGTAATTTTTCGGATCTATCTCCCTGATAGGCATCATTGGAATCTTTCCACTGAAGGAAGGATCTTGCTTCAGCTCTTTCACGGCCGAAAGTAGCTGTGTACCGGCAAAAGTCAGAATGTACTGAGGAAAGTTCACTCCCTCAAGCGGTGCGCTGAATACTGGCATAGCCCGAGATTGATTGATAGCTAGAAAGGAATCTGGAATGAACGCATTGACGTAAACATCGGGTCTCCATTTAGAGCCACTTGCAACTATCCCTCCCAGTAGAGCATCATTGGTCCTAAGTTCACTAGTCGTTGGCTCTTTGGACATATAATCTTTTGGTCCTATAGTAGACTGCGTAGAGTCAATCGCCAAAGGACTGATTTTCTGCGGACTAATCGCTAGTGGACTGCTCGCCAGAGCGTTGTTCGCCTCAGGGTTGATCGCCTGGGAAGTATTCAATGACGCAGTAGACTTGGCTGTCTTCTCTTGTGCTGTAGAAGATATCCGGTCTTTTGAATATTCAGTCAATATAGGGGCGGTCTGTGAAAAGTCTGAGAAGGCCTGCGCATCCATGTTGTCAGTGGTATCCATGCCACGATCACCTCTTTGTCCAGACTGGTTCCATCCGGCTGCAGAAGTGGGCGTTATTAATAGCTGATACGACTTCGGATCTCTGATAGACACACCTGATGCCTGGGCTGGTGCCTGGGGTCGCCGGAATATTGTAGCATTCAGGACGGAGGCCTCCCACCCATGCGGCCCATCTCTCGCTTCTTGCGCCTCCATAATGCAGAGTAATATTGCACAAAGAAAATTAGGTACTGAACAGATGCCACCTGTAGTAAAGTAACCGGAGCTGATCCTTGACAAGTGTGTACTAGATGGTCGTGTTCATAAGCTCTGTGCAAAGTAGCTTAGGATCCAAGCCAGCAAAGAAATATTCATATCCACAGCAGATCTTGGAATTACTAAAAGCGCTTAACCCTATTCTTGATAAACAAAATTACTCCTCTTGTCATCGTACACTCGTCTCCAGAAATGCTGAGCAATAGCAGCATCAGGACAACATCGCTCCCCCAGTCGCACCCAAAAGCAAAAATTACCCACTTCAATACATTCTAAGACTCCAGTACCTTGATTAAATGCCCGCATTTTCTCGGGTTCTCTGTCCCTATCCAAAATCTTCTTCGATAGTCGGTAATGCGCGCTTCGGGCGCTTCGGCGCCTAATAGAGTTCCGCTATCGCAGGTTGGTTGTTTCTGTCTTTGACACTCCCGCTCTTGACATTTGCTTCATGAGGACCCTTATCGTTATGAGACGTTTTAAGGAGATTCCTGATTGCTTGTTTGTCGAAGATCTTGAATCTGTTACATGAAAGTAGGCTCTGCTGCTTGGGATTTTCGAATCGAAAATTCACTGACAAGTCCTAGCGCGAGACTACCAAGAAAATCCAGAGAGAATCACGCAAGAGTACAGTCTGGCAAGTTGTGTACAGAAACTTTTTGACTTCTGCTTGCTGCGGTAAATGTTTGAGCCTAGACCCATACCCACAAAGATCTCAAGACAGTGTGGGAAGAACGCTCATCTTACGCTGCATGTATTTATGCTCTGCAGTGTGCTACCTTTGAAGCCAAGTTTTGAATTAATAGACAAGGCTGCTCAACGAAAACGAGGGAACGCAGTTCACTGTTGAATATCGACAATTCTAGTTGCAATTAACGAAATGAAGGGACAGGTTTTGTTCTTGCAGAATCTATATGCAGCAACCGTCGAGTTGTACTTGCTCTAACCTTCACTACAAACGTTGGTTGACCGCTAATGTTACTTTGAGATTATTGATTTCTAATAATTACTGCAAGATTCACTGAACATTCATTGGATCAGAACTCTCTAATATCGATTTCTAGCCATGCCTGACATAGTGCACTCTCTCCCCATAGCAATGCAATATTCGAATAGCGCATACTTATGGGTAAGTACAGTTGGGTATTATTGCAACCCTCAAGAATTGGCTATTTAATTAGTGGAAGTATAAGGTACATCATAGAAGGTGCTATTGGTGTAACATGTGTGGAGCAGAATCGAGAACAGCAATACACGTAACCACAATAAGAACAGAAATCAGAATGAAAAGCGAGACATTCCAAGCCGCGTAGGTTATCAACATGAAACTCAGCCTCAGAAATCCTGTGTGAAGGGGCAGCTATGTCAAGTGAAGAGGTGAATGTGTTCCCAATCGGGTATGAAAAGGCCTGACGCATCCAATAAACACTTCACGCTGCACTTTGAGAGTCAACATTTCTGCCTGGTCTGCTTCGACTATAAGAATGCCATTTGATCTTCAACAGTTTATCCTCGTTCTTTCAACACTGTTCTCGAGTTCTGGCAGCTCTTCTAACATATTCTCGAACAACACCATCAACACTGATTGTTTCGATCACCACATATTCTCATTGTCAGTTTTGGAAGATTCTATGTCACAAGACATCCCTCCTCTTGATTCACCTATAAAACCTCCCATCCCAAAGTACTCCTTACCAGAACCCTACATACATCTAAACAACGCATCGATGGCTGGAATTCCTCCTACGCCTGGGGCCTCGAAGAGCGCTTCTCCCGAGTATCCCGAATATCCGTGGCTTCCAAACAAACACCGCGACCGACCGACCCAACTGTCGGGTAGGCAACAAGCGGACACGCACCCACGACTGAGCGAGACTAATCTTCCTCTCAACATGACTCCTGACAGTCCCAGCAACCGAGATCCTCTACAGCGCTCTTTCAAGCGCGAAGCTTCCCCAGACGACCGTGAGTTGTATCGCAATATGCCTGCGTTCAGACAGGGGCGGGAAGCTAATGAGGCATCTGCATCAGTTATCGGACCGAATCTTCAATCTCTTTACGACCTTCCGGCTGAATCAGCTGACGATGAGAGGGATGAGGATGATGATGATGTCCCCGAGAGTGCACCGGAAGTTGTCGACCCTTTTTGCACGGCTGTACCAAAATGTGTTGCGAACTCAGGCGATCACCGCAAGGTGGTCTCCCACATCTTCGGTCGCAACAAGACATGTACGAGTCAGATCCCACCCGAGTGCTGGATCCTCTACTGCCGGAAGCATTACCAACGTCATCGGTACCGCGCCAAGAACACCGGCTGGAAGCGCACGCAGTTCGACGTGATCAAACGGCAGCTCACGAGGTTGGAGAGCTGGGGAGGGGTCATTGACTGGGAAATAGCATTAAGGAAGAAGGAACGTGACGAGTTGGCCATAGAAAACCGAAAGGCGCTTCTGAATGGCACCCGACCAACATACCGAGAAAGCTTCCTTGAACCACACCTGGGTAGGGGAAAATCTTTTCGTGACGTTGATCGCATCTTGACTGTCATCGAGAACGAAACCAGAACATCCGACGCCGCAGACCTCCCTGGGTTCGAAATCCTTCCCAATATCGACTCAAAGCTCCCCCCCCCTATCAAGGCAAGTCAGAATTGCACAGCGCGGGGCGGCAATACGCACACCTCAAAGTCAAAGATCTCCAAGAAACGCAAACGTGCTGCCAGTACAACCGCCGCCGCGAAGTTACCTGCCGCTGTAGCAAGTTCACCTACCGCTGACACAAGACCACCTCGAAAGCGACGCCATCTGGTCCAAGCTTCCCGTTTGATAGACACTTCGACAAAATTGCGCGGCGATGATCCACAGCCAAGCTCCCCTGCGCCACCGACCGTTCTCGGCTTCCAGTCCATCAACCGACAACCACACCGACAGCGACGACTGCCGATCCGCTCCGCCCGGGACGACAACGGGAAAGCTTCGGACAGCACGGATGGGTCTCAGTATTGCGAAAAGACTGACGAGGCCTGAATACGCGGCTTTGTGCCCACACGCTCGCGCTTTAGTCTTGGTGCCATTAAGGTGACTGCGCTATTGTTCAAAGGATGAAGGACGCGAAGATGTTAGTTAAGCTTCCTGGTAGCGGTGGACGCGATAGACAAAGAGCTTGTCGACCTGCGTATGCTTGTAAAAGTTCTGTCCATGAAGGCTTCTTGTCCTGGACTAATCTGTTTTTCCCCTTTGTCAGACCTGCGGTTCTTAGTCAGTTTGTCTCTCCGAGTCAGTGGGCTACGTTGAGTTTTTTGTATGCCGATAATGAAATCCATGTTCCCAAACGTTCAGGTGTCGTGACATGGTGACGCTGTGATACTTGTTTGTGAATGAAATTCGAGTCTTTCACTATGTTCGCCCATGAACGCTCGGACTTCCCTCCGCCAACTTTTTTTCAAACCCACAATATCAATTAGTTCACTTGCGTTTACCCCCACGCTTCGCTCAAAAGAGGATAGATTCACCTGTGCACACACATTAGAGTTTAGGCAAGTTTATTTAGGCAAGTTTATGTAGGCCAGAGGGATCGGGTTTAAGGGGTTGAATGCTGTATTCGAGGTACGATGACACAGCGTTGGGGACAACGGACCAGGATGGAGAAAAGCGAGAGATCGGAGGCAGGTTTTGTGCGGTGAGATGTTATCCAATGCTGTAGATATGAATACACTTATGTTATAACTTCTATAGGTAGACAGACGATGGTAGGCAAGTTCGCTTTAGGATTTAAATATACATGCTACATATTCGTAGACCCAAAGCGCCCGTCCCTTGCGAGGCGACCTTGACATGTTATATGATATACCCTGCTTCTCCAACTGCCAGCCCACAATCACCAAAGACAATACTGCCTCTGCGCCGTAATCGCTCTATCCTTCAAGGGCACCCACACCTTCTTTCTCAGCCGCTTCTGCTCCCTCTCCTCCGCCAATCGTATCCGCGTCGATTCTTCCTTGAGCACAACCGAAATGCCTAGAAGTGCCATCAGTCAGCCGCCCGCACACACGTCAACTTCTGATACTGATAAAGAAGACTCACTTGTTGAAGGGTGCCTTAGAATATTCATCTGTCCCCTGGCCCTGAACTCTGGCGACCGGTCATACCGACCCCTTCCGACCCATGCCTGATCAACGTATATATTCGTTTTGTCGCTCACGAACCTTCTTTTTCCTTTCTTGTCTTCTACCACCATACCTGGAGAATCCTCTGTCGTGTCTTTGCTTGGCATGCTGGCCTTCCTAGTTGTCGGATCCACCTTCACTGGACCTAGACCCAATCCCATACCTCGCGACACCATAGCCTCGTCTCGTGCGAGTCTTAATTGTTTCAACACATCTGCGGCTGCTTTCTTTGCACTGAATCGCATCTGCACCATTGCCTCCTCGATCGGCTTGCCGGCGATCTGCCTCGCCAGAGGTCCTAATTTTTTGATGCTTGTCTTAAACATAGGCGACTTTGACAGATGTGATCGCTCGGTTCTCAAAATTTTCTTTGTCTTATTCAGACGATATCGTTGCTGTATATCCTTGATCACCATTTTCCTCTGCCAGCGCTTTCGCGCCATAGGTCTAGGGTCAAGTGCAGCGGCCATGGTGATTGGGTCGCGGTACAAGGCTTGAGGAACGTCCTTGGCTTTAGGTGCTGCTTCATCGAAGATAGAGGACGAATCGAGGTCGCCGCGCTTGGGCATGTTGTCTTCGGGGCCCGGGGGTTTCTGTTTGAGGAGGTTGGGATTTGAAGGATCGAGAAATTCCTTGGCTGGCTTTTTCCGGCCAAGGAAGCGTTCTAGTATTGTGCGGCGGGTGGCGACGTTAAGGGTGATGGAAGGGAGGAGATGGTGGGGGTGGGGGTGGAAGGGTTTGAAAGCGGTGGCTAGGAGGGAATAGCATTAGCGACTAGAGATAGAGCATTGGTGGGATATATAAAGACAAACCTGAGCGAGCCAGGCGCCACGATGAATTGGCCGCGCTCATAACGATGAGGAGGTTGTAGCTACCTCTAAGCTTTGGGTCCTTGTGTAGAGGTCAGGTACGAGTAATGATAATTCACCTCGAATTTGGCTTTGCAAGCGCTGCCGCGTCTGCCGCGTCTCACACGGAGCTATCATCTGCCAGGCGACATTTATCTCTCTGCAAACCAATGGTCATCTGCCTAGATGGCAAGATGGAAGCACATTCATCCAGAAGGATACCCAAAATCTACGGCCGAATCATGGAGGCTCTTCGCAAGGAAATTCGAAGACTACGAGGTGTACAACGCTATAACATACAGACCTTCCGCCGCCAACCTTGGCAAGAGATCTCAGGATCTTTCGGAGATCTTGGGACTCTTTTACCAATCATGATAGCTTTAGCTAATAATAAATCCATCTCTCTGTCAAGTACACTCGTCTTTGGTGGTCTAGCGAACGTGTTCACAGGCCTGTTCTTCGGGATTCCTTTACCAGTTCAACCTATGAAAGCTATTGCTGCGGTCGCCTTGCGACAACGCTTCAATGAGGCGGAGACAATATCTGCTGGGATCTTTGTCGCAGCAGTCATCGGCTTTTTTAGTTTCACTGGACTATTGCAGTGGTTTACGAAGAAGATACCTATACCAGTCATCAAAGGGATACAGATGGGTACCGGACTTTCACTTGTCACGTATTCTGGTACTCTACTTCAAACACCTTTGGGTTGGTTTGACTATCAATTTTGGTCGCTCGCCATTGCGATCATCGCTTTCCTAGCGCTTTTATGGACCCCTTCATCTACAAAGGTACCTTACGCATTAATTATTCTACTATCCGGTATTGTCGGTTCGTTCCTATGGAGGCCTTTTGGGTACAGGGATGGATTACCTTCGCTCGGTATATGGAGACCTCATGTAGTTATCCCCTTGCCATCTGAATTCAGCACTGGCACATTACAAGCTGGTCTGGGGCAGGTGCCGCTAACGACACTAAATTCTGTCGTTGCAGTCACCTTTCTGGCTGCAGACATTCTCCCTAATGTCCAAGCACCATTAGTAACATCGATGGGGCTGAGTGTAATGGCCATGAACCTCGTTGGCTGTTGGTTTGGTAGCATGCCAGTATGTCATGGTTCTGGTGGACTAGCTGCTCAATATCGTTTCGGCGCACGATCTGGAGCGAGCATAATATTCCTTGGCCTGTTGAAGCTCTTGCTCGGGCTGTTTGCTGGAGATTTTACGACAAGGATATTGTCCGGTTTTCCCATTGGTTTACTGGCTGTCATGGTCGTTGCAGCTGGGTTGGAGTTAGCGAATGTAGGCGAAAGCCTTAATTCCGCCAGCGTTCGGGACTTGAGAGTCTGCAAGGATGATGATTCCGACGTCGAAGCGGGAGGAAATAGAAGTAGTGATAGGATAATGAAGGATCTCACAGACGAAGAAAAGAAAAGAAGATGGTCAGTTATGCTTATCACTGTAGGTGGAATACTAGCATTTCGAAATGATGCTGTAGGATTCCTCGCTGGAATGCTCTGTCACTGGAGTTTCAAATTGCAAGATGGCTGGGAATTGCGCCGGTCGCAAGGAGAAGGTCAAATCAGATTGGAGGATGAAAGGCAAGGTGAAGGATCTCGGATCCTGCTGCAAGAATAACCATAGTCTTGCACCAGCACAGTGGAAATGAAACGAATTAATGAGAAATCGAATGTTTGACGATTACTATGCATAATATATGAAATCCACCAGAATCGAATAGTCTTTCTACCCAAGCTTTGAACATCAAATATAGTCCTCTCCCCGTTAGCACGATATTGGGTCAAGAAGAAACATACACATACCAAGAATATGTAACAACTGAGACTTTAGTATTGGTCGTAGGAAACCCTGAAATTTACTACCTGAGCAATCCAGCTACCATAATGGGTCTCCTCGATTCAACCACCGCAAACTTTCAACCCCATCTCCCAATAACTTCTTTGGCCACCTGAGCAAGACCAGAAAATTACATCTTTTCCGTATCTTTTTATTCAACGAGTACTGTAAAATGTAGATCCAGCAAATTGCTGTCGCTCTCAATCTGTGTTCGCGAACACTTGGTCTGCCAAAGCCACTTGATCCCAAACCACTTATTCTTGACGTCTACGTTAAATTCTCAATTTACATCCCAATAAAGCAAGACAGACTTTCATACCCGTCGAAAAACCTCTACCTACAAAATCCCACGTATACTGTATCCAACCCCCAACCTTATAACAAGCTACATCCACCGAATTATCACAAGTCTACCATCTCCCACAGTACCCAACGAAGACATATCAGCATCAAAACCCCAACCTTCGACCTATCTCTTAAGAAACCACGTCCCACAGGAACCGGAAACGGAGACCTAAATACCACCAACGATTCCAGTTGATTTCAATTTACGTCCTCAACCTCCCTCAGCCAAAAGCTTCCCTGGCAAAAAATACACCCTTCCAAATGAAAACATGGCCAAGTGCTGTACCGGAAACGCGGATTCGCATATTCGTGGATATTACTCACTCCATGGACTCCATGCTCTGCTCCATAGCTCAAACGATAACCGGTGTCTCAAAGCCCCTATTGATGGAGAACCCCACCCACGAATATGTCTCAATTCCTCGTCAACAGGAAAGCCCCCATTTATCAACGGGAAACCCCCTCGATGGATCAAATAATCTATTCAGACCAAGCCAGTATTAACCCCCGCTAAGACCAAGTCCATGACCTACACCAGGCTTCTCACCTCCACACCTGCAAACGGTAGGCTTTTAACGGAGCAACATCACAATAGCCAAGATGGCAGACAGACATGGTAAGATCAGTCAGAAATATCTGGTATTTACGTAGGCTAAAAACCGAAGAAGCGCAAACCCTTCAGCTTCACAAGTATTTAGTTCCTTTAATCGAAAAGATAAAGAAAAACTGTTAATTAAAAGCATCATGAATACACACACCTTTTGATCCATCCATCTCCATTTTACATATATTCACGAAATAAGCTTCTCCATCCATCCATAGGGGCTGTTCATTCATAGCATAGAAAGATTTCCTCTGGTTCGCAACACATACCCCCCCCCCCCCGCAATTCTTAGAAACAGTGACAAGTAGCCCATCTCACATAATATAAAACTCCCAATCAGATTCATGTCGAAAAAGCCAAGGAGAGCTACCTATAAAAAAAAAAGGTACCTGGGTGGTATTATTAGGGAAACAAGCCCAGTACAATAAAACCATCCGTCTCCGCCTGTAAAATTTCTTGTCACTTATGTAGGAGCTTACTGAGACCTCTGGAACCAAGGTTAAAGAGGTGGATAGGTAGGATTTGATAGAGCTAGCCTTGATATCAGGAATAGGATGAATCGGGCGACTTGAAGGGACCTTCAAACCCCCATCAGAGCCCTAGTATCCATTCGTAACGTAGATGGGCTGCAGTACAGCGTACAAGGGTATTACAATACCGCACCTGAAAAGATCACTGATACTGATACCCGAGCTACGTCAATTCAACACTATAAACCCCAGGTTCCATAACGGGACATCGAAATTCAAGATCCCTCAAACGCCGTTATGGTATCACATCCCCACCAAATCTCAAATTACTATGATCCCGAAAGATTCAGACACCGCGGAACTATCACGCACCAATGCGTTAGCAAAACTTCCAGAAACAAATATATCCCATCAATGGTTCTTGCAAAGACGCAACTCACCAGCCTAACGACCAAAAACCACACCGCCCCACAAAACCTGAACAAGCTCAAGCCCGCCACACTCCACAGGACCACCGCCATATAGACCGTACTCCGCTGCGTCGTGCTGTTGCCCACCACCACCCTCTCCAGCCCGCCCGCACTCAAGACCACGGCCGCAAGCGCAAAGTTGCAAAACATCCATACGAGCACGACCGCGGATCGAAATCCCTTGTAATAGTCCTCCTGATGCTCGCTCTCCGACACGACTTTGACTTCCTTGGGAGCTTTTTGGGCGATCTTAGCCAGCTCAGCCTCGTATTGGGTGTTGAGGTCGTCAGAGTCCTGGGGGATGTTGACATCGACTTTGCCGCCTGGTTTCAGGACGGCTGAGGGAAGTTTTTCAGCGGTGTCGGGTCCTTTGGTGCCCCAGGTGATGTCGTGGGTGTTGCAGAAGGCGTAGACGTTAAGGATGTTGATGTAGGTTGGGGTAAGGAGGAGGTATTGGAAGAAGGATGTGAAGAGGTGCCAAGGGTCGAAGAAGAGGAAGCTAATGACGAACCAGAGAATGTAGGTTGAAGCGAGGGAAACGATGAGGGTGAAGAATAGCGGGTTTTTGAAGAGGTCGGAGATATTGAAGCCCTTTTGATGCGTTTCCATTTGAATCGAGCGGACGGTGATGAAGACAGAGGCGAAGATGAGATACACCATGATGCCACACCAGAAGTAGACCATAGTCATGTAGAATTTGTTTGAACCTTGGGGGCGGTTTCCGAGTGCGAGGACGAAGCAAGTAAGCAAAGTAGCGAGGTAGAGCCATTCGAAGACGACGCCAAGGATGTTTCCGGTGGTGGAGAGAAGGTCTTTGTCGCCGAGTGAATTCGTGAGGATGTGGAAGACGAGGAAGAAGTTGCCGATAGCGAACCAGGCGAAGAGCATGTTGATGGTTTGGTAAGAGAACTCTACCAGAAACATGAGCTTGCGCAAGAAGCTGTGGCCACTTCGGTAGATTTGGTAGAAATGTGCTAGGGCGTAGACAGCGGCGAAGAAACTGCCGTTCAACCATCTCCTCCGCTGCATGATAAACTCGGCCATGGTGTCTGGTACGTCTGTCTCGCCAGTCGACGATTTGACATACTGCAGTATCCATCGACAGTTCCTCTTCGCCACAAGTTCGAAACACAGGATTCGGTCCTCAGCCAGGTACATATTGGCGGTGAAAATACCCGCGTTTGCTCCGTGCATCTTCTCACCTGCAAAGTATTTCTCAAGTGGCCCCGAGCCGTTCTTATCGTTTTGCAGGGCAACATATCGATAGGCGGAGAAAGCTCCTGGTAACACGGAGATGAACCCAAACGCAGATTCAAGAGGTTTGTCAAGAATATTGCTCATCTTGTACTCAAAGTTTTGAGTGGCAACCAAAGGATTTATCAATTTCTTGCCCGCGTTTAACATGACTTTGATCTCTCCACAGGCTCCACCGCACATAGGCTCTAGATCGAAGGCTTTCCATAGATGATATATTGAGTCTTTACCTGGTCTGGTTCCCGCGTCAAGCAGAACGCAGATATTGGGATCCAGTACACGGCCAAAAGCCTGAAAGAACCATCTATGCGAATTGATTTTCTTCTGATTCTTCTCCTTCAAACAAAATATCATCTGCACAGGAGTACCTCCTTTGGGCTTTACCACTACGGTCTTGCCCTTGAGGTCCAAGCCCGCTTGCGTAGTGTACTCGTAGATGTGTGCTGTGACGTCCTTGCCGCTCACCTGCTGCTTAGCAATACCATCCTGGTATACACCAAGACCTGCCAATACAGCTCTCGTCCGCGGGTTGATCTTCGCACGCCCATCGCTGACCACACAGACGACGATCTTCTTCCACGCTTCCTTACCCCAGGTTTTACTGTTCGTCCTGGAGCACATATGCTCAATGTTCTTGAATACACCGGTCATGGTTCTTGCGAAAAGAAAGTCGTCTTCGTTGTACATTGTAACAACGATGAAGAGTTCAGTGTGTCTTGGCTTCGCAAAAAGCCGCTGCCGCAGCGTAAAACGCTCGTCGTAGAAATCTTTCGGATCGCAAGTTGCCGCAGAATATCGCATGTGGGTAAACTCATCTCTTTCTGGAGGTTCGGCGTGAGGTACTTGACTTAATAGCCTTGGCGGTATAGGGCAATCGAGCACCAAGTTGCCGTTGAACAGTTGTACCTCCTTCACTGTCTTCCATCGCCGGATAGGTGCAGGACTTGGGGTTGTGCCAGGAGGAGGAGCATCGTATCTATCCTCGAATGGCGGCTGTATCTGCGGGTTTGGTCCGTAGGCGCTATCAGCTTGGAGAATCGGTTGATGATCGTTGTCGTCATAGTATGGTTGCTCGTCTTGCGGATCAAATTGAGAAAACGGCGGTGGGCCATGTTCGTGTAAAGTAGGTTCGTATGGTTGCTGATAGTAGGCATTGTGATGCTCTTCCGGAGATATGGCGTAATCATTACTTGCATAATCGTAGCCCTGTCTGGACAATTGGTTGTGGCTTTCATAGTGCTCGTTGTGATTGTGCGAGTTTGCTATGTTCTCCACTGAATATGTAGGTTGCGCTGCCAGTCTATCTCCAGGGCCCATGGGGATTTGTAGAGGCGCTTGCTGAGGCCTGTACGGTCCATCTTCAAGGGTATAGCCTTGCAGTGGCCGGCCGGGGGAAGGAGTGCGACCTGCGCGGGGATCCATGGGAGGTTGATGGTATTCCTCTTCTTCGTCTGGGTACCGTCCAGAATAGTCTACAGTTTGTTCACGTCGTCAGTATACGAACGTTTGAAGGCCGGAACAAGACAGATGCTGAAACAGCGTCTCGTGTGGTAGAATAAAAGAGTGAGTAGGATCTCAACAATGAAGCGTTGCTACGAAAGGAAACATGTGACTACCTAGGCGATTGTATGCCATGGTGTTTGAGATAAATGAGGCAGGGTTGAGCCGAGGAATGTTGGTTGTCTGCTATCGCGGCAGATTCGTCACCTATCCAGATCTCGAGGGATTCCAGATTCTATCCTTAAGGCGGGGACATGCACGACTGACGATTAGATGGTTGTTTGTTTGTTGCTATGGCTACTCGCAGGAAACGGTACAGCCCTCGAAGTTTCGCACAGATCTCGCAGAGCTTCTCTCAACGACCTTCACAGACAAATATGTTGTATAAGATCGTATGAGCGAGGAGCTGAAGATGTGGTTCTGCAGCCTTGGGGGCCTCCTCACACTCTTCCTGTTCCAGGAATAAGCAATTGCAGGCGTAAATAAACGACCCCCCTGCAGCCCTAGCTCAGCCTCAACGACGCGTTACTCTTTTTCGCCTTTCCGCCCTCAATCCCATCGCTTTTCCACCAAGACCTGATCGTAGCCTTTCCCCCTTCCACACGCCTGCGCAACGCGTAATGGCTAGCACGGAAGCCACCTCGCCTGCCCAGCCAGTCGTCGTGCTCTTCGTCTGCCTGGGAAACATCTGTGAGCCCTCAGCCTCGCGTGGCGAAAGCCGTCTCTCGCTAATACTCTGCACAAGGCCGTTCTCCCATGGCCGAAGCCGTACTGCACTCTTTGGCATCTTCGCACCCAAGGCTGTCTCATGTTGATTCGGCAGGGACGGGCGCATACCATACGGGTGCCCCGCCGGATTCGAGGACGATGAGTACGCTTGAGGATAATGGGATTGCGGGCTACGACCATGCTGCCCGGAAGGTTCAGGCTAGTGATTTTACAGAGTTTGACTATGTCCTGGCTATGGATGATGATAATTTGTATGACTTGGAGCGGGCACGGCAGAGGGCCATGAAGAATAGGGGTGCGACGGGGAAGAAGGCAAAGATTATGCTGTTTGGTGATTTTGGGGGAAGAAAGGGAGAGCAGGTTGGAGATCCCTATTACGGTGCGACGGATGGGTTCGAGATTACTTATGAACAGATGGTGAGATTCTCAAAGGGGTTCATCAAGGAGGTGCTCGATGGAGAAGAAATCATTTCATCATAAGTCTTTGATTGCGAATGGATTTGAGATACATGGCGGTCCTGCTTTTCTATTGCATAGCGCTGGAGGACTTTTGCATACACCTGAGAATAACCACCATAGACACTGCGGTGATAGATGAATCATCTGATCTTTTCGCGACTTCAATTTCCGTACATTTGGATCTCGTTCGTACGCCTACACAACGCTATGTACTCACCATCCAGCGCACGAATCCGTCCATCAGTCTTCCAGCCAAAATCTCATAAAACGGAGCTCTGAATGGAAATATCCGATTTGCATACGCAGTACTTCTACCATCATTGCTTTTGACAATCCGAATGGTTTGTTGGGAAACGAAAGGCTTCAGCACTATCACGTCCTTTATCTTGTGTGTATCAAAAGGTGTACGAGGGAATCCAGTGATCTTGTGCTGGCATTAAAGCCTGTGTGCAGTTTTTGTGACTGGAATACCGTTCTGAGAGATGGTGGATAGAAGTAGTGTCACAGTAAGTGAAATTGATGGATTGGTAGTGCTATAGCAAAACGAAGTGCACACTTGTAATAGGAAAAGCTATAAATCCGATATAGAATAAATAGCTATGACGGTGTTTATGCAACATCATTAGCTCTCCTGTGACGATTACTGATTAAGATATGAAAGTAGTGTAAGTTGACCAATAAAGCCATAGTACAAGTGACTTCTCTAATTATATAAAATATCAAACAGTGGCCATGGACAGTAATTAGACAACAGAAGATAACAAGAGTAAGAAACGTAGCAAAGCCTTTCGTACTTTTTTGATTAATCATTCGCGCTACACCAAAGGCGGAATGTACAATGACCAGTCGATAGTATCAAAAACACCAGGTCGCAGCGATCGTAAGCCAACAAATAGCTCAACCAGAATGAAGAGTCGAGAGAGTGTGTGAACAGCCATTAGAAGGAACACAAAGGGCCAGCGAAACCATTTTGGGAAGGGCATTGGCAGTGAAATCAGGACTAGAGACCCCACGGCACACGATGCACATACTCTCCACAGAATGCATTCGGCATAGGTTGAAAAATTGAAGTTCCACGGCCGCTATGTGGAATGCACACAACAGGGTCCTAACTAAACCCATCAATAGGCCCTCCAGGTTCGTCGTATGATATTTTTCTGCTTTATAGTCGTACCAGTCAGTCGAAAATTCATTCGGGATTCTCTAGGCTTTGAATTGTTCTGGGGTGAGTCGCTGATCCCACATTGGGTCTCGCGCTCGGAGCTGAGCAAGATGGGTCTCGGTGATGGCGGGGACCATTATTGTCGTCGTGGTTTCCAGATCGAGAGGCTTCTCCCAATAGAGAAAGTATGTAAGAAAGGTACTGCCAATTAGGGGGATAATGCTCATTTCTAAAGTCGTGAACGGCAGACCCTGGAATGAACGTCCAACAATTTGGATCAGAAACTAAGCAGCTTGTGCATAGGTAAAGTCCTTTGCCATGGCATCCGCCTTACTTCTGTCCTTGATATATTTTCTTTCCACGTCAGAAAGGTCAATGACCTTATTTTGCCACAGCCAGCGCAGATCAATCCAGTTGAATCCATATCAGGTGCCGTCGGTGCTCTGCACAACCAGTCCGCCCATCAGTGCATAATAAGTATGCATCATGGTCCACGACTCGTAACCGAATTGAGCCTTCACTGTGGCAACAGATCGGCGTGCTTGAACATACTGGTAGAGGGCGTTGACGGTCGTGTATTCAGGGGCTATCGCGGTGAAGATCATCCATCCGACCTTACGAAGTAGCTTTTTTAGCCTGCTATCTTTTGGGTTTGAGATGTTGAGATGCTTTACAGTCCAGGTGCATAGGAACAGGGTCGTCTGGCAGGTCCACAGTATATTGAAACTGCCACGGCCATGGGGCTCTGGAACAAAACCGTAATTTATTCCGTCATAGGTGGTAAAGTTATGTTCGAAAACCTTATGTATGAGTGCTAATATCAAACAGAACGAGAGTAGAAAGGGCATGGCTTTACTAATTCGTAATTCAAAAGAATACATGAAGGTGTAACGCTGTCTCTAATAGCTTTTCGGCGGCACGAAAAAAGGGTTTATCGGATGAGCTCAACTTGCCCTTGCCGCCGAACATATTTTAAATTGTGAATTAGAGAATTCAAAGTTAAAATATGAGATCTTCAGGTTTCAGACCTACTGACGGGTGGAGGCCAGAGGATTATGCATGTGGTTGGTGTATATGGTGAGATTGCTAAATAATGAAGGCGTAAACTATGTAGGTAGAACTGGATCTAACAGGTTGAATATCTTGGTTCGAAGCCTGAACATTGAGTTTGGTGTATGTTTCGAGAAAATCCACGGCGCTAAGAGCGGGCTCAGACTTTCGAGCAAGAACACCCATCTTCAGGAAGATCTAAGTAAAGAGTCGAAGTCTATATAGGTACCTACTTTTATTAAGCAAGACCGTATCACAATGAGAGCGTTAGCAGGTTTAAGAAGGTGTAATTCGTAGAGAACGTCTAAACAAGTTCCGCTAAGACAGTTATTAACGGCCAGCCGCGCTTAAATTTCCCTACAAGGCTCCAAGCGCCTAAACTCCGACAACACCCCCACTTGCTCTAATCTCCACCTCCCTCCCCTGCCTTTTATCTCCCACCCCTCCCTGCCCCTCGTCGCCTCTCCCCTCCTAAGCCCTAGCCCGCCCAGCTTTCACCACCCAACCACCCCCATCATCTCTCCCCCTTAACCCTCTTCTCAACCCCCTCCAACCGCTCCCTCATCTCCCTCTCCGACCTTCTCTCTGTCGCTAACCCCAAAGGCACGCGTTCAAAATTCTGCCCTCTCTCTAACCAGTCTTTCAGCTGTGGCGTTGGTGGGGCAGGGAGGCGGGAGAAGGATTTGAACGTGGGGCGAGGTGGGGGAAGAGGCGTGGAGGCGTGGCTACGGGTGGAGTATTAGTAGGGAGGCTTAGGGTGTGGGAGGAAGGTACGTGGGGGACGAACGGCATTGGTGACGGAATGGCAAGTGCGGATCTGGGAAGGAGGGACCGAAGCGAGCGACGTAGCTGGATTGGAGGGGCGTTGTGAGAGAAATGGGTGTGGTGGAGGTTTCGGTGCGTGGAGCTATTTCTGGTATATTTCTCTCATCTATGAGGACGAAAAATATAGTCCTCGAAGGATGGCATGGTGGCTCTATATAGGTGTCTTATGATCGTTCCTCGCATCTAAGAACCTCTTTTTTCCGAGATTGAGATCTTTCTTCCTGAGGCTGACAGATTGGTCTCATCCTGTGTCAATTCTTTGTATTGCGCTGTTGCTTCTTTCCTTTGGTGTAATGGTTTCCAGGTATCTAGAAGTCCTGCCAGTCCTCCCCCACGGTCTTTGGCTGAACTGCCCTGTACTGTTTCGCCTTGTTCTATACACTCGTGGGACATGAAGCCGTGGCGCTTGAGGCCGCATTTTCGGGTTAAAGACTCTTGCCGTTGCCTCAGGGAGAACTTAAGCTAGGCTGCACCGTGTTCGGGAAGGGACTCGTGCGGTCCGTTTCCCAAAGAGTCCTCCATGAAAGCCTACCTAGTCCTCCATTGCGTTTATCCACGTCTGGGGAGGACTGGGCTGTGTTGTCGTGCTGGTAGGGGATGTTAACCATCCTGACAGAGTAACCCCAGCAATGATTAGGAGATCAGGTTGCGATCCGAACCTTGTGATGAGTAGTTGAAAGACATGGCTTAATGATACTATGTATTGCAAAGTGTACAAGTTAGGAATTTTATTCGCAGGGAAGACATGTGAACGTGACGCTTGAGTATTACAGATTATATGGTTTATTGTTCATAATATATAAATTTCGATTAAAGTATCCCTGCGCTTTAGGCTTGCTTTTGCCAGACCCATACAATGGAATATCTGACATTGAGATTACACTAATCAAAGGCATCCTTAATAGTAAATCTTCCGTTAAATCTTCCGTCTATCATGTTTTGGAGCACTCTGCCGTGTTGTCTTATCGATAAGCCCATGTACAACTCTGCGATGTTTGCGTAGATTGTCTGTCCGACTGCACTCTATGCCGCATCCTGGCTCTGGACAAACGAGCTTTATGCGCCGAATATGAGTGTTGCGCATATGGCGCTGGAGATTCGTTATCCGATACACGCCTTTGAACGCTTGGCCACATGTCAAACAGCGAAGGATGGGCACGGGGGGAAGCGGAGATGTTGGGGAGGTGTTGCTAGGACTTGGTGAGGGTCTTGTAGGTGAATTCTCTAGTGAGCTGAATTGTGTGCTATTATAACTGGTGATGGAGCCCGTTGAAGCCTTTGAAAAGCTGGAGGTCGAAGTCGTCGATGTAGAGCTCGTAGGACTAGGATCTTGAAGCGATGTTGCCGATGTTGGCGTTCCTAGGCAAGACCGGTCCTGGCAAGGGACTGTAGCTGGACTATCTACCTGCTTGAGAACAGCAAGCATTTGACGCTTGGGGTTTATAAGCTCCAAACATATGGCTTGCACTTTATCTAGATTTGCGGCATAATAGCGATCTCGCCAGCTCGAATCAGATTGAGACATGGCATTGTCGCACAGAGAGGCTACGAGTGTCAGAAACTCCTCATATGCTTGGCGGGGTTGATAACATCGCTAGCCAGCTGTTAGTATGCCTCTAAGCCATAATTCTTGCCAAGACTCACATTACCATTCAAGGCAAGGTTGACTTCGACTTCGCGAACATTGCGTAGCACTCCATCACACAAATCGATTGTTGTTGTCATAATGGCATCGCAAAAGCCTTTCATCGCAGGCAGCTCCACGAGTGGCATGAGGATGTAATTTTCGATCATCTGGATGTGGGCCAAGGACTGTTCCGACTGCAACGGTGAGTGGAGTGAGTGGCTCCTCTCCCCGTCTGCTATACCTACATAGTCAAGGGCTATGAACTCATCAGCCGAGAAAATTTGACGGTCTTGAACAACGAATTACCATCTAAATAGTGTGAGCAAACCCTGATAACTTTCCCGCTCTTCAAAGTGTCCAGTACGTCAGTTTGGCTTTCAAGTCCAGTGGACGGACGTGGTGATTGTTCGAATAGTCGAAGCATAAAGCTGTCGGAATTTCCATCGGATAAAAATGCATGGTCTTCCCACTCAAAGGGATTGTATTTCGAAACGGGAGGTGACATCTGCAAAGGTCTTTTCGACTGGACGACTCCTTGCCGCACTAATTCCGGTATCTCCGGTGGCGACCAAATCAGAAAAGCCACATCCGAAAATAGATGTTGATCTTGCTTGTCTGCTATAGCCTGACCCAGTTCTAGTATGTCTTGGAAGAATGCGTCCCACGAGTAAGCATCATCGTTCTCGTAGATTATGTATGCACAAGCGAAGGCAAGCTTGGCCAGTGAGAAGATTTCCATAAAGGTCCTTGGTAACACACCCCGAAAGCAATGTTGTATAGATTGAAGACCCGTCTCGATAGGCAAACCCACCTGGAAACGTGTCATTCTCGCCGGTAGTCCGGGTACTGAAGACAGTTTCTTCATCCAGTAGTCATCCAAGACGGACACAAGATCCCGAAGATCCTTAATTAGTGTTTGTGACGTTGGCAGTTCGTCTTTAGAAAGTAGCCCGCCGGTATATCCATTTGCAAGCATCGAGGACCGAGGCTGGAGAGCACCATTGGTGAAATGCCTGTAAGGTCGACTGGGACCATCATCATCCTTGGCCGTGTGCCTTTTGGCTGGCTTCGTATTCGCAGACTCAGTGTTGGTCACAATTGATAGAACCGGCCGACGCGATTGGCTTTTCGAAGTCCATTGGGTTGAAGGACTCTGGATTGGAGAGACTGGGCTGAGTAAATCTGACCAGGTACTGCTGCCAATTGGAGAAATTGGACTGACGAGATCTGACAAGGGCGTAAAAGTAGATTCTCGGATCGTAAGCGTGGGTGAAATAGGACAAATGAGATCGAAAGCCTCTAGCTCATCTAAATCCATTAGGTAATCCGGTTGGGCCCGGCTCGAACACTCTGCGGAGAGCTCAGGTCTTTGCAGTTCATTGCTTAGCAACTCGTAACATGGAGGGTCGCTGCCACAAAGTTCCGCTGGTGCCGCGCTAGCGCTTGAGCACTTGAGCGCTGGCCCTGCTATACAAGAAGTAACGTTCCGGCTTGTGATGTCAGTCCCATCAATGTCTTGATCTTTCTGGTCCCCAAGATCGTGGTGCTTCAAGCATTCCGAGCTGTAATCCACTGTGTCAAGCTCATGTAGCCAAGACTTGTGGGGGCGACCTTCCAGCTCATGTCTATCTCGTGTTCGTTTGTTCATATGCCAGCGGTGTAGCGGGCTGGTTTTGCAGGGTAAGATAGGAGAAGCATTGTTCTGTCTTGAAAAGCTCTTCCAACCACCGAAGTGTTTGAAAAACGAGACGGCGCGCCGCAGTTTTGTTTCCTTTTTCTGGACTAAATGTTGCGAGATCTCTTCGCTTTTTGACATAGGAGGGGTAAATTTCTCATGGCGACGACAGACCGGGCACTGATACCACCCATTAGAAAGCCGGGGGCACGCTGAAACATGATTCAAATAAGATTCGAGACTATCAAAGGCTTTCCCACAATACAACAACGGGCAAACAGTGCGTTGTTGGGCAAAAGTGTCCGGTAGATCTTTGCGGGCGTATGCGGCCCAATACTGAAAAGCTATCTGGCACTCTTGTTGGGTGAGGTCAGCGAAAGAATAGCGGCTGCCACCTTTGCTAAGGTAATCTTTGAGTCTGCTCTCAGTTTGTCAGAAAACTTTTTTATTTGGGAGCGGTGATATCTCACGCGCAAGGCACGTATGGTGATTCAGCTCGTATCGGAAAAGGATGCATATTGTACTGTGATGGGGACACCGAGCAAGTCTTTGGGATGTTGTCTTGGATTGTTTATTAGGTACCGGTGGCTTTTTATGTGAGGTAGCTGAACAAATGGTCAAGGGCATCAAGATTCTAAGACGTTCCCATGTGGGACCAGCTTGATATTGATTTAAACGCACATCCAGGACACAATCAGCACTCATGGAGGACTTGTGGCTTGCAAAGTAGATTCCGAGGCAAAGGGAATCAATCGCACGTAAAGACCCGGTAAGTATTGTTCCTGATATCGGAAGCGGGGAGATTGCCGTCTGGAGCGGCCATGTAGGACTTTGTCCGCGAAGCTGCCCAATGATTGAAACCGACAATTCGCATTTCAAGATCTGGGGTAGCGTTTGTGGCCGTTCTGGGTGTTGGCTGGAAGACTCATTCTACCAACAGGAGTATACCGGAGCCCATCATGCAATGATCGACACACGCAACGCAAGGCTGCGCATTGGCCGAATCGAGGATGTCTTCGCACCGCAGAACGACAGTAGCCAAAGAGGGGTAGACATACGGGAGCCTGGGCAAGGCGAATGTACTAATGCCTCCTCGAGTCCTCCCTCGAAAGAGGGCGATGTAGGTATAGGCTTGCACCAAGGCCGTGTCATCCTTCGATGTCGATTGTAAATCCGGGAGCTGCATATTCCCCCGGCTGGGCTAGACTCATACCCAAGCTGGTGTGTAGTCCCTCTTTGAATTGAACGAGTCCTTCCATTGTTCGGCCTTAGGCAACAGTGCGTCTGTTGAGTGAGAAGCTAGCAAAGGCTGGGTGGCAGCGAAGCATCTGCTTGCCTTGGCCAGATCTGGAAATTGATCAGGATTGGGTGCATGATTACACGCAGTCCTTTGACAGAATGCGGGCTCAGACAAGGGAGAAGCGACCAAGTTGGAACGAAGCCTTGGTTCCGGGTCGTACCACGGTGTCATGGATAGTAGTCGGGCGTCAGCTGTAGTGAACCGGCCTTGATGCGGGCGGACAGTTGGTTAGCGAGAAGTCTGCCGTGCGGTAAGCCTGCTGCGGTCCATTTCTAGGCAGCAAACCGAGGTTGAGCTGTTCCCCTACCATGTTCAGGAACGCGAAAGGACTTCTCGAAAGCGAATGACCTTTGCCCATTGAAAGCAGAATCAAAGTTTGTGTACTGAGTCCTTCGCGGTGTGGTTGTTGGTTTTCCAGATATGTACGAACATCAAAGTGATGGCACGATTGTCGCAAAATCGCAAGCCCAGCCAGATAGAAATCATGCAGCTTTGTTAAAAGAGGAATCTCTAGGACAAAGTACTCATATATGTATTACGGCTTGAGCTTCTCCTGAACCTAGCCTTAAGACCAGATCTATTTACAGGACATCAAAGCGACACGGAGCTTTCAATTTTAGAAACATTATGCTCAATCTTAGAGAACTGTGCTCAAGAATAGCAATCTTTGCTTCGATGGATCAAAGACCTGCCCGGTCAGACACAATGAAATTGTCGATCCAGGCATCTTTACGCAGTAGTGTCCTGCGGGAGGACTCTGTATGCTGCGTGTGGAAGGTTTAGTCCGTGATCCCCAATCGTCTTCTTCGAAGCTTGGGACTACTGATTCGTTGTCGCTACTCCGAGAAACGTTTTGTTGGTAAAAGTGATACCGCTGCTCATTGAGAGATCTGGGATAACCCTCACCGTGCCAAACCAATAAAGCAACCCCGGGCCGCGTCAAGGGTGGATTTTGCGGCTACGTTTTGCCGGTGTTTACACCAAGAATTGGAGGAGTAAATGTACGCCGCCCTTGATTTTAATTGTAGCTTTCCATACCGTACTGGTGTCATCACTTCTATAGCGTCCTTCATAATTCATAAACCCATGCCCTAACACCCTCCCCCCCTCTCCTCCCCCCCACTCCCCCCTCCCCCTTCCCCACCCCCTCACATCTCCCCAACAACATACTCCCCGCCCTCCACCCCAAAAAAAACTTCATGCACCCTCCCCGCCTCTACATCAACCCGGCCCCCCACACGAAATGTCTCCATAAACGGCTCTGTGTCGCCTGGATACGTGATCGTCAATGAGCCCTTGCGGACGAGATGTGTTGTTTTCACGGCATGGGAGTGCGGGGGGTAGTGGGATTTTCTGTGAAGGGAGGTATTAGTTTGGGGTGGTACTGGGAAGGAAGGGGGTGGGGGAGGGGCGTACGGAGGATTGGTCCAGGTGTAGACGTGAGTGTAGCCCCAGGAGCGGACTTCGGCTTCGGATTCTTCGAGGGTGGGGGGTGTGGGTTTGGTTTTGCGGGGAGGCATTGTAATTTGGAAGGATTAGGGCGGTGTGGAAGTGTGTACGGATACCCCTTTAACCGCCACAAAGTCGGCCACCCCCTTTGATCAACAGCTAGGCCAAATTTGGTAGCAGCTTGACCAGATGGGGTACGGGTGCTTAATAAAGGGAACCACTAAACGTACACCCCTTTTCACTACATGTACAGTACACCCTCTCTCAACCAGGTCTAGCGGCCACCAAATAGGGTTAGCGGTCGAAAAGCTGTAAGTCTCAGAGGTACTTATATTTGTTTGAGCTCGTCACCAAAAATCAAGTATCGCTGAGGGTGAATGTTTTTTCGAACCGAATTTACATTTGATCAAATTTGAAACACCTCATAGAAGTCTCCTGCTAATGTTCGGATAGAGGCTCAGCCAAAGCTCCATCCCCTCTACCTCCTCGATCTCGACCTCGACCTCGATCTCTACCTCCGCCCCTAACCCTACCTCCCCTACCTCCGCTTCGGCCCCTACCTTCGACTCGCTGTTTACATTCGCTACCCTAACTGGTTTGATGAAACGCCAGTGAGGATTTGCCCGAGCGTAATTCTCGCACGGCTTTGATTGACTATATCGTCTTTGATCTGATTGATCAGAGTCAGTTTTCGTAGTGCTGAATGAGATTCAGATAGGGTAGGACCGTGATTATGAGCTGAGTTCTGATTCTGAGCAGAGTTCTGATTCTGAGCAACCAACCGGCCTTCGCAAGCGACCATTTAGCTATTGCTTTGAAGAGACATTCGATGAGCTTTGAGCCGGCGTGTAGTCTCTTTTGCTCGCCAGTACCACCTGTTACCACCCCTATCACACCTCAGCCAAATTTTATCCTTAATTCCCCGCTTGATTTTGTTCGAGCGACTGACGATGAGCGCATAACCGTGGGCTGTAGCTCACGGATTGACGGCGGCGATGAGGTGGTGAATAGTAATATTCGATGACGATTAACTGTGGACCTCTGTGCGCCCGCACTACCTTGACACATATCAATGTCAGACAGGCGGCTGGAATGAGTGGCCAGAGCGGGGCACGCATAGGTTGGTGGGTTCGCCACGCAGAAGGAGCAAAAGTACTAATCCGGAAGAGATTCGCCCCCCATCTGAGCGATCAGCAAAGCAGCCATAGTCATAGATTTACACTCTATACTCAGTAAAAAGTGGTATACGCCTTCGACTATAGAGTAATTATTCGATGACGATCTTATGGAAGCAGCTCAATCTACCCTTATCCCTTTCAGGCGGCTATTCGCCTATGCATCGCCTACCAATATGTAGGCCGCCTAATCGCTCTCGCCATTACCACTGACTTCGCGCTTTCGAATTAGAATAGCCACGAACGGATTTGGTAGCCTTGTCTTGCCAAAAGTGAAGAATGGCCGAGATTTCGGGTCTGCTAATTCAAATTCGTAGTCGACGATAAGATGCGAAAGGATCATCTTCATGATAACGGAGACGTAGAAGCGTGCAGGGCTATCAGTTGCGACTTGCGTTAGTCAAGACGATGATAAAGCGAGCAGAGCATGAGCAGGCATGTACCGCATTTGCGCTACACCTAGACTTTACTCGAAAGAACGGTGGCATGGATGGGGAGGGGCGCGATAGCAAAGCCCGAGCAAAAGGAAGGGGGCTAGCCCACCAAGCGTGTCGTACTGCTCCCCAAAATGGGAATTCGAAACTCGGATGAGTAAATCGAGACTCTGACATGCCATCCTTTTGATTGACGAAGCGAAACCCTTCGAAGGCCGAAGCACGTGGCCAAATATTGTCATCGCGCATGAGCGAGAGTTGTGGTATGGCGAGCCAATTACCAGTTGGAATGTGATAGCCATCGGGGGAGGTATACGGGACCATGACTCTGCGAGGAGCGCTGACTTTGTTGGGTCAGCACACGACAACATAATTTGCCCCTTCGATCTCTTCGAAGAGCGGCTGGCTTACGAATTGGACCAGGACTCAGGCGGGCAGTCTCTTTCACGAAGCTGTCGAGATAAGGCATCTCCTGATTCAATGAACCGAACGACGCGTCTTTGCACTCCACAGCTTCAATTCTAAGTCGCTCGCGATATTCCGAGTGCTTGCATATGTTATGGATACAGAACTGCGCAATCTTGGCTATAGTGTCAGTCGTGAGTGATGAATCGTGAAGTCTCTCATACCACTGGGACCTGAAATGCACTTGCGAATAAAAGACCAAGCGTAATCTTGGCGATTGCAGCGGCATCTTGGAGCCTGGTCATCTTGGCTATCCATCGGGTGATATGTCCCTGCGCTTTTTAATCAGATTGCCAGTTCTGGCGCTGCTCATGGCAGAATACCTCACTCACCGGCTTTCCATAATTGGAACCCTTGCCTTCAAGAGCTTGGCAGGTAGTCCACAGCAGAAAATTGTACACTTTCTGTCGGGTTACACCCCATCCCATTGATATAGGACCGATGAGTCTGTACGCCATGAGCTTGACGGAACGCCGCCGCCAGTTGATTCAAAGGGATCACTGACGGCAGCAGAAAGCCCGGCACGAGGTCCAGGATAGGGTAAGCTTTCGCGCAACTCCAAAAGAAGCTCATGACATCGTGATATACTTCGAGGCGGTCGGCTGCAGTGTGGAATCTGACGTTAGTCCTGTACCATGCAAGGAAAGGATGTCGACCATTCCATACCTTGGTCTTCGCCGAAGAATGCCAAGAGATTCACACGAGTGAAGATGCGTAGGAACGTTGGCATGAGTCGGACCTTTTGCCACTCACCATGACCTTGTTCGCATTTGTCTAGTAGTGAAGGCTCGTACATCAGTGTGAGAGACTGCGATAGGCAAGGTCTCTTCTCTCCATACACATACCGTTTAGAGGTGCGATCTCTAAGGCCACCGTCTCCCTAATACGTATCTGAAAGGCAATGCTCATTTCGGGAACACTCGTCCGAAGTTTGTTCTTTAGCACACCAAGTCCAACGCGAAATGACTCAGTCTGGGGTCCTTTGTGCTCGGGCGATACTTGAAGATGGCCCAATATTGGATCCGTGAACGCAAGCTGTTGTGCTTTAATAATGTTCCCATACTGCGGCACAAAAGCTTGACGACACTTGGGGGCCATACTTCGTGCAACGCCTCCTCCATCGACAGCACAGACTCAGGTTCACATTCCAGTTGCTTGAGCTGATTACGGTCCGATATGAAGACGATCCAGCGGTCAGTCATCGGAATAGCGAAAGGTCTTCCATGAGACTGAGCACATCAGAGGTCTCCTCGCAATGATGCGGGAATGTCTTGCAAATACTGAGTCATATGCCTTTTGCAGAAGCGTTTCCGAATCAACAATCATGCGTAATGCTGTGAGCCACCTACCCAACGGCGTTGGATATGCCGCCATGGTGATGTTGGACTAGACAAAGGGTCAGTGTCAGGATTGATGATGCGATGTCCGCGTATATTATACAGGGGCCTTCCACCAGAACTTCTAGAGTAAAGCCGCTGTTTGCTAGGTCAAAAGAGCGTAGAATGCATAGTACCAATGCCAGTACCAGTCATGGGAAGGATTAGCGAAACTCAAGCTGGAGATCGATGGTAGCCTCGAGAATATCACAAGAACAGATTGCTCGCTAACGGATATTGCGTTCATGGCAGATGAGTTGATGCTGAGCTTTGGTCTTCCGGCTCACATCGCAGAGGACGGATACCTTGGTCCATAATTATAGATTCGTAAATGGGCATGACGTGAGAAATTGCCTTCGCTAAGATCGTCACTTTCTGATCGAAACGTCTCGGCTCCACAGTGTGACACACATAATAAAAGGATGTGGTCCTCTTACGATATGCTGGAGTACTAAAAACAAGAGCTGGGAAGCTGACTTTGCGAAGGTGGGTACGAGCTATTAGATTCCCGAAGTAATAAAGAAGGCAATACTCTCGTTAACCCAGTCTATTGGTCGTAGGCACGCGCTAGAGATCACAGGCTGCTGAGTCTTTACAGATCTCACCGGGATATGAGCGTGAGGTAGGTACATCCGTAGGTGGCACAGCATCGACAGAATGTCCACAAACAAAGGCGTCCTTGAAACAAAGTAGCTGCAATCCCTTCCTTGGCTTCAAGGAGGGTACGGCCTAGGCCAGGATAAAACGTCGAGACCACACTGACCGGTCAGAGGATTTGGCCAGTTAGGGGTGAGCCCTTCTACGACACACCAAATGATGCATGCTTGCGTACGTCTAATGTGGTAAAACAAGGGTGTGCTCGAGTGCGAGACATGGCGTAGTGTGGGGTGCTGAGCTGTGCCGTTCGTGTGCAGGTAGGCAAATCCTTTGCAATCACAAGGCCGCACACAGCTGGAGAATCTCCTCTACTACGCATTCGATACCTCAATATGCGTAAAGGTTCTGAAATCAGCCTCGTTCTATCCATTCCCTACTGACACGACGGACAGCTGAAGCAGTGCTTATAAAGCAAAATAGGTAGAAGTAACGCGTGCCTTGATAGCAACTTAAGCCTCAAAATTGCAAAGGATGCGGCACAGAATAGATCTCGAAGCGTTCCATTGAAACGAGGGCGCGAATCTCTTCCGTATTTGTGTCTTATGCAAGATTCCCGGCCGCCACCATTCTTTGATACGGTTTGCAAGGACCAAGGACTGATCCGGATGACCTATGAACGAGACACAAGGCTGAGAGGGCCCGGTATTGATACCTGCCCACCTGCGGCGCAAATTCACTACTTATGCGTGCCCCGCTCTGGCCACACATCCGAGCGGGTCCCGAATTTGACATCGAATGTGGCACATAGAGGTCCACATTTAGTCGTTATGGAAACTTATATCAAGTCGTTATGTGGCCTCTCCATTGCTCTGATCATACCATGACATTTTGATCGTCGTAATCATGTCTGCCGGTAATATTGATCCGAAGCTCATTGAAAGCATTCCCACAGCCATACTGAAGACACTGCCAGCCGGGGAACCCCCCCCAGGTACCCAGCCAGATTTTGTAAACCCCCCCACTCAGGTCCCAGTCATTTTGGGCGTTAGCATAGCGTTCGTCGTCCTGGCTGTCTTCTGCTTCTCCCTTCGCATCTACACGAAGTTCGCCCTTACCAAGAATTGGAAGTGGGATGATTGTGAGTGGCACCAGTGCAGACCGGGAAATTTCAGCAGGCCCCAGACTGACTGCTTTGACTAGTAACCTGCTCGCTGGGTTTCGTGAGCCACTGTCATCTTTGCGTCAATGAACACAAGCGTCTAATGCTGTATTTTAGATGTGCGGCATCGTGTACTTCGTGGCAGTAGTCAACGGTGAATGGCCTTGCTACCTGTTACCTGTCAGCTGAGCTGACCATCCAAAGGATGTATCAACGGCGGAACAGGTAGACACATATGGGACATTCACCTGGACAAGGCTTTGAACAAAAGCAGCCTCTACGTGAGTGATTGAGATATAGTTGTCTCTAAAGTACCTTGCTAATGACAAAATAGCAAGACTACATCACAACGATCTTGGCAACGCCAGCTTTGGGTCTCATCAAGTCTAGCCTCTTCATTCAATACTACTTGCTGTTCCGCCCTCTACGATGGATCAGGATTAGTGTGTGGATTGGAGCTACCATTTCTGCTCTCTTCTACGTCCCCGTCTCAATCACAGCGTTTGTATTGAATAGCCCGTGGCCGGGGGAGTCTTTTCTCGACGATATCCTGTCATGGCATTACCTCAAGTTCGCACAATTCTCCATTCCGACCGGCGTCATCGGCATGCTGGTAGACTTGTACCTCTTCATTCTGCCAATCCCGGCTGTTTTGACCTTACAGATGTCCACGGTGAAAAAGCTTGGTGTTCTGATCATATTCATGACTGGGGGGCTGTAAGCTTCCATTTCAAAAGAGCGAAAGACTTGGTTGCGAAGGTTAATCTGTCATCGATTCTAGTGCCGCGATTGCATCTATTGTGAATCTATACTATCGGGTCCAGCTCCAAGGAAAATTCGGCGACCCATCCTGGAATGTCGGCCATGTCTTGATCTGGACGTAAGACGTCCTGCCTACCTATTAGTTGCTTCTAATAGCTGATGATGCACAGACAAATCGAGATGTTCGCCGGCGTAACTGCCTCCAGTATGCCCACCGTTAAACAATTCTTCACTCGCCAGGATTTCTCACTCATGTCCTGGACGTCATCCGTGAAATCCAGCCTAACGCACTTGCTAAGCAGCTCTGCACGGGATAGGCTTGATGATGACAATCCTAACTCCACAAACTGGGGCGAAAGCAAAACGCATACTCTGGAAGACCACGAAGCATTTAGGATGAGAGATCTGAAATCGGGTAGCTGTGAGCGCAAAACGGTGAAGGCTCATCGGACGGGAGACTCGCAAATCTATCTTACAACCGACATTTCTGTTACTTAGGAACAACTAGGCGGCGCATCGTTTACGCTGATAGTTCACAGGCTGCTATCGTTGATTAGACGGCCGAGAGTTAGTACCAACTTTCTCTTGTTCAAATTCTTATTAGATAAAACTTGTTTTATCAGTTAGGTATAGTTCTATACTGTAGCTGTAATTATCCAGACGTAAGGTAATTATTATATATTCTCTTTTCACCGTTTTAACGAAACATACCTACCTTAGATAGAGCATACATTACATGAGGCTTGTAGGTGTGCGTTCGCTCGCTTAGTCGATACTCGTATGCAAGAGGTTTCCGCGCACTCTAACCTAGAAAAGTTAGTCACAGATAGTATCGGGTTTAGCGTGCTGGAAAGGTAATAGTTAGCGTGCGCGGAAACCCAGTGTGCGCGGAAACCCAGTGTGCGCGGAAACCCAGTGTGCGCGGGTAGATCCAGTAAAACCCGATAGGGCTGAGCAGGAGAATAAGAATGTCTGAAACCGACCCTCTGGTTCGTTTAAAGTGGGTCTTGACTGCATCGTGGCGACATTGACCCCCCACCTATGTCCGACAGCTCTGATTCTCAAAACTATGTGCGCCAGAAATCATGCTTGTTCATCCCCTCTCCTCAGCCGCTC